>Ga0209647_1002166_pt1 | contig 15951 bp, 13 predicted proteins | sample GraSoi_2013_60cm_FD_185827 | JGI IMG/M metagenome (GOLD analysis project Ga0209647, IMG submission 185827) | Grasslands soil microbial communities from the Angelo Coastal Reserve, California, USA - Sample 9_17_2013_60cm (SPAdes) (version 2) | ecosystem: Environmental > Terrestrial > Soil >...
CCCGCAGGCGGGTGTCGAAATACGGCGACGGCTCGGGCGCCCGCCATTCATCCAGCAGCGCCATGGTTTTCTGCAGGTCGCGCAGATGGGCGGCACAATCATTACATGACGCGATGTGTATCTCGACCTCCGGTGTCGAAGCGTCCATGCCAGCGGCCAGGTCCGGCAACAGCTCGTCAATTTGTTTGCAATTCATGCTTTCCTCTACTTCTCCGAAACGAATTCCTTCAGTTGCTCGCGCAACGTTTCATACGCGCGGAACAGTAACGACTTGGTGGCGGACTCACTAAGCTTCAGGACGCCCGCGATCTGGCGGTAATCCATCTGCTGGTACTTGTGCATGATGACCGCCACGCGCTGGCGCTCGGGCAGGGCGGTTACTTTGCTGCGAATGGCCGCCAGCCGTTCCCGCCTCAATATCTCCTGTTCGGCGGTGAGCGAATCGTCGGCCAGGTCGGGCGTCGTGCCCGTCTCGCGGTCCGGTTCATCGAGCCGTACGGTGTTTTCCGGACGCTCGTGGCGCGTATCGCGCGCGTGGTTGACCGCCAGGTTGGTCGCGATGCGATAAAGCCAGGTGGTGAACTTGGCCGTCGGCTCGTAACTTGTGCGCGAGCGGTATACGCGCAGAAATACTTCCTGCGCCAGTTCTTCCGCGGTCGACGGATTGTGGCATAACCGGTACATGAAACCGACCATTGGCCGGCGATATTTCTGCACCAGGTAAGCGAAGGCCGATTCGTCGCCGGTCTTGACCCGCAGCATCACGTCGACGTCGGACGCGTTCCCGATGGCATTATTTGCCATGGTAACGGGCGCAGACGCGGACGTTCCCGCAAGGTTCAGCAGCCCGCGATCCATGGCCACGCTGCTCACATTGGTGGAAACCCCGTTCGGGGCCGAAAGTTGCGCGTCTTCGGGGGCTGGCGGGCGGGCGGAAGTATTTTCCCGTGAATCACTTGCGGATCGAGAGTCGGGAGTGTCGGAAGCAGCCATGAAAGGACGATGGAAAAAGGCTATCGGGAGCAGCGGAGGCGGTCAAGAGGTAGGAGGGTTGGGGTTCTCGGGCTGATTCCCCTCCAAGCCTGAGTAACAAGTGGTGGGCGCTGTAGGATTTGAACCTACGACTTCCACCGTGTGAGGATGGCACTCTACCGCTGAGTTAAGCGCCCACTGGATGCGGTTTTGCAATTGTAGCAAATCGCACCGGTCGTTTCGGCGTCCCCAACCCAGGCCAAAACGGAATCGTCCCGCAGCCCTTGATTTCAATCCCCCGCTCTATTTCCTTCCCCGGAGAATGGCCCCGATAAAGTAGCACAGCGCCTCTGTCAGAGCAATTGCACGTGCATGGTTTTTACCGAGAGCTTACATCCTTTTTACCCTGTCCTTCCCTGTCCTGCGCTCTAATCATTGACAGCGCTTCACTTCCAATTTCAGTAACGAGGAAACCAAAAATGAGAAGCTATTCTTTATGGGTGCTGGCGCTGATTGTTGGCGGAAGCGCGGCCGAAATGGTGAAAACCCGAGTGACGATGACGACCAATGACCAGCAAAAGACAGCCGGCAATCAGGAGATAAGCAGCGCGGCTTTTCGCGACGGATCTTACTTAGGAAAGCTGGCGGCCGAGGGTGGCGATGCTCCTCATGTGGCAGTTGGGCGCTGGGCGAAAAACGCAGATCGCATCCTGTTCGCGACGGGCTACAGTGAAGCCTACAGCCAGAATCTGACTGGAAATGCAGGTCCTCGCCGGGATCAGGGCGACGTCGCCGCTTATCGCGATGGTCTGTACCTGGGAAAATTGGACTCCCAGCGCGGTAGTGCGCGGCACGTTGCCATCGGACGTTGGTCCGGCGCCGGTGATCGTGCCTCGTTCGCGAAAGGCTACGATCAGGCCTACCAGGACGGATATTCCGCCAGCACAGCACAGGGCAAGAACTTGAATCAGGCTTCGCTGCTTCGGTAGATACCAGTTGAAGCGTTGAAAATCGACGTCCCCCGTTAGTACTGATGTTCGACCTCACAGCCACTAGTGGTTGCGGTTCAAATTTGCGCTGTACCCAATCACTATTTGGACGCGCGGAACTATAATCCAATGCGCCGGACTAGATGTTCGCCGGATTCAAAGTTGATTCCTGGCGGACTCTTTCTGAAATCGCGGGTCGCAATCAGTACCTGACAGGCATGAACTTTCCATTTAAGGACCGCGCGCTCAACAATGACCGGGTTCTCACATGGGCGGTACCGCTCGTGCTCTCGTGTGTGCTCGTCGTGCTCGCAATATTGCAATACCGCTGGAGTCGACAGGCAAGCGACGCTGCTACCACCCGCATGCACGCCAGCCTGCAAAGTTCGATGATGAATTTTCGGCAAGACCTGTCCCGTGAGCTGGCGGCGATGTGTCTGGAACTGCAGGGAGACGATCCCTCTTCCGTGGAAGCAAAGCATCTCGCCCAGAAACTTGATCGCTGGCAGAGAACAAGTTCATTGACCGGCTTGATTACGAATGTGTACGAGTGGAAAAGGTCTGGCAGCGAAAACTCGCGCCTGTTACGCCTCCTGCCATCGGAGTCGCGCTTTGAAAGGGTCAGATGGCCTGCACGCTTTCACGAGTTGCGCGAACTGCTGACGGCAGGGGCTTCAAATGGCTCCCTGGAACCTTCAGGCCCCCATGCGGAGCCGGACATGGATGACGCGCTGACACGGGGTCTGAAGACAGCGCCGATGCCGGCGGAGGAGGGAGGCCGGCCAGGCCGTGAACTGAACGGTCCAATGATCGGGGGCATCGACCAAAGCGTTCCAGTGTTAATCGTTCCGGCATCGCGGACTCCAGGAACAACCTGGCTGCTAATAGAATTCGATGAGGGTGTTCTGCGGGACCGATTATATCCCCAGCTATCCCAACGCTACTTTGGAGATGCCCGCACATCGGATTACGAAGTGGCTGTGGTCGCCGAGGGCAGCGAGCAACCGCAAGTTATCTACTCGTCCGATGCAGGCTTCGGCACCGATGGACAAATCAGCATTGATGCCTCGCTGAATCTGTTTGGTCCTCCGGCACTACAAGGCACGGCGCCTCCGCCCGCTTTGGATTTGGTCAGATCACTGTGGGGGACCTCTCGTAGAGCAGGTGGCCCTTTAGCTTCAATTGGACAACCGGGCGGTGGGTTCGACACCATACGATTCGACCCGATTAGTACCGGACAAGATTCACCCACCTGGCAGATTGTCGTGAAACATCGAAAGGGTTCGGTGGCGGCTGCGGTGGCAGAGCTTCGCTATCGAAATCTTGGGATCAGCTTTGGCGTCCTTTTAGTGTTGGCGGCGTCCATGGCGTTAATTATCTTCAACAGCCAGCGCGCACAGCGACTCGCCGTATTGCAGATGGAGTTCATAGCAGGTGTTTCACACGAATTGCGAACTCCGGTCGCGGCTATCCTCTCGATTTCTGAAAATATCGTGGACGGCGTAGTAGCAGACGAGCAGCAACTGCTCCGCTACGGAGGAATGATCAGAAATCAGGCCAGGCGGCTGCATCATCTGGTCGAGCAGGTTCTGCGCTTTGCTGCGACACAGAGGAGAACAACGAGTTATACGATTCGCCCGGTGAAGATTTCTGACGTCATCGACGAGGTGCTGGAAAATATGGCGAACCTGGTGACCGCGTCCGGATTTGTGGTCGAGCGCCGCATCGAACCGGATTTGCCACCAGTAGAGGCCGACTTCGGCGTATTGTCGCAGTGCCTGCAAAATCTGATTACTAATGCCATCAAGTACGGTGGAAGAAGCAAATGGATTGGTCTGCGTGCCAATTTGAACGGACAAGGTTCTGCCCGTGAAGTCAGCGTTACCATTGAAGACCACGGGATTGGGATCGATGATGACGAGTTAAAACACATTTTTGAACCGTTTTACCGCAGTCCGAACGTAGCAGAATCCCAGGTTCCCGGAACCGGTCTCGGTTTAGCGCTGGCGAAGAGTTTTGCCGAAGCCATGGGAGGGCGGCTGACAGTTATCAGCGAGACCGGCAAAGGCAGCGCATTCACCGTCCATCTTCCTGCAGCGAATGGCACGGACTCGCGGAGGAATGGCGCGTCTGTGGCCGGGCCCACGAAAACTTGAGATGAAAATCTCTCTACGAGCGAGAGCATGGTGAGCGAGCGAATCCTGGTGGTCGAAGATGAAGAAGCCCTACGGGTTGCTCTCTCCGATCGCCTGAAAAACGAGGACTACAGGGTCGAGTGTGCCGCCGACGGAGAAGAAGGCTTCCAGAGAGCCCTTCAGGGCAGGTTTGATCTCGTCGTTCTTGACGTGATGTTGCCGCGGAAAAAGGGTTTTGATATCTGTCGTGATATCAGGAAAGCCGGTCTCGTGGTGCCGATCATAATGCTGACCGCGAAAAGTGAAACGGTCGACAAAGTTCTCGGGCTCAAGATCGGCGCCGACGATTACCTCACCAAGCCATTTGAGATGATCGAACTCATGGCCCGGATTGAAGCGCTTCTCCGGCGAGTTCCGACTCAGCCCGCGGGTGACGGGCAAGTCCACCAGTTCGGCCAGGTGCGAATCGATCTTCTCGGAACGTCCGTAACCCGCAAGGGAAAAGTCATTCCCCTTTCCGCTCGCGAGTTTCAGCTTTTGCGCTATTTTGTGCAGCATCCAGGGGCGACGCTCTCCCGGGAAGTCTTGTTAAAAGAGGTTTGGGGATACAACGTGGATGCGTTTACTCGCACGGTTGATGTTCATGTTGCGAGCCTGCGCCAGAAACTCGAGGCCGATTCCAAGAAACCCGCTCTGTTAGTCACGGTTCAAGGTCTCGGGTACAAGTTCTCGCCATAGATCTTCGCTTTTGTCGGAGCCATTCATTCGAGCGCACGGCTTGCTGTTCTGCGACCTCCACTCCCTCTGAAATGCTAAGATTTCCGGCATGCCACTGCGCAGCAAACTCAAGAAGGTGACGCACGCGACGGGAAAACCGGCTCGCAGGCGTAAGGGCGAGTCCCACGCCGCGGCGGAACTCGTCATCATTACCGGCATGAGCGGGTCGGGAAAGGCTTCGGCATTGAAGGCTTTCGAAGATCTCGGCTACTACTGCGTGGATAATCTGCCGGTCGAGCTGATTCCGCGTTTTGCTGAACTGGCGTTGCAGTCAGGAGAGATTCCGCGCACGGCGCTGGTTGTGGATGTGCGTGAGGGTTCGCAACTGGAGAAACTGCCCGGCATTCTGAAGTCGGTGAAGCGGATGTTACCCACACGGGTGATTTATCTGGAGGCGAGCGATGCCGCATTGCTGCGACGCTACAGCGAGACGCGGAGGCCGCATCCGCTGGGCAAAGGCACGACGGTGCGGGCATCGCTCGGGGCCGAGCGGCGGCATCTGCGGGCGATTCGCGCTCTTGCCGACCTGGTCATTGACACTTCCAAATTTAACGTTCATGAACTGCGGGCGCACTTGACCGACCGCTTCAAAGGACATTCTGGAAGCCAGCAGACGATTCTGGTCTCGTGCGTGAGTTTTGGATACAAACACGGATTGCCTGATGATGCCGACCTGGTGTTTGATGTGCGCTTTCTGCCCAATCCGCATTTCGTGCCGGAGTTTCGCGCGCTGACGGGACGCGATCCCAGGGTCGCAACATACATCCGCTCCTTTCCGCAGACGCAGGAGTTTATCAATCGCATCTCAGAATTGCTCGTCTACCTGCTGCCGCACTACATCCGTGAGGGAAAGAGCTATCTGACCATCAGCTTCGGATGCACAGGCGGACAGCATCGCTCGGTGATGATCGCCGAAGATGTGAGCCAGCGACTGCGAAAAGCGGGATACAAAGTGAAGGTTGCGCATCGCGATAGTCCGAAGTAGCAGGACACGCTTCCGTCTCGCTCCGCCGCGGGAGACGCCGCAAGCCGCGTCTCTACGGAAAATCCCATGTAGAATGACCAGTACCACGCATGGCAACCTCCACAGTGGCGGGCGCGAAGAGTACAGGAACACCGGCAACACCCGGTCCAATCGCCCGCCTGTTGCGCTACGTTTTCCCTTACTGGTGGCCGCTTCTCGCTTCGGTGGTCCTGATGGCGCTGGTGGGGCTGTTGGATGCCGGCCGGGTGTTGCTCATCGGCCCGATTTTTGATCGCGTATTGAATCCCGGTTCCCAGGGAAGAACCATCCAGTTGTTCAAGTTGCCGGGCACCGAACGCTTTCTTAACCTCCAACAGCTGGTTCCTTCGCACTTTCACAATCCATGGACGGTGGTGGCCTTTGCGCTGGTGGCAGCCACCGTATTAAAAGGCATCTTCGACTACGCCGGAACCTACCTGGTGAACTATGCCGGGTTTGGGATGATCACGGACCTGCGGGATGATTTGTACAACGCGATCCTGCGGAGCTCGGCGGCGTTTTTCACGAAACACACTACCGGCACCCTGCTTTCGACCATCGTCAGCGATATCGAGAGGGTGCAATACGCGATGTCGAGCGTTCTGGCGGAATTCCTGCAGCAGTTCTTTACATTTGTGTTTACTGCGGCGGTAGTGGTTCTGCTGGGAGGGAAGCTGGCGTGGGTGCTGCTGCTGTTCGTGCCCGTGATTTTGTACTCCTCGAGAAAAATCGGCCGGAAAGTGCGCAGCACGACGCGGGGCGGGCAGGACAAACTTGCCGAGATCCAGAACATTCTGCACGAAACGATTACAGGAAACCGGATCGTCAAAGCATTCGGGATGGAGAACTGGGAACTGGAGCGCTTCCGCGGAGCCGCGCGGCGGCTGTTCCGAGCGAATCTTCGCCTCGTGGCGGCGTTCGCGATCAGCTCTCCGCTGATGGACATTCTCGGTTCGATCGCCATTGCCCTGTTGCTGCTGATGGGCCGGGACGCCATCAATAAACACGTTTTTACAGCCGGAACATTTCTGGCCTTCATTGTGGCGGTGTTCAAGCTCTATGACCCGGTGCGCAAGTTTGCCCTGTTCAATAATAATTTCCAACAGGCCGTGGGAGCCTCGTCGGAAATTTTCCGTTTCATGGATATCGAAGACGAGGTGCGCGAGAAGCCGGGAGCGAAGCGGATGGGAAAGTTTGCGCGGGCAATCCGGTTTGTGGACGTTTCTTTCTCCTATGCCAACCTCGAAGATTCGCCGGTTGTGCTGCGTGGCATCAATCTGGAAGTGAAGGCGGGCGAAGTACTGGCGGTAGTAGGATCGAGCGGCGCGGGCAAGAGCACGCTGGTGCACCTGATCCCGCGCTTCTTTGACGTCAGCAGTGGCCGGATTCTGATTGACGACGGCGATGTCCGCGATGTGACGCTGGACTCGCTGCGATCGCAGATCGGGATTGTCACGCAGGAGACGGTGTTGTTCAACGATACCGTGCGCAACAACATCGCCTATGGCCAGCCGCATGTATCGCAGAAGCAGGTAGAAGAAGCGGCGCGCGCGGCCCGCGCTTATGAATTCATTCGTGCGCTTCCGGAAGGGTACAACACGATGATCGGGGAGCGCGGCGTGCGTCTCTCTGGAGGAGAACGGCAGCGGATCGCGATTGCGCGGGCGATTCTGAAGAATGCCCCCATTCTGATTCTGGACGAGGCGACTTCGGCGCTCGACAGCGAGTCCGAATCCCTGGTCCAATCGGCCCTGCAAAATCTCATCAGCGGGCGTACTGTGTTTGTGATTGCGCATCGGCTCTCCACCGTGCGCCGCGCCGATCGCATCGTTGTGCTGGAGAATGGCACCATTAGCGACATTGGGGCGCACGAAGAGCTGATGCAAAAGTTGGGCACGTACCGGCGGCTTTACGAATTGCAGTTTGCCGAGGCCGACGCGCCGAAGGCAGTGTAAGTCGAAAAAAACTTTATGCCACTTCGCTCCATGACGGGATTCGCGCAGGTCAAAGGTCAGGTCAACGCCCAGATGGCGTTTATGCTCTCGCTAAAATCCGTGAATCATCGTTTTCTGGATTTGCACTTCCGGTTGCCGTCCGACACCGACGCCCTGGAGATGAAACTGCGCCGGATACTGAAAGAGAAACTGGCTCGTGGCCACGTGGAAGTGATACTGAACCTCGACCGCTCGGGCACCAACGGGGTTGCGCTTAACCGGCAACTGATTGCCGGCTACGTGGCCGCGTTCCGCGCCGCAGCCGATGAGTTTGAGGTAGAGGGTGAGCCCGACCTGAACGTGGTTCTGAGGATGCCGGGCGCAATGGATTCGGGCGCCGAGAAATCGGGCGACGAACTGGAAGTCGCAGTGATGTCCCGAGTGGAAGAAGCGCTTTCCCGACTGAATGAGATGCGCGAAGAAGAAGGTCGGAGCATCAGCACTGAGTTGCACTCTCGCATGGCAAATCTCGAAAAGGCGGCGGCTGGCGTGGAGGCCCATCGCAGCACCATTTTGCACAGCTACTCCGAACGCCTGCAGTCTCGCATGGTGGAGATGCTCGCCGCACAGGTGGACAAGGAACGGATTCTGCAGGAAGTGGCGGTGCTGGTCGATCGCAGCGACATCCAGGAAGAACTGGTCCGGATGAATGCGCACGTGAAACATTTTATCGGTTTGCTCGAACAGGGCGGCGAGGTGGGCAAGAAAATGGACTTCCTGCTCCAGGAAATGAACCGCGAGGCGAATACGATGCTTTCGAAGACCTCGGGACTGGCGGGCGAGGCCTTGAAGATTACCGAGATGGGCCTGCTGATGAAGTCGGAGATCGAGAAATCGCGGGAGCAGGTACAGAACCTGGAATGAGCCGGCTTAAATGAGCATCGTCTATATTGTTTCCGCGCCATCGGGTTCGGGCAAATCCACGCTGGTAAACGAACTGTTTAAGATGGTCCGTAACCTGGACTTCTCCATCTCCTACACAACGCGCCCGCCGCGCGGCAGCGAACAGAACGGCAAGGAATACTTCTTCGTTTCCAGGGCAGAATTTGAGGCCATGATCGCGGCCGATGAGTTTCTCGAGCACGCGACGGTCTTCGGAAATTACTACGGCACAGCGCGACGATTTCTGCGCGAAGCGGAAAACCGAAGTAACGACCTGTTACTGGACATCGATGTGCAGGGAGCGAGTAAAATCAAGGAGAAGATTCCAGACGCGGTGAGCATCTTCATTCTTCCGCCCGACCGCGAAAAGTTGGAATGGCGGTTACGGACTCGCGGACTCGATTCAGAGGAAGTAATCCGTCGCCGCTTGGATACGGCCCGGCGTGAGATTGAGAATTACTCCAAATACGACTACATTTTAGTGAACAACGTTCTTGAGCAGTCCGCTGACCAACTAAGGGACATAGTGCTGGCAGAACGGTTGCTGCGGAGCGGGGCGAAACCTTCGGGTGAAGAAGCACAGCGGGTGGCGATCGCACAAGCTTGCCGGCTGGAACAGGCACGTGAGCGGGTGCAGCCGATTCTGGCTTCATTTAATCCGCAGGTGGTAAACGGCACTTGAAGTTTTGGGGGGAGACAGTATGAAGCTGATAGAAGGGTTCGACAGCAACTACCGCTACATTCTGGTAGCGGCGCGGCGGGCACGGCAACTGCAAGGGGGCGCACCCCCGGTGATCGATACCGGATCGCGCAAACCCTGCCGGATCGCCCAGGATGAAATCAAGGCTGGCAAGGTGAAATGGCTGATTCCAGAGATTCCTAAATTGCCGGCAGTCGCCGCAAGCGAGACTCTGAACAAAGTTTTCGCAGAGGACGCGTAGAGATTGAAGATCGCTGATGTAGAGACGGGGCTTGCCCCGTGTCTCCGCCGCGTCTCTGCGAGGATTTAGTGGCGATCGGAATCCTTGTTCGCGCGGTAGCATCAACTCTGTAGGCGGGCTTGGATCTTGAAGCCATGGCCGTCTCCTTCCTGCTATGAAAATTGCGCTGGGCGTGTCCGGTGGGGTGGCAGCTTATAAGGCGGCGGAAATCGTGCGCCTTTTGCAAGACCGCGGCATTCGTGTGCAAGTCGTCATGACGCATGCGGCGCAAGAGTTCATTCGTCCCCTGACCTTCGCAGCGCTCTCCGGAGAAAAAGTAATCACCGATATGTTTGGTTCCGACTCCGGAACCGGGCCGGCCAATGTCGAATCAGCGATCGAACACATTGCGGTTGCCCAATCCATTGACGCGCTGGTGGTGGTTCCTGCGACGGCCGATGTCCTGGCACGCTTTGCGCAGGGCATTGCCAACGACTTTCTAAGCACTCTTTATCTCGCGACCATCGCTCCGGTGGTAGTGGCTCCGGCGATGAACGTCAATATGTGGAACCACGAGGCCACCCAGGCGAATGTGGAAATCCTCCGCAAACGCGGCGTTCGCATAGTCGAGCCTGGCGAGGGTTATCTGGCATGCGGGATGACTGGGTCGGGGCGGCTGGCGGAGAACGAAACGATTGTGGCGGCGGTCATGGAAGCGCTGGGCGCCTCCCAGGATCTCGCGGGCGAGACAATTCTGGTCACGGCGGGGCCAACGCGGGAAAAGATTGACCCCGTACGGTATTTGACCAACCGGTCGAGCGGGCGCATGGGCTATGCCATTGCCGAAGCGGCGCTGCGCCGCGGAGCCCGAGTGCTGCTGGTGAGCGGTCCGACTGCGCTCGCCGCTCCGGGCGCGGCGGAACTGACGCAGGTGGAGACAGCAGACGAGATGCTGGCGGCGGTCTTGAAATCCCTACCCGAAGCCACGGTAGTGATCAAGACGGCGGCAGTGGCGGACTTCCGGCCGAAAGCGGTGTCAGGCCAGAAGATCAAGCGCAAGGGCGAGATGAAGCTGGAACTGGAACCGACGGCAGATATTTTGGCAGAGGTAGCACGCCGGAAGACTTCGCAGATCGTCGTGGGCTTTGCAGCCGAGACGGAGAACGTGCTGGAAAACGCGCGCGAGAAGCTGGCATCGAAGTCGCTCGACGCAATCGTAGTGAATGACGTTTCGCGCGAAGGCATCGGTTTTGATTCCGACCGCAATGCCGTCACGATCATCTCTCAGAGTGAAGTAGTCGAGGTTCCCGAGACCTCGAAATGGGAAGTTGCGCACCGCGTGCTCGACCAGGTAGTGAAGCTGCGGAAGCGCAGCGGCGTCCGCGTGCCTTGATCTTCCTATGACGATTTGCGTAGAGACAGCCGCCCTTGGCTGTCCGTCGAGCGCAGCTCGACAGAAGTTCAGCGAGGGTTTCCGCACCCGCACATCCCACCATTTGTTATTCTTATCCGCAATGCCTCGCACCCTTGATCCAGAGGTTCGCCGCGCACTAGCCGCACGCATCCGCTACTACAACGAGATGGGGATATATGATTTCTACCGCCGGCCGGTGTCGGTCCACGCAGAAGGAGTTGCGGCGCCGATTGCAGTGGACGAACAACAAATTGCTCTTTCTATAAATCCAGAATCGAGAGAAGAGATGAGTCCACGGAAGTCCACAGCGGTCGCGGTGCCGGTTGCGATCGAGGGTGACGAGAATATTTTTGAGGCGATCGCGCTGAAACCCGACCAGAGTGTGAGCGATCCGGTGAAGGCGCTGAAGATCATCCGCGAAGACCTGGGCGACTGTACACGCTGTGTGCTCCATAAGCAGGGACGGAAGCAGATCGTATTCGGCGTTGGCAATCCGACGGCAGAGTTGATGTTTGTGGGCGAGGGGCCGGGCGCCGATGAAGACGAAAAAGGAGAGCCCTTCGTGGGGCGCGCTGGGCAACTGCTCAACAACATGATCAAAGCCATGGGGATCGAGCGCGAACAGGTCTACATCGCGAACATCGTGAAGTGCCGCCCGCCGGGCAATCGCCAGCCCGAGCGCGACGAATGCGCGACCTGCTCTCCGTTTCTGATGCGGCAGATCGCAGTGGTCAAACCGAAAGTGATCGTGGCTCTAGGCGCGACGGCCGCCAAGACGCTGCTCGCCATGAATTCGTCGATGATGCAACTGCGCGGGCGCTTCTACGACTTCAAACCGGCAGGCGTGCGCAGTAACGACCCCGATTGGGATGGATGCAAGCTGGCGGTTACATATCATCCGGCATTTCTACTACGCGATCCACGGCAAAAGGGCGAGGCGTGGAAGGACCTGCAAATGGTGATGAAAGAATTGGGGATGAAGGCGCCCGCGAAGGCGGAGTAGGATTTCTTGAAGCGAGGATTAGGATACTCTAGCGCGCGCTAATTGCGGCATCATAAGCAACCTTGCGGGGCCGAATCCCTTTGCCGATTCCACTGCCCTCCGCGATTCTCAGATCGTAGTCGTTCTGAGGATTGAGCCAGAATTGCGTGGGCAGGCCGAAGTACTTCCCTAAGCGAATGGCAGTGTCGGCACTGATGGCACGATCTCCCCGGACGACTTCATATATCCCCGGAAAACTGAGAGCCTTCGCCAGCCCATAGGCACTCACGCCCATTGGTCCCATGAACTCGGGCTTGAGGATTTCTCCGGGATGAACCGCAAACGCTTTTCTGGATTTGGCCATCGTTTCCCCGCGTCTAAAGTGTAATCGGAAATGCGGTAGGATTTGATCAGTCCCCTTACATGCCCCTCTTCTGCGACGTCGCCCTCGCCGTCCCGCTAGACATGGCGTTCACCTACGCCATCCCTCCGGGCATGGAGCCGGTCGTTGGCGGGCGGGTGCTGGTGCCGTTCCGGCAGCAACGGATGTCGGGCATTGTGGTCGAACTGCATGACCGTCCGCCGCAGGCGAAGACTCAGCAGATCAAGAAAGTTATCGAGGCGCTCGACCTCTCGCCGGTTCTCGATGAACAACTGCTGAAACTTGGGAAGTGGATTGCCGATTACTATCTCGCGCCGGTCGGTGAGGTGTTTCGCACCATGCTGCCGCTCTCCGCCGAGTTTAAACGCTTGGTCGAGTACCGCATCACCGATGAGGGACGGATGGCGCTGCATCTGGCGGGGGTGTCGGGGTCTCCGGCGCGATCGAAACGGACGCCGGAACAGCAACTCGTCGAATTTCGCGTGCTCGATTATCTGGCGGAGCGGGAGAGTGTGCGTGAAGAGAGATTACGAGGGGCAACACGTGTGGCAAAAGCGCTGCTCAGCGGGATGGTGCGGAAGAAGTGGATTGCGCGCGAGGATGTGTCGGCGGCGCGGGATGCGGCGCGCCTGGTGAAGGTGGCGGTGCTGCTTGCGGCGGAAACAGATCTTCACCTCGCTACGGAATTCGCCGATGGAGCGCCGGGCGTCCCCGCCCGGCTGGATGGGCCAGAGGCCCGTCACCACCCAACCTCGGCAAAGAAGCTTAATGAGAACCAGCGCACTCTGATTGAGACGCTGGCTGCTTCCGGTGGACGCGTCCCCGTCGAGGCTTTGCGCTGCCTCGACGTTCCGCGCACTACGCTCGGCACGCTGGTGCGGCGCGGATTGATTCAACTGGTGGATGAGCCGCAGGCGGGCATCAACCCTTCAAAGCTCAAACCCCGGCAGTCGCCGTTTGAGTTCGAATTCAGCAAGGCGCAGAAAGAAGCGCTCGCGAAGATTGGCGAGGCAGTTGCCTCGCGCAAATTCGCCGGTCTGCTGCTGCACGGCATCACCGGATCGGGAAAGACAGCGGTGTACTTAGCCTGCATGCGCGAGGTTCTCGATCAGGGGCGGTCATCGATCCTGTTGGTTCCCGAAATTGGGCTGACTCCGGCAGTGGCGGCGGATCTGCATCAGGTGTTCGGCGATGAAGTTGCCATCTTGCATTCGGGGCTCTCGAATGCGGAGCGCGCGGAGCAGTGGCATCGCATTCGACGAGGCGAGGCGCGGGTGGTGGCGGGAACGCGGTCGGCGGTGTTCGCGCCGGTCAGCGATCTTGCGCTCATCATTGTCGACGAAGAGCAGGATTCGTCATACAAGCAGGAAGAGACACCGCGCTATCATGCGCGCGATGTGGCAGTGATGCGGGCAAAAATGACGGGGGCAGTCGCGGTGCTCGGCTCGGCCACGCCTTCGCTCGAGTCTTACTACAACGCGAAGAAGAATAAGTATGCGCTCGTGGAATTGCCGGACCGCGTAGAAATGCGCCCGCTGCCCGAGGTCGAGATTATCGACATGCGGCAGGAATTTCAAGAGACAGGCCAGGAGCAGGTGATCTCGCGCAAACTGGCGGACGAAATTCGCGAGCGGCTGCAGAAGAAAGAGCAGGTGATGGTGCTGCTCAACCGGCGCGGATATTCTCCGGTGGTGTTGTGCCGCGCCTGCGGCAAGACGCTGCAGTGCAAGAACTGTGCCGTCTCCATGACCCACCACAAGCGCGAGCACAAGATGGAATGCCATTATTGTGGGCACGTCGAGCGCATCCCGGACAAGTGTGCGCTTTGCGGCAGCGAGTACGTTTACTTTGTCGGGACGGGATCGGAGAAGCTGGAGGAGTTGCTGCACGGCATGTTTCCGCAGGCGCGGATCGGGCGCCTCGATCGCGATACGGTGCGCGGGCGAGAAGATTTCGAGCATGCGCTGAACGCGCTGAATGAAGGCGCGCTGGACATGCTGGTAGGCACGCAGATGATCGCGAAAGGCCATGACATTCACGGCGTAACGCTGGTCGGCGTAATCGGAGCGGACATGGCGCTCGGCCTGCCGGATTTCCGCGCCGCGGAGAGAACCTTTCAGTTACTCACGCAGGTCGCGGGACGCGCGGGACGCGGGCAATCTCCGGGGAAGGTTGTACTGCAGACTTATTTTCAGGATCACTATGCGGTCCAGTTTGCGGCGCGGCATGACTTTGCCGGGTTCTACGAAAAAGAACTCCAATTTCGCGCCTGGATGCACTATCCGCCGTACAGCGCGATTGCAAATGTGCTCATCCGCTCCGAGAAGTTAGACGACGCGCTGACTTGGTCAGGCGAACTCGGGCGCTGGTTCGAGAAGACGCGGCATGAAGGCATCCGCGTGCTCGGACCGGCAGCGGCGCCGATCACGCGGTTAAAGCGCGATTACCGATATCACTTCATTCTGAAGTCTCCCAGCCGCGAGAAGATGAACGCGCTTTTGCGGGCGATGTTGGCAGAAGCGGCGGCGCGAAAAATTCCGCGAACGCAGGTGATTGTCGATGTGGATGCGGTGTGGCTGATGTAGGAGCCAGCTTTGAGCATTTCGCTCAAGACTGGTGGGCAGGAAGGATTCGTATCAGGGCCTGGCTTCAGCCATGCCGAAAACGATCTGCAAGAATCCGCCTTCAAGCGCTGCATGTCGACATTATTTCCGATGCAGCAGGTGGCGTATGCCATCGCGAAGATCGTGCCACGTGTCGCGGCTTCCGTTGCGAATTTCCAGCCATACTTCTCGGCCGGAGCTCTGTGTGAAGGGTGCAGGCGTGAAGGTTAGGACGAGCATCAGCGCGGCGCAAGCTGCGACGACGCGGCGCCGGCCGGATACATCGGGATAGCGCGGGACGCGCGGATGCCGCAAGGTTAGGGCCAGCATTACGGCCCAGAGGAACCAACCCATCCAAAAATATTTCCCGAGCGGCACGAGAGCGAAGACGATGAGCATCGAAATCCATCGATGCAGGCGCGGCGAAATGGAAAATACGATGTGCCCGCCGTCGAGTTGGCCGCCTGGTAACAGGTTGAGCGCGGTGGCGAACATTCCGACCCACGCGGCAGCGGCGATCGGGTGAAGCGACAACGAAGCGAGCGGAGTGGCGATGTGCAACAGACGAACCGCGAGATCAAAGGCCACCGGAAATCCGGGCCGGGTGTCTAAAGGATTGAAATTGGCGACGGGATGCGAGCGTGACAGGCCGTACAACAGAGCTGCGCAAGCGGGGATGAATCCGGCGATCGGCCCGGCGATTCCAATATCGAAAAGCGCGGCGCGTGAGGGGATCGGGCTCTTGATGCGGATGAAAGCGCCGAGCGTTCCAATCAGGCTGGGAAAAGGTACGAAGAACGGCGGCGTCACATGCACGCGGTAGTGGCGGGCGTAGAGGTAGTGTCCCATCTCGTGCGCGAAGAGGATGAACATCAGCGTGAGCGAGAAGGGTAGGCCC
>Ga0209647_1002167_pt1 | contig 15950 bp, 11 predicted proteins | sample GraSoi_2013_60cm_FD_185827 | JGI IMG/M metagenome (GOLD analysis project Ga0209647, IMG submission 185827) | Grasslands soil microbial communities from the Angelo Coastal Reserve, California, USA - Sample 9_17_2013_60cm (SPAdes) (version 2) | ecosystem: Environmental > Terrestrial > Soil >...
CACGTTGCCTGTGCAGAGGATGGCAGGGTGGATGGACCGCTATGCGCTGCTGGCGAAGGTCGATTGCCAGGAGATGCAGCTGGTTGAGTAGGAGGGACCATGCGCCTCATCCTTGTACGCCATGGCGAAACACTCTATAACGCGCAGAAGCGCTTGACGGGTCAGTCCGATGTCCCGCTCAGCCCGCTTGGCAGACGACAGATTGCCGCGCTGGGGAAGGCCCTGGCGGCAGAACCCCTCGATGTCATCGGCGCCTCTGACCTGATGCGGACGCGTGTCACCGCCGAGGCGATTGCCCGCCACCATGGCCTGCCTGTCAGCACAGATCCCAACTTGCGTGAACTGGCCCTGGGTGAGTGGGAGGGACAGACCTCTGCTGAGGTTCTGCGACGAGATGCGGAGCGGGTGGCGCAGTGGCAGGCCGATCCGACCACCTGTGCTCCTCCTGGTGGGGAGACCGTCGCCCAGCTCCGCGACCGCATAGCCTGCGCCCTCAGCGCCTGGCAAACTCGTTACCCGGGAGCCAGCGTCTTGTGGGCGACACATGGTGGCCTGATGGGGGTGTTGCTCTGTCACATCTTGGGGATCGAGCTCCATCGCCGCGGGCAATTTCGTCACGACAATGCTTCGATCAGCGAAATCCAACTGAACGGCGAACGTGCGACGATCGTGCGCTTGAACGAGACCGCTCACTTACGCGCCATGGCCATGGAGACCGGGGCAGTTGCTGAAGGGTCTCAGAGCGTGTGTAAAGAGGCGTCATTTAGGGACGATCTCGGACCAGCCTGAACAGCATCAGCCGAGTCATAGCGAGAGAGATACTGGCAGCGCAGCGGCAGCCATTGGAAAGGTGCAATTGCCACGTCGGGCCGGTAAAAGAACGTACGTAAAATTATGCTCCCTTCTGGTCTGGATTACAGGTATCCACCTACGTAGGGGGGAGATTTACTGTGCCCATTCCTACGCCCTATTCCCCAGGTAACACGCGGATCTCCTCGTACATCTCCCCGGCGAACCTACGAGAAAGTACCCAGTCAAAACTTGCGTGCTTTTAAGCTTGCCCTGCCAGCTAATCTTGACTACACTATTTGCGTGGGAGAAGGGCAACTTTTCACAAGTCCCCCCGCAATGGCTTAGAGTCTCAGGCAGACAGGTCACCTTGTCAGAACTGTTTCTCACAGCGCCGGCAAAGCTTTAAGCCTTGCCATCACTCCTGGTTCTCGAAGGGTACCAGGTGTCAGCGTTGGTTGGAGTAGAGATTCAGCGCTACTCCATCAAAGATGTACAACTCCATTATCAAGACCGAGAGAAGAGAAAGGAAAAAACACATGAAACTCGACATCACACGTGCGTGGAAAGACGAACTGTATCGCCTGAGCTTGAGCGAAGAGGAACTCCTCACTCTCCCGGAGAGCCCGGTTGGGGGACTTGAACTGAGCGACGATATCCTGGACACCGTATACGGTGGGTGGCGTCGTCACCACCACGAACACGAACACCGCCGCCACCACCGCCACGAACACGATGACTCAGAATCAGAATCTGAACACTCATTCTCAGATGAATGAATCTGAAAACTCAGATGAATTTGATTAAGTTGTGACAACTAAAACCAGGGTTGTAAGTACTGACATATTAGCCGGTGCTAAACGCGTTACAGCAAGGACACCTGTGTATCACAAATGCTGGTACGTCTAACTGTGAGTAGATGTACCAGCGGTGTGTCATCTACGGTACCTCTCATCAGCATACCTGATGAGAGGCTCCAAAGGGTTTTACTGAATGCAAAGCACAGCTTGCAGAGACGCCCCTGAAGGGAAGAAAGCAAAAAATGCAAGAAATGGCGGCGAAAATATCTAATCATGCTTCACAGTATTGGCAGAAGGCTAGCTGGTATCGCGCAACTCCTCTTACTGAACGTATTGCTGCCTCACAGCATCGAAACATGGGTAGCCGCTCCGATACCCTGAGTAGGAGCGACCGAGCGAAACAACGATTACAGAGATGGAAAGAGCAAACACCCTTTGACAGTGACGATTACTTTGCCAGGCGCCTGGCAATGGATTCTCTAACCGAAGATGACCTGCTTACTCTGCTGGATGAACCAGTTGAAGCAGTGCAGGCTCGCAACTCTCAACCTCCCACATGGCTCATAGAGCTTCTCACCGCATTTGCCGATGCGGATACTGCTGCTGATTTCACCTGGCCGCTCCCGCCAACAGGCGAGGGCACACACACGAGAGCTTTTCTCAATACGCTCAGGCCTTTGCTGAGAAGTGGATTGGCACGCCTACAAGCCGGAATACAGGAACTCACACATACATATGCCTCTCTTCCCTTTGACCTCCAGACAATTGTTCTCTTGCTTTTTGCGCACATACCAGCGCTTATTCTCCCCAAACTGAACAAAACTATTGTGCTTGAGATGCATGTTGCTCGTGTAGAGGAGCGTTTGCAGGGTGAGACTCCAGAAGAACGCTTTCTGAACTTCTTACAGCAGCTCAGTCAACCAGAGAACATGCTGGCTCTGCTGGAGGAATACGCTGTCCTGGCTCGCCAGCTTGTCGAGATGCTTGATCGCTGGGTCATCAATGAGCTGGAATTATTAGAGCGCCTCTGTGCCGATTGGCTGCAGATACAAAGCATATTTCTGCCTGCCAGCGATCCTGGTGTCCTTATAGAGATCAAGGAGGGAGCTGGCGACACCCACCGCAATGGGCATAGCGTAACCATCCTGACATGGAGTTCCGGTTTTCGCCTGGTCTACAAACCGCGAGCCATGAGACTTGATCTCCATTTTCAAGAGGTGCTCACCTGGTTGAACGCACAGGGACAACAGCCTGCATTCCGCACCCTGACCATCATCGATAAGCAAACATATGGTTGGACCGAATTCGCGCCTGCATTAGACTGCATTTCCAGGGAAGAGGTTGAGCGTTTTTATCAGCGACAGGGAGGATATCTGGCCTTACTCTATGCACTAGAAGCGAGAGACTTTCATTTCAGCAATCTGATTGCTGCTGGTGAGCATCCCATATTAGTAGACCTTGAGGCGCTCTTTCACGAACGCTTCAGTGACCGTGAGGCGAGGCTGAAAGCAAATCCTGCTGCTCATACTCTCAGTCACTCCGTCGCGCAGATTGGTTTGTTGCCTCGACGCCTTATGGCGACTGATCAAACAGAGGGCATCGATATAAGTGGTCTGGGCGGTCATGCAGGACAGTTGTACCCAATACCTCGTCCAGTCTGGAAAGAAATAGGAACCGACCAGATGCGCGTCATCAGTGAACAGGTCAAGATTCCATTCGGTAAGCATCAACCGAAGTTAAACGGACACGATATCAATATCCTGGAGTATAGTGACAGCATTGCCACGGGCTTTGCTGCTACCTATCGGTTGCTCATACAACATCGTCGGGCACTGCTGACGGAGATCGTGCCACGTTTTGCCCGCGATGAAGTACGTTGTTTGCTACGCCCGACCAGAGCTTACGGGATGTTGTTAGAACGTAGTTTCCATCCAAATGTTTTGCGGGATGCGCTTGACCGCGACTGTTACTTCGACCGTCTATGGGTCGGGGTCGAGTACCGGCCTTATTTCCCCAAGATTATTGCTGCGGAGCGGTCGGATTTGCTCGCCGGGGACATTCCCCTGTTCACAACTCGTCCAGACTCGCGTGACCTCTTTACCAGTCGTGGGGAGACCATCGTCGATTTTTTTGAGGAGCTTGCTCTGGACCTGGTGAGCAAGCGCATTCAACAGCTTGAGGAACAAGATCTGGAGAAGCAAATATGGATCATACAAGCATCTCTCACGACTCTAACCCTGGGCTCTGAGTCGGCGATAGAGCGGAGATTACACCTGCAACCATCACAGAGCAGCGTCACCTATGAGCGTCTGATCACGGCTGCCCGCGCTGTGGGAGATCGCCTCTGCAGGCTTGCACTTCATGGTGAAGAATCAGTGGGGTGGTTAGGCGTGAACCTGGTGAGGGAACGAGAATGGTACCTGCAGCCAACTTCGACTGATTTATATAGCGGCACACCAGGCATAGTGTTCTTCCTTGCATATCTAGGTATGCTGACAGGCGAGGAGCGCTATACAACCTTAGCCAGATCAGCTCTGGCAAACATACGCTCTCAAGTGGCGGACCAGGACAGCATATTATTCCTCCAGCAGAGACCCGAATCTGTTTGCATCGGTGCCTTTGAGGGGCTAGGAGGCTTCATCTATCTCCTCTCCCACCTGGGAGCGCTCTGGAACGATCCCACATTGTATCAGGAGGCGGAGGAGATGATCAGACTGCTACCCAATGCGATCTCTATGGATGAGGAGATAGATGTGACCTGGGGTTCGGCCGGTTGCATCGCGGCTTTACTCAGCCTCTATGCCGTAGCGCCATCCCAGTCAACACTGGCAACCGCCATCCAATGTGGGGACCACCTCATTGCTTGCGCCAGGCCTCAGAAGTCTGGGATTGGCTGGAGCACACCTACTTCGCAGGAAACTCCGCTCGCAGGATTTTCCCATGGGAATGCCGGTATTGCCCTGAACCTGCTGCGCCTGTTTGCAGTGAGCGGGGAAGAGCGTTTTCGCCAAACGGCGCTTGCTGCTATGGAGTATGAGCGCGGCCTCTTTTCGCTGGAAAGACGCAACTGGCCTGATTTGCGCCAACGGTTTAGATCATCGGCTACACGTGACGAGCAAACAGGGCAAGAAAACAGCGGCTCGTACATGGTTGCCTGGTGTCATGGTGCTCCAGGCATCGGGCTGGCGCGTTCGGAGTCGCTGAAGTATGTAGATGACGCGGCTGTCCGCGCAGAAATAGACGCCGCCCTCCAGACGACGCTGGCCCACGGCTTTGGTATGAATCATTGCCTCTGCCATGGGGATATGGGTAATCTGGAGTTCGTCCTGGCCGCGGCTAAACTCCTTGCTTTGCCTCAGTATGAAGAACAGGCACAACATCTCGCAGCAATGCTTCTGGACAGTATTGAGAGACCTGGTTGGGTAACAGGGGTATCATTAGGAGTAGAGACGCCAGGACTCATGACCGGAATAGCCGGGACTGGATATGCATTGTTGTGGTTAGCATGCGCTGAGCGGATTCCATCGGTACTCCTGCTCGCCCCACCGGGTACTGCTACTCTCTAGCGATGCGGATGCCAGCCTTCAATGGGCCGCACGGGAAATGCGGTTAATTGAGAAAGGAACGTATAAGTGGATAATTATAGAGTAAAAGCCTTGAATGCTTTTGCTCCTGGAGCAACATTTACTTTATGACACAAAAACCGGCCCGCTCTATTTTTCGCGATGAGGCGATAAAAAGCTACAGGGAGAAACAGGAAAAGGCTGTTCTTCCTCACCTGGTGGCTCCCCCTGTCTTTTTGTTCCTCTGGATCCTGCTCGGACTCCTGCTGACTGCAGGACTGCTTGCCTGGATGGCACAAGTCCCGACCTACCAGGCAGGAGACGGCATCATACTTGGGCAACAGCCAGTATCGGCATCGAGACAGCGTGAAGCAGTGGCACTGATCTTCTTGCCCGCTACCTCAGCCCCGAAGTTGAGGGCCGGGTTACCGATCCAGGTGCAGATTAGCTCAACAGGGCCTACCTTGACCAGCAAGATTGATAAGGTTGAGCCCGGCATTCTCAGCCCTGGCGCAGCACGCGCACGCTACGCGCTTGATAGCAGTGTTTCGCAGAATCTCACTGGACCTGTTGTTGCGGTAAGTGTCCGCTTAGGACCTGGTGTCTCATATCAGGCGTATGCGGGAAGTGTGGTGAGCGCTCAGGTGCAGGTTGGTTCGCGACGAGTTCTTTCCCTGTTTCCTGGCTTGGATCGCTGGATGGGAGACTAGCATATGGACAGGCCTGAACAAAACAGCTCATCTACACGTACAAGCGTCATAGTCCAAGAGAAGACTGCTATGAGCACAATGCAATGCAAAAAGTGTATGGCTATGCTGCTAGAACATGCTAAATATTGTAGCCAATGCGGAAGGGCGGTCAAAGATGAAGCAGCACCAGCTGTCCACGGGGCGAAAAGGCAAAACAAGCAAGATGAACAGGACAAGCATAAGGGGCAGATTCCCCACTATTCTTTCTGGCAGCTCCTGCTGAAAATCGTCGTCAGCTGGTTTGGACGCCGAGTGCCACCCATCAGGCAAATGAGTGAAGTCGAGTGCGGGGCGGCCTGCCTGGCCATGATTCTCTCGTATTATGGTCGCAAAACCAGTGTCTCGGAGATCCGTGAGCGCTGCGGGGTGGGTCGCGATGGGCTCTCGGCACTGAGCCTGGTGAAAGCGGCTCGCAGCTATGGCTTGCGGGTCAGAGCCGTCTCGCTGCAAGACAACGATTTTCGCTTTGTGAAATTGCCAGCCATCGTCCACTGGGAATTCAACCACTTTCTGGTGGTCGAACGCTGGTCTCCCAAATTCGTGGACGTGGTGGATCCTGCATCTGGACGCCGGCGCGTTCCTGCTGCGGAGTTCAATGCCGGGTTCACGGGCGTCGTGCTGATGATGGAGCCGGGGGCGCAGTTCGACCGTCGGACGGTGGCTTCACCGCTGACGCTACGCACCTATGCTGTGAACTATCTCAAACAGGCACCACTGGTCTTTGTGCAAATCCTGGCCGTCACCCTGCTGCTTGAACTACTTGGACTGGCCGTCCCCGTCCTCACCGCGGTGGTGGTGGACAAGGTGATTCCTTTCCACATGACGAATATTCTCTCGCTTCTGGCCGTAGGTCTTTTCATTATCGTCCTATCCCAAATGGTGATCAAGCTGCTGCGATCATGGTCGCTGATCTACTTGCAGAACCGTCTGCAATCCCAGGTCATGCTCAATAGCTTTGAACACATGTTGTCACTGCCGCTGCCCTTCTTTCTGCGCCGTTCGACTGGCGATATCCTCTCGCGCCTGGCAAGCAGCGGCTTTGTTTTTGATCTGCTCAGCAACCAACTTATTTCAACGATTCTGGATGGCAGTTTAGTCATCGTCTATCTGGTGATTTTGCTCTCCCAATCAAGTGCCTACGGTCTCCTGGTGGCCGCTATCGGCTTGCTCCAGGTCGTCCTGTTGCTCTGTAGCTATCGCCCCATGCGTATGCTGGCCAGACGCGCGTTGGATGCCCAGGGAGAAGTTCAGGGATATGGGACCGAAGCATTAGTGGGAATAGAGACGCTCAAGGCCGCTGGAGCCGAACAGCGCGTGCTTGAGCAGTGGTCCAATCTGTACTTCAATCAACTAAACCTCTCGCTGCGTCGGAGCTATCTCTCGTCTGTCATCCAGACACTGATGGGTGGCCTGAACGCCCTTTCACCGCTTCTCCTGCTGTGGTTTGGAGCCATCCAGGTGCTCAATTCCACGATGCAAGTGGGCACGATGCTGGCCCTCAATGCCCTGGCTGCGGCCTTCCTGGCTCCACTCGCATCACTGGTGAGTACTGGACAACAGTTACAGCTGGTTCGCTCACAATTTGATCGCATCGCCGATGTGCTAGAAGCCGAACCAGAGCAAGAGATGTTGCATACGCAGCAACCACCTCGACTGACGGGACAGATCCGGCTGGAGAATATCAGCTTTCAATATGATCCTAATTCCGCGTACGTGTTGCGTAACATTGATGTGCAGATCGCAGCCGGGCAAAAGGTCGCCATTGTTGGACGAACTGGATCAGGCAAAAGTACGCTCGGCAAACTATTACTAGGACTGATGATCCCGACTGAAGGTGAGATTTTCTACGATGGCTTGCCGCTCCGGTCTCTGAACTATCAGGGGGTGCGTGCGCAGTTTGGGGTCGTTATGCAAGAGGCTGCGATCTTCAGTGGCTCGATCCGGCAAAACATCGGCTTCAACAATCCTGACATAGGAATGGAGCAGATTGTCAAGGCGGCCCAGGCCGCTGCTCTCCACGAGGAGATCGAGCGGATGCCGATGGGATACGAGACCTTCGTCTCCGAGGGGGGCAATGCTATCTCCGGGGGACAACGCCAGCGCTTGGCGCTGGCACGGGCGCTGGCTCGCACTCCCGCGATCCTTCTGCTGGATGAGGCCACCAGTTCGCTCGATGTGATCACCGAGCACATCGTCGAGCACAACCTCAAGGCCTTCGACTGTACCCAGATTATCATCGCTCACCGGCTGAGCACGATTCGTCACGCCGATGTGATTCTGGTCCTGGACGAAGGAACGCTAGTGGAGAGCGGGTCACACGAGGACCTGCTAACCAGGAATGGCCCCTACGTCAGGTTGATCCAGAGCCAGTTAGACAGTGGGGAGGTGATCTTACGCTAAGACAAAAGCATCACCACCGCCGTCGCAACTGTAAGGGTTGCGCTGGAAAAAAAAGAGTCAACCTCGACTCCAGGATCTCGTAAAGGAGGTGCCTCATGACAACTGATCCATCCTTGAACGATCACTCTTTGACGAAGAAGCTCGTGTCCGATGGTTCGAAGAGTGCTTGTTGAACCGTTTGCCTGGACCGTCCTGTACCTTACAGTTATATCTTGTCTATCGCATCAGGGTCCTGAACTAAGAGACCCTGAGCTCTCTCTAAGAGGCGTTGTCTATCATGGGCTAGTATGCATTCAATGGAGCTAGAGCCATCTACCGGAACATGTTTTTTGACAAAGGTGGCAAGCCGCTGATACGAGGCTACTTCTGAGCACTGACGATTCAGCTGGACATAGCGAACTAATGCCAGTCCAGAGGCATATCTTTCTCGCATGTGCTCAAGAGCTTTTCTCCGGCGTTTACTCTCGACTCGAACAACAACACTAGCGAAAACAATCACGCTGAGTACAAGAACTTTTTGGAGAGTATTTGACCAGATCATTCTCATTTCGACTACTCTCAGGGAGAGTAGCTTCCGCTGAAGGAGGACATTGGGTATCAGGCTCATGCTCCTTTCAAGGCATCTTCTCCGGCGGATGCTCGCTTTCTTGTTGGTGGCTTCCACACACTAAGTGTGCCACAAGCAGATGCCATCTACCAGGATTTGTTTTGACAGGTCTGGACTTTTTTGGACAAGTTGCGTAGTTTTCGGAGCAAAGCAGTGATTAGAAAGAAGGAACCTCGGTTATGACCATGGAAGAGTGCGTGCCCAATGAACGATTGAGGCAGGCGCGCAGTCGGCAGGGATGGTCCCAGGCCCTGCTGGCCCAGGAAGTCGGCACCAGCTTCGAGATGGTGAGTCGGTGGGAGCGCGGCATTAACAAGCCCAGTTCCTATTTCCGAGGGCGCTTATGTGCAGCCCTGGGTACGACGGCTGAGGAACTGGGCTTGGTTCAGAGTTCCGGTGAACTTCCTGTCCTCCTCGTCTCGCCCTTCGTGTTTCTTGCCTGCTCCCATGCTGATATTGAGAAAGCCATCGTGACCCGGCTCGAAACTATCCTTCAGGAGAGAGGGATGGCGCTTTGTAGCAGCCGTCAAATCAGCAGGTCAGCGGGGGAGCACCCGCGCAAGGCCCTTCGTGAGACGATTCGTGCCGCCCAGGTGATCCTGCTGATCGTCTCGCCTCAAGCACGCTCCTCGCGTTACATCCGCGAGGCACTGGAAGTGGGCAGAATGTACCGGCGTCCGGTGTGTGCCGTCTGGATCGAGGGGGAGCATTGGCAGGAGTGCCTGCCCCTGATCGAGAACGAATTGCCAATCAGTATTGATGCTCGCACCAGAGATGATCCAGGTGTGTTCGAAGAGATTGCCACCCTGCTCCAACACGCATCGTCTGGTTCCGGCACTTCCCCAGTGTCTGCCCCTGCAGAGTCAGAGGCACGCGAGGATATGTGTTCGCAACAGGCTTTCGGCCAGGACGCGGAAAGGTGGCAACAGCTTGGCAGGCCAAAAGATCGGCTGTATCGTGGTTCTCAACTGTTGGAAGCACAAGCGTGGGCTATACGCAACAGTCCAAGCAGCAACGAGATAGCATTTCTGCGCGCGGCTACTGCGGCACGTATCCAGCACAGCATCAGTGTGCTGGTCGTGGTTCTGTTGGTGATAGCAATGGCAGGGCTGACAGTCTGGCTAGGCCTGCAAATGCCACCTGATCCGACACGGGTCACCACGTTACAGAACGACGGGCCAGGATCACTTCGCCAGGCGATTGCGAATGCCCCTGCGGGAAGCACGATCACGTTTGATAAGAGCTTAAAGGGGACGCTTCTATTAAGCAACGATAATTTGCATATTTCCAAGCCTCTCCACATTCGTGGTCCAGGCGCAGAACGTCTAACAATAAGCGGGGGTAAAAAAAATTTTGGCATCGAGGTGCTACTGGCTGGCTCTACTTCCATTATTTCTGACTTGGCGTTTAAGGCGAGCTACATCTACAATGCTGGGACGCTCACGCTAACCAACATCATCATTGCTGGCGACAGGGCGGTAAATATCCAGGCGTATGATGGCAGCGCCATCTCTAATGATGGGACGCTTACCCTCGTCAGCAGCACCGTTTCCGGCAATACCGCCTCCCATGATGGAGGGGGTATCTACAACGATGGGACGCTCACCGTCGTCAGCAGCACTGTCACTAGCAATACCGCCTCCCATGATGGAGGGGGCATCTACAACGATGGGACGCTAAAGCTCGTCAGCAGCACCGTCACTAGCAATGCCGCCTCCCATGATGGAGGGGGCATCTACAACGATGGGACGCTAAAGCTCGTCAGCAGCACCGTTTCCGGCAATAAAGCAACTACTTTCGGTGGCGGAATCGCCAATATGGGTAGGGCCGCCCAAACAGCGATAACCTTTTGCACCATTTCTGGCAATAGCGCCTCCCATAGTGGAGGGGGCATCTGGAACGGCGCCGACAACGGGGCTCGTCAACTGGTGATCAGAATCAGCCTTGTTGCAGGTAACAGGGCCACCCATAGCCCGGACATCGCAGGTCAACTTTCCTCAGAGGGCTAGCATGCGGCATCGGTGCATACGAGCTATTTCTGAGCCAGGTTCGGCATCCCACGCCGGGTTCAGGAGAATCATCTCGACTGCGCAGCGAGGCCACTTGAACGGGGTGGAAGCATCCATACAGGTCATTCCTCGTTGCTCACTGCGCCGATTTGTGGTGGATGATATAGGCCGCTTCGGTGCGGTTCTGGGCGCCAAGCTTGCTCAGAATACTCTGGACATGCTTTTGTACGGTCTTCATAGAAATTTGTAGCCCTGCAGCAATCTCGCGGTCACGGTATCCCTGGCTGATTAACTGGAGGATTTCGCGTTCCCGTATCGTTAACTGTGCGAGCCCGCTGGAGGCTACCGTGAACAACGATGGACGACGACCCAATCCATGCTCGGATTCCCAGATGGGTAGCGCTGCCGCGCGTAAGCGCTGCATCAGGCGTTTCAGCAGTTCTGGACGGAGCACGAATTCATCGCGGCAGAGCTGGCGTATGATGGTCATGATTTCATCCAGATCCACGTCTTGTTTGGAGCGATAGCCCTGCGCGCCGGCCATTATGGCGGCAAATGCTTCCTGCTCGTCCTCGACATCGGCCAATGCCATGATGCTGGAAGCAGGGGCTAGCCTCCTCATGCGACCGATCTCTGCAATGCCCTCGCAGTGCTCTATGTGCAGATCCAGCAAGATGACATCCGGGTGCACTTTGGCTACCTGTGCTTCAGCCTCCTCGCAATCCTGTGCCATGTCGACGCGCTCGACCTCTGACTGGGAGTGCAGCGCCTGGCTCATGGCTGAGCGAATCAGGGCATGATCATCCACAATCACTACAGTGATTGGTCTGAGCAATGATGTCGTATTCATTTCTGGGAAAAAGCTCTCTCTCCTGGATGAAGACGAAAAAAAGTGATATTGCTAATCTTATCCAAAGTGACAACAAGAAAGATTTAGCATGTTGTTAGACAAACAGAGCAAGAACGCTTCTTCATATTTGAAGTAAATGCATTTATTATTGCTCTGTTTGTCTAATAAATATATAATCAAATATATAACTCTATCGTCAATGGTGTTAGCTCACAACGAAAACTCAGTGATGCTCATCTGAAAAGGATCAGCATCCGGATGGAACTGATGAAAGAGTGCTAAGAATACATTGAACATGGCTGAAACGAGAGAAGGCTCGAAAATGGCTGCCTTTCAAGAGCATTTGCAAGGTCTCTTTTTAGAACGCTCTTACTAACCTCCTCAGTTAACTTGCATCATTGGCTATATAAGTATAGATGATATGACAAACAGAACGATACAGTTTTTATATCCCCGCGCCACTAAGTTGAGTAGCAACAACAGAATAGACATTGCCCGCTCGGTCAATGCTCATATTCACGAACTGATACCCATAGGAGACGATCGAGGTGGGATTATTATAGACCATGTGATCGTGAAGGTCTTCCCGCCATTAGTAGAAATGGCCATCCAAACCACATGATAACCGCAGGTGCCGACCTGGCTGCATGGGAACCTGGCCGGCATTCGCAATACCACTAAAGGTCTGGTAGACGGTATGATTTTGCGGGTCAATTAAAATTGGTTTGAGTTTGGTAGAAATTTCAGGTCTATGTACTTGAAATTCTCACAAAATCATATTTTCTTTAGGAAATATATTTCTGTTCATATAAATAGTAGATGAGATAATATAAATACTTGACAAGACAAAAGCTACGTCGTATACTCGGTACAGTGAATACAAGATGGCCTCACTCTGACAAAGATAGGCATCTTTCAAGAGGTCTCTCGGAGCAGTTGCAGTACTAACTCACTGCTGTGCTCGGTTGTCCTGGTTTGTCTTAACATGAGCCTGATAGAAATTGCATCAAACGGCAAAGAAGGGAAAGGAGACAAACACCATGGCGGTTAGCATCCGTACTGATGAAGATATCCAGAGAGACGTCCTGGATGAATTGAAGTGGGATCCGCATGTGCAGGTCAACGAAATCGGTGTAGCAGTCAAGGATGGTATTGTCATGCTGACTGGCTGGGTCGATTCGTATCTGAAAAAGCTGGCGGCGGAGAATGCCGCACACCGCGTGCGTGGCGTCAAGGCGGTTGCCAACGACATCGAGGTGCGTCTGCCCGGCTCTGCCGAACGCACCGACGCCGACCTGGCCAAAGCTGTCCTCGATGCCCTCAGGTGGAATGCCGCTATTCCGGCTGGCAAACTGGATGTGACGGTCAGCCAGGGCTGGGTCACACTCAGGGGCGAGGTCGAATTCGGCTTTGAGAAGAGAGATGCCGAACGTGTCGTACAGCGCCTGGCAGGAGTCAAAGGCGTCACCAATCTCATCACAGTCCGGTCTCATCCGTTGCCAAGTGACCTGAAGCAGAACATCGGGAAGGCGCTCGTCCGCAATGCGGAGACAGATGCCCAGCGTATCACGGTTGAAGTGGAGGGGAACAAGGTCATCCTGCGGGGGACGGTACGTTCCTATGCGGAGAAAAAAGCGGCGGAGGAGACCGCGTGGTCGTCTCCAGGTGTCACGGACGTTGAGAACCAGATTGTGGTCTTACCCATCCTGTAATTCTTGCCTCATGACCGGCGAACTGATCCCTTGACAGAGATGAAGGTCTTTCCTCAGCGGTGAGTTCCTTCCACCCATAGGCACAGACTCGCTTGGGAGGAGGAAGTAGCGAAGCGATAAGAACGCCCCTACTTCTTCCTCAAGCAAGTTCTACGTGATAAGAAATGAAACTCCATCTACTACAAAGGTGACCGTGGTATTCCAGGTAAGGAAAACACGAGGTGATTTTGCAAGAGATGAGGTATAAAATATGAACTTGAACAACAATGTCACGACAGATGAAGCAGATAGGCCTCTTATAAGAGCAGACATAGAGCAACGCATTCAAAATGTGGGTGGTAGTAACAGGCTAGATGTGAGTGGTCAAAATTTACAGGGGATTGACCTCAGAGAGGTCGTTCTCAGCGGGGCCAACCTGAGCGAGGCCAATCTCATCGGTGCGGACCTCATCGGTGCGGACCTGAGCGGAGCAGACCTCAGGGGTGCCCATCTCCTCAGTGCAGACCTGAGCGAGGCCAATCTCAGCGAGGCCAATCTCAGCGGTGCCGAACTCAACAAGGCCAATTTTAGTAGAGCCGACCTCAGCGATGCTGACCTCAACGAGGCCATCCTGAGCGAGGCCATCTTTAGCGAGGCCATTCTCATCAATGCTGCTCTCAAAGATGCCGACCTCAGCGATGCCATCCTCAGCGAGGCACGCCTCCACAGAGTCGACCTCAGCGGAGCCTTCCTCATTAGGGCCGACCTCAGCGGTGCCCACCTTATCAATGCCAACCTCAGCGATGCCGACCTCAGCGGTGCCCTCCTCATTGAGGCCGACCTCAGCGGTGCCACTCTGTCTGGGACGCTCATAACTACCGAAAGTAAAGAAGATCTCCTGCGTGCCATCGGAGTAAAATGGAGCTCATAGCAAGAAACACCAGTGTACAATAGTGAATTCATATCCTCCACAGAATGCGGGTACGAGTACGGCATTACCTAGATTGGAAGTAATCTTATGCTAAAACCTGCAATAGTTATCGTTGATGCTTTTCCCCAGGTCCTGTATAAGCTCGAGAACGACCTGAAACAGAAATATAGCGACCACTTTCGTATCATCGAGGCCAATTCGGGTCAGCAGGCACTGAATCAGCTAAAACAGATGAGCTTGCACAACGAGCCAGTGGCGCTCTTGCTGGCCGATGAGCAAATGTCTGAGATGAACGGCTCGGAGTTTCTGAAAGAGGCGCGAGACCTGTACCCAACAGCCAAACGGATCTTGTTGATCACCTACACGGATACTCATGCTGCTATCCAGGCGATCAATACCGCGCGAATTGATTACTACCTGATGATGCCCTGGGATCCGCCGGAGGAGCGTCTCTACCCGGTACTGAACGATTTACTGGCGGACTGGCTGGCCGCGTACCACCCGTCGTTCGCAGAATTGCGGGTGATCGGCCATCGCTGGTCGCCCAGGCTGCATGAGATCATGGACTTTCTGGCGTGCAACCAGGTGCCCTATCAATGGCTGGACGTTGAAACTAGCAAAGAGGCAAACCACTTGCTCGAGCAGTTGGGCTTAGGCCATGAGAAACAACCAGTCGTGATTTTCCCCGACGGTTCATACCTGCTGGACCCCAACGTGCTCCAGATTGCCGAGAAGATCAACCTCAAAACTCACGCAGAAAAGCCCTTTTACGACTTGATTATCATCGGCTCCGGTCCAGCAGGGCTTGCTGCGGGAGTCTATGGGGCCTCTGAGGGATTGCGTACCTTGCTTGTGGAGCAGGAGGCTCCGGGCGGACAGGCGGGAACGAGTTCGCGTATCGAGAACTACCTGGGCTTTCCGGCAGGAGTGAGCGGGGGAGAACTGGCGCGTCGTGCCGTAACGCAGGCGGAGCGTTTTGGCGCAGAGATCATTACACCACAAAAGGCGGTGAGGATAAAGGTAGATGACCAGTACCGGGGTGTTGACCTGGCGGACGGCTCGGAACTGCGCTGCCACGCACTCTTGCTGGCCTGCGGCGTCTCTTACTGCAAACTGGATGTGCCTGGCATAGATGCCTTGACCGGCGCTGGCGTCTATTATGGTGCCTCAATGGCTGAGGCTAGGGCTTGCAGCAATGAGGATGTGTACGTGGTTGGCGGGGCGAACTCCGCCGGGCAGTCTGCCATCTACTTTGCGAAGTATGCTCGCCATGTGACGATGCTGGTGCGCGACGATTCGCTCGCCAAAGACATGTCCAAATATCTCATCGATCAGATCGAGCACACGGACAATATCGAGGTCAAGACCTGCACTCGCGTAGTGGCCGTGCAAGGCAAGTACCATCTAGAAAGCATCACGATCGTCAATGACAAAACGCATGAGGAAAAGACGCTCCCGGCGACCTCGCTGTTCATCTTCATTGGCATGGAGCCGCATACAGATTGGCTGAAGGGCATAGTGAAGGGCGATGAGAAGAGCTTCGTTCTCAGCGGCCCCGACC
>Ga0209647_1002169_pt1 | contig 15941 bp, 10 predicted proteins | sample GraSoi_2013_60cm_FD_185827 | JGI IMG/M metagenome (GOLD analysis project Ga0209647, IMG submission 185827) | Grasslands soil microbial communities from the Angelo Coastal Reserve, California, USA - Sample 9_17_2013_60cm (SPAdes) (version 2) | ecosystem: Environmental > Terrestrial > Soil >...
ATGTGTGCAATTGCTAGGCAATGAAGGTGAATGCGCAATGATAGATGTGACAAAATAAATGGGAGACTTACAATCTCTCATACATTGTTTATTTAGATCACCTTCATCGTTGCATCCTTAGATTGGTTGAAAGAGTAAAACATGCCAGGTACAGATATACCAACTGTCTTGGAACGTCGTAAAGAAGATTATCCGCTAATAACCGGTCATGCTCACTATGTGGACGATTTGAGGCCGCCAGAAGGGCGACCCGCCGTGCTGCATATGGCCGTTGTGCGCAGTCCCTATGCCCATGCCGAGCTTAAGAACATCAGGCTGGACGCAGCGAAGGTGCAGCCAGGTGTTGTAGCTGCTTTTGCAAGTGCGGAATTGGTAAGCGACATACGCCCTATGGATACAATGTTCTTGCCCGGCCTCAAGAATCCGGAACGCCGACCAATGGCCCTGGGAAGGGTTCGCTACGTGGGCGATCCCGTAGCGGTCGTACTCGCCGAAAGCCTCTCTATCGCAGAAGATGCTCGCGACCTGGTTGAAGTAGACTATGAGCCTCTGCCTGCCGTGGTCGATCCAGAGGGGGCACTTGCTCCGGGCGCGCCGCTCCTCTACGGTGACTTGGGCTCGAATGCTGCTTTCCTTTCACAGTCGGGCAGAGGCGATACCCAGGCTGCTTTTGCAAATGCCGACCACACTATCAAGCTGCGCCTGGTCAACCAACGTCTCGCGCCCAGCTCTCTCGAACCGCGTGCCTGTATGTTCGACTTCGACCTAGCCGGCGGCCAGCTTTCTGCCTGGGTATCTTCTCAAGCCATCTACCGGGCACGGGAAACACTGGCTGGAATACTCGGTATTGACCGCGGCCGCATCCGGGTGTACAACGCCGAGGTTGGCGGTGGCTTTGGCTCGAAAACTGGCTTCGTCGGTGAAGAGATTGTCGCTGCATTGCTAGCTGTCAAATACGGACGGCCAGTCAAGTGGATCGAAACCCGCAGCGAGAATTTGCAGGCTCAAACGCACGGGCGCGGCCAGGTTAACTACATCGAGGCAGCTTTCCAGGATGATGGGCAGTTGCTCAGCCTCAAAGTACGCACGATTGCCGATCTAGGCGCTTTCCTTGCATTTACGACGGCAATGGTGCCTAACGGTACACCATCCATGCTCAACGGTCCGTACCGGGTACAGGCAGTGGACAGCCAGGTTGTGGGTGTGTTCACCAATAAAGTGCCGACCGGAGCCTACCGGGGAGCAGGTCGGCCCGAAGCGACCTATATCCTGGAACGAACAATGGATCGCATCGCCTCTGAGCTAGGACTTGATCCTGCCGAGGTACGCCGCCGTAATTTTATTGCACCGGACGCTTTTCCCTATCAGACGCTCACAGGCGTCCAGTACGACAGTGGTAATTACCAGGTTGCCCTTGACCGCGCGCTCGAATTGGCCGACTACGAGGGCTGGCGAGCGAAACAGCGCGAACGTCGCGTTGTAGGGAATGCGCAGCTGCTTGGAATAGGGCTAGCTACCTTTGTCGAAATTTCCGGTGGTGCTCTTGGTCCAAACAGGCCTGGTGTACCACAGGAGTCTGCCACAGTGCGTATTCTCCGGGATGGAACCATCCTTGTGCAGAGCGGTGTTGCTACCAATGGTCAGGGACACTTCACCACCTTTGCACAGATTGCCGCTACAACCTTCAAACTCCCTGGTTCAAAGGTAGAAGTTCGCATGAACGATACTGATCTCCCGGCCTTCGGATATGGCACATTCGGAAGCCGCACATTGCAGATAGCCGGTTCCGCAGTATTGCTCGCCGCCGAAGCCGCCCGCGATAAAGCGCTGCGGGTCGCGGCACGGCTCCTGGAAGCAGACCCGGCAGACCTGATCATGGAGAATGGGAAAGTGATGGTGCAGGGTGTTCCAGCCCGCACCATTGAATTGGGCGAACTTGCCCGCCTGGTCGAAGAACAGCCTGATCTAATCGAGCACGAGCCACCCAATCCTGCCAACGGCAAGCCCATCGAAGGGTTAGCAGCCTGGCGCGACTTCTACCCACCGAGCGCAACGTTCTCTTCTGGTGCCCATATCGCGGTAGTTGAGGTAAATACCGATACTGGCGAGGTACATGTACTCAAATTTGTGGCCGTGGATGACTGCGGGCGCATCCTGAACCATTACCTCGTCGATGCCCAGGTACACGGTGCGCTGGCACAAGGCATCGGGCAGGCCCTGTATGAAGAAGTGATGTACAACGAGACCAGTGGTCAGCTTCTTAGCAGCACCTTGATGGACTACACGTTGCCAAATGCCGAGCAAGTCCCAGGTTTTGTCACTGAAGCCATCGAGACTCCTTCGCCGCACAACCCGCTGGGCGCAAAGGGCGTAGGCGAAGCAGGCTGCATCGGTGCACCACCTGCTATTGTCAACGCTGTGTTGGATGCTCTCGCTCCGCTAGGCATTAAAACCATCGATATGCCACTCAAGCCAGAAAAGGTTTGGGCGCTTGTGCGGGCGGCTCGCGAAGGTAGGCTTGAACAGCAGGAACCCATGCCGCCGCCTGTATTTAGCAGCGGAGATAAGCTAAACGATGATAGCAGGCCAGCTTTCTTGTGAGGCAAAAATAGTGTTGAATGGGTTGGAAAATACTGGTGGGCATGGTCTTCGGCGTCCATGTGCGTGACGTGGATTGTGCCTTCAAACGCTATCCGGCCAGCTTTTTCCGTGAATATAAACTTGAGACTCGCGGAGCTACGATCAATACGGAGATTCTCTACAAGTTCGTCCGGGTCGGCTATACCTACACACAGGTTGGCGTGCGCCATCTGCCCCGACAAGGAGGCCGGGCTACAGGCGCGAAACCCTCTGTGATTATGCGTGCATTTCGCGAATTATTTGTCTATGCTCTGAAGTGGCATCGCGAAGAAAAACTACTTGAGAAAAAAGTAGTGCGCGAAAAGTCGCGCAAACCGCAAGCAAAGCCTCCTTTAGAACGCATTGTTGCACGCAAAGAACCCGAAAAGACCTCCAAAGCGTAAGGATCACCGCTCAGTAGGCAATTGTGATCGCCCTGGTGATTTTAGGAGAGAAGGAGACCCCTGCTTATCCCGGCATCAACTGCAGAACACCTGCTGCGTTCTCCTCGATCATGCGGCGCTCGAAGAGTTGTGGGTGGTGTTCCACGTTCAACCAGGGTTTGATGAAATCTGCGTAGTGCTTGCTTGCAGGATGACCGGATTGTCCCGGAGCGTGCCCAGAAAGCGAGGCTTTCAGATCGGCCAGGTTTACGATCTGGCGATACGAGGGTACTGTCACAACGGTTTCCGGCTGGTTTGGCAGTGTTGCTCCCGTATTCACAGTATCGATATCGCCGCCTACAGCGTATGGGCCGCGATTGAAAATGCTCTCGAGCGCCTTGACCCTGCCTAGCGGGTGGGCAAACGTCATTTTGTGTATTGCGCCATACTTCCAGCGTGAAACATTGTTTCCAAGTTTGTTTCGCAAATCCTCGACCGTAGCATCGAAAGCGCTGCTTAGTGCCTCGTCCCATGACTTTGGACTATTAGGAACGACTGAGTCAGCGAACCAGTTGTCATCATGCTCATTTAGCAAACGGATCAGTAGTGGCTTACTCCTGCTGGCAAAGGCGTTCAACGGTGCTAGCATGGTCGAGCCCGCGCCTAGATAGCTCCGTATTAGCGTTTCATCGTCACCCAGCAGGGCGCTGAAGATGATGCGCTCTAGCTTGTACAGAAACGTGGTGTAGATCGCCGCTGCAGCACTGTCAGGAGCAAGGATATAATTCCAGGTGCGTAAGACATCCAGCACGTCCTTTTCAAGTGGAGTATTGGCTTGAATTTTCAGCATATGCGGCACAATCTCAACTGCCGGGAGTGAGTACTGGTCAGCCTGAATAGTTGCCATATCGGAGAGCGCCAGCTTCCCTTTGCTGGTCAACAGATCGCGTATACGCTGTGCGCGGTAGCCGTTCAGCCATTCATGAGTGATATAGTAGGGATAATTATCGTCTACAACGCGGTTGTTGGCGGTGACAATGAAATGCCGTTCGGGATTGAAAGCCTGTGGCAGTTCCTCGAAAGGGATATAACCTGTCCACTCGTACTCGCCGGTCCAGCCAGGAGAGGGCAGCAATGCCTGCCCTTTGGCACGAATGGGGACAGCTCCAGCCATCACATAGCCTATGTTGCCATGCGTATCGGCAAATATTATATTCTGTGGCGGCTGGTCCCAATCACGCAGCACTGCCCGGAACTCTTCAGAAGTGGTAGCGCGTGCCATCTTTTGTGGTGCTGATATAATGGCATGTTTTTCCAGGCCTGTCCAGCGGAGAGCAAGCTGTAGTTCGCCTGAATCAGCCTTAGCGCCATTCTGACTAGACCGGTCAGTTGAGGAGGAACTCTGTATGCTCGTTAAAATTGGCCCGTGGCGAGTAATACGCACTTCTTCGATCACAGGAGCTTTGGCGCCTTTTACTTTGATCTCCTCGCGTGCCACCTGCGCTTCTTCCCACTTACCCATATATTCGTACTGGTTGGGGTTCTGCGGATTGAATTTCTCGATGTACAGATCTTCAACATCGGAGATGGCATTTGTTAGACCCCAGGCTATGTGCCGGTTATGCCCAATCACAATACCAGGGGCACCGGGAAAGCCGGCTCCAATCACGTCTATATCGCCCGCTACCAGGTGGCACTCATACCAGATTGATGGAGCGGTCTGACCCAGGTGTGGGTCGTTACAGAGAATGGGTGAACCGGTGATAGTCATTGTCCCGTCAACCACCCAGTTATTGCTGGCACCTAAGGTACCAAAGCCACTCAACTGCTTGAGTTGCTGGTACTGTTCCAGCAAGCCGGAGTTGATGCCCCGGTATTCGACGCCGGGCGGAATGATCAGGGGGTGGCTGGGATCATAGCCTGCTTCCAGTTTGGCAGCGCGCTCGGCACCTAACCTGGCAACGATACGAGCACGAATCACCTCGGTTTCCCAGTTGCCGCTCAGGTTCCAGCCCATCATCTTAGACCATTGAATACTATCTGTAATGCGCCAGGGAGTTGGTTTGAAACGCAGCAGAGTGAACTCGATGGGGAGTTTATTTCTGTTGTGGTCAATGCCTTCGTTGACACCCTGCGCATAGGCTTCCAGGATACGCCTGCTATACTCTGGTAGATGCTCTACTGCGCTGAGGGAGGCGCGACGCAGCCCCAGCCTGCGAGTGAAGCGATCGATTTCGAGAGCTACCTCACCAAAAATTTCGGCGAGCTGACCGGAACCTAATCGTCGATTGAATTCCATCTGCCACAGGCGTTCTTGTGCGTGGACAAAGCCCTGTGCGAAGTACAGGTCGTCTTCATTTTGGGCATAAATATGCGGCACGCCGTAGCGATCTGTGATCACATCAACTGGCTCATGTAGCCCTTGCATATGCAGTGTGCCTTTTGTCTTGGGGAGTGGTCGACGCATCAACGTATAGTATATGCCGCCGGCCACTCCCACGAAGCCAGCAGTTGTCGCTAAAGTTTTTTGCCACCAGGACGCCATGGGTTGCTCTCCTTCTGTTGCTTGGGTACTATGGCAAGTGTTCTAAACTGACAAGGAACCTGAGTAGCAGGTCGATTCTGCTGTATAAGTATAGCAGAACAGTGCTGGCTGTGCCAACTGTGCGCGGTTGCTTTACAGGGCTTTGCGATAGTCGTTTTCCGAAAAGGGAACTCGCTGCCCTTTCAGGGGATAGGGGTTTTTGGAGGGCCTACGTGCATGCCGTGATGGAGGGCGGAGCGCAGAGCGTGCGGTGGGCCGGTCTGGGGCGACGCAAGCGTCCCCCGCCCCGGCCACACCGCTCCCGCCCCTACGCGAATAGGGCGAATAGCAGCCCGTGCACTCCGACTAATAATATGGTTCAATTAGCGCTCATTTTGATCGCTAATTTTTTTGGCGCCACATCATCAATGATTATACTAATTCGGTCCCGTTAGGGGTATCGCGTACCTCAAAGCCCAGCGCGATTAGTTGATCACGCAGTTGGTCGGACCGTTTCCAGTCGCGAGCTGCGCGGGCTACGTCACGCTCGTGTACTAATGCGCGCACTTCATCGCTGATAATGCGAGGCTGTTTTGGCTCAATGGCGTCGAGACGCAAGCCAAGCACCCGGTCGAAGTCGAGGACCAGGCGACGTCGTTCCGCCGGGGCGATCTTGCCGTTGCGAGCAACCTCGCGAGTGATACTCAGAGCTGTCGGCAATTCCAGGTCATCGTTGATGGCCAGGTGAAATGCATCACGTACCTGCTGGGCTTCCTCCGACCAATCGCTCTGAAAGTCATCTACGCCAGGAGCAGGAAGCTCAGCAAGATCGGCGCGCAGGTTGTTGAGGCCATTCTGCGCCGCTGTGATTGACTCATCAGTTAAGTTGAGCTTCGAGCGGTAGTGCGCAGTAAGCAGCAAGTAGCGGTAAGCCAGCGGGTCAATGCCCCGTTCTTTAAGCGTACTTACCAGGATGACGTTCCCCTTTGAGCGTGACATCTTGAGGCTGCCAAAGATGAGAAATTCGTTGTGCACCCAGAACTGTACAGGTTTTTTGCCAGTCACACCCTGAGTCTGGGCAATCTCATCTTCATGATGCGGGAAGACCAGGTCGATACCGCCAGTGTGAATGTCAAACTGCTCGCCCAGGTATTCGGTGGACATGGCGGAGCATTCGATGTGCCAGCCGGGAAAGCCTATACCCCAGGGGCTGGGCCAGTTCATCTGCCGGCTTGCATCCCCATGCTTCCACAAGGCGAAGTCTTCTGGTGCTTCTTTATCTTCGGCGATTTCCAACTGCACGCGGCCACTTCCACCTGTGCGTAGATTCTCGACGGTATTACCCGAGAGTTGCCCATAGTTGGGGAAGCGGCTGACATCGTAGTAGATATTGCCGTCAACAGCATATGCCAGGCCTCGCTCAAGCAGTATTTCTATCATCTCCTGCATCTCTGGAATGTGTTCGGTAGCCCTGGGATTGATATGCGCAGGAAGGATGTTCAGTTCAGCTGAATCTGCCAGGTATTGCTGTATATAGTAAGCGGCAATTTCGTATGCTGAGCGGCCGGTTACGCGAGCCTCGTGCTCTAATTTATCCTCGCCGCTTTCCGCAACGTCGGAATCATGCAAGTGCCCGACGTCGGTTATGTTGCGCACCAGGAACACATCATAGCCGTTGTATTCGAGCATACGACGCAGCCAATCCGTTGTCATAAAGGCCCGGAAGTTACCGACATGGATATCTTTGTAGACGGTGGGACCGCAGTTGTAAATGCCCACCTTTGGCGGGTTGAGCGGTTGAAACAGTTCTTTACTTCTGGTCAGTGTGTTGTATAAGTAAATCGGCCTGTCCGAAATGTTGCTCATGAGCATATATCTCCTGTAGCGTATAGTTTTGTGTCATCCAATGTGTTCGGGGTAGTAGCTCAGACAGGGGACGTGCAAAAAAACGAGCTTGCTAGCGTAGAATCAACGACACGTCATTACGTTCGCAGAGGATTGAGCTACCCACGTTTACTCTGCGAACGCCAGGACAGGTGCAATAGCGCTTTTGATGGCTGAAATGGTTCACAATCTACTCCAAATTAGCTCAGGCTTACCCGGTGCTTGTGACCATAGTATACCATATGATGCAACACCCGGCTCTGTGTCAACTCACAATGGAATCGGAAGTCAAATGAGCAAAGGGTGTTGCCTCTGCAATTTTTTAAATATTTGAGTCGATCTGTGTCTTATATATAAGACGAAAGACTTATTCCCTATTTTTCTGCTTTGAATAGCTAAGCGTGATTTTTTTGCTCATTAATTCATCCTGTAATTTATAATTTGCAAAACGTATTTTATATCATAGATTTTGAAATCTTTAGTGATTTTAAGAGAGGAGATCCAGGATGTTAGCTACCGCTGTGAGTCCGGGTGATGGAGACGAGAAGGGCGAGCAGAATATTACCAGCCCTACTGGGCCTGACGACGACGATCCACCTGATGAACGGCCTGAAAGGTAAACGATCGGTCATGATTAGGGCTGGTGATCCCAACGAGAAAGTGGCGCAAGGTTGCATAACCTTATGCCAGCCCGGGTAGATAAGACGCTGTTGTACTTATGATGTTGTCACTGCATTTGCCGTTTGTGTTCTTGTGGCAAAGTAGACTGCCTGTGGGTGATGTACCACAATCGCGGCAGTTGATTGCTCAGGTACCAACTGGTATGCCTCGGTCAGGTAAACGTCAATTGTGCTGTTGACCGGCAATAACTGGAAGACCTTTACGTGATCCTCGAGATCAGGAATGGCCGGGTAGCCCCAGCTATAGCGACGCCCGCGTTGCCCCTCCAGCCCGAGTTCCTGGCACACCACCCGGTTCGTGTATTCGGCCAATCCCTCTGCCATCTCGACTCCCAGCCCATGCGTGAAGTAGGCTTCGGCGTAATTGCCCGCTTGTTGGAGCCGGTGTACTGCGTCACTGGCAGCTTGCCCCATCGTTACAACCTGAAAAGCCACCACATCTACCTTGCCACTTTTCACTGATGCAAAGTAGTCAGCGAGGCAGAGGCGCTCATGTTGGTCTTGCCTTGGGAAGTGGAAACGGGCAATTTCGCGCTGCTTGCTGTTTGCTTCTGCATGTGACTGTGGATCGTAGATAATCAGTTCATTGCCATCTGATTGACACGGGAAGTAACCGTAGACTGCTCTAGGCTGCAGGTAACGCTGCTGGCGTGCCTCGCGCAGCATACGCTCCAGGCGAGGGCGAAAATCCTGTTCGACCAGGCGTGTAAATTCCTCACCATGAGCCTTGCCGCCCCAATGCAGACGGAAGAGCGTTTTCAGGTCCATGCAGGCCGCAACGTCTTCGAGGCCAATACGTTCGAGCACGCGCGGCCCCCAAAACGGTGGTTTAGGAATGGGGATATCTCGTTGTATGCTGGACGAGGGGAGATCGGGACCTTTAACAGCGCCATTAGCACTAACGCCTGGCGACGTCGTGGTTTTTTTGAACCGTTCCCTGGTTGCTTCTGCTATGATTTGCCCAACAAAGCTTGCACGCTCCTGGGACGCGTTTGTCAGTTTATCAATAATCTCTAAGCCCTCGAAAGCATCACGGGCATAGAATACGCCGGGCTTATACGGTACCGGCGTTGATTCCGGTGTCTGTTCATCAACAAAAAGAATGCGACGCCCGTAAGAGCGATTGATGGCCGCTCCACCCACGATTACTGGAAAATTCAGACCTCGCTTGTGCAGTTCTTTGACACACAACGGCATCTGCTTGGAAGTACTGACCAGCAGCGCGGAGAGGCCGATGGCGTCAGCGTTGACCTCGATAGCCTTATCCAGGATCGTATTGAGGGGTACCTGTTTGCCGAGATCGTAAACGGTATAGCCGTTGTTGCTCAGAATCGTATTGACCAGGTTTTTGCCGATATCGTGCACATCGCCGAAAACGGTTGCCAGCACGACCTTGCCTTTCGTATAGCCTTCCTTTCTTTCCAGGAAGCCTTCCAGGCAAGCCACGGCGCGTTTCATGACCTCGGCAGATTGCAGTACGAAAGGCAGGATCAGTTCGCCCGCGCCGAAGCGGTCGCCAACATCTTTCATGGCAGGCAGCAGCACGGTGTTGAGTACGTTTACGGCTGCCTCGCTTTGTGAAACGCCCAGTTCCGAGGCGCGTTCTTCAATCGCCTGCTCGATCAGTGGCTCGATGCCCTCCTTGCGGCGGTGCAATATTTGCCAGTGAATACGCTCTGCCGTATTCATCCCTTCTGTTGGATCAACCCTGGTATTGTTCTCGTCCGCTTGCGGTTCGTGCTCCTCAAAGTAGGCGATGTAACGCGGCAGTGCATCTGGCCGGTTGTAAATCAGGTCATCGGCAAGCTGGCGCTGCTCGGCATCAATTTCCGCGTAGGGGGTTATATGCGTTGGGTTGACGATGGCGAGATCAAGCCCGGCTTTGACGGTATGATACAGGAAAACGCTATTGAGGACGGCGCGGGCATGCGGTTTCAAGCCAAAGGAGACGTTGCTCACACCGAGGATCGTCAGCACGCCGGGGAGTTCTGCTTTGACGCGCTTGATGGCTTCTAGAGTTTCGATACCTGCCGTCTGTAGCTCCTCCTGCCCCGTGGTGATGGGGAAAGTGAGTACGTCAAAGATCAACGCATTGGGTGCCAGCCCGTATTCGTTCACGCAGATGTCATAGATTTTATGCGCTATCTCGACTTTGCGCTCGGTGGTTTTACCCATGCCGATCTCGTCGATTGTGAGGGCGACAACGGCTGAGCCGTGTTCGACGGCCATTGGTATGACACTCTCGATGCGCTGGCGGCCATTCTCCATGTTGATAGAGTTGATGGTGGCTCGCCCAGGATAGATTTCCAGCGCTGCCTTTATCACATCCGGCTCGGTTGAGTCAACCACTAAGGGAGCCTCGATGCCCATAGAAAGCTTCTTGAAGGTCTTTGCCATCTGTGCGGCTTCGTCGGTACGCTCGGTAAGCGCAACCTGCACGTCCAGCGCATGCGCTCCTCCTTCAACCTGCTCACGCGCGATACCCAGCAGTGTGTCGTAGTCATCGTTGAGCAGGGCCTGTTTCGCTTTACGACTTCCCTGGGCATTGACGCGCTCACCAACCAGCAGCGGTGGGGGGTCTTGCTGCAGGGCTACTGCACGGATGCCGCCGGAGACAAAGGGCAGCGAGATGCTGGCAAAATTTTTGTTATCCAGGGTACGATCTGTGATTGGACCGGTCCGGCGCGGCGCATTACGACACGCTTTGACGATGGCTCGTAGATGTTCATGGCTGTTGCCACAGCAGCCGCCAACGATGTTGACGCCAAATTCGGTGATGAAGTCGCGCAGCGCGGCGGCCATTGGCTCCGGTTCCATAGGATAGACCGCCAGGCCGTTGACGTTGAGCGGGATGCCTGCATTGGGAATAGTCGAGATAGGCAGCGGGCAATTTTCTGCCAGGAAACGCACCGGCTCGCGCATATGTTCCGGCCCCGTCGAGCAGTTCAGCCCAATCACATCGACTCTCAATCCAACGAGTGTGGTCATCACGGCCGCAATGTCGGTGCCGAGCAACATGCGCCCACTGGTGTCGAGCGAAACCTGCGTTTGAATGGGAACGGTACGTCCTACCTGCTGCATGGCACGGCGTATGCCTGTGATAGCAGCTCGCACCTCCAGGATATCCTGGCTGGTTTCGATCAGCAGAACATCGACTCCCCCTTCTAAAAGGGCAGCGGCCTGTTCACGGAAAATCTCGGCAAGCTGCTGGTAAGTGATGTTGCCCAGCAGGGGATCGTCAGATGAAGGCAGCATGCCTGTCGGGCCAATCGAGCCTGCCACGAAACGTGGCTGTTGCGGGGTGGCGTAGCGATCAGCCAGCCTACGTGCAAGTTGTGCCGCTTTTACATTAATTTCGCGGGTGAGTGCACCCAGCCCATATTCGTCGAGCTTGAGACGACTGCCTGTGAAGGAGTCGGTTTCCAGTACATCGCAGCCGGCTTCGAGGAAGCCGGTGTGGATTTCTTCGATGACGGAGGGTTTGGTGAGCACAAGATATTCGTTGCAACCTTCGGTGGCCTGCCCACCGTAGTCTTGCGCGGTCAGTTGGTAGCGTTGTATGTTGGTGCCCATGGCGCCGTCAAAGATTAAGACGCGCTGTGCCAGGGTTTCGAGAAATTTGCTCATTGGCCCTCCAATCCATCTTCGATACTCCAGGGCAGGGGCAAGCCCTGCCCCTACTATATACGAGCGGGGCAGGCCGCTCGGGCGGGTCGTTGCCTTGACTCATTAAGTTCGCGCATATGCCCCTGTGCCCGCTACTTATTCAGCAAGGGCGGCTACTAGCTCCCGGCAGAAATCTGGAATGTCTTCGACGACGCGGCCCCATACCATGTGCCCTTCGCGGAACGCGGGTTCGTTAACCCAGATGCCGCCGGCGTTGGTGATGTCGTCCTTGATGCCGGTTGAGCCAACGGCTTTGCGTCCCCGCATGATGCCTGCGGAGATGGGAACCCAACCGCCGTGGCAGATGGTGCCGATGATTTTGCCCTGGGCATCCATATCGCGCACAAGTTGCAAGACCTTCTGGCTGCGCCGTAATTTATCGGGTGCCCAGCCACCAGGGATGACAAGTCCATCCAGTTCGCTGGCCTTGGGGGCTTCGTCGATACTAACATCCGGGGTCATTTCCAGCCCATGTTTGCCGTGCATGGTTGCAGTTGTGAGGCCAATGGAGATAACTCTGGCTCCCTCTTCGCGCAGTCGCATGAGGGGAACCCAATACTCTAGATCTTCTACTTCCTGGGCAACGAAGTACCCGATGGTTTTTCCTTGTAGACGCATGGTTGGCATGGCTCCTTCTAGCTAATGATCACATCAACTGCTATTATACCATGCGCTATGCGAGAAAGAGGGAATTCTTACGGCAATCCATGAGTATGGCTTCGATCGTCTCGTCATCGGAAGCCCGGTGTAAGCTTGTAAAATCGTTGCCAGAGCCATTTTCCCCGTGAAGGAACGAAAAAATGGGATGACCCCAGTCCGAGGCTTCGCCTGTGCGTCACCGTCCCTCTACCTCCACCTGAGCGGCCTGGTGGCAAGTAGAGCAAGCGCGGCGACAAGTATGCCAACGATCATGGGAGCGGGGATCGTCCCATTCGTCTGGCTCCAAGTGATCCACGGTGTGGCGCCGGGGAACAGGAGGATGGCGGCGACCGCGCCGGCCAGCAGCGCGCCGAGGTTCACGCCAAGTCGGAGCCCGCGTCCTGGTGCCTGCTCTGCGGATGGTTTGCTCCAGTCGTCCGCGACGAGACGTGGGGTCCGCCAGATGTAGGCGAAGACATGGATGGCGATCAGCGGGAGCCAGACCAGAACACTGAAGCCGTGCAGGGGGAGGAGTGGGCCAGCCTGCGCCGGGCCGGTCACCACGAGTCCGATCCCGCTGCCGATGACCACGAGAGTCGTGGCGATGAGCAGCGGAGCCAGCACCCGCAGCAGCAGCCGGGGGGGACCCTTGCGCACGAAGGCGGGTGATTTGGTGTAGTAGCGGAGGAAGCGGGAGAAGGTCGAGCCGAGCTTGACGACAAGCGGGCCGGCCAGGAGCACCCCGACGAAGACGTGGACAGACAGCAGCGTGCGCAGGTACGCCGCGCTCACGAGCTCAACCAGGATCAGCACGAGGAGCACCGCGCCGGCCAGCGCGGTCAACCGCTCGTTGCCGACCACTACGGACTGGTCGTCACTGTTCTGTCCGTCCGTGCGGGTCTGTCCCGCTGGGCGCACGGACCCTTTGTCACCGCGCGATTTCATGGCCCACCTCCTTAGCGTTTGACTCCATTTCATACGGTTTTCAGACTCCTCTCATTGCTGGCGAAGCGAAAGGCAAGCTCGTCTTCAAGAGACTCGACGAGAGATCGCGTGTACAGATGACAAGTTCCAGTGTAATGCACACGGGATCAGCTTGTCTTCGTACGTTCGGGACCTCTCTGCTCGTACGTTCGGACACTGTCCGTTTGGACGCTTTCGCGCCACCACAAGGCGTGCTATACTTTTTGGATGGAACTAGCAGAGCACACTTTCTGCCTCCACCGGGCAGGGGGAATCACGAGGAAGAGAGGAGGATGCATCCCATGCAATCTATACCGACTATGCACTCTATGCAATATATACGAGAACACATGCGAAAGATCGGTCCTTTTCGGTGGGTCTTGCTCCTGTGGATAGGCTTTGTCTACCTGTGGGGAGTCCTTTGGGGGGGAGGAATGGGCGAACAAATCACCCCTCATGCGCTCATCCTGTTCACCCTCCTGATGCTGCTGCACGTCAGCCTGTATGGAGTGAGCAGCTTCACACGCGCGCCTTCCCAACGGTTTCGACTTCTTTACTTTGCCATCCAGGCGCTGCTGATTGTGCTCATCAGTCTCGTCACGCATCGTTTCACCGTGACGCTGGGCCTCTATCTCGCGCTGGTCGGAGAAATAGCCAGCCTGCTCCTTGAGATCCGCATGGTGTTGCTGGTCGGAGCGGCCTGCCTGCTCCTCTTCAGCCTGAACCTCCACCTGCTCTATGGTAGGGAACCGGTCCCCATCCTTTCGCAACATCTTGTCCCGTTCTACATGGCCTTGTTGTATGTCCTCCCCGCTTTTGTTCTCGTGGTCGTCTATGCGCTGCACCAGGCACGCGCGCGCACGCAGACGCAGAGATTGCTGCGGGAACTTGAACAAGCGCATCGCCAACTGGCCGACGACGCCATCCGAATCGAGGAACTCACCAGGGTCGCGGAACGGCGGAGGATGGCACGCGAATTACATGACACGCTCGCCCAGGGGCTGGCCGGCCTGATTCTTCAGTTGGAAGCCGTCAAGGCCCATCTCGTAGTGGGGCGAGAGGAGCGGGCCCTTGAGATCGTCATCCAGGCCATGGGGCGGGCGCGGACTACGCTGGCCGCCGCGCGCTCCGCCATTGACGACCTGCGAACCGAAACCATGCCCCCGGCGGATCTGCAGCACGCGCTCGAAGAGGAGATTGGCCGCTTCACCGCTGCGACCGGCATTCCCTGTACCACGCAGTTGCCTTGCCTCGCTCTGGCGCCTGAGACGTCTGGTGAGTCGATAGTAAGGATGATCTCCGAGGGGTTGCTCAATGTCGCCCGGCATGCCCAGGCGAGTCAGATCTGGATATGTGTCACGCAGCAAGATCAGGGGCTCACCATCGAGGTGCGGGATAACGGCCTGGGCTTTGATCCCGCTGCTCTGCCCCAGTCGGGCCATTATGGGTTGCTTGGTTTGCGCGAGCGCGCCCGTTTGCTCGGCGGCCAGTTTGCTCTGCTCACCGCACCAGGGGAAGGAACAACCCTGCGTTTCCTTCTGCCGGCGGCCGGGAGAGGAGAGATAGCATGAACCAGGAAAAAAAGGGTATCCGTGTGGTCATCGCCGACGACCACTTGATCGTGCGCGAAGGGATCCGGCTGATCCTGGAGACTGATCCAGAGATTGAACTGGTGGGAGATGCTCCCGATGGGGCCTCGGCTGTTCGCCTTGTCGGGGAAGTGCAACCAGACGTGGTGTTGATGGACCTGCGCATGCCGGGTCTGGATGGCTTGCAAGCCATTGAACAAATCCATGCCCAATGGCCTCAGATTGCCCTGGTCATTCTGACGACCTACAATGAAGACGGGCTGATGCTGCGTGGCCTTCGGGCGGGCGCCTGTGGCTATTTGCTCAAGGATACCAGTCGGGAAACCTTATTGGATGCGATCCGCACTGCCACTCGTGGAGAGACGCTGCTGCAACCGGAGGTGTTGTCGCGCCTGCTCGCTCAGACGTCCTCAGGAAGACAGACTTCTGGTCCTCCGGGAAATGTCGCGGGATCGGTCACGCTCACCGAACGCGAACAGGACGTGCTGCGAGGTATCGCACGGGGAGAACGAAGTAAAGAGATTGCCGCACACCTCGGCATTACCGAGCGAACCGTGAAGACCTACCTGTCCAGCATCTACACCAAACTGGAGGTCGATTCGCGTGCAGCTGCGGTAGCCAAAGCGCTCGCGAGTGGTCTGTTATCTCCGCAAGATGGCAGGTGGTGAGGAGTTCCACACAAGCAGCCAATTACCAGGCACTTCTTCCTCCTCCACTTCCCTCGAGATTTTCTGGCCAGCCGGGTTCGCCACCTTGCGAGGACGCGAACGGGTCGTTAGGCAGGCCATTCATGTCTTGAGGACCAAACCCAGCGAGTGTGGGCGCGTTCGCATCATGATAAGCAGACTCAAATCCTTGCATATGTGGTCCAAAACCATTCTGTGTCGGGTCAAATTCCTGCTGCATATGCGCGACAGCTCTATTTAGAGGCGCGTAACTGTCATTGGACTGCTCAAAACCGTTCTGGCCTGGACCAAAGCGATTGTTTGCTGCA
>Ga0209647_1002170_pt1 | contig 15940 bp, 16 predicted proteins | sample GraSoi_2013_60cm_FD_185827 | JGI IMG/M metagenome (GOLD analysis project Ga0209647, IMG submission 185827) | Grasslands soil microbial communities from the Angelo Coastal Reserve, California, USA - Sample 9_17_2013_60cm (SPAdes) (version 2) | ecosystem: Environmental > Terrestrial > Soil >...
ATGTTTAGCGCTTTATCGTTCTTGGCCTCCGGCGGAATGTAGGACTGCGAGCCGGTTTGCTCCTTACCCTCATCGCCCTTGAGATGACCACGCAACGACGCCTCGCCCTTGGTGTCGGTTTTTGTCTTGAGCTCATCCGGCACGTCCTGCAGCACCTCGATGTCGGGGGAGATCCCCTTCGCCTGGATCGAGCGTCCGGACGGCGTGAAGTAGCGTGCCGTGGTCAACCGCAGTGCTCCATTGCCGGAGCCGAGCGGAATGATGGTCTGCACCGAGCCTTTGCCAAACGAACGCGTACCGATGACGGTTGCCCGCTTGTGATCCTGCAAAGCTCCGGCAACGATTTCAGAAGCGGAAGCCGAGCCGCCGTTGATCAGAACGATCAGCGGCTTATTCTTCGTGAGATCGCCGGGCCGAGCATTGAAGCGCTGGGTCTCCTCGGCGTTGCGGCCACGTGTGGATACAATTTCGCCCTTTTGCAGGAACGCATCCGACACGGAGATCGCCTGATCGAGCAAGCCACCCGGGTTGTTGCGCAGATCGAGAACATAACCCTTGAGCTTGTCATCCGAGATCTTCGCGGAGATGTCGGCGATCGCTTTCTTCAGCCCCTCGGTGGTCTGCTCGTTGAACTGCGTGAGCCGGATATAACCGACGTCGTCGCCCTCGTTCTGCGAGCGCACCGAGCGTACGCGGATGACATCGCGCGTGATCGACACCTCGACCGGCTTGTCCTGGCCTTTCCGCGTGATTGTGAGCTTGATCTTGGTGTTCACCGGCCCGCGCATTTTTTCGACGGCCTGATTCAGGGTGAGCCCCTGTACCTGCTCTTCGTCGAGCTTGGTGATGATGTCGTTGGCCATGATGCCGGCTTTGGCAGCGGGCGTCTCGTCGATTGGCGCGACGACCTTGATCAGGCCGTCCTCCATCGTGACCTCAATGCCGAGCCCTCCGAATTCGCCGCGTGTCTGCACCTGCATGTCGCGGAAGCTTTTGGAGTCCATGTAGCTCGAGTGCGGGTCGAGTCCGGCCAGCATTCCATTGATCGCAGTTTCGATCAGTTTGCTGTCGTCCGGCTTCTCGACATAGTCGGCGCGCACGCGCTCGAATACATCGCCAAACAGATTGAGTTGACGGTAGGTGTCAGCGGCCGCCGCCTTGGCCGTTGCACCAACGAGAATCATGCGTGGCTGAACCGCGAGCAGCGTCATCGCCGCTCCCGCCGCCGCGCCGACGAGAATAAGTGAAGTCTTGCGCATCATCCGCGAACCTTTTCACCTTCGCCAGCTGCCCACCATGGGCCTGGATCGACGGGAACCCCGTCCTTTCGAAACTCAACGTAAAGCACCGGTTGGCTGGAACCTGTCGCTAGGATAGCCGCGATATGGGAGCCATTTCCCATAACCGCAACGGGTTCCCCGGTCAGTACGAACTGACCGAGATCAACTGATATCCGATCCATCCCGGCGAGCAAGACATGATACCCGCCGCCGACATTAAGGATCAAGAGTTGACCGTAAGAACGGAATGACCCGGCATAGACCACCCAGCCATCGGCCGGTGCGGTCACCTGGGCTCCGGCCCGGGTAGCGATAGAAAGGCCTTTTTCAGCGCCGCCGTTGCCGTCCGGAGAGCCAAATTCCTTCAATTTAACGCCGTTAACCGGAATAGGAACTTGCCCGCGCAAGGAAGCGAAAGCGACGGCCGGGGCCAAGCGTCCGGGGTCGCGGAAGGCCGAAAGTGCCGGGCGGCTATCCGAGCGGGCGGCCTCGCGCGATTCGCGCGCTGCGGTGTCGAGGCCTTGTTCGAGCTTGGCGATCAAATCTTTGAGATTGTCCACCTCTAGGGCCAAGTTTCCGGCGCGTGTCCGCTCTGCCTCGAGTGCCTTCTCACGGTCCGCGATTTGCTTCTGGCGTTCGTCCACCAGTGCCGTCATGCGCGCGCGCTCGCCATCGAGCGAAGCAACCTCGGCTTTGAGCTGCTCGCGTTCGGCGCCGATTTTCTTGCGGACCGCAAGCAATTCAGAAAGGTCGCTGGCGAGAGCTTCGACTTCATGCCGCATCTCCGGCAAAACCGCGCCGAGCACCATGGCGGTGCGCACCGACTGCAATGCATCTTCCGGATTTGTAATAAGCGCCGGCGGCGGACGGCGGCCGATCCGCTGCAGCGCCGCCAAGACTTCGCCAATGACAGCACGGCGGCCGTCGAGCGATTTTCGAATGCTGCGCTCATTGTCGTCGAGTGGCTTAAGCCGCTCTTGCGTTGCGGCGATCTTGGATTCAACGCCGCGCAACCGGCCCGCGGTATCGATCAGGTCCTGATTGAGTTTGCGCCGGTCAGCACCGATCTGTTCGATCTCGCGCTTGAGGCCCGCTTCGGCTTCGGCCGATTGTCGCTGGCGATCGCGGGCACCCTTGAGTTCTTCCTCATGTTGCTTGAGCGCGTCGAGTTTTTCCACGTTGCCGTTTTGCGCGAACCTTACGGGCCGCTCCTGCGCCAGAACAGCTGCAGCAAGTGAAATCGGCAGTGCAAAGCCAAGCCCCGCAACGAGCGCGGCGCGCGGATTGAGACCACCGAATCCCCCAAACCAAATCATCGGGGCCACGTTAAGCTCGCAGGTTTGTACGGCAAGACCATTGTCGGACAGACGTATTCATGGCGATTGCGTCTAAATCGGGGTGCAGCGCGGCCGGCCCGGTCGAATTCACGCCCGGTGATAAGGGTGGCCCGTTAATATTGTTGCCACCCGATATAGCTGTTCCAGGAGCATCACCCGGACCATCTGGTGTGGCCAGGTAGCTGTCCCAAACGACAGGTGCAATTCCGCCTTCTCGCGTAGGCTGGCCGCCAGCCCATCGGGGCCGCCAATCAAGAACACGATTGCTGATCGGTCATTGGCGCGCCATTTGGCGAGTCGGGTCGCAAACCCTGCGCTGTCGAGATTTTCGCCACGAGAATCGAGCAGGACAACCGCTGCGTTTTGGGGAATGACATTGGCGAGCGCGATCGACTCCTCGAGCATGCGCTTGCTTGCGTCGCTCGCACGGCTTTCCCTGATTTCAATAATTTCGACATCGCGCAGCCCAAGCTGGCGGCCCGTTTGTACCGTGCGCTTGCGGTAGCGCTCGGACAACTCGGTTTCAGGGCCCTGTTTCAGGCGCCCAACGGCGGCAACGATGATGCGCATCGCGCCGTCCAGACTATCAGCCCGGCCGCCGCGCGTCCTTGCTCGTCGCCGCCCACATCTTTTCCAGATTGTAGAAGGCGCGAACTTCCGGGCGGAAGACGTGCACGATCACGTCGCCAGCATCGATCAGCACCCAGTCGCCCTGTCGCATACCCTCGACGCGAACGCGGGCCACACCGGCTTTTTCGATGTCCTTGACGAGGTGGTCCGCGACGGCGCCGACATGACGCTGCGAACGGCCGCTGGTCACGACCATGTAATCGCCGATCGAGGATTTTCCGGTGAGATCGATGACGACGCTGTCCTCGGCTTTCATGTCTTCAAGACGCGCGAGGACGGTGCGGAGCGTCTCCTCGGCAGTTGGGTGCCGGGAAACGTGTTCGGGCGTACGACGCGTTGCCCGAGAGAGTGCAGGTGTAATCAGGGGTTTTGATCCTTTCGATGCGTTGCACTCACCCCGGTTCGAACCGGGGCTTCAATCAACGTAACTATGTTGCCCGCTTCTTTTTTCTACCCCGGCGCTTGCGGGTCTTAACTGCCAATTTCCGTTTCGGGGCCTTGGTTCCACGTTTCTTACCGATCGTTTTTGCGCTTTTGGATCTGCGGATCGTCTTTGTCTTGGTTCTGGTTTTGCGGCGCGTGGGTCCGGAAGCTCCCCGGATCGTGCGCAACGCCCGCAATGCCGTCGAGGACAACGGTGATTTGAGGCCGTGCAGGAACGTCCAAACCGGAGCTTTTCGGTCGGGCAAAGCGACGGCGTTGTATTCGGGGATGCGGACACGGGCGAGAACATTGCCCGCTGGACTGGCGGCGGCGTAAAGGCTGGGTCCCAACCGATCGATCACGACGATAGGCACCTGCTCCGCGATTTTGCGCCACTTCTGCCAGCGATGAAAACTCCGCAAATTGTCTGCGCCCATGATCCAGACGAATCGGACGCCCGGGCACCGTGCCAACAACCAAGATATCGTATCGTAAGTGTATCTCGTCTTAATGACAGCTTCGAGCCCCGTCACATCGATGCGCGGATGACGCGTCAGCGCGCGCGCAGCGGCGATTCGCTTCAGTAATGGCGCAAGATCGCTTGTGTTTTTCAGCGGATTGCCGGGGGTAACAAGCCACCAGACCCGATCGAGCCTTAATCGCTTAAGCGCGAGTAAAGCAGCCGCAAGATGCGCCCGGTGTGGCGGATCGAAAGTTCCGCCGAACAGGCCGATCCTCATGCCGGGCGCATGCGGAGGTAGAAGTCGCCCGGAATTGGCGGGTTGCTTCGCTTTCACGGGCGGATCTGGCCACTGCCACGGATGCGGTAATTGAAAGTGGTGAGCTGGTCGACACCGACAGGCCCGCGCGCATGCAGCCGCCCGGTGGCAATGCCAATCTCCGCGCCGAAGCCGAATTCGCCGCCATCGGCGAATTGGGTCGAGGCGTTATGAAGCACTATGGCCGAATCAACCTCGCGCAGGAACTTTTCGGCAGCAGCCTGGTCATCGGTGATGATCGCGTCTGTGTGATGCGATCCATAACGCTCGACGTGTTCGATAGCGGCCGCAATTCCGTCGACCACCTTCGCGGCAATGATAGCGTCGAGATATTCAGTTCCCCAATCCTCTTCGGTGGCGGCCTTCACGCGTTTGTCGACAGCAAGCGTGGCCTTGTCGCCGCGGATTTCACATCCGGCGTCGATCAACATCTCGATCAGCGGCTTGAGGTGTGTCGCAGCGCAGTCTCGATCGACCAACAAAGTTTCCGCCGCGCCACAGACGCCGGTGCGCCGCATTTTGGCGTTGAGAACAATTTTTTTGGCCATTTCGAGCGACGCCGCCTTGTGAACGTACACATGACAGACGCCTTCGAGGTGCGCGAATACCGGCACCCGCGCCTCCGACTGAACTCGCGCCACGAGGCTTTTGCCGCCTCGCGGCACAATAACGTCGATATTGCCGTCGAGCCCGGCCAGCATCTGACCGACGGCGGCACGGTCGCGCGTCGGAACGAGCTGGATTGAGGCTTCCGGTAAGCCGGCCGCGCGCAACCCTTCAACCATTGCGGCGACGATGGTTCGGCTCGAACGCATGCTGTCGGAGCCGCCCCGCAGGATCGCGGCATTGCCGGATTTCAGGCAGAGCACGCCAGCATCCGCCGTCACATTTGGCCGGCTCTCATAGATGATACCGATCACGCCAAGCGGCACGCGCACCCGCTCGATTCGCATGCCGTTTGGCCGGGTCCATGATTCTGCAACGACGCCAACAGGATCATTGACCGCCCGGACCGCATCGATCCCTTTTGCGATGGCCTCGACACGCGCGGGATCGAGGGCGAGACGGTCGAGAAAGGCTCCCGTCACCCCGGCCGAGCGTGCTTCAGTAACGTCTTCGCTATTGGCGTCCAGAATTAAGGACACTTGGCCGCGGACAGCGGCCGCCATCAATTCCAAGGCGCGGTTTTTTTGCTCAGCGGGGGCGAGCGCTAGGGCCCGCGCAGCGGCACGGGCGCGGCGGCCGATGTCCTTCATGGCGGCGGCAATATCGCCAGATCCCTCAATGCTTTTGAGCGGTGCGGTCATTTTTCCCAGAAAACCCGTAAAAACCCCTTGTTCGAGGCATTTTCCTATCACGTCGGGCGTCCGGCGGCGAGGCGCGCCCGGGAGCCGCATGGCAGGCGTGCCGCTGGGGATAACGTGGATAACTGAAGGGGGGCATGCAACGGATCAATTGCTTACACATTGCAATGAGAGGGTGTCGCCGTTGCAGGAGGTAGTCATGGCGTACCGTTCAGGCCGTCTTCCCAGCCGGTTTCCCGTCGGCACAAAATTCGTGATCGAGGGCAAACGCGCCGGGGAAGGCCAAGTGCACGTCTATAATCGCTATCTGGAATTCCCTGACGGCACATTTTTTCCTTTGCCGGCCCGGCCTGATAAGCGGAAATCTCCGCCGGCCGGACGGCGTGCCAGGCGCTCCCGCTCGCGCAGCCATTGACCCACCAATCTCGGCCATTGGCCGAGTCTGGTTTGTGGGTCCGCTGGCAGACCCAGCGTGTGAGGCGCGGAAGGTCATTGGGCCGACCGAGTCGGCCAATGACCTAGTCGGATGCGAAAACCCCAGCCTCCGGTAGGCTGGGGTTTACGGGCGATCGGTCAATCGCCTTTGCCACGTGTGTCGCGTCGTGCTGAAACAACGTCCGGACAGCCTCCAAGTTCCGATCGTTGTTCCCATCGGTGGATTTGCCCGGCAGTCGTTTGGGCGCTACTCGCCACCGAGAACGAGATCGTCGCGGTGGATCATCTCGGTGCGGCCGGTATAGCCGAGGATCAGCAGCGCGTCGGCTGACGATCGTCCTTTAATCTTCTCAGCGTCCTCGGCATCGTACGCAACCAGCCCGCGTCCGACCTCATGCCCATCGGGGCCCCGCACAACCACAGCGTCGCCCCGGCCGAACTCGCCTTCGACCTTGATGACGCCGGCGGGCAGCAAACTCTTGCCGCCTCGGAGCGCCTTCACTGCACCTGCATCGATAAGCAAGGCCCCGCGCGGTTCAAGCGAACCCGCGATCCATTTCTTGCGTGCTGTCACTGGATTGGCAGGCGTAAGGAACCAGGTCGACGGGGCGCCGCGGCCGATCTCATGGAGCGGATGCTGCACGCGCCCGGACGCGATGACCATGTGCGTGCCGGCGGTGGTGGCGATCTTGCCCGCTTCGATTTTTGTCAGCATGCCGCCGCGCGCGAACTCGGAGCTGGACGCGCCGGCCATTGCCTCGACGTCAGGCGTAATCCGCGCGACCACCGGCACCAGCTTGGCGCCGCTTCCGGGGCCGGGCGGCTTATCATACAGACCGTCGACATCCGAAAGGAGCACCAGCAGGTCGGCACTCACCATCGTCGCGACGCGGGCGGCAAGCCGGTCATTGTCGCCATAGCGAATCTCGGTCGTGGCCACCGTGTCGTTCTCATTGATGACCGGCACACTGCGCCATTCCAGGAGTTTGGCGATGGTTGAGCGAGCATTGAGGTAGCGGCGGCGCTCTTCGGTATCGCCCAATGTGACCAGCACCTGTCCGGCGGTAAGGCCATGGCTCCCGAGCGCTTCCGACCACGCGCGCGCGAGCGCGATCTGTCCGACCGCGGCCGCTGCCTGGCTGTCCTCAAGCTTGAGTGAGCCCGCCGGCAGCTTGAGCACGGCGCGCCCGAGCGCGATCGCGCCGGAAGAGACAACGAGGACATCGCGCTTGTCCTTGTGCAGTCCGGCGATGTCCTGGACGAGCGAGGCGAGCCATTCGCGCTTGAGTGCGCCGGCGGAAGAATCCACCAGCAGCGAAGAGCCGACTTTCACGACGATGCGTCGGAAGTCCTTGAGTGACGGCGTTTTCCGCCCGGCAGACGTGTTCATGGCGGGCGCTGTGTAGCATGGGACTTGCCGCGCCGTCATGGCCGCGTGCTTTTGGCTACGTGCTTTTGGCTACGTGCTCTTGGCTACGTGCTCTTGGCGGCGTGCTCTTGGCCACGTGCTTTTGGCCACGTGTTCTTGGCTACGTGCTCTTGGCCGCGGGCATGCTATCCTTGCACAGAGGGCGAGGCGATGCGGCTTGCGGTCTATGGCGCCGTGCTGGCGATTACCCTTGGCAGCGTCCTGCTGGGGCTCGACTGGCTGTCGGCGCCGATGTCGCCGATGGTCGACACCCAGGCGGGTCTCCAAGCCGTCGCTCCGCCGCCGGTGGTCGCGTCACCGGTATCACCAGCGCCGGCTTCGCCAAAAGCGAGCATCGGCGTACCGATCGTTCCGCCGAGTCTCGTCGCACCAGCAAGACCGAATGCGCCGGTTTCTGCCGGGGCCGCGCCACAGGACACGCCACCAGCGCCGATCGGAGCGCCTGAGCCAGGGGTCCGTTGCAACGTTGAGGCTTGCGCCGCGGCCTATCATTCGTTCACGGCTGCGGATTGTACGTATCAACCGAACAACGGACCACGCCGGCTCTGCGCGAAATAAGAAGCCGTCAATCCGGCACGCATCGACACTAATACATAAGTTCCAATCGCCCGCGGTTGTTCGGAACCGGCTTGGTGACCACCGCGTTTTGTTACGACACGCCATTGTCACCATAGGCCACACCATGCAGTTCCTGGTTTACGTGATTGTGCTGATGGTGTCGGTCAGCACCGTGTTGCTCGAGGTGCATTGGCTGACATCGCCGCCACCGCAACCCAAGCCGGCCGTGCAAACCGCGAACGCAAACGCGGCGCGGCCGCAGACAGAAGGCCCTAACGCCGAGCTAAGTCCGGTCTATCCGAAACCTGAAGCGCCGCAATCCGTGGCACCTGCATCTAACGCGCAACAGTCAGTCACAGCGCGAGCCAACACGAGCACGGACGGTTCGGACAGAACGACCGCGCAGCCCGCGCCGGCACAGCAACCCGCGGCGACAAGCGCAACGCCCTCACAACAGCCTGCGGTCGAAGCAACGGCCAAGGCTGAACCGATGCAAAAGCCGAATGAAACTACCGGTGCGGCTACCCGGACGGAGGATACTAAGCCGGGGCCTTCGGTCGCTGCTACGATTGCCGCACCGAATCACGTCGATAATCAGTCGCCGCCGCAGCCGTCGGCTGCGACATCCAACAATCGTTGCGACGTGCAGGCCTGCGCAAGCGCGTATAAATCTTTCCGTGTATCGGACTGCAGTTATCAGCCATTCGACGGCTCGCGACGGTTCTGTGAGAAGCCGCCGGTGCAGCGAACCGCGCGCGATCAGCGGGATGAACCGGAGCGACGCACGTGGAGCAGGGACCCTCAACCGCGCAACGTCGAACGGGCTGTGAGATCGCGCGTCGACACCGACGATGAGATCGACGACGACGCGTCGGGCGACGACGACGATTCAGATCAGTTGATCGTGATTCGCAGGCCAGGCCCGCGCTGGTAGCGCCATTTGTGTTCGCTAACCACGCAGGTGCGCGAAGCGTACTCAATAAACAACGACGCTGCGGATGGACTTGCCTTCGTGCATCAGTTCGAACGCATCGTTGATCTTTTCGAGCGGCATGCTGTGGGTGATCAGGTCGTCGATATTGATCTTGCCGTCCATGTACCAATCGACGATTTTGGGCACATCCGTACGGCCCCGTGCGCCACCAAACGCAGTGCCCTTCCAGACGCGGCCCGTTACGAGTTGAAATGGCCGCGTGGCGATCTCCTGGCCAGCGCCCGCAACGCCGATGATGATGCTCTCGCCCCAGCCCCGGTGACAACATTCGAGCGCTTGCCGCATCGTGTTCACATTGCCGATGCACTCGAACGAGAAGTCAGCGCCCCCGCCGGTAACGTCGACGACAGCCTGCACAACCTTGTCGCGGCCGATTTGGTCCGGGTTGATGAAGTGTGTCATGCCGAATTTCTCAGCCATGGCGCGTTTGGCGTGATTGGCGTCGACCCCGATAATCTTGTCGGCACCGACCATGCGCGCGCCTTGGATCACATTAAGTCCAATGCCACCGAGGCCGAACACGACGACATTCGCGCCGGGCCATACCTTCGCGGTGTTGATGACAGCGCCGACGCCGGTGGTGACGCCACAGCCGATGTAACAAATTTTGTCGAAGGGTGCGTCTTCGCGGACTTTGGCGAGCGCGATTTCCGGCAGTACGGTGAAATTCGCAAACGTCGAGCAGCCCATGTAGTGAAATACCGTATCGCCGTCGCAGCGAAAGCGGCTGGTGCCGTCCGGCATGACGCCCTTTCCCTGTGTTGCACGGATGGCGGTGCAGAGATTCGACCGGTGCGACAGGCAGGTTTTGCATTGCCGGCATTCGGGCGTGTAGAGCGGAATGACGTGATCGCCCGCTTTTAAAGTGGTTACGCCCGCGCCGACGTCACGCACAACGCCCGCGCCTTCGTGACCGAGGATCGCCGGAAACAGGCCTTCCGGATCCGCGCCTGAAAGTGTGTATGCGTCGGTGTGGCAGATGCCGGTCGCCATGATTTCGACAAGTACTTCGCCCGCTTTTGGACCTTCGATTTCAATGGCCTCAATGGTGAGTGGCTCGCCGGCTTTCCAGGCAACTGCGGCGCGTGTTTGCATTGATTTCTCCCTCGCGGATTAAGGCTGCCAAGCCGCTTCCTTGGTTTCGGTCGTATCGCCGCCGTCGCGCGCTCGATCGATAATCTTGAGCAGAGCGCGCAACGCTTCCTGCACGCCTTCGTGCGACTGCGCCGACAGCACCAGCGGCGTTTTCTTGCAGGCTTTTTTCAGCTTAGCGACTTGAGCGTTGATCGCGTTCTTGGTCATCGCATCCGATTTCGATAGCGCCACAATTTCGGGCTTTTCGATCAAGCCTTGGCCGTATGCTTCGAGCTCCGCGCGTACGGTCTTGTAAGCGGCGCCCGCATCTTCCACCGTACCGTCGACAAGGTGAAGCAGCACACGGCACCGTTCGGTATGACCTAGAAACCGATCGCCCAACCCTATTCCCTCGTGCGCGCCTTCAATCAGGCCGGGCAGGTCGGCCAACACGAATTCGCGACCGTCGACGTCGACGACGCCAAGCTGTGGATGCAGCGTGGTGAACGGATAGTCGGCAATCTTAGGCTTCGCTGCGCTCACCACCGACAGGAACGTTGACTTGCCGGCGTTGGGCAGTCCGATAAGGCCGGCATCCGCGATCAGTTTCAGGCGCAGACGAATGGTCCGCTCTTCGCCCGGCTGTCCGGGATTGGCGCGTCGCGGCGCGCGATTGGTGGACGACTTGAAATGCGCGTTGCCGAAGCCGCCGTTGCCGCCCTTGGAGATTCTCACCCGCTCGCCGACCTGAGCGAGATCCGCGATCAGCGTCTCGCCATCCTCCTCATAGACTTGAGTGCCGATCGGTACCTTCAGCACGACGTCTTTGCCGTTAGCGCCCGCGCAATCCTGACCCATGCCGTTGCCGCCGCGCTGGGCCTTGAAATGCTGTTGGTAGCGATAGTCGATCAGCGTATTGAGGCCGGTAACCGCCTCCACCACGACGTCGCCGCCGTTGCCGCCGTCGCCGCCATTGGGTCCACCGAACTCGATGAACTTCTCGCGGCGGAACGATATGCAGCCGTCCCCGCCCGCGCCGGACGCAATATAGACCTTGGCTTCATCGAGGAATTTCATGGCTTTAGGGTATATCGCATCGCACCGCCATTCGCCAAAGATCCGGCGGGAATAAATCTTGGCGGAGTCCGATCTAGTCCCATGCAGCCATTACAGGGAGACCGGACATGACGACCCAAAATCACGATGAAGGCCCGAGCCGCCGCAAGGTGCTCGAATGCATGACGTGGGCTGGAACCGGTGTGTTGTGGACCGTTGCGGGCGGGGTGCCGACATCTCTCGGCATCATCGATCAGGCGCTCGCGCAGGAGAGCAAAGGGTTTACCTTCCTGCAAATCAGCGACAGCCATATGGGTTTCGACAAGCCCGCTAATCCGAATGCCAAAGGCACGCTGGAAGAAGCGATCGGACGGGTGAAGGCTTTGCCCGCAATGCCGTCGTTTATGATCCACACCGGCGACATTACGCATCTGTCGAAGGAGAGTGAATTCGACGACGCCGAGAAAATCATCTCGCAAGCAAAATTGGATGTGCATTACGTGCCGGGCGAGCACGACGTTATCGATCCCGACATCAAGCTTTACAAGGAACGCTACGGCCGCGGCACCAAAGGTTCGGGCTATTACAGCTTCGACGCGAACGGCGTGCACTTTATGGGCCTGGTCAATGTCGCCAATCTGAAAGCTGGCGGCATGGGCAGTCTCGGCGACGAGCAGCTTCAATGGATTGAGGACGACCTCAAGGGAAAATCCGCCTCGACTCCGATCGTGCTCTTCGCGCACATCCCGTTGTGGACGGTCTACCCGCAATGGGGCTGGGGCACCGAAGACAGCGCCCGCGCGCTCGGACTAGTGAAACGTTTCGGGTCGGTGACCGTGCTCAACGGCCACATCCATCAGGTCATGCAGAAGGTGGAAGGCAACGTCACCTTTCACACCGCGCGCTCGACTGCTTTCCCGCAGCCGGCGCCCGGTTCAGCGCCCTCGGCCGGACCGATGAAAGTGCCGGACGACAAGCTGCGCAGCATGCTCGGTATTGCCAGTGTCACCTTCAAACAAAACGAACAGCGTCTCGCCATCGTCGACACACCACTGCAAAGCTGAGTGCGAACATGATCAAAGCTAAATCGTTGATAAAAAGCGTCGTTGCGGGCGTCGTGGCCACGCTCCTCCTGGCCGCGACGCCGGTGTGGGCGGAAGATGCTGCGGTCAAGATTGGAAATTTCACTTTTGGGCCGCAGGAGATGAAAGTGAAGTCGGGCACCACGGTCACTTGGACCAACGAAGACGACATCCCGCATACCGTGGTTTCGCCCAACAATTTCAGATCCAAAGCGCTCGATAGCGATGACAAGTTCTCGTTCACATTCACGACACCAGGCACCTACAAGTACTTTTGTTCCTTGCATCCGCACATGACCGGGACAATCGTCGTGGAGGCGGCGACCGGAAGCGTTGCGCCGCAGTGATGACGCAACGGTGCAAACGGGAAGCATGGCGTACGAAGGACGCGGCGATCATGGCAAGACGGAGCACTTCCGTGCCGCGGTGCTGCCTTATCTTGACGACGTATACACCCTCGCCCGCTATCTATTGCGAAACGCGACCGATGCGGAAGACGCCGCGCAAGAATGTTATTTGCGCGCATTCCGGCATTTCGAAACGTTTCGCGGCGGCCCGATCAAGCCTTGGCTGCTCGCCATCTTGCGTAATGTGTGCCGCGCCGAATACGCTCGCCGCGGCGCGCTCTTGGGATTGGTCGCGAATAATCTCGATGAGGCAGAAGACGCCACCGAGGGACTGTGGAACGAAGCGCAGCAATCGCCGGAGGCGGAAACGTTGCATCGGCTCGATAGCGAAACCATGCAACGCCTGATCGCGCAATTGCCGGATGCGTTCCGTGAGGCGATCGTGCTCCGCGAAATCAACGACTTGAGCTATCGCGAGATCGCTGATGTGACCGCTGTACCGGTTGGTACGGTGATGTCGCGACTCGCGCGCGCGAGATTATTGCTGCGAACTGCATGGCTGACGGAGGTGAAGAAGCCATGACCTGCGAGGAAGCGGAAGTTATGTTGCATGCGCTGATTGACGACGAACTCGATGCCGGTCACGCACGCGAAGTCGAAGCGCACGTCGCGCAATGTGAACGGTGCGCGGCACAGCTTGCGGCTTATCGCGATCTGCATCAGGCGGTACAAGGCGGCAATCTACGCTACGCCGCGCCGGCATCCTTGCGCCGAAGCATTGATCGGGCGGTGCCGTCACTCGTCATGACGAACCGGCGCACACTGCTTAAAGGCTTCGCACTCGGTGGGGTCGTTTCGGCGGCTGCGGCGGCAAGCATAACGCTGGTGATCGTAGGTGCCGACCGCGACAAGCGCATCCTTGGTGAAGCAATTTCGGCGCATTTACGCTCACTGCAAGCCGACCATCTTACCGATGTGCTCTCGAGCGACCAGCACACCGTGAAGCCCTGGTTCAATGGCCGTATCGATTTGGCGCCGCCTATTATCGACCTTACGGCTGAGGGCTTTACTCTGATCGGTGGGCGGCTCGATTTCATTGATGGCAAGCCCGTGGCCGCGATCGTTTATCGCCGTCGCGTGCACGTGATCAATCTGTTCGTGGCCCAAGGGATGGGGCCTGCACTTCCGGCGCCCAAGGTTGAGAGTGTGCAAGGATTTAATATCCTGCGCTGGAGCGACCAGGGACTGAACTTGCTCGCAGTGAGCGACCTTAACCCCGATGAACTCGAGGAATTCGGCACCAAGTTCGAGCAAGCCTCACGGTCGACGCACGCCGGCTAGCCCTCCCTCAAGTGAGGGAGGGCGCGGTAGGGCACTAGGACACCCGCTTCATGCGGCCCCAGGTTTTGAGCGCCGACCAGATGCGGCGTTCGAGCCGGAAGCGGTCGATAGGTGCCGACGATTTGATCGAGTTGATCCGATAAAGGCCGACGCCCGTCCACTGGAAGCCACACTTCTCCAGCACCCGCCGAGAGGCAGGGTTGGTGACACGCGCGCCTGCCTGCAAAGCCTCGTGCGTGAGGTCGGTGAACGCGTAATCGATCAAAGCATGCAATGCTTCGGTGCCGTAGCCTTGGTTCCAGTACGGCACGCCAAGCCAGTAGCCCAGCTCTGGCGTCTCGTCGTAATGGAACATGATTCCGCATGCGCCGATAATCGTTTTATCGCGCAGCGTAATCAGGAATGCCGCCTCGCCATTTTTGTTTGCCCCACCGATAAATTTCTCGGCATCCGCAATTCTGTACGGATGCGGAATGCGCGCGGTGTTCTCCGCGATGCGGCGATCGTTGGCGAGCGCTGCTACCGCTTTAGCGTCCTCGAGGCGTGCTGCGCGCAAGGCAAGCCGCTTGGTCTCGAGGACGGGAATACTGGCTTCGCGGAATCGTCCAGTCGGTATTTCTTCCAGCAGTGTCATGGCACGGGCTCCAGGTTGAAAAGTTGAGAGGGGGAGCCGGTCACCCGTCTCCCCCTCTCGAAGCCCTTACAAGGCCCCGCCGGTTTGACTGGATGACCGGCGGACCTCGATTTTGTCCACCGTCTTACTCGGCCGCAACCTCCGTCATCGGTACAACGGACACGTAGGTGCGGCCTTTAGCTTTCGTTGCGAACTGAACCTTTCCATTGACGAGCGCGAAGAGCGTGTGATCTTTGCCGGTACCGACATTGCGGCCGGCGTGCCATTTGGTGCCGCGCTGGCGGGCAAGGATATTGCCGGCGAGCACGATCTCACCGCCGGTCGACTTCAAGCCGAGCCGACGGCCCGCCGAGTCGCGACCGTTACGTGAAGATCCGCCTGCTTTTTTATGCGCCATAGTGGTCTCTCGAATTCTCTTACTGTGTACACCGATTCCGTGACGGAATCATCTCACTTCTTCTTGCTTTTTGTAGCGGACTTGGCGGCCTTTTTTGTGGCCGCCTTGGCTGGTTTCTTGGCCTTCGCTTTGGCCGGTTTAGCTTCCGCCGTTGAAGTGGCCTCGGCTTCCGCCTTGGGCTTCGGCTCGCGCTTGGGCCGCGGCGCCGCTGTTTTCGAAGGCTTAGCCCCACCAGTCAGGATTTCGGTGATTCGGACCACCGAAAACTCGTGCCGATATCCGCGCTTGCGACGCGAATTCTTGCGCCGGCGCTTCTTGAACGCGATCACCTTGTCGCCACGCGTGTGCTGGAGCACTTCGCCGGCAACGGTCGCGCCTGCGATTGTCGGGGTGCCGAGCTGCGGCGCGTCGCCGCCAAGCACGAGCACCTCGCCGAACTCCACGATCTCGCCCGGTTGGCCGTTGACCCGGTCGACCCGGATAACGTCCTCGGCGGCGACCCGGTACTGCTTGCCGCCCGTTTTGATGACTGCGAACATCTTTCGTCCTCGTGTTCGATCCCGGCCCTCGGATTGTTCCGGACCGGCTTCTTTCAGTCGGTTTGCTGTTTGTTTTTAAGGGCTTAGTGAGCCCTTGAAAAAGCACGCGGACCCAAAGGCCCGCGCGCCATGCTTATGGCGGGGAAAAGCGGGGCCTGTCAAGAAAACCCGACATCATTGGCACATAGCCACTGTGCCGTGGCTACTAGTGCCGTGGCTACTCGTGCCGTGAAGGCACATCGCTGCGCGTGCCGTGAAATAGCGTTAATGGCGGCGGGGGTCTTGCCCGCCCAGATTTCGC
>Ga0209647_1002171_pt1 | contig 15938 bp, 13 predicted proteins | sample GraSoi_2013_60cm_FD_185827 | JGI IMG/M metagenome (GOLD analysis project Ga0209647, IMG submission 185827) | Grasslands soil microbial communities from the Angelo Coastal Reserve, California, USA - Sample 9_17_2013_60cm (SPAdes) (version 2) | ecosystem: Environmental > Terrestrial > Soil >...
CCTAGTAGCCTAAGAGTAAACGCAAAGTAGCGCAATCTTCCCACCCGACTAAAGACCGAGAACTGAGAACCGCTACGCCGCTTTGAATCCCGCTTTCTCCATCGCCAGCTGCATTTCTTTGTTTTTCATAAACGCACTCCAGACAAATCCCGAGCGCGCATTTTCCGCCATCAGCATCGTGATACCTAAATCGATTCCGAGCACATCCGGGTTGTACCAGCCGGTCAAAGGATTGAATGCGTCGACAAATCCATATCGTCCCCAAGCTTTCGGATAACACTCGCGGATCGTCCGCAGCACCCGTATGCAATCCTCCTGCAGGAAGGGCAACGAACCGCCAGCGGCGCACGGAACGACGCTGCCGTCCAGTTTCCCGATCCGCGGAGGACCTCCCCAAGCCTGATAGCCCGCCGCCGAATCGGAGGCAGTGATTCCCCAAAGATGCGCGCTGTAATCGGGAAATTCATCGCGCAGCGAAATACAAAACCGCTTATGCGCTTCGGTCGCTGTCACCGAGTTCGTAAAGTAGTCGGCATAAGCGTCGAGCTTGTGGCGAAAATCAAACCACGCTTGCGAGTACTGATGAGTAAACAGCGGATCATGTCCGGAAATATATTCGAATTCCTGAAACTTCACCGTTGGACGCGTCCATGCCTTCCACGTTTCGCTCGAAACAGAATGCGTAGTCGAACCAATGGCCAGCAGGTAAATCATCATGAGCTCGCAATAATGTTCCCAGCGCGAGTGCAGGAAACCGCTGCCCGGTTTCCATCCCATGGAGAACGTCTCGCCCCCGTTGAGCATCCACGGCCAATCCACGCGCTCGTAGATTGCGGTCGCAAGATCCTGGATCTCCGCATCGTGGAAATGTTGGCGAGCCGTCAGCACGCCACACAGCAGAAGCGAAGTGTCGATCGAGGAGAGCTCGCAGTTCCACATCCGCTCTCCAGTTTTGATATCGATGAAGTGGTAGAAGAACCCATGTTCGCTAGGCAATCGCCCTTTCAGAAAACGGAGCGTCTGCCGCACTCGATCCCGAATCGCCGCCGCCTTGCCATAACCGCGCGATTCCCCGATGCACAGGCCCGTAAGTCCAAAGCCGGTTGCCGCAATGCTTGCAACGCGACGATTATCGCCGCCATTGAGCAGCGCGCGATCCCGGACTTGGCCGGTTGTGCTGCTCGCTTCGTTCCAGAAAAATTCGAACGCCGAACGCTCGATTTCGTCGAGAAGTTGGTCATCCGAGCCGCGATAAGGATTTCTCCGTGGCTCGTCAAACGTCCGCTTCGACGCCCACGACAGCGAGGCAAAAGGGGACATAGTGACCAGCCCGAAGGCTGTGGCCATCAACATCTCGCGTCGTGTAATCGGCGTGCGCTGGAACACAGTTTGGGCTTAGTGTATCAGTTTCGCGAAAACGGAAAAGCTGGCACAGTCGCTAGGCGGACTCCCACATGCCGGACAACGGCATCTTCGGATAACATTGTTTAGGTGCATCTGCACAGGGAGGATCTTCCATGACTCTCCAGAACAGCGAATCGAGCCAAGCCCGATCCAATCGTTTAGATCATTCGGCATCGCAAAACACCATGCTCGCAAATCATGACCCCGCTGTGAGCAGAAGAGAATTTCTCGGCATGACAGCCGCATCCTTCTTGATGGCTGGTGGCTTAAGTTCCGCCGCACAACCGGACACCAGCAACGGAATTCCATATCGCACGCTAGGCCGCACCGGTGAAAAGGTTTCAGTGGTCGGGCTCGGTGGCTATCACCTTGGCAACCAGAGCGATCCCGAAGAGAGTATCCGCATTATTCGCACGGGAATCGATGAAGGAATTAATTTTCTCGATAATTGCTGGGACTACAACGGCGGCGAGAGCGAAATTCGAATGGGCAAAGCGCTGCGCGATGGCTATCGGCAGAAGGCTTTTTTGATGACTAAAATCGATGGCCAAACAAAAGCCGCTGCTACAACCCAAATCAATGAGTCGTTGCGGCGGTTGCAGACGGATCGAATTGACTTACTCCAGTTCCATGAGGTGATTCGCGATTCCGATCCGGACCGCATTTTCGCTGCAGGCGGAGCGATGGAAGCTGTCCGGGAAGGCCAAAAAGCGGGCAAGATCCGTTTTATCGGCTTCACAGGCCACAAGAGTCCAGACATTCATTTAAAGATGCTGGCTACCGCCTCAAAGCACGGATTCACTTTCGATGCTGTTCAGATGCCTCTCAACGTTATGGACGCTCACTTCAATAGTTTCGAAAAAAGAGTATTGCCGATTTTGACGAAAGACAGTATCGGAGTTCTCGGCATGAAACCGATAGGCGACAAAGTCATTCTCAGAAGCAAGACCGCTACACCGGTCGAGTGCCTGCACTATGCAATGAGTCTTCCCACCAGTGTCGTCATTACCGGCTGCGATTCACTCCCGATCCTTCAGCAAGCTCTCGGCGCCGCACGCAGCTTTCAGCCCATGAGCCCTTCACAAATTACAGCTCTTCTCGCAAGAACGGCAAAGGCTGCGGAAGCAGGCCAGTTCGAACTCTACAAAACTAGTCACCAGTTTGACGGTACCGTCGCCAACCCTCAGTGGCTCGGCTAGAAGCAGTATCATCCGCGAGCGCTTGCTCAGAACCGCTGCGACAGCTTCACTGTTTAATGCTTGCCAGCAATTTGCTTTCGTCCGGCGTCGCAGGCTCGAATCTTCCGCCCAGGTATTTCGCCAGGAATTCTTCCGCGGCAGCGTTGAAGGCCATATTATTGGTCGGCCGCGCAAAGCCGTGCCCTTCGTCCGGGAACACGTAATACTGTACCGGCTTGTTGTTCTTGCGCATGGCAGCCACAATCTGATCGCTCTCCGCTTTGTTTACGCGAGGATCGTTGGCCCCCTGGCCAATGAGCAGCGGCGCTTTAATCTGGTCCGCCTTAAACAGCGGCGACTGTTGATTAAGTATTTGTTCCGAATCGCCCATGCGCTTGTGAAAAGTGGCTAATAGTGTCGACCAGTACGGTGGAATCGTCTTCAGCAAGGTATTCAGATTGGAAGGGCCGACAATGTCAACGCCGCAGGCGAACGCATCCGGCGAGAACGTAACTCCCGCAAGCGTCGCATAACCACCATAGCTACCGCCCATGATGCAGACCTTTGCCGCATCTGCTATTCCTTGTTTGACCACCCAGTCTTTGCCATCCAGTAAGTCGGTATGCATAGTTCCGGCCCATTGGCGATCGCCGGCATTCACATATTGCTTGCCGTAGCCCGTCGATCCCCGGAAATTAATTTGCAAGACCGCATAACCACGATTTGACAGCCATTGCGCGTACCGGTTGTAACCCCACTCGTCACGGCCCCACGGACCGCCATGCACGAACTCCACCATCGGCAGGCTCTTGGGTTCGACTCCCGCAGGCGTGGTCAGATAACCGTACAGCTTCATGCCATCGCGGGCCGTAAACTCGATGGGCTTCATCGCCGATAGTTTGTATTTCTCAAGCAGCGGCCGGTTGCTGAACAGCAGCGTGGCCTGCTTCGCCGCCCGATCGTAGACATACCAGTACTCAGGCGCGTCATCGCTGACAAAGCCGACAATCCACTTGTTGTCGTCCAGATTTTGCGAGATACCAGCGATATCACCATTGCGAAGTTTTTTCAGAACCTCGAAATCCGCCTTTACATTTGGATCGATGAACACATATTCCGTACGCTGTTTGGAGTAACTGACAGCTTCCAGAGCATTCGTCTTGGGATTATTGATCGTGCTGTTGACGTCGAACTGCGGATCTTCCGTTACGACCTTGCGTTTGCCGGTGGCGATGTCAATCTCGAGCAGGCGAGCGGCGTTCACGTCGAGACTGGTTGTAATCCAGAGCGACTTGTTATCCGGCGAAAAACCGTTAACTCCTCCGAAGGTCTCATCCGCGCCCCATTTGATCAGTTCGCGCCATGGCGACTTACCGTCATCGCGTACACGCACAATGGTCCCGCCATCCGCCGTCTGCGCTTGCGCACCCCGGATCTGCAGCGCATTGTCGGCTTGCCAGCTTTGAACGTCTCCCGGATTCTCGGTATCTAGACCGACCTTCCCGTTGTTGAGATCAATGCGATGGACGTCAAACAGCTTCGGGTCGCGCTGGTTCATCTGCACCAGGATCGTGCTTGGAAATCTCCATTCGTATGCCACGATATCGACACGAACCTTGTCGAACGGCGTTAGATCCTTGGTTTGCTTGGAAGCAATGTCGGTTTGGTAGAGCCGCCAGTTCTCGTCCCCGCCTAGGTCTTGGGTGTAGAGAATGTGCTGATTGTCGTATTGCCAAAGAAAATTGCGGATGCCGCGAAGCTTGTCGGCAGTCACGGCGCGGTCGTCAGTCTTCCCGAGAGTACGAATCCAAACATTCAGGACGCCATCGACTGGAGCGAGATATCCGAGCTGCGTGCCGTCTGGCGAAATCTGCGGGTCCGCGCGCTCCGGATTCCCAAACAGCACCTCGCGAGGAATCAGTGGCGTTGTGAGCTTCTCCTGGGCAGCGGCGGAAGCGATACAAAATCCCGCCAATGCCAGAGCGGCAAGATAACGTTTGAGCAGACGCATAGGACCTCCCAATTCGCATAACACGATTCGCATTACACGTTTGCATAACATGATAATCGCGAGTCTTTGAATACTAAAGTCCGGGGATTTGCCCCGCATTGCGCACAAACCCACGCAGTCTAGCGCGACATCAGGAATTCCACCTGCTCCTCAATCTCAGCGATCGCGATTGGAGCAAGGTTCGCCTCACGCAGTTGCTGATTGAGTTGCGCCAATCGTGTTTGCTTGAATCCGGCCCACTCTACGATGCGTGACTTTACCTGTTGGCTTGACTCCTGGTAAACCGCGATCGCCTGCGAAGGCACCACACGATCTCCGCTTTCGACAGCTCGCAGATCCGATGCCAGACCGGCATACGCATCCTGCAGCCCTGGGCCCTCGTTCGTCGCGTGTTCCTTATTCGTGAGAATCTTACCGATTGCAGATTCAGCCTCCGTCAGCGCCGACTTGAGCGCTGAGCTTTGCGTTCCCACCTTCTGTTGAACCTCAGCAAGCTGTTTCTGAACCGAGGCGATCTCAGCCAGCGCGCGGCGCGTTTCGATGGTTTCGCCAAACATCTGTCGCCCCAACTGCAACTGCTGCGCGAGCACATCGCGAGTCGCGGGCGAGCGCGGGTCCATGATGACTGTCAGCGACTGAGTTTGGGTTTTTCCATCGACCGTCAGCCGGACCTGGTAGATTCCCGGCACAGCCTTCGGCCCGCTGGGATTGCGCATTTCGGCGTCTTCGTCCGCACCGGGACCGCCCGAACTACCCCAGGCAAGGTTCCAGACGAAGCGGTGCATGCCGGCAGTTTTCTCGAGGACTTCAGGCTTGGGAAACCACCGTTCGGCAACGGGAAGCGGCGGGTGCTTCCCCGCAACCGGATCTTCGGAAGAAAAGTTTCTGACGAGATTCTGCTGCGCATCCAAAACTTCTAGCCGAATGGAGCTCGCCGAAGACCGGAGAAAATAATCAATCACCGCCCCAGAGGGAGGATTCTCTGCCGTGGGTTCCTCGGGCGGTAGCGGTGTGCCTGAAAAGGAATCGTTATCGATGCGAACTGCTGTGGCCGGGCGATAAAGCCAGGGGCCACTCGCTCTTCTCGCCTCAAGCGCCTGGCGAAGCGGCATGACATTGTCCAGAACCCAGAACGATCGCCCGTGCGTGGCAATCACCAAGTCATCGCCGTGGATAACTAGATCGCGAACCGAAGTGACAGGCAAGTTCAATTGCAAGGACTGCCAGCGGTCCCCGTCGTCAAAAGAGACGTAGACTCCGAATTCGGTTCCGGCGAAGAGGAGTCCTCTGCTCTTAGGGTCTTCGCGAATGGCACGCAAGAATGCGGGAGCAGTAATACCGTTCGTGATTAGCTGCCAGGTGGCTCCGTAGTCACGCGTGCGATAGATGTAAGGCGCCTGATCATCAAGGCGGCTGCGATCGACGGCTGCGTAGGCAACGCCGGGATCAAAGTGCGAAGCTTCGATCAGCGAGATCTTGCTCCAGTCGCTAAGTCCTTGCGGAGAAACATTCTTCCAGTTCTTTCCGCCGTCGCGGCTAAGGTGAATCAATCCCGTGTCGCTTCCCGCCCAGATCAGATCGCGATTGAGAACCGATGGCGCGATCGTGAATACGACCCCATAGCCGCCACGTTTCGCGGTCTCGACAGTTGGCGGGCGGGCTGGTTTCGCATCCGTGTCACGGGTCGCTCCGGTGAGATCGGGACTGATGGTCTCCCAATGCAGACCGCCATCGACAGTCTTCATGACATACTGCGTCCCGAGATAAAGCGTTGTCGGATCAACCGGGGAAAGCGCCAGCACCGGAGTCCACGGTGCGCGATATTTGCGCTGATTGATCTCGGCCTCAAAAGCAAGTGCGGGCCACGGCGTAATGTCCTGGCTAAGACCAGTCCGCCTGTTGAAGCGGGCCACGGTACCGAAAGTCCCACTCAGATAAATGATGTTGGCGTCATTCGGATCGACCACCAGGTATCCGCTCTCGCTCGGACCGGCGGGAAACCAGTCTCGAGGCGTGATCTGATCATGGTCGGTACGGCTTACAACCGCAGCGCTGCCGCTGTCTTGCTGCGCGCCATACACAGCATAGGGAAACTGGTTGTCCGTAGTCACATGATAGAGCTGCGCCGTGGGCTGGTTGTACCAACTGCTCCAGGTCCGGCCGCGGTCGAGGCTGATCGTTGTTCCCTGGTCCGTTCCGAGGACCATGGTGGCGGAATTTTTGGGATCGATCCAGAGTTGGTGATAATCGTCTCCGCCCGGTGCGCCTCGCACAACAGAAATTGTCTTCCCGCCATCCTCCGATCGGTACACAGCGACATTCGGCATGTAGATCACATCGAAATTCTGCGGATCGATGGTGATGCGATTGAAGTACCATGCTCGGCTTGTGAGACGAGGATCGGCGTTGGCGAGCGCCCAGTTGTTGCCTCCGTCGTCGGACCGGTAGAGTCCGGATTGTTTTGCCTCGGCTTTCCTTGCCTCGGATTTTTTCACTTCGATGAGCGCATACACGCGCTTGCCGTCCGGCGCAACGTCGACGCCAACTCGTCCCCAATCGCCTTCCGGTAGCCCGTTTCCGTCTAGACGAGCCCACGTCTTGCCGGCATCTTGCGACCGGTAAAGGCCGCTGCCGGGTCCATCGATAGGAGCATACGTGCTCCACGGAGGACGATGCGTGTGCCATGCACCCGCAAACAAAAGCTGTGGCGTGGAAGCGCACATAGCCAAATCTGAAATGCCGATTTCCGCTCCTAGGCCGAGAATCCGCTCCCAATGCGATCCTCCATCGACGGATTTGTAGACGCCGCGATCTTCGCTCGGACCATAAGCATGCCCCAGCGCACCGACGTAAACGATGCTCGGATTCTGTGGATCGATCACAATCCTGCTGATCTGGCGCGTGTCCTCCAACCCGATGTGACTCCAAGTTGAGCCACCGTCAGTGGATTTGTAGACGCCGTTGCCGGAAGAGAGATCGGAACGAATGTCGGTCTCGCCAGTTCCGGCATAAATAATTTTAGGATCGGAGGGAGCTACGGCGAGCGCGCCGATCGAGCCCACCGGCTGGCCATCAAAAATCGGCGACCAGACAACTCCGGCGTCGGTCGTCTTCCAGATCCCGCCATTGACCGCGCCAAAATAGAAAGTAGTCGAGTCACCCGGCACGCCGGCCACCGCCACCACTCGTCCACCGCGGAACGGGCCGATCAAGCGCCATTTGAGACCATTCATCAGTTCCGGAGGAACCGGCTGGGCAACCGCAATGACGGTGAACAATAGAAAAAAACAAGCAGGGAGCGCACGGTTCAGGCAGGACCAGAGTTTGTGCAATTTATGGAACCCTCGTTTTGGACATCCAGTTTAGATGAAGCCGAGCCCCGCAAGGCATGTCGAAAATTTCTTGCCTGATTTTCATCGGTGATACCATCTACGTGTTTTAACAGCCGACTGAAAAACTCGGTGTTTAGTTTTGGGTGCCGCAGCGCTTCGGCGCTGCGGTAAATGCGTTGTTTTGAAGTGCGGCTTCGGCCGCTGAGGTGACACGCTCTGCTCAGAAACCAGTTTTTCCACGGCCTGTTAACGACTCCCGGAACCGCCATCACGGAATGACTCGAACCCCCCGCTCCGTCGCCTCGCCCCGAGTGGTCAGCATCGCGGATTTCCGCGCCCTCGCTCGGCGCCGCGTGCCCCGGGCCGTCTTCGACTATCTCGATGGCGGCGCCGAAGGCGAGGTCACCCTCCGCGAGAATTGCCGCGTCTATGAGGATGTCACCTTCCGTCCCCGCCATGCGGTCGCCGTCGCCGATTGCAACTTGTGCACCCGCGTTCTCGGCTTCGATCTCTCTCTCCCATTCCTGCTGGCTCCGATCGGCTACAGCCGCCTGATGCACCCCGTGGGCGAAGTGGGCGCCGCTCGCGCCGCCGGCAACGCGGGCACCGCCTACATTCTCTCCACCATATCGGGACACAAGCTGGAAGACGTAAAAGCCGCCTCGACCGGACCCGTCTTCTACCAACTCTATCTGATGGGTGGCCGCGCCGCCGCCGAGGCCGCAATTGATCGCGCGCGCCGCGCCGGATTTTCCGCCCTTGTCGTCACCATCGATACGCCCGTCTCCGGAATCCGCGAGCGCGATTGCCGCAACGGCATCAAGGAACTCGTCAGCGGCAGCCCCTTTGAAAAAATGTGGTTTCTTCCGCAAGTTCTCTCGCGCCCAGGATGGCTCGCGAGTTTCCTGCTCGATGGCGGTCTGCCCGCCCTTCCCAACGTCGTCGTCCCCGGCAAGGGCACCGTGCCGCTCGTGGATGTCGCCGCCGCCCTCGCCGAATCCACCGTGACCTGGAGCGACCTCGGCTGGATTCGCGAACTGTGGCGCGGCCCCATCCTCGTCAAAGGTATCCTTACTGGAGAAGATGCGCGCCGCGCCGTCGACGAAGGCGCCGCGGCAATTTCCGTCTCCAATCATGGCGGCCGCCAGCTCGACTGCGTTCCTTCTTCCTTGCGGGCCTTGCCGGAGGTCGTCAGGGCGGTCAACGGACAAACCGAAATCCTCCTGGATGGAGGCATCCGCCGCGGCACCGACATCGTCAAGGCCCTCTGCCTGGGCGCGAAAGCGGTGCTCTGCGGACGCGCCTACGCCTACGGCCTGGCCGCCGCCGGAGAAGCCGGCGTCAACCGCGCCATCGAAATTCTGCGCATCGACCTTGACCGCACTTTAAGGCTGCTCGGTTGTGCGTCCGTCGCCGAACTGAATCGTTCGTATGTGAATCTGCCACAAGGTTGGGATAGCAACTGACGGCGTTGGTGAAAAGAGAACTGAGAACTGGGGACTGCCTGGGAAGAAACAGTAGCCCCGAGGAACTTCGCACGTGAAATCGCTCTCCAGAAAAGCGTCCACGCATTCCAGCGTCGAAACGAACCGTCGTCTTGCCTATTTCAACGAGCGCCGCGATGAGATCGTCTTGACCATTCGCGACCTCGTAGAAATCGAATCCCCCAGCGACAACAAAGCCGCCGTGGACCGCATTGCAGAGGCCGTCGCGCATAAATTCTCCCGGCTGGGCGGCGAAGTGCGGGTCCATCCAGCGACAGACTTTGGCAATCACTTGCAAATCGACTTCGACTTTACCGGGAAGTCCATGGGCAAGTCCGACGCCAAGCCGGTGCTGCTGCTCGGTCATTACGACACGGTCTATCCGCTGGGCACTCTCGCTGCCATGTCCTGCCGTGTCGCGGACAACAAATTGACTGGACCGGGCGTGCTCGACATGAAATCGGGCATCGCACTGATGCTCCACGCGCTTGCGGCGCTGCAAGCGTGGCATGACGGTTTGCCGCGGCCGGTAACCGTGCTTCTCGTCTCCGACGAGGAAGTGGGCAGCAACTCGTCGCGAGCGATCACCGAGTCGCTGGCGAAGAAAGCTGCGGCCGTGCTGGTGCTTGAGCCTTCCTACGGGGTGAACGGCGCCGTGAAAACCGCGCGCAAAGGAGTTGGCGAATACCTCGTCAAAGTGACCGGCAAGTCTGCTCATGCCGGCCTCGATTTCCAGAAAGGTGTAAACGCAATTCTTGAGCTGGCGCGTCAGATCGAGAAAATCTCCAGCTTCACCAATCTGAAAAAGGGCTTGACGCTCAACGTCGGAATCGTGAGCGGCGGATCGCGAACCAATGTGGTTCCGGCCGAAGCAGCGGCCCACGTGGACGTTCGCATCGCACGTATAAAGGACGCAGGTGGAATCGACAAGAAGATGCGCAGCCTGCGCCCCTTCAACCGCAAATGCAAAATCGAGATCACCGGCGGAATCAATCGTCCGCCGATGGAGCGTACCGCCGGAGTGGCGACGCTCTACGCACAGGCCGTTGCCGTCGCGCGCGAGTTGGGATGGAAGCTCGAAGAAGCTTCGGTTGGCGGGGGCTCCGATGGGAATTTCACCTCAGCTCTGGGAATTCCTACGCTCGATGGCCTCGGCGGTGTAGGCGATGGAGCGCACGCCGCGCACGAACATATCCTGATCTCGGAGTTGCCTCGCCGCGCGGCGCTCCTTGCGGGGCTGATCGAAGCAGTGTGACCGAAGCAGTCGATCCGGGGGCTGAATACAGGCTCTCTTTGACCTGTGGGTCTAACTAACCTAAAATTCAGCTGGGGCTCCTGGAGTGATGTTGCGTCCGCGCCGGGCAACCCCGCTGGAGGTTTCTATGCCGGGAAAACTGGGACTGCCTGAGATTCTGCTGCTTCTTGCCGTTGCGCTCCTCATCTTCGGACCAAGCAAACTAGCCGATCTGGGCAAGGGTTTGGGCGAAGGCATCAAGAACTTCAAGTCATCGATAAAAGAGGACGAAACGCCCGGAGAGAAGAAATCGTAGTCGTTCGTGTGGCGCGGACACTCCTGTCCGCGTGCTGACACAATCACGATCTGCGTCACACAACTCCTGCCTGCCGCAGCATGCCATACACCAGCGCCACCGGCAGTCCCACCACATTGCTGTAATCTCCTTCGATGCGAGGAATCCAGCGGGAAGCGATGCCTTGAATCGCGTAAGCTCCCGCTTTGTCCATGGGCTCGCCACTGGCGACGTAGTCGGCGATTTCTTTATCCGTGATTTCACTCACGGTAACGAGCGTAGTTTCGCTTGCCACCGACGGCTGGCCATTGACCACTAAACACACTCCCGTAATCACCTGATGCTCGCGCGCAGAAAGCATGTGTAACATGCGCGCGGCGTCAGCAGCGTCCGATGGCTTGCCGAGAAGTTGGCCATCGACGACAACCACGGTGTCGGCCCCAAGCACGTTATCATGCGGCCGTTGAAGTGCAACCGCAAGCGCCTTCTCACGAGCCAGGCGTTCGGCGCAGTCTTTCGCGGCTTCTCCGGGCAGCGGATCTTCCAGGATGTGCGCGGGCTGCACCTCGAATGTGACTCCGGCGTTGCGCAGCAATTCCTGGCGTCGCGGCGACTCGGAAGCGAGCACTAGCATGGGAATCATTCTTCCTTGATTGTCATCCCGAACGAAGTGAGGGATCTGCAGTTTGCCACTCTCCAAGAAACTGCAGATCCCTCACTTCGTTCGGGATGACAAGGATGTATGTTTGGGAATCGGACTACTCCAGCGCTTCGGGCTCGATTGAAATGTTCTTCTCGCCTTTTGCGCGCTTTTCCCAGTATTTCTTTACCCAGGCTTCGTAGCTCTTGCCGGCAGCGGTGTCGCGTCCCGTGAAGGCGAGGGCGGCGATTTCGGAATAGGGGACTGTTGGGCGCTCGCCGCTCGCAAGCAGTAGTCGAACAACGGAATTCTCGAGCGCCGGCGCAACGCGACGGTCGAAAAGATATCCGGTAACTTCGGCGCCGTCTTTGCGGGTGATGGTTACGTCACCGCGATAGTCAAACGCTTTTTCGATGACGGCCCGGATATCGACTTCGGTGGCGAGTTGCGGAATCCATCCCTGCAGATTCTCGCGTTCGAAGCCGGGGACAACTTCGAGTTCGTCCGTCGGGCGTGGCTGAGCTAGAACCTGCGCACCGTGCGGCAGCAAAGGATCGTGCCCGTGTTCGCGACCGCTCATACCCGGCTTTCTTCTGCTTGAGGAGAAGGCGCTTCAATCTGCACCAGCGGATTGTAAGAATGCACCGGTCGCACCTCGCGATCGAGATCGGCAAGGGCATCTTTATCCGGATAGAGCGAGAAGGTCGCCTTCACCGTGTCGGCGAATCCGCGCAGCGATCCGAAGGTATCATCCACCGACGTCGGTTCGTAGCCGCAATGCACCATGCAATTCGCGCACTGCGGATTACCCGATTCGGTGCCGTAGTTGGCCCATTCCGTCGTCTCCATCAATTCTTTGTAGGACTCGGCATAGCCGTCCTGAAGCAGGTAGCAGGGCTTCTGCCATCCGAAAATGTTGTAGGTCGGCATGCCCCAGGGCGTGCACTTGTAGTGGCGCTTGCCCATCAGGTACTCGAGGAAGAGCGGCGACTGGTTGAAGCGCCATGTCTTCTTCCGATTCGAAAGCATGGCCCGGAACATGCGGCGAATTCGAGCGCGTCCCATGAAGTGCTTCTGGTCGGGAGCTTTGTCGTAGGAATATCCGGGCGAGACCATCATGCTCTCGACGCCGACTTCCATCATCTCGTCAAAGAAGTTGCGCACGCTGTTCGGATCGGCGCCATCGAATAGAGTCGTGTTGGTGGTCACGCGGAAGCCGGCTTCGACGGCCGCGCGGATGCCATCGAGTGCGAGTTCGTATCCACCTTCGCGGCACACGGAAAAATCGTGGTGCTCTTTCTCTCCATCGACATGAACCGAGAAACTCAGGTACTTGCTGGGCTTGAACAGGTGCAGCTTTTCCTTCAGCAGCAGCGCATTGGTGCAGAGATAGATATATTTCTTGCGCGCGACCAGACCTTCAACAATTTCCGCGATCTGCGGATGCATCAGCGGCTCGCCGCCGGGGATCGACACCATCGGCGCTCCGCATTCATCGACTGCTTTGAAGCAGTCTTCCGGGGAGAGATCGGTTTTCAGGATGTGGGCCGGATACTGGATCTTGCCGCATCCGGCGCAAGCCAGGTTGCAGCGAAACAGCGGCTCGAGCATCAGCACGAGCGGATAGCGCTTCCGTCCGGCCAGCTTCTGGCGCAGAACGTAAGAAGCCACTGTCCACATCTGGGATACGGGAACTGCCATTGCTCCTCCGGGAAGAATGTCTCTCTATTCTACCGGATTCCGGTTGCGACGACTGCCGGACTGGACACCCTCCCGGTAACTCCTTGGTACCGTCCACCTTCTAAACCGTGCCAGCAATAGAGACTTGCTATCGGGCTGCGGCCGCGGCAAAGGGCTTGATGGCCCTTAGCTCCTTGTGAAGCTTCTCTTTGACCTGATGAACCGCAAAAGCATCCTGCAAATTAAGCCAGAACTGCTCGGAAGTCCCGAAATACTTGGCCAGCCGGGCGGCCATCTCGGGAGTAATTCCCCGCTTCTCCCGAACAATGTCGTTGACGGTGGGGGGAGAAACACGAAGTTCTACCGCCAGCCGGTAAGCGGAGATGCCCATCGGCTCCAGAAACTCCTCGCGAAGAATTTCTCCCGGATGCACTGCCCACCCCGGCTGACCCTCATTTTTGATACTCATGATCGCTTCTCCAAACTCCAGATTTAGTGGTAGTCCGTTATCTCGACGTCGTAGGCGTCGCCATCTCGCCACACGAAGCACACGCGGAATTGGTCATTGATGGCAATACTGTGCTGGCCTCTCCTGTCATGCTGCAGTTCTTCAAGTCGGTTGCCGCGAGGAATCCGCAAATCATCGAGTGTTGCGGCTGAGTTGAGCATGGCCAGCTTTTTCCTGGACGCTTTTCGCAGATTCGCCGGGGGCATTCTCTGACTCTTGCCTGTGTCCCAGAACTCTTTCGTGCTCTTGTCGGCGAACGTCTTAATCACCAACAGAGTATAATGTGCCTCGTTAATAATGTAAAGCATTAAATCACCAGGTCGCGATCTGACCGCGCTCGGCGTCGCAGTCAAGTTCGAACTCCTGTGGTTGCGGTGATGGGATGATCGAAGGGCTGCGCGCTTATTCGCTTTGCTGAGGCCAAAGTTGGGGTAACGCAGGCTACAAGCAGGCCCTTCCCCTTCGGCTTCAGGGTCAGGATGACAAATCGAAGTGACGCGAGCGCCCACTCATTCGCATGACGAAAGAACGCGAATGAGTGGGGCAACCCCTGGTTTGACCGCGCTTCTGTTTCGATCCGCCTCGTTTACCACGGACTTTACGGAATCGTCGGAGCAATGACGGAATACTGATTCGCCGTGCCGCTGCCGTCGCCCGCCTCCATAAATGCCAGGCCGTAGACGACTACGCCGCTCGAACCGCTAATCGGTGCCGGCAAGAGTGTAAGCAGGGTCCTCCATTTGTTTTTGTGCGGATCGTATACCTGCACCGTCGCCACATCGCCGGTTCCGTTATTTCCACCGAAGACGTAGAGCTGACCATTGAGTGCGACGCTGGCTGCATTCGTAACAGCGGTTGGCATGTGCGCTAAAGTCGTCCAGCTGTTGGCCACCGGATTGTAAACTTCAACCACATTGGTGAGCGCCCCGCTCCCATCCAGTCCCCCGGCAACATAGAGCTTGCCGTTGATCGCTCCAATGGCGGGAGCGGAGTGCGCGCTCGCCGACCCTGGCAGGCTGGTCCAGGCATCGGTCGCCGGATCATACACGTCCAGATAGTTCGCATATCCGCTGTATCCGTTGCAGGCAGTCGTGACGTAGAGCTTGCTGTCGATGACATCGGTCGCGCCACAGGCGCTCAGGTGCGGCATCCCGGCGAGAGACGTCCAGGAATTCGACGGCGGATCATACTTGAGGAGCACGCTCGTCGGCAGAGGACCGTTCCAGCCGCCGGCCACGTAAAGCTGGCTGTTAATCGCTCCAGCGCCGTCGCCTTGATACAGAGTAAGGGGCATGCTGGCGAGAGTCGTCCAAGTGTTCGTCGTTGGATTGAACGCCTGCAGAGTTGCGTTTTTGGCGCTGCCATTGGCCCCACCGGCCAGGTAAATAATCCCGTTAATCGACTCCGCCGCGGCGTAGCCGGTCGGAACAGGTGGAGGTGCCATAGGCTTCCATGCGGCGTTAGCGGGGAGGCTTAGCAGTAATCCGGCCAGAATCCCGATCATCTCACGGTAACCACGTACAGTTCTCACTTCCGAAACCTTCATTCTTGCTCTCCCTTTTACAAAGTAAATTTTGCGAACGTTTTCGGGGAATAGGTCGTCTATTGTCGTTAGGGCACTTGCCGGGCCAAAGCTGCTGAAGATCGGTTGTTGTTGTTATCAATGACTTACAACCATCTGTCGTGACCTCCGAATCTCGGAATGGCACTGTGCTGCGCGCCGCAACGGGCGCTTTTCCTAGATCGGTCCAGAAGGCGCTTGCCTGGCTCGTTCACGTTCGAACTCCTGTGTGGTTACTCTCGTGGGATGACTAAACGGGGCGATCGCTATTCGCTCTGCTGAGGATGACAAAGTTGAGGTCGCTGGCAAAAAGCAGGTGTTAGATCTTCTGCAATCTCTGCACGTCGTGCACCCCAGGAATCTGCCGCACGCCGTCGATGATTTTCTGGAGGTGTTTCAGGTCGGCGATTTCGAGGACTACGTCTACGCTGGCTTGCCCGTTCTGGCTGCGAGCTTCGATGTTGCGGATGTTGGTGTGGGTGTCACTGATGAGGGCGGTGATCTGTTTGAGCATGCCGAAACGGTCATCGCAGAGAAGAGTGATTTTTACGGGATATGCAACCGGCTTGCCGTCTTTGTCGCCGGCCCAGAGTACGTCGATGCGGCGGTCA
>Ga0209647_1002176_pt1 | contig 15925 bp, 15 predicted proteins | sample GraSoi_2013_60cm_FD_185827 | JGI IMG/M metagenome (GOLD analysis project Ga0209647, IMG submission 185827) | Grasslands soil microbial communities from the Angelo Coastal Reserve, California, USA - Sample 9_17_2013_60cm (SPAdes) (version 2) | ecosystem: Environmental > Terrestrial > Soil >...
TTCTACATGATCGCAGGCAGCACCGTGTTTGTTTTCCGTCGACGCGAACCACACGCCGAGCGACCTTATCGCGTTTGGGGATATCCAGTGGTTCCGGCGGTGTTTGTGCTGGTTTCCGCGGTCCTTCTCTACTACACGTTCACTGACAATCTGAAAAGTTCGGCGGGTGGATGTGTGGCGATTCTGGCAGGCGTCCCGGTATTTTATTTTTTTGTGCGCCGCCGGGCTGCGGCACTAAAGTAATCGGCCATTAGCTGAATGCCACAATGGTGGTTACCAAAGGACAGGCGCAAGCGACACGTTTACCCCCTGCCCAATCTCCTCTAAGGTGATGACTCCAACCCCGAGCGCGCTCCCCCGCTCCGGGCCCCCTTTTTTTGGAGTCATGGATGCCTACGTACGATTTAAGTTATCAACTCGGCTTGTTGCCTGAAAAGAAGTGGAACTGGCGGACCTTCGTAGCGAGCTACGGGTTTCTTACAGCACTTATTTTGCTTCTTATTCTTTTCGGCATCATAATGCCCGATAGCCTACTCATCACCGCCAACTATCACGTCACGGAACTGATAGCGCGGCCGGCGCTGAGGCCCGAGGCGCTGCCCAAGCCGAAGCCGCTGCCGGTGCATGCAAAGTTGCTGCCGCGGGAGCCAGTATTTCAGGCGCCAAAACTGATCGTGCCGCACGAAATCCGCGCGCCCAAACCGCAACCACAGGAAATTGAGCCGCCCAAAGTGGCGATGAACAACTTCGCGCCTGCGGTGTTGAAGGCCACGAGCGGAGCGCGTCCGGTGCTGATTCACACCGGAGAATTCCAGGGAAGCTCGGTGACCCCGACGGTAAATGCTCCGATTGAGAAGGTGCAGACGGGCGGGTTCGGCGATCCGAATGGGCTGAAGCCGAGTGCCAACAGCAAGCCGAACGGCAAACTGATCGCTTCCGCGGCGGGCTCGTTCGACATGCCGGTGGGACCCGGACAAGGCAACGGATCAGGTGGTGCAAAAGGAATTAAGGGAACAGTTGCGAGCGCCGATTTCGGCAATGGCGTGGCGACTGGCGGGCAAGGAGACGGGCGCAGGAGTGGTCGCGGCAACGCGGGAGTGCAGACCTCGGGCTTTGGCTCGCAGGAAGTCGCGCAGAACACGCCACATATTCAGCGGGTGGATAGCGGCCCGCCGACCACCTCGGTTGAGATCACGTACAAGCCGAACCCGGTTTATACGGACGAAGCAAAAAATCTGAAACTGGAAGGCGAAGTCCTGCTGGAAGTGGAGTTCGCGGCGAACGGACAGCTACACGTGAATCGCGTGGTGCGGGGTCTGGGTCATGGACTTGATGAAGCCGCCGTAGCCGCCGCCAACAAGATGCGTTTCAAGGCGGCCTTGCGAAACGGGCAGGCTGTGGATTCGACAGCAGTTGTTCACGTGTCATTTCAATTGGCATATTGAAACTTTGGAGATAAGAGTCATGCGGAGAGTTATGCAGAAGATGATGAGCACTATGAACTGGATGGTTTTGGCTCTGCTAGCGGTAACCATAACGGCAGTGGCCCAGCAGCCGGCGTCCGCGCCGCAGAACCCACAGACGGTTGCGGCGACGAAACCGGAACCGACGGCTGCTCAGCCGAGTGCCGCCCCGTCAGATCAGGCTCAATCCGCGCAGGCTCCGTCAAGCCTGGCTCCGCCGACCACGATGGATCAGGTGGTAGACCGCGTGATTGCGCGCGAGAAGGATCTGATCAAGTTTTTGACGCCGCGCACGCCAATTGTGGAAACTTATCTGCAAAACCTGACGCAGGATCCGCAGCTGGGGCCAATCCCGCAGGATGATCATTACTTTCTCGGACGCATGGACCTGAGCGACTCGATCGACCGGAGCGACTACCTTCAGGAAAAAGGCAAGGGCGAAGGCGAGGGGATGGAGAAGCGTCTTCTGGGCGGAATCACGAAGAGATTCAAGTTCCAGTACCAGCCCCTGGGCTTTTCGTGGATGATCTTCGCCGACCGCAACGACTTTGACCGGCAGCACTACAATTTTCACTACGCGCGACGCGAGTTTCTCGGCGACGTGCGATGCCTGGTATTCGATCTGACACCGAAAAAAGACGCTGGACGCGGACGCTTTCTCGGCCGTATCTGGGTTGAAGATCAGGATTTCAGCATTGTGCGATTGAACGGCACTTATGCGCGCGCTCCACGGAACAATTATTACTACCACATGGACAGCTGGCGGCTGAATTTGACTCCGGGCTACTGGGTGCCGGCCTACATCTACAGCGAGGAAGGCGACTTCACAGCGGGAGCCAAGAACAAGATCGCGTTCAAGGCGCAGACGCGCATGTGGGGATATAACCTGAAGACGGGAACGGCGAACGACGAACTTACCCAGATCCGGGTGGACAGCGTAAAAGACGACACGCCAACCGCACAGGATGCAACCCCGCTGGCCGCCGAGCGTGAATGGCAACAGCAGGCGGAAGACAACGTAATCGAACGATTGCAACGTGCCGGGTTGCTGGCGCCGGAAGGCGATGTGGACAAGATTCTGCAAACCGTGGTGAACAACCTGGAGATCACCAATAACATTGAACTGCCACGGCCAGTCCGGACGCGGGTGTTGACGACTTCTCCTCTGGAAACGTTCAGCGTCGGTAACACGATTGTGGTAAGCCGCGGCCTGATCGACGTGCTTCCCGACGAGGGCAGCCTGGCGATGGTACTCTCGCACGAACTGGCCCACATTGTTCTGGGACATAACCTGGGCAGCCAGTACGCGTTCAATGACCGCATGCTGTTCTCCGACGAGGGGACTTACCAGAACCTCGGTTTCAAACACATTCCCGAAGAGGAAACAGCCGCCGACAAGAAAGCCATCGAAATGCTGAAGGCATCGCCGTACGCGCAAAAGCTGGAGTCGGCCGGGCTTTTCATCAAGGCTCTGCAGACACGCGCTCCGCAATTAAGCGCTCTGCTGCAAGCTCACCTTGGCAATAGCATCACCGAGAATGGGACGGTGACACGCATGGCGCAGCTGGCCACCTCGGCTCCGGCGCTCGATTGGAACAAGCTGGACCAGATCGCCGCGCTGCCTCTGGGTGGACGCGTCAAGCTGAACCCATGGGACGACAGAGTGGAGATCGTGAAGGCACAGCCGGTCGCGATCACGTCGGCGCGCGACAAGATGCCGTTCGAGGTCACGCCGTTTTTCCCGCGACTTTCGCGGTACAACGTTGCGGGCACATCTGCGGTGACTACCGCAGCAGCGCCAAACGCGGCGGCAACCACCGCGAACGCCAATCCCACTCCAAAGAACTGAATCCGCTGTTAAGTTGATAGAAGCGCGGGCCGGGACCGGAAGAAATTCCGGGCTCCCGGCCTGCGTCTATTGCAGTTCAGTTTCTCAGTTTCTCAGTAGGACCTGTTGGCACGCCGAGAACTCCGACCTGACAAAATGACAACTGCTCTGTTGTTTTGTATACACAAAAATGACGGACCTGTGACAACCCCGTTTCCGGTCATTGCTACGCTGCTCCCAGTCTGCAAGAGGTTTCGGAGGTGGCTATGTCACGGATCAGTTTTGGACTTTTAGTGGCAATCACATTGATGGGCGTCGGATGCGGCTATTCCCACAACTACATGAATGGGAACGGGATGCCTAAGATCACACAACTCGTGCCGAGCACCGCCATGGCGAACAGTGGGGCATTTGTTCTAACGGTGAATGGCTCGGGTTTTGGCACGGACTCACTGGTTTATTGGGGCACGGCGACGCGGACAACGACCTACGTTTCCACGTCCAAGGTGACGGCGAATATTACGGACGCGGACATCATGAATCCGGGCACGGTGCAGGTCTACGTGCACTCGGGCGGCGCGAACTCGAACTCCGTGCCTTTCACCATTCAGTAACGAACGACGCAATTGGGCCTGAACTAGAAATGAGCCTTCAGGTCGGCGAACGTCTCCACCACAAGCAGCCGCTGGTCTGGCGGCGCTGTCGCAACTTCCTCGTGCTCCAGTATCCAGGTCTTGTCGTGGGGCACGAAAACGGCGTGCAGGCCTGCGGCGAGGGCGGGGTTGATATCGGACTTTGGGCTGTTGCCTACCATCCAGGTGGTGTCCGCCGCGAGGGCGTACTTGGCGATGGTGGAGCGGTAGGTCGATTCGTCCTTCTCGGCTACGATCTCAACGGCGGAAAAATACTCTTTCAATCCTGACCGTTCAACTTTTCCGGATTGCTCGGCGGGATTTCCCTTCGTCATCATGATGAGGTGGTGCCGCTCGCCGAGATACTGAAGGGTCTCAGGCACGCCGAGGAGAACTTCGATCGGATGATCGGCGATCTGCCGGGCAAAGTCGCGAATGCGTTCGTGCAGGTCGGGCGTCACCGGATCGACGGAAAGCTTCTCAAAAGTTTCTACCAGCGAATGCGCGAAGCTATGCAGGCCATAGCCGTGCGTGAGGATGGATTCTCGTTCCACGTCGTTCAGCACCAGGCGCACCATCTCGGGTGAGTGTTCGCGGTGGTCAAGGAACGAAATGAACTTCGCGATCGCCCGCTCGAAATAGACATTATTTTCCCACAGGGTGTCATCGGCATCGATGAGCAGTGTCTGGGCGCCATTCTCTCCCCGCATGTATTTATGATAACGGCGCAGGGCCGGATTGGCCCCTTTGATAGACTTGAATGCACATGAAGAAACGGCATATTAAAAGCTTTTTAACGCATGGCGGGCCATTTTTGCTCGGGGTTCTTTTGATTCCCACCTTTGGGCCGGCGCAGCAGAAGAAAAAGACGATGACGGGTTCAGCGGCGAGGGGACCAGCCACGGCCAGTTTGAAGGTTACGGCTGACCTATCGCAACGCCTGGCCAGGTTCCGGCGTGTCCAAATGCAGTTCCAGACGGCCACTCTGAGCACTCGCGAACAGCAACTGGTTCGCAAACTGGTGGAGGCCTGCGGCTACCTCGAAAGTATCTATTGGCGGCAGACCGATCCCGAGGGCCTGACCCTGTATCAGTCGCTGGCATCGGCCCGGAACCCGCGCGATGTGCAACTGCGACGCTACCTGTGGATTAACGCTTCGCGCTTTGATCTGCTTGACCAGAATAGAGCGTTTGTCGGGACGGAGGCCATGCCGCCGGGCCGTGGATTCTATCCTGCGAACCTGACGCGGGCTCAGGTGGAGCAATACGTCAAGGAACATCCGGATCAGAAGGCGGCAATTTACGATCAGTTCACGATCGCGCGCTGGCATCAGGACAAACTGGAGGCCGTTCCCTACCGGATTGCGTTTCGCGCTTTTCTGGAGCCGGCCGCCAAAGCTTTACGTGAGGCCGCCGAGCTTAGCGATGATGCGGCGTTCGCGAAGTTCCTTCGACTGCGGGCCGATGCACTGCTCAGCGACGATTACTTTCCGAGCGACCTGGCATGGCTGGAGTTGAAGAATCCGAAATTCGATATTATTTTTGCGCCCTATGAAACTTATCTGGACGGATTACTGGGCGTCAAAGGTTCATACGGCGCAGCGGTGATGGTGCGAAACGAAAGCGAGAGCAAGAAGCTGGAGCTGTTCCAGAAATATGTACCCCAAATTCAGGATGCACTGCCGCTGGCGGCGGAAGATCGGCCGTCGAAACATGGTCTGGAGACGCCGATGGAAGTGATGGACGCTCCGTTTCGAGCGGGAGACCTGGCTCACGGATACCAGGCGGTGGCCGACAATCTCCCGAACGATCCGCGAGTGCATGAGCAAAAGGGCAGCAAGAAGCTCTTCTTCAAGAATTTCATGGACGCGCGCGTGAACTACGTTGTATTGCCGGTGGCACGCAAGCTGATGGAGCCGGAGCAGGCGGTTAAAGTATCAGGCGAGGGTTATCTTGTAACAACAATTATGCACGAGATTTGCCATGGGCTTGGTCCGGCGTTTGCGCGCACTTCGTCAGGTAAATCGGCGTCAGATAAATCAGGGTCAGATAAATCGGCCGGCAAAGTCGATATACGGGAAGCGATCGGTCCGGAATTTAGCGGTCTGGAAGAAGCGAAGGCTGATGTGACCGGGATGTTTGCTTTGAAATGGCTGGTCGATCACGACGCGCTTCCGAAAGAAAAGCTGGAGGAATATTACGCTTCGTATGTGGGCGGAGTGTTTCGCACCGTACGCTTCGGAACGGCGGAGGCGCACGGCCAAGCGGAGATGATGGAATTCAACTATCTCTCGGAGCGCGGCGCGATCCGGCGGAATGCCAACGGCCGGTACGCTATTGACTACGAGAAGATGCCGGGTGCATTGGCGGATCTAGCCAAGGAACTCCTGGAGATCGAGGCCACCGGGGACCGCTCGCGTGCGGAAAACTGGTTCAAAAAGTACGGCACGATGCCGGAAGAATTGAAGGCGTCGTTGAAAGCGGCGGCGGATGTTCCCGTGGATATCGATCCGGTGTTTTCTTTTCCGCAGAGGGTACGGTAGGGCGGCTGCCAGATGAGCAGACTCAGTGTTCAACTCATTATCCTGACTCTAGCGTTGTGCAGTTCAGCTTCGTTCAGTAAAGACCAGCATACCTTCGCATGCAACGCCCAGAGCTTTGATTTAAGCTCCTTTCAAGGCCAACCATCGATTTCGTCACCTGACGGCAGGAAGCATATCCAACTACGAAGGGACTACAAGTACGCGGTGTTTGTACGTGACAAGCAGGTGACAACCCTGGAATATTTGGATACCAATTGCTGCATCGAGATCGGCTGGTCGCCGGATTCGAGTCAATTCTTCGTCAGCTACAGTAATAGTGCGACATATCATCAGTACAAGACCCATTTGTTTTCGATTGGGGGTGAGCGAGTCTCGGAGAATCGCGCCCCTCAAACCGTGTTTGATGATTTTGGATCGCAACACTCTTGTCCCTCTCGTGGCGGAAATAACCTCTTCCTGCTTGGATGGACGAAGGATTCTCAGAGTGTATTCCTCGTTTCGGAAGTAACTTCGACTGGTGATTGTGGAAAAGAGGCCGGGGTTTACGGCGGATACCTTGTGAAAGTGCGAGACGGGACCATAGGTCACCGCTACGGACAAAAGCAAACGGACACAATCGAGAAGGCTTGCCGAGCGAGCGGTATCCTCCACACAGATTCGCTAAAGTAGGGCCTCCGGGCTGGGCGCGGGTGAAAGCCAGCAGCTTCCCTACACCCACTCCACGCGCGGCGTCTGCGGAATAATCCCCGCCTTATGCCCCATGTCGAGCAGCCGCCGCACCGCCTCTCGGCCGTCGTCTCCGTAATCCAGAGTGCGTTCGTTGACGTACATGCCGACGAACTTATCGGCGAGTTGGGTATCGAGATCGCGGGCGAACTGCATGGCGTAGCTGAGCGCTTCTTCGCGATGATCGATGGCGTACTGGATGCTCTCGCGCAGCGCCTGCGTGACGCTAGCCATCGTTTCAGGACCGAGTGAGCGCCGGATGGCGTTTCCGCCGAGCGGCAGCGGAAGTCCGGTGACTTTCTGCCACCACCTGCCGAGATCGACAACGCGGTGCAGTCCTGACTTGTCGTAGGTAAGTTGTCCTTCGTGGATGATGAGGCCGGCTTCGTATTTACCCTCGAGAATCTGTGGAATGATTTGATCGAAGGGGACGACTTCCACGTCAATGCCGGGCGCGAACAGTTCGAGCGCCAGGTAGGCGGTGGTGAGCTTGCCCGGCACCGCGATCTTCCTGCGTTTGATCTCGTCCTGCGTGAAGGGCCGGGTGGAAACGAGCATGGGACCATAACCGTCGCCCACGCTGCCGCCGCACGACATCAGCGCATAGTCTTCCTGAATATAGGGAAAGGCGTGAAATGAAATCGCGGTTACATCGTATACGCCTTCTTGCGCCTGACGGTTCAGCGTCTCTATGTCGCACAAGGTATGGTTGAATTTCAGTCCAGGCACACGAACTTTGCTCGTCGCCAAGCCGTAAAACATGAATGCGTCGTCGGAGTCCGGGCTGTGCGCCACCGAGATTTCGCGAACTGGAGCAGATACGGTACTCATAAGATTCCTTAATCCTGTTCTATAAACTTCAGTGGCAGAAAAATTCACTCGAGTCATGCTTAATTTCCCGTAGAGACGCGGCTTGCCGCGTCTCCCGCCGGGGGAGTGAAACGGCAAGCCCTGTCTCTACAGAGAAGTCCGTCGGTGCCAGCGAGCGGCCACGGCGGCCGCCATCAGCACTTTGATGACTTCCGCAAAAACGAACCAGTAGAGGCCATACTTGAGCGCCATAGAAACCGAGTGCGTCAGCACGGCAAGCCAGCTAAGTCCTCCGGCGAAGAGCACTACTTCCGCAGCCGCGGCTGACACCGCGGCCCAGGCGAAACGGCGAGAGGTGTGCTCGTAGATATAGCCAGCAACGAATGCCACGAGCGGATAGGCCATCAAGAACCCGCCGGTCGGGCCGAGTATTCGGAGAACTCCGACGCCCAGAGAAATTGACGGGCTGAACACGGGGAGTCCAAACGCGCCTTCTACGAGGTAGAGCGCAAGCGCGGCGAAACCGCGACGAGAACCGAGCAGTAAGCCTACAGCCAGGACTCCGAAGTTTTGCAGCGTCAGCGGAACTGGCGTGAAGGGTAGCGGCACAGTCACACGCGCGCACAACGCGACGAAGAGGCTGGCGGCGATCACGATGGCCGCGTGCCTGGCCCATTCCCTTCCCCGATCAATGGTTTGGGGACGGGTCTGCTGTCCGAACTCTTCCGCCGCTAATGTGGTCGCTTGTCTCGACATCGCTTTCCTTTCTTCATGGAGGCGTCGGGAATCACGCCTCAGGCGGCGAATGGTCGAGGCCGTCGAGTTCCGCTCTGTGGGCCGCCGAAAGCTTCATCTGCCGCCGAACCCGCATGTAAAGCGTAAGCGCAAACGACACGACGACCAGAGTACTGACTCCCAGTATGAGGAACCACCAGAGCATCCGCACAACGTATTCAGGATAGCAGATAGGCGGCGACGATCGTGTCCACAGAATTACGAGGCGAACTCTCGGCTGCGGTCAGCTCTTCTTGGCCGTCTTGGCCAGCGCCTTGCGCCGATTCTCAATATTCTTCAAGACGCGTTCCAGACGCCTGCGGGCGGTCTTCGATCTGGTGGCTACTTTTTCGATGTGGGCGAAAGCGTCGGGATTGTTGGTCTTCTCACGAAATTCCTTAAGAAATGGATGAATCTTGGCAAAAATGAAAAACATTTCGCCGCTGCAGCCGGGCTGCACAAAAAGCTCTTCGTTGAGCGCGCCGTGCAGCACCAGGGTCGCGGCCATATCCCAATAGCCCGCCACCTGGCGAACCCATGCGTTCTCCTGGCTGGGAAACGAATTCATAATCTTTACCAGATCGTCAGCGCTCCGAGGCCAGAAATCCACAGTGAACCAGTGTCTTGCCTTGCGCATCTCCGCCTCACGGCGGAGGTCGTAGAGCTTCAGAATCAACTGTGCATCGTGCGCGGTTGCTTTCTTTGCCATATTTTGCCTCGCTAAATGTTCCCGCAACTGGTTCTGCTTCTGAAACGTGCCTTTGTCAGACTTTCGAAACGTCCGCGGTTGCGCCTTCTACCGCGCGCTCGTAGTCGCACTCCTTATTCGGACACGCGACTACCGTTCCGTCTTTGCGGAGCCGCTCCACCAGGTACTCATGTCCGCAATCCGGGCACTTCTCGGGGATCGGCTTCGCCGCGGAGGTGAATTTGCACTTCGGATAATTTCCGCAGCCGTAAAAAGTATTTCCCTTGCGCGCGCGTTTTTCGACGAGTTCGCCTTCTTTGCATTCGGGACACTTTACGCCGATGAAGTTCTGCTTCACGTATTTGCATTCAGGATATCCGCTGCAGGAAGTGAACTCGCCGAAACGGCCGTGCCGCAGAATCAAGTTGCGTTTGCACAGCGGGCAGGTTTCATCGAGCGGAATGTCGGGCACTCTCTTGCCTTGATCGAGCCGCCGCGTCGTCTTGCAATCGGGATAGCCGGTGCAGGCCATGAACTGGCCGAAGCGCCCGCGCTTCAGGACCATGACGCGACCACAGTTTTCGCAATATTCCTCTTGCGCCGTCTCCTGTATGTCGGCTGAGTCGAGGTCGGGCAGATTAATGGGATTCTCTTTGGTGAACTTGCAGGTGTCTGGGTTTTCCTTGTCGTAGGTACTGCACGCATAGAACGAACCGTGCTTGCCCCACTTGATGACCAACGGCGCGCCGCAGAGCTCACACTTTTCGTCGGTGGGCTTCTCCATACGCTTGATGTTTTCCATGTGCTTCTCGGCGTATCGGAGATCCTTGGAAAACTTCTGGTAAAACTCGGTGAGCGCGTCGTTGCCCGTCTGCTTGCCTTCTTCAATCTCGTCGAGCTCTTCTTCCAGGCGCGCGGTGTATTGGAAGTCGAAAATGTCTTTAAAATTCTCGACCAGCAGATCGGTGACGACCAGGCCGATCTCCGTGGGAGTGAACTTGCCTCCGACTTTCTGCGCGTACTGCCGCTCCTGAATAGTGCTGAGGATGGTGGCGTAGGTCGAAGGCCGACCGATGCCGCGCTCTTCAAGCTCTTTGACCAGCGAAGCTTCGTTAAAGCGCGGAGGCGGTTCTGTGAAATGCTGCTCTGGGAGCAGAGATTTTAAGGTTAGCTTCTGCCCGGCTTCGAGCGGCGGGAGCTTGTGCTTCAGTTCCTCGTCTTCCTCGTCCTTGCTGTCTTTGGATTCTTCATAGACCTTGAGGAAGCCGTCGAATTTCATGACCGATCCGGTTACACGGAACCAGAACACGTCGCTGCCCGATTTGGCATCGATGTCAACCGACGTCTGGTCGAACACGGCCGGGTTCATCTGCGAGGCGACGAAGCGCTGCCAGATCAGTTTGTAGACTTTGAATTCGTCCTCCTGTAGGTATTGTTTGACCTGGTCGGGATGGCGCGCGGCCGAAGTCGGACGAATCGCTTCGTGCGCCGCTTGCGCTTCTTTCTTCTCCTTATATGTATTGGGAGAAGCCGGTAAATAGTTGGCGCCGTACTCGCCGGTGATATATTCGCGGACTTCGGTAATCGCCTCTGCAGAAACCCGGGTCGAATCGGTTCGCATATAGGTGATCAGGCCGACCAGCCCCTCGTCGCCGAGTTCAATGCCTTCATAGAGACGCTGCGCGATCATCATGGTGCGCTTCACGCTGAAGCGCAGCTTGCGCGAGGAATCCTGTTGCAACTTGCTGGTGGTGAACGGCGGAGTCGCATTGCGCCGCCGTTCTTTCTTTTCCGCTGAACGAACGACCCAATCGGCCTTTTCGAGCGCCAGCCGGATTTGTTCCGCTTGCTCGCCGTTAGTGACTTCGATTTTCTCTTCGCCCTTGCCCAGGAAACGGGCGTCGAATGCAGGAGGCTTAGCCGCCGCGAGATTGGCGTCAATCGTCCAATATTCCTTTTTCTCGAAGGCTTTGATTTCGCGTTCGCGATCGACGATCAAACGGAGCGCGACGGTCTGCACCCGTCCAGCGGAAAGGCCGCGGCGGACTTTGTCCCACAAAAGAGGAGAGACCTGGTATCCCACAAGGCGATCCAGCACGCGTCTAGTTTGCTGCGCATCGACCAAATTGCGATCGATGTCGCGCGGATGCTCGAAGGCGGCTTTGACGGCGCGCTGCGTGATTTCGTTGAAAGTCACGCGACGGATGCGCGCTCCCTCACCGATGTCGTCGGTCTTCGGCTTAGTCTTCTTTCCTTTCTTTTTCTTGCTGGAGTCTTCGCCGAGTTCGTCGGCAAGATGGGAGGCGATCGCTTCGCCTTCGCGATCCGGATCAGGCGCAAGATAAATGTGGTCGGCCGAGAGCGCCAACTTCTTCAGCTTGGCCAAAACCTTTTCCTTCCCGGGGATGACAACGTATTCGGTTTCGAAATCGTTTTCGATGTCAACACCGAGGCTGCTTTTGGGCAGGTCTTTCACGTGGCCGAAAGAAGCATCGACCGTGAATCCCTTGCCCAGATACTTCTGGATAGTTTTCGCCTTAGCCGGCGATTCGACAATGACTAGACCTTTGGACAATGGTTCCTCAGTTTGGCGGTATTGGAATTGAAGCTAGCACGAATTGGCGGATTGCAACAACTGTGTGAGTTGTTAGGCTCTCAGCTATCAGCTGTCAGCCGTCAGTTAGGGGCCTTCACTTTTTGCATCAGGGACGACAACATCTTCTTCACCTCTACTACCTGCGCTGTGAGGCACTCGTAGTTGGGATTGTGCAAGTATTCCAGATCATGAGCGAGCAGAAATTGGTATTCAAGTTCACTTGCCGACCCCATCGCGATCTGTAGAAACCGAACCATTTCCGCATCCCCCTTCCTGCAGCAGCCCTCCGCGATATTCATCCCGATCGATGCTGACGCGCGCCGCATCTGGCTTGTCAGACCGAACGTTTCATCCCGCGGAGAAGTCTTGCTCGATGCGTAAACATCCAGAGTCAAGCGATGCGCCTTCTCCCACACTCGAAGATTCCGGAAACTCTGCATTTCCCTCCGGTTTTACTAAAAACTGACAGCTGATAGCTGACAGCTAAAAGCTCTTCACAAAATTCTTCCCCGGCAACTGCCGTATCTTCCCATTCAGCTCCAGTTCGAAGAGGGCGGCGAAGATTTCCGAGGAGGAGATTTCGTTTTCCAGCAATTCGACCAGGTGATCGATATGCGTGGATTCATCGGCCTTGAGCAACTTGAGGATCTTCCTTTCGTGCGGCGAGGCCACCTCGTCCGGGAATAGAGATGCGGTTTCCGGCTCCGGGGATTCATTCTGCATGGAACTGAGCGCGGCCTGTACATCGGCAGGAAGCTCTTCCCACACGTCTTCCCAAGTGGCGACGAGCTTCGCTCCCTGCTTGATCAGCGTGTTCGGGCCCCACGAATTCTTGTTGGTCACATTACCCGGGACAGCGTAGACATCGCGGTTTTGTTCGAGGGCACAGCGGGAAGTGATCCGCGTGCCGCTGTATTCCGCGGCTTCGACAACCAGCACGCCAGCGGACATCCCGCTGATGATCCGGTTGCGGATGGGAAAGTTTTGCGGGGCCGGGAAGGTTCCGACCGGGAACTCCGAGATCAACGCGCCGCCGAGCGCCACGATCTGTTCCGCGAGCCGCGTGTTTTCCTTGGGGTACATGACGTCAATTCCGGTACCGAGAACAGCGATGGTTTTTCCCTTGGCCGCGATGACACCGCGATGCGACGCGGTGTCGATGCCCCGCGCCAAACCGCTGATGATCACCAGTCCGCGGGCGGCGAGATCGGTCGAGAGGCGTTCGGCCATGCCGCTGCCGTAGGGCGTGGGGTGGCGCGTTCCTACCATCGCGATGCCGGGCTGAGCCAGCACTTCAACGCTGCCCTTCACGAACAGGACCACCGGCGGGTCGTAAATTTCTTTCAGCCGCGACGGGTATTCGGGATCGCTGAGCGAAATAATTCTGGCGCCCGCCTCGGCTGCCTTCACGCATTCCTGCTGTGCCAGTTCGAGCGATTTGCCCGTTGCGAGCGATTGCGCGGAAACGGCGCGCATCCCGGTGGCTTCGAGTTCTGTCAGGCTGGCACGGAAGACGCCTTCGGCAGTGCCATAATGTTCGATCAGTTTCCTGATGCGCGTGGGTCCCAATCCGGGGGTCAAGGCAAGCGCGAGCCAGTAGGTAGCTTGGCAAGAAGAGGGGTCGGAGGCGGCAATGGCCACATTAGACATATTGGGCATACTGCGTGACCCTAGCCTGCGGCGGAAAACGCTGTCAAGGATGGTTCGCACATTGCTTTTGGTAGAATTCGTAAACTAATGAGCCGGTTAAAGATCTCGTCGATTTCCTACCTGAATACGGCACCTCTTATGTGGAATTTTGAGCACAGCGAGGCAGGCGCGGACCAAATTACGGACCGAGTTGCGGAATATGACATTTCCTACACCGTCCCCTCCGCATGCGCCGAGGCATTACGTGCCGGAACCGCCGACATTGGCATTATCCCGGCAGCGGCTTACGCTACGGTTCCTGATCTCGTCATCGTTCCTGACGTGGCCATCGCGGCGCGACGCGCGGTACGATCGATTCTGCTGGTTAGCAAAAAACCCGTCGATCCCTTGTGGAGGCAGGTGCGCACAGTTGCGCTCGATACGGCTTCGATGACGTCGGTCGCGCTCGCCAAGATTCTGTTTGCAAAATGGCTGGGTGGAGCGCGCGACTATAAGCCGATGGCTCCGGATCTCGATGCCATGCTCAACGCCTGCGATGCGGCCTTGCTCATCGGCGACCCGGCGCTGCAGGTCGACCGCACCCGTTATTTCACGCTCGATCTGGCGGAGGAGTGGGTGGCACGAACGGGAAAGCCATTCGTCTTCGCGTTCTGGGCCATTCGCAAGCAGGCGTTAGCTGGACAAAATGGGACGGCCATCGCGGAGGTCTTTAAGCAGTCGCGGGATCATGGGCTGTTGCCGAAAAATCTTGAAACTATCGCTCAGGAGTGGGCGCCGCGCCTCGACCTTACCGTCGGGATGGTTCGCATCTACCTGACGCATAACATCCATTATTATCTCGACCTTCCGTGCCTGGAGGGGCTCCAGCTTTATTACCGCCTGGCTGCGGAAATCGGAGCCCTTCCGCAGCCGCCGGAATTCCAGTTTGCTTAGTATTTGCAATTTACCAACTGCATTCGTGCTCTAACTAATGAAGATGCGTCTGTTTGCGATCCTCGTACTCGCCTCGAAAAAGAGGGCCCTGCGATGGCTGGTCCATCTCGGCGGCCCCGGCCTGATTCTGCTGGGCATCATCGACAACTCGCCGATCCCTCTGCCGGGTAGTATGGACGCCGCCACCATTCTCCTGGCCGCTCACCATCGCAACCTGTGGGTCTATTACGCGATCATGGCGACGCTGGGAGCTGCCCTTGGCGGCTATCTTACCTACCGCATGGCACGCAAAGGGGGTAAGGAAACTCTGGAAAAGAGGTTCTCGAAAAAGAAGGCCGCGAAGATATATGCGATTTTTGAACACTGGGGCTTCGCGGCAGTTGCAATCCCGGCCATACTTCCGCCACCCTTCCCGATCGTCCCCATACTTTTGGCGGCCGGCGCCATGCAGTACCCAACCAGACAATTCCTTGCCGCTCTGGCCCTGGGACGCGGCATTCGATACTTCATCCTTGCTTATCTTGGGGCGCACTATGGACGAAACATCGTGAATTTTTTCGCGCGCTATTACTGGCAGACCCTTTCAGTCCTGATCGCTTTCGCAGTGCTGGGTGGACTGTACGGTCTGTTTGAGTACAGACGCAGGCAGAAGGCCGAGGAGCGGCAGACATCGCGCCCGAGGCAGGCTCACGGCCGGACGGCTTAGGTAGTTCGCCAAAACTCGCGCCCACCGCCCCTGACCAGCTAAAATAGCCATTACCGTGGAGTGAAAACAGGATGTCCCAGACCAAACAGCAAGCCATTGAGATGTTTCGGTCCGATGATCTGATCGGAATTGGCATGGAAGCGGATGCTGTCCGCCGCAAAATGCACCCCGAAGGCACCGTGACTTACATCATCGACCGCAACATTAATTACACCAACTTCTGCACGGAATATTGCACCTTCTGCGCGTTCTATCGTCCTTTGAAGGGACCTGCGGCTAAAGAAGGCTACATCCTCGATTTCGACACCATCTACGAGAAAATCCGCGAGACCGTGGAACTGGGCGGCACCGGCGTGCTGATGCAGGGCGGCCTGCATCCCGATCTCAAGATCGACTGGCACGAGCGCATGCTGAGTGGAATCAAGCAACGCTTCCCGAAGATTCACTTGCACTGCTACTCCGCTTCTGAAATTTTGGCGATTGCCGAGTACAGCAATCTCACCGTACGCGATACGATCGCACGGCTGCGCGACGCTGGCCTCGATTCCATCCCTGGAGGCGGGGCGGAGATTCTTGA
>Ga0209647_1002179_pt1 | contig 15919 bp, 18 predicted proteins | sample GraSoi_2013_60cm_FD_185827 | JGI IMG/M metagenome (GOLD analysis project Ga0209647, IMG submission 185827) | Grasslands soil microbial communities from the Angelo Coastal Reserve, California, USA - Sample 9_17_2013_60cm (SPAdes) (version 2) | ecosystem: Environmental > Terrestrial > Soil >...
CGATCTGTAAAGACTCGCAATCACAACCCAAAAAGCAGCCACGACGGGTGTCGCCAGTAATGCACCAAAGGGTCCAAACAATTGCGCCCCGATAATTAACGCGAGGATAGAGGCGACGGGATGCAGACCAACAGCGCGTCCCACAATGCGTGGCCCCAGGATGTTGGCCTCGATTATCTGAACGATAACAAAGTATACAAGGATCGCGTAAGTGCGAGGAAAAGGATTTGGCAAGAGGAGTGAGATGAGCACTGCCGGAATAGTGGCAAGTGCAGGCCCTACCATTGGAATCGTCTCAAAGAGAAAAGCCAGCACCCCAATGATGAGCGCGAAGTTGCTCAATCCCAGGAAGTAAGTTCCCATGCCGGCCATGATGCCAATGATAGCGGCCAGCGTGAGCTGCCCACGAATATAGTTGCCAACCACGCGGTTGAGCGCATCCTCGAACAACTGTACGTGCTTCATGGAGCGTTGGGGAGCGAGACCGACGATAGACTTGCGTATACGCTTGCCATCAAGAGTCAGGTAGAAACTGAGCACAACTACCAATAGGACGTTAACGATCGCATCGGTCACTATGAGGACTATTGACACGAGGTTGGTAGCCAGAGACACCGCGAAAGCGTTTGCTTGATCTTCAATGGTGGTGATTGCTTTGGTGATAGCGTCTTGTGAAATACCCTGTTTTAACAGCCAATTCTGGACTGCAGCATAAGTATCTGGCAGATGTTGTACATACCCTGGCAAGTGTGTGGAGAAGTAACTCACCTGCTGAATCAGCGAGAGAACCAGGGCGTATAAAAGTGAACCCAGGCCGGCTACTACAATAATATAGACGATTAGCGCCGCTATCACGCGCGGTACAGATTTGTTGACCAGGTCTACCAGCGGTGTAACCAGGAACGCCACTGCCATAGCGAGCAAGAGCAACACGATGGCATGCACGACTATGCTCATGATTGTAAAGGCCGCCCACAATATGATACCAACACATATCACAGAGATGAGAATATCGCGCACGCGCTGCCAATTTACTCGTTCCATTCGGTTCTGCCTCGGGTTAAACACGCCATTCTTTCCTCTCGCTATTGTGGCAGGAATCCTCAAAAAGCGCAAGTTGATACATTCATACACCTTTCTCCTCATAGAAACGTGTCTTCCCATGGTTTTGATACACCACGAATGCTATGTGAAACTTTTTGCGATTGTGCTTCGTCCTCTCTGATAGAGGATTCTGTGCTGGCTGGATAGGACTGTCGCGGTAATTTTCTGGCGATAAGAGGTATGAGAGTTAATATCTTCTCTTCATTTCGTCTATTATATTGGTGACGAACCATTAATTTTTCATTGAAGTGTATTGAGGGGACGTGTCCATGGATGTAACTACCTCCGCATTCTCGTTCACACAGGTGATCTTAGCCTGGACACTGCTTGGGCTGCTCTTAACCTGGTTGATCACCTTCACCATATTAGCGCTGCGCTCGTTTTTTACTAAAAAAGCCGAATGGGAAGATACACTAACACTTTCCGGTGCATTTCCGGCTCTAGTGACGCTTGAAGTACATCATTTGCTACATCATACAACCAGTACCGACCATACCCCTCTTCAGGAAGCTCCCATCCATGCTCTTGGAGCAGTTGCCAATCAGCCAGAGACAGAGAACGATCTGTGATCCCCGATGTATTCAGATCGGTGGAGCGCCTCAGCCCTAAGCGTTGCGCACAATAGAGGAGAGATACCCATGTCCTTGTAGGAAAGCGTTGCAAGAGTTCTGACCTGTCTGCTTCAGCATACAATCTCCTGAAGTCTTCTTCATCCTCTCCACTCCATTGCTGATGCGACCCACCTGGGCGATAGATATAACAGATATCTACCTGCTGAAAAGGAGCACTCCACATGATGGTCAAGGTCAAGAAATGGCTGCTGTATTCATCCAAGATGATCTTGTCAGTGGCAAGCCGGATAAACCGTGTCGAGTGCTCAGTCCTTCCTCCAATCCCTAACAACTCTTTCAGGCGTTTTGTTCGATCACGTAGTTGTGCAACACGTTCCTCTTCTGTTGCTGCGTCCAACTGCTTGGCTTCCAACTCATTGATATTGGTGGTCAGTTGTAAGAGGTCTTCATTGTACTGTTGGAGTGTTGCCTTATCAGCAGTAGCGCCTACGGCTTTGATGTATGCCTGAATACCAGTCTCGCAAGCGTTCATACCACACGCTGTCAATAAGCCTGGCGTCAATTGCCAGGGTAGCTGATGGTTGACTATGACCAGGGCGCTGTTCCACTACCCTATACAGTCCACCAGAGTTTTGCACCTTTCCAAGTGGAGATACCAGGATGCCAGCTAAGACATTCCTGGTTTCTGCCCTATTAGCTGGCGTCCAGCTAGTGCCGTGTTTCCGATCAGTGTTTGCCAGTCCGTCCAGGGTCGTAAATGACAATTGAGTAAATGCATACTCCCAATCATCGAAAGGAACAATAGCAGCATGGTTCTTTACTGGTATACCATCTGCATCGACAAGTAGTTCGCCATCGACTTTCCAGTAGCCAACATACTCAACGGCTGTCAGTAAATGCAGAAGGGCTACTCTACTGATATGGTACCCTCCGGGTACTTTCTTGAGCATGAACCGGTGGACATCCAACGGGCTTACCCACGCTTCAAAGTCAGGAAACACCACATCCATCGCTGCCACTTCAGCAGCCAGGATGGTAAACTGCCCTGCCAGTTCTTTAAAGCGTGCATACAGTTTGCGGGCTACTTTAGCATGCGGTAGATATTCAATGTACTTCCCATAGGTTGGGCTGTCCTTGTCCCGATCAACTATGAAACCGGGGGTGAGTGTTCGACCGTCAAACTCACCCCGCATAGACTTTCTACGCTTTGCATCTGACAGCAACTTTGCTCGTTGCTCATTCTCGACAGCGGCAAAGCGGGCTAAGATGGTGAACATGGTAATATCATCCTGCCGGTTGAAGTCGTAGGTCTTATCGGGCAAGATCACCAGGCAGTCATGCTTCGCGCATGTCTCCATAAACACACTCACCTGTACCCCATGCTTATCCCTGAATAAGCGAGAGACAGAGTACGCGCCTACTGCCTTACAGGTGCCAGCCATAATATCTGCCATCGTGTCCCGCAACTCGGCTCGCTGGTCAATCCTGAGCGTTCCAGAAACACCTTTCTTGCCATCCCCGGCAACTCTGATGGTGATAATATCCTCACTCCAACCCTGAGCAATAAAGCGCTGGCGTGCGTCTTCAATCTGAAGCTTCAGCGACTCCACATTTTCTTCAATCTGCCTGGTACTGCTCTGTCTGCCGATAAGCACCAGTGGCCGGTCAGAGAGTTTGCTTTCTCCTGGCTCTACCAGTTGCTTTGGTCGCAGTTGCCTATACCTGCTCATGCTGTTCACTCCTATTAAATAGCTCAGCAAAACGCGCATGCTGTACAAGTCTAGCGTCAACTATCTCTCTCACTTCTGCTGCTCCTGCTACAACATAGCGGTTACCCATCTTCATGATAATTCCACCTGATGGAGTGAAAAACAGAATAAGCCTATCAACGTATTCGGGGTAAAAGTGTTTGTTGCCGTGAATCTGCTGCATGGTGCATTCCTTTCCTAGTGATAAACTAGTACATCTGTTCGACAACTCTGTGTGTCTACTATATCTAATAATAGCACAATTTGTCTATTTTGTCTAGTTTTTCGTTTATGAAAGTACGAGCGTTGACGCATATGATAAAATTGTCCAAAATGGCTTGGGGTGCGATATGCTAGATGAAGAGCTATTAACCACTGCTGAAGTAGCAAAGATTCTCCGCGTCTCTGATAAAACAGTTCTCCGTATAATTGAAGCTGGACAACTCCCCGCCGTCAGAGTTGGAAAACGGTGGAGAGTGTCCAGGGCCGATCTACAAGAATATCTGAGCAGACAGCGTAAACCCCCTACTGACTAGCGCACGAATCCAACTTTCTCAAACACTTCTTTAAAGCGCTCTTGACGCGGCCCCAGGTAAAAGAGCACTGAGCCGAAACGCGCCCGCTCTTTACATGGAATCCCAGGAGCCTGATCGAACCATAGTCGCTCGTTAATGTGACATATCAATGCTTTAGACTTGCCTAGCTTCTGGTACCAGCGCGTTTCAGTTGACGCGGCCACGAGTAGAATACCCTCTGACATATGCCCCAGCGCATACTCATCTAAGAACTTTTGCGCCCATAGCTTTACAGTCTTATATGGGGGATTCGCAAAAATGCGGTTATGCCATGCATAGAGTAATCCGTTTTCGGCTTCAGTGTAGTACGTGTCAGCGCACACTTGCGGCCACTCGTGACTGTTAGAGCATGGATCTAGGTCTACTTTTTCCAGACACTCATACACTAATGCTAAGAGTGATTTTGGCGTTAAGTAGATATTAGTTTTACCGCCATTAGGCGAATGAGACATTCTGCCGACATTTCTAGTTGCTGTCATTATTATTCTTCTACCGCTCCCACTAGCGATAACTCAAGTGAGTTAAAGTAAAAAGTGTAGATGTTAGTCAGATCGTTTACTAACCACTCCTTTTCTTGCTCACTAAACTTCACTTGACAATGGTGATCTAGGAACGTTCTAAACAGCTTCTTATCAAGCATTTTGTCAAACATGAGATGACGATAGCTTTCAAGCGCTCTCTCTGCGTTGTAGATAAATTCTACCTGTCTATGCACCGCCTCATCACTAAGCGCAAGCTTTATCAATTCAAGCTCATCCATCTTACCAAGTTGCTTTAAGGTATACTGCGGTTTATCTTCTGTAGCGTCCAGCAAGTCATTAATGCTTATCTCTTCACGCTGCTTATGTACTCGCGCCATTTTTATTCTCCTTACTATTCCTCGTTGGAATCTAGCACGCTCTCTATCCAACTCGATTCTTGAAAATGTCCGTTTGAATTTTGAGAGTTATGAGTGTTATGAGAGACAACTTTACTCGTTTGAAATCGAATCGACGCATTTACGTTTTCTGATTCATTTTCAAACGAGTAACTTTGACACTCAACACTCTCAATACTCTCAACTTCTTGCTCATCGTTTTTAAGAGCGCTCTGCTTTTTTGCTGATGGAGTAACTCTATACGTATTCGGATGTCTTGTGTCTGTGACTTTTATGCTAAGGTCGTCACTGCCATAGGGAGAATTTTTCTTCTTGGTTAATGCTCTTCCCATTTTACGTGAGAGTGATTTATTTTTTTCTTCGTCAGCGAACCAGTCGTTAAGCGGTGGCGGTAATAGTTCTGCAAAGGCGCTATCTTGCTTTAGTGTGGCGATAAGCGAGCTTACAGAGTATTCTGAGGGATAGTGTGTATGCCAGTACGTTAAGAAAGCTGTCCAGCTACTCCCGTCAACGTCGGCCTGATCGTACATACTCTGAACATTTCCCAAGAAACCTTTGACGCCAACAAACTCAAGCACGCCGCTCGTAATTCTAGACCATTCTGCAAAGTCATCTTGAAAGCTCACTTTGCTTTCTGCTGGCGGTTGCCCAGCGACATACCAGGCACGCACCATAGTAAGAGCAGCAGCGATGATTTCGCCTCGGTGCTTGCGAACATGTGTTAAGAGCGGCTCATATGTAAATCCGCTACGCTCCCACGGATTATGCGTTTCCGCGTCCATCGCAATCTGGTAACAGCGACGCGGCATGTCGCCACCTAACTGTAGATTATTCCCTGTCGCTAGTGGTATTGTGTGCTGCTCTAGCTCTGGCATGTATGGCGTTGTTATCACACGATCTTTCCATACCTCTGTCGTCAGAAACGCATTGTATTTGGCAGAGCTAATAACGCCCTCAATATTATCAAAGCAGAAGATAGTCACTGTGCCGCTAAGCAGTAATCCCGTGAGCACCTTTCCCATTTCGGTTTCGTTGGTAGGCATGGGAGTAGTTCCAACAATGCGTCCAGTCAGCAGCATTGCGAGGACTTTGAAGAACAGCGTTTTACCGGTCCCTGGTTTCGTAGCAGTGAGTAGCGCCTGACGGGTGAGGGGGTACAAGCTGCGAGTTACCACGGTGAGGAATAGGCCATAGGCGTTTGCTTTATCTGAGTCAGTTACATAGGGGAACTCACTAATGAAGTCAAAGGCATAAGCGGCTGCCTCTATCGCTTGCTCTTGCGTCGGAGACTCAGGTATAGGGGGGATGACTAGGCCTTGCCTGGGTCTGTAAAACGTATGCGATTGCTCGTCATATCCTGGCGTGTCCAGAATGGTGCCATCGTCACGAATAACTGGAATTTCAGTTATTCCAGAAATAGGTGGGAAGTCCCACGCTCCCCGTACACTGATAAGCTTTGCATGCATAACGGTAGGGTGAGCAGGCTTTTCTCCGTCCTGAGTTATCCTATAGAAGTCGGCAATGTGTGCAATGCGCCCCAGGAGCATGTGCTCTGTTAGAATCTCAATTTCTGGTTTCTGCTTTTCATCCAGACGTATCCTCGCGAGATATCCACCACGCACAAAGATCATAGGCGGATTATTCGCCCTATAGAGTTCTGCAAGTATTGCGTTTACCTCTACGTCAAGCTGTTGTCCTAGAAGAATGCGAGGCTTTCCAGACTCAAAGCTCTTATTAGCGTATTTGCGAGAGGACGATCTAGAAGTCGTACCGGTATCATCCTGGCCTTTCTTCTCTTTACCATTCTGGAAGCAGCGCTTAAGTGTATCTGCGGTCTTCTCTGGCGTTTCATCGTTCCAGGCGAGTACTGCCTTTTGCAGCGCCTCAAGCACTGCACTTTCGATGAAAACATGATCGGTAACACACACACCGGCGTAATAGGCTACGGCGGTTAGATCATTAGAGCGCTGCCCCTCTGGCGAAATCTCCAGGTCTCGTATCTTACGTTGAAGCGCCAGATTTGGCTTGTGTACGCTTTTTCGGCGATCCATCACCTCTTTATAGAAGGAATCCAACTCACTTTGTCTGGACTCAATAGATTCAGGCAGGTTCGTAACACGCTGGCCTGTCACTGTGAAGTAGCGTCCATTGGAATACGCTTCAAAGTGATCGACAAATTTATCAGCAACGATGGCCTTTGTAAGCTCGCCTTTTATCCAGATGTGAATGCCACTTCCACTTGGCGAGACTTCAGTATATGAGTCAAAAACTCTTGTCCACTTACGTGCATCTGGTGCGAGCTGATTGCCGCTTACACCATCATCAATATCTATTCCAACATACGGGTCATCTTTGGAGAAGGCGAAACCAATACCATCAAAGCTATAAGAGTGCATAGCCTCCTGTGCCTCTGCATGACTCGCCCATGTTGATGAATTGCTAGACTGAGCATTATTCCCCGTACGAGGATTAACCGGGACTTTACTAGGCAGCTTGTAGCATACCCACTGATCTAACTCTTGTAACTCTTGTAAAGCGTTCATAGAAAAGATGTCCTTTCTCTCTTGGCAGACACCGGCACATGTGTTAAAATAGTTTTTGAGACTGTCCCAACATCTCAACTACAATTTAATAGCTCAGTCGATGCCTGCCTGAAACCCGTTGACAGCGGGTTTCTTGCTTTCTAAAACAATAAAAAAGACGACTAGGTAAAACGCTTACCCTAGTCGTCTGCTAGTAATTATCCCTGCTTCTCGCAGGTACTTGAAATTCTGTCCTACAGCCTCATGAGCGGCTGCATGTACATTTTACATCATACAAACTACGCAGTCAAAACGCCTTTTGCCGGTTAGACTGTCACAACTCCTCTTCAGTAGTGCTATTCATAAACGCTCGTAACGCAACGAGATTAATAAACCGCTTGCGCCTATCTCCTCGCATAATACGTATGCGTAGATGTCCCTCTCTTGCTAGACGATGAGCTAGATGGCGAGTTGGCAGAAATGCGCAATGCTGTTGAACTACTGCAAGCTGGTGAAGATCAGGGAAATATGCGCAATGGATATCTGGAGCAAATGCTTATGCGCATGTACAATGATCTTGTGCGCCTGATCGACGAAAGATTTGCGCAGTATGGATATCCAATATCTGCGCACCCCCCTACCCTTGTCGAGGTTCAACCACAAGATAATTTTTATACGCAGGATGTTTCACAAAGGCCAGAAGCCGATGCGTATAAAACGCGGACGGACGGACAATATGTACGCGGACGGACGGACAGCGGACAAGACGCGCAAATAATTTTCGTGGCGAACTATCAGCGACTAAACCCTGGTGCCAGTGCTAGAGAAACTGCTGCTGCTGCTCAACGTGTAGGTATCTCGTTGGGCAAAACAAAAGCGGCAGAGTTGATTAAATATCTAAAGGAGCAAGGAAGCATATGATAAGATGTGCGTAAATAACATTTAGCAGGTGGGGCAAGAAAGTGTACCACCTTGTCTAAAGAGACTGTTGAGCAGCGTTTTTATCGTGAGCATAGACGCTGCTCGTTTTATTCACTTGCTCATCGAATGGGAGAGCGCGAACTTTTTCGCATACCGGAGCGCTGGTACAATGTAGCGCCCTATTGCGATTGGTGCCCCAACCAGGCGCGTTATGTAAGTGTGGTGCTAGAGACTTTCTGGTGTGATTGGTGCCTTAAACGTGGCTATGGACGTGATGATATACTGTGTCAGGAGGAGGTTTCATGATAAAGAGTAACGACATGCCAGTACAACTTATGGTTGACATTAACAATATTAAACGGAATCCGCAGAATTACAAGCGCCACCCACTCTCTCAGATAGATCGAATAGCAGCAAGTTACGAGCGGTTCGGCCAGCGTAAGCCTCTTGTGGTGAAGCGCCAAAACAATGAGACGGTGCTTATTGCTGGTGAGGGTGGGCTTGAAGCGTTACATCAGCTCGCTAAAAAAGATCGTGCAAGGTGGTGTACGGCGTGGGTAACACTCGTACCGGATGAATGGACTGATGAAGATGTGATTGGCTATCTCGTGGCCGATAATGAGACTCAACGCGGCGCAGAGGACAATAACGAACTCTTAGCAGATATTCTTGAACGTCAAACACTTTCCGGTCATGATCTTGCCAGCCTGGGATTTAGTCCTAATGACTATAGCGAACTTCTCGCAAGTATTGATCGCAATGCGCCAGTTACTTCTACAGTAGAGCAACCGAAAGACCCGCGCCTGGATGAATTTACTTTCGGTGAGACGCGCCAGCTAGTCTTTCACTTCGACGTACCAACCTATGCCAAGATCATAGAGCGGTTGGAGCGCATACGAGAGAATCACAAGCTTGAGACAAATACTGAAGCATTCACTTTCTTACTAGATGAGTATGAGCATGAAAATAGCAGTGCTCTTTGACGGCGCGGGACTCGCTAGACTTGGCTTAGAGCAAGCGGGTCACCAATGCACAGGATTCGAGATATCACCACTGAAACATCTTCTATCGCTACATGTTGGTAGCGGTAATTGTGTACACGCAGATGCAAGAGAAGTCGATCTCTCAGGATTTGATGCAATATGGGCGAGTCCACCATGTCAACAGCGTAGCGTGGCAAACACACAGCACACTATTTCATCTCCTTATGCTGACCCGTCGTTACTCGCCTGGGCGCTGACACTCCCGCACGATATCCTATGGGTTGAAAACGTGCCTGTCTCCGCGCAAGCCGATAGATGGGGCAAGCGCTGGAACGCGGCGCAATTTTTAGAACAACCTCGCCAGAACAGAGTACGAATCGTTGGCGGTAGACATAAGTTACCAGAGGTGTACTGGGAATATCGACGCTTCTATAAAGGTTTAAGCCATGCGATCATTGCTCATGAGTACGGCGGCGCAGATATGAACTTCACCGCCAGCCAAGCATTCGGCAGAGACTTAAGCATAGCAGAATGCGGCTATTATCAAGGCTTAGATATTCCCGAAGCATGGTACCACGTGCCAGAGGGTGTTACTGGTTTACGCTGGCGGATCAACATCTATGAGGCGATTGGCAATGGCGTGCCCGTCTACATGAGCTACGCATTTGGAAAAAGATATGCGATATAATAGCTTCGTGTGATAGCAAGCTAATCACTAAAAAGGAAAAGATGGTAAAACCACATTAAGTGGTGGAGGTCTCATACATTGAGTTTGATTTTGAGGTAAAGGTAGTGAGACTGCCATATACATCAAAGGAAATGACTAAGGATGTATAGACCCATCAGGCATGGTTGCGCCTTTGAGTGTCTTGGCTTTTTTCAGTTGTTCTTCAGTGACCTCGGCTCCATCGAGGTCGGCCCCATCGAGTCTGGCTCCATCGAGTCTGGCTCCGCTCAGTTCGGCATCGGGCAGGTCGGAAAGCAGGTTGGCTCCACTCAGACTGGCTCCTTTCAGGTTGGCTCCGCTCAGATTGGCTGCGCTCAGATCGGCTCCATTCAGAAAGGCTTTGCTCAGATTGGCTCCGCTCAGATTGGCAAAGTGTAGATTGGCTTCCCACACGAAGGCTTTGCTCAGATTGGCTCCGCTCAGATTGGCTTTGCTCAGATTGGCAAAGCTTAGAGTGGCGCTGCTTAGGTTGGCTTCCCATAGAAAAGCTCCATCCAAATCAATAATACCCTTGAGTGTATCTATAAGACCAGCCTCATGCAAGAACAGGAGCACGCTTCCTTTCCGTTCTGCATCGCATCTCCGTACCACTGTCAACGTCAGCACTCGTGCTATCGTCCGTACCTCATCTACTGGTTTTGACTCACGCAATTTTTCATGCAGAAGAAGTTCGGATATTTTGTCTATATACTCTTTCAAGGCCTCTTCACGTTGGTTGTCTTCTGCTATGTCACTTTCTGTTTTAGCACGTAACTCAGCCGCTTTCCGTTCATTCCCAGAACGTAGCTCTGCTGCCTTCCGCTCTCTGTGATTGAACCAAAATCCAGCAACGGCCAGCACTACAGGTATAAATAGCAATTGCATCCAGTCCCAAAGCGTTTTCCCAGGTTGGTACAATTCAGTTCTGGTGACTGTACCAGCCGTTGGGCCACTGATAGTATGTATTGTCGATACCTGGGTGTATCCATTGAAGCCAGTGCCGTAAAACCACACTTCTATGATAATCAACGCAATGGCTACTACCAAGACGACTGTACCGACCAGGATAGCTACTCGATGTTGTTTGATTTGTTGCCACCATGAACGAAGCCTTGCTCCCATTGCACTCTCCTTTTACATGATGGTTGAGTATACCAGAAAGAGTATAATAGTGCATAGAGCAAAGTCTACTTCTAGCCCAATTTGGGGCTTATCTGAGCTTGACGATTAGCCTATCGGCGGTTGAGTACAACCGCCGCCTGTAAGGTGTGGTATAATGAGAGTGATGAAGATAGCAACGCTGATCGGACAAGCGTCAATGTAGCCATAGGCCGAATAGAGCCGACTATTCACCGGGAATGCGTTGATGCTTGCAGCGAGCTACAAACAGAAGTGGGACAGCTAGTGAATGATCTTTGTCATCGCCATTTGACCGATTAGAACGCTTGGCCTCGCAGGTTTCTTCAAGAGAACATGCCTCACAGGTTACTTCTCTGCTCACCTCAAGAGCGATAGAAGAGAAGAACCGACAACGCACCCAGTATATGCAACGGATGCACTCTCATGCTATGTCCTTGTTTGCTCGTGCTGATCTGGCATTGAACAAGCTGCATGCCGGAGGACGGTGGGGATAAATGGCATATGCTTCCTTGCTTAACGTAGCCAATACATCATACCCAAATATAGCCGGGGATGGAAGCTATTATGCTTCAGCACAGCTTACAGTGTCGGCAAACACTGATCTCATTATTAGCTATGTGCCTGTTATCTCTGGCCCTGCTGCTCCATTTCTGATTGTGTACAATGTCGATCTTATCGGCAACCTGCTATCAATTGGTACGCTCACTCAGGTAAATCCGTTCCTGGTGCTAGGGAGTGGTGCTGGAAGATCATTTGGAGCAAAAATACAGATCAAAGCATACGCGGGGTTAAGCACTCCGCCAGTACAGTTTGCCTTATCCGTTGAGGGTAAAGGCGTAGCATAGAAAGGAAACCATCATGGCAGACAATGATAACTTCTGGAACCGTTTAAGGGACTCTGGATGGAAACCTACCCCTGATGTGAGACCGCCTTATCAGCAACGAATTGGAGTGAATGAGAGGATCAACTTGAGGGCATGGGCACAGGGAGAAGGTCAGGACAGCTTCACCGTAGCAACTCCTAAGCCAGTAGTGAAGCCACCAACACCGGAGAAACCATGAGAGTAACAATCCTAAAAGATTGCACTAAAAAGCCCTATGACATCAGCACTTACCACGAATACCATAAGGGGGAAGAATATGAGGTCGGCTCTATGCTCATGCCAAAGCAGTTGGCTGATAAACTGGTGAGATGGCATGATGCAAAGATGGACAATGAGCCGGTATCTGATAAAGAGCATGCTGTACGTGAGCATGAATACCTGAAACAATACTCAGATGGACAACTTTATAGTGTCAATTATCCGCCAGGATATTAGAAAGGAAACCATCATGGCAGAAGCAAGTAACTGGAAACCTGACACAGGCTTTAATGCAGCCGAGCAATTCAGGCAACTATCATCTGGTAGGGGCAGACAAGCCGATGCAGTGAATATGGATGACAGCGACCTTATTGTAGAAGTTGACCCGAAGCAGCGGTTTGACCCACGACGGTCAGCCTCAGCACCACCTGGCTATTATCCTGATGGGATTGATAGCGCTCAAGGGTTTGACCTCAGTGATGATAATGTTGGTGACAATGCTGGCAATACAGGCATGCGTACGGCAAGCAGCGCCTTACCACCAAAGTTAGGTTCACGGCTTAGTGACCTGGACGTTGGCGACCATCGACGGGGTGGTACTCGCCAGTAGGCCACGAGAGGTAAAAGCCATGTCAAGACGATATGTACGAGATTTAGAAGAGCGTATGCGTGACTTCAGTAAGGCATGGGGAGTTACTGACGCTGATGTTGCAGTTGGAGGTTTACGTGAAGATATCCCTGACAACTATGCTCAGAGATGTCTTGATCTTGCGAAACAACAGACTACAGCGCCTATTAAATTCGTGGGTCAAAATGATCTCGTGGCACAGTCGATGAAAACGAAGCGACCCTTGACGGTGCAGGCAGAATGGGAAATAGTGATCTCCGAGCGACGATTTAGGGCAAACCGGGAGGCCCAAAGACAATGGCGTGCAGACCAGCAGCTTGATGCTGACCTGACATTTGGAAAGCTAGTACGGAACTTTGGCTATTAAAGAGGGAATAACTAAAGAATATAATGCTAGCAGAACTCAAAGAGGAGCCTATCATTATGAGCGATATCCCTGCCGCGCCTGGCATCTATAAGATTACCTGCACAGCGAACAGAAGATTTTATATTGGAAGTGCATTCAATCTGCGCAGGCGTCAATATGAACATTGGAGGCATCTCCAACAAAACAAACATGTGAATCGGCATATGCAGCGTGCTTGGAATAAGCATGGTGGACAGACTTTTACTTTTGAGGTGCTTGAACAAGTTTTGTCTATAAGTCTGACCGCACGAGAACAATACTGGCTGAATAAACTTAAGCCATTTGGCCGTAAGGGTTTTAATATTGCTCATGATGCTGATGCTGCCCATCTTGGTCAGAAACATACACCTGAAACTATTGAGAAGCTGAGAGGAAGAAAGTTTTCTCCTGAACATATTGAGAACCTGAGACAATCTCATCTTGGTAAGAAACAATCTCCTGAAGCTATTGAGGCAGCAAGACAAGTCAATCGCGGGAGGGAAAAGACTCCTGAAGAGCTTGAAAAACTGAGACTAGCTATGCTTGGTAATAAACATGGTTTGGGTAAGAAACAATCTCCTGAAACCATTGCGAAACGGGTAGCAGCTAATACAGGAAAGAAACGATCTCCTGAGACTATTGAGAGGATGAGACAGGCACAATTGGCTAGAGTGAAAGCGGCAGAGCAAGAGAAGCTCTAAATATATTTTTTCGTCTTTGTCTCTGTCTCTGGCGATCTTTTCCTAGAGAAGCGGTCAGGCTCAAGTGGCGAGCTTGGCCGTTTTCTCTTTTTCAGCGATATGGCGCGGCGAGTTAGTTATGAATCCCATAAGTATGATATAAACTCAACAACTACTTTTTATAGGACATGTTATAATTTAGATATGAATCAAGAGCAAAATAAAGAGCAAAAAATGGTGCCTGCAACGCAAGTTTCCGCGTCCATAAAAAACCCACGTCATCCTATGACCGATGAGCAACGCGCAGAGGCAAAGCGTATATTCCTTGAAACGATGGGAAAATGCTGGATCGTCAAAATGTCTTGTGACGCTGCTGGTGTAAGTCGCTCCACCTATGACTACTGGCGCAATACCGGCTATCTCACGAAAGTGGAGATGGATGAGGCGTATGAAAATTGGCAAGATGTCCTACGCGGCGAGCTTGTCAAGGTTGGTATTATCGGCGTGCAAACTCCACTTATTCATAACGGCAGAATAGCGCTAGAACCAGATGGACGTAAGGCATTTATCAATAAACGTGATAATAGAGTGCTCGTTGATCTGGCAAGTCGCTATCTGCCTGAGTGGGCAAACTACAAGGACGGCCAGTCTATCAACGTAACTACTACTGTAAACGGTAGTAGTAGTACTACCGAGTACGACGACATTCCCCCTATTTATCGCCTGGTGATTGACAGTCGCCAGCTTACGCCAGCACAGTTTGATATCATCCGTGGGATCGCTGAAGACATAGAAGAGAAGCAGCGGTCAGTTGCAGCAACGATGATTGTAGGGAGCGACAGCACCCAGTAGCGAACGTATGACTAGGGTCTGGCCGACAACTATAGCCTACTGTAACGTGAGTTATCATGCAGTATTTTAAGTACTCTCACACGAGTACTATAGCGCGTTTATCGCTATCTACACGCTCTATCATCTCATCTCATGCACGCGCTCTCTTGCTCGTTACGCGAGCGACTATGCACACGATTCACGAGCGTCGTCTATCGCTAGAGCAGGTGTAGGGTCACGGAGAATGAGCCGGGGCCAAATTACATGAAACGATTGAAGCAAAAGTAGGGTTGGAGGATGCTCACACAAAACTTTTTCCATATTTTTGGGGTGATATGCTATTGTTGAGCTTCTCTCTGGAGCTTCTTCTGAACGATGGAAAGTTGATAGATCACATCCTCAATAATTGAGAATCGCAACTCAGATGAGGTGGTGTCATACTTCTCTTCAACATCTTCCAGCAAGCGCCGTAACAGACGTATAGCCGGTTTCGGGGGCTGTAGCATAATCCACATCAAAATAACTTGGCGTTGATCGGATTCAAAGCGTCCATCCTCGGTAGTGTAAAGCACCATGCCACCATCGCCTACCTTATCTATCGTCACAGTCTCTTCCTGTTGCTCCCAATAATCATAGACATCCTGGCGCATACGAAGATATTCGGCGTCAAGTTCTTGCTCGTTACTCATACCCACTCTCTCACTCAGAAGCACATTTCTAGCTATCTCTATAGTGCACTAGACAGCCTCTTTTTGAGTAAGCAACGTGATTCACTTACTCGCAATTTACTAGCACAGAATTGTACTACAGGATGTCTCATATGCGGTAGGGCTTATCTACGCTACTAAGAGTGAGTCAAGTTCAGCAATCCATCTTTCAATGACGTGCTTTAAATCCGTTCCTAACCATATATACACAAAAGCATGCTGCCGGGACAGCTCTTGTCTCTGCCCATTCGCCTGTAGAGGTATCGATCTCCAGTAACTCAACAGAAATCGAAGAAAAGGGATCAGCTCACATTATGTAAACAGCGTACTGTGATTCACAGACTGGCTCTGTACACCTTCACCAAATTCCCTTTCTGGATGCCCTCGGCTTTTGCCGTAGGGAGGAAAGAAAGTGTACAGGGACATCCTTGCCCGACTCACCCCTTGCGGGGGAGCAT
>Ga0209647_1002183_pt1 | contig 15903 bp, 11 predicted proteins | sample GraSoi_2013_60cm_FD_185827 | JGI IMG/M metagenome (GOLD analysis project Ga0209647, IMG submission 185827) | Grasslands soil microbial communities from the Angelo Coastal Reserve, California, USA - Sample 9_17_2013_60cm (SPAdes) (version 2) | ecosystem: Environmental > Terrestrial > Soil >...
CCTCCTCTGTTTCCTGTGGCGGCACGAGATCGATGACGCATTTGAGCGGGAACGAAACGAAATCTGCAATGTGCGGGCCGATCGGCACCTGCCGCTTGAAGCCGCGGCCGGCAAAGCGGCGGTCATTCACCAGCGCCTGCCACAAGATGCGTTCGCCCTCCGTCGGATTTCGGCGCAGCAGCTTGGCCAGACCGCGCACCGGACTTCGCTCGCCCGGCACGCGCGCTCCGCCCTGCTCCGCCAGCAGATCGCGCAGCTTCTGGGATTCTACCGGATCGAGCACGCCGCCGCGCGCCGGCCCTTTGCGGCCCTGGATGATCGCATTGATCACCCCATGAAGCGTCCTGATATCCTGCCGGGTGGGTGACATGCGCTGGAAGATATTGCGCAAGTTCACGCTCATGGTGCCGCGCTTTTCCTCGGGCCGGAAAAACTCGACCCGCTCCAGCTCGCGCTCCAGCTCGGCGAAGAACGCATCGAGTTGTTGCTTGGGCGCCGGTGGCGATTTTTCCGGCATGGAAAATGGCAATTCACCGCCCGCACGCTTGAACCATTCATAGGCGACCACCACCACCGCCTGCGCGAGATTGAGCGAGGCGAATGCCGGGTTAACCGGCAAGGTCACGATACGGTCTGCGAGCGCGACTTCATGATTTTCAAGCCCAATGCGCTCGCGCCCGAAAATGATCGCAACGCTTTCGCCCGCAGCCACCCGCGGCGCCATTTCGGACGCCGCCACCTCCGCCGATACCACCGGCTTGGCCTGGTCGTGGTTGCGCGCCGTGGTCGCCAGCACAAAGCTGCAATCGCCGATTGCGTCGTTGAGGCTGTCAAAAAGCGCCGCGCCATCGAGGACACGATCGGCGCCCGCGGCCATCACGCGCGCCCTTTCGTTCGGCCAGCCCTGGAGCGGCTTGACCAGCCTCAGGCGCGACAGCCCGAAATTGGCCATGGCGCGCGCGACGGCACCGATATTCTCGCCGAGCTGCGGCTCGACCAGAACGACGATCGGGGCCGGCGTTTCGATCCAGCGCTTGGTCTTGTCAGTGCCGGCCCCAGGCATGCAGTCCTCCGTGCGCGCGGTATACCTGCCCCCTTCGGGATGGGAAAGAATGCCGGAAATTCGCGGCTTTCGCCGCCTGATTTGGGGTGCTATACGGCCCGCGCCGGAAGTCTTTCCTCCCTGTCCGCGCAATTTTCAAAAGGTTCTCCCCGCAATGGCGAAGATCAAGGTGGCAAACCCCGTCGTCGAAATGGACGGCGACGAGATGACGCGCATTATCTGGCAGCTGATCAAAGACAAGCTGATCCATCCCTATCTGGACATCAACTTGCTCTACTACGATCTCAGCGTTCAGAAGCGCGACGAGACCGACGACCAGATCACTATCGACGCCGCCAACAAGACAAAGGAAGTCGGCGTCGCGGTGAAATGCGCCACCATTACGCCCGACGAAGCGCGGGTGAAGGAATTCAACCTCAAGAAGATGTGGCGTTCGCCCAACGGCACCATCCGCAACATCATCGGCGGTGTGATCTTCCGCGAGCCGATCATCTGCAAGAACGTTCCACGCCTGGTGCCCGGCTGGACGCAACCGATCGTGATTGGCCGCCACGCCTATGGCGACCAATATCGCGCGACTGACATTCGCGTGCCGGAAAAAGCCAAGCTGACGCTGAGCTACGTCACGCCCGACGGCAAGAAGGTCGAGCACGAGGTGTTCGAATTCCCCAGCTCCGGCGTTGCACTTGCGATGTATAATCTTGACGACTCGATCCGCGATTTCGCGCGCGCCTCGTTCAACTATGGCCTCTCGCGCGGCTATCCGGTTTACCTGTCGACAAAGAACACCATCCTCAAAGTCTATGATGGGCGCTTCAAGGATCTCTTCCAGGAGATCTTCGACAAGGAATTCAAGGCCGAGTTCGACAAGAAGAAGATCACTTACGAACATCGTCTGATCGACGACATGGTGGCGGCAGCGATGAAATGGTCCGGCGGCTATGTCTGGGCTTGCAAGAACTACGACGGCGACGTGCAATCCGACATCGTGGCGCAGGGCTTCGGCTCGCTCGGCCTGATGAGCTCGGTGCTGATGACCCCGGACGGAAAAATCGTCGAGTCGGAAGCCGCGCACGGCACCGTGACGCGCCATTATCGCGAGCACCAGAAGGGCAAGGAAACCTCGACCAATTCTGTCGCCTCGATCTTCGCCTGGACGCGCGGCCTCGCCCACCGCGCCAAGCTCGACAAGAACGACGCGCTCGCGAAGTTCGCGGCGACGCTCGAGAAGGTCTGCATCGACACAGTTCAATCGGGGTTCATGACCAAGGATCTGGCGTTGCTGGTCGGCGCCGATCAGAAATGGCTCTCCACCACGGGTTTCCTCGATAAGGTCGATGAGAACCTGAAGAAGGCGATGGCGTAGGCTTGCCGCGTCCGGGGCACGCTAGTTAGTCCCCTCCGCCGCCGCTTTAAAACGCTTGGCGGGGACCGCGCCCTTGCCGACGCGCTTTTCCACCACATCCTTGATTCGTTTGGCAATGCGCTGGTCGCGCCGCATCAAGGCGTGCAGATCGTGTGCGTCGAGCACCAGTAAGTTGGTGGGGCCCAGCGCGACGACTGTCGCCGACCGTCGGGTCCGGCGCAGCACCGCGACCTCGCCGAAAAACTGACCCTCGCCGATACGTATGGGCTCCTGCTTGCCCTTGAACGTGATCTCGACCTCACCCGAAGCGATGAAATACATCGCATGGGCCGATTCACCCTCGCGCACAATGACTTCGCCAGGCTCCACTACCTGCGCCCGCAGCAATTCCATCACGTCGGAAATTTCCGCTGCATCAAGTTCGGCAAATAACGGCACGCGCGAGATCATGCCCCAGGTGACGATGAAGTCGCGGCGATGAATTTGCTCGGCGAAGGCGGTTGCGATGATACCGACCGGCAGCGCCATCAAGACGAGGCCCGTGAAGATCGTGCCAGTCGCAATCAGCTTGCCCAGTGCGGTCACCGGCACCACGTCCCCGTAGCCGATGGTGCCGATTGTCACGATCGCCCACCAGAAAGCATCGGGTATCGATCCGAGCTTGGCCGGCTGAACACTGCCTTCTGCCAAATGCATCAGAGAGGCCGCGACCAGCGCGCTGCCGAGCGAGATTACCAGGCACCCGAACAAAGCGCGGCGCTCGTTGTAGAGCACGTCCAGGAGCGAACGCATCGCCGGCGAATAACGCGCAAACTTGAAGAAGCGCACCATGCGGAACACCAGCACGACGCGCAGATCGCCAGGGAGCACCATGGCGAACCAGAACGGCAGCACCGCGATGAGATCGACGATGCCGGCCGGACTGAGCGCATACTTGAGCCGCGCCTGCGTCGCGGACAAATGCTGGTTCGGCCCGTGCTCAACCGACGACCACAGGCGCAAGCCATATTCGATAGTGAATATGACAAGCGAGAAAAATTCGATAACCGCAAAGACGGTCCCGTAACGCGCCTCATATTTCGGCATCGATTCGAGCGTCACCGCGATCAAATTGATCAGGATCAGGATGACCAGCAGCCGGTCGATCCACGTGCTCAGCCTGTCACCGACCGGGCCCTGTTCGAGCACGTGGTAGCTGCGCCGGCGCAATTCTCTAAGGCGTGTGCGTGCCATGCCGCGGTGATCCCGATTGGATTAATAGTACAGCGTGGAATTACTTTGCGATCGAGCGACTGTAAATGGCGTTCGCCGCTGGCACTCTTCACCTCTCCCATGGGGAGAGGTCGGATCGCATCCGACCCCGGATGCGATCCGGGTGAGGGGTTGAGGGCTATCGAGAATCCTAGACCCCCTCACCCCAACCCTCTCCCCGGTGGGGAGAGGGAGCGCTCTGTGCATGATGCGGGCACAGTTCAATATAGCCGGACGGCATAAATCGGCGGCAAATGCGCATTGAGCAGCTGCCAGCCATCGCCGGCGTTGTCGCTGACCCACAGGCTGCCCGTGGTCGAACCCATGGCGAGCTGCGTTCCGGTGTCGTCGACATCGAGGCCGTGCCGGTAGACAAGGTCATAGGCGTCTTTCTGCGGCAGGCCATCGGTGAGCCTGTCCCAGGTCTTGCCGCCGTCGCGGGTCCGCGTAACGGCGAGAGCGCCGTCGCGCGGCACGCGCAACTCGTCCTTGATCCCGGGTATGAACCAGGCCGTCCGCGGGTCTTTCGGGTGTGCGGCCACCGCGAACCCGAAATCGTCGCCCGGCAATTTGAGTTGCGACCAGGTCGCGCCGGCGTCGGTCGAGTGGAAAATGCCGTTGTGATGTTGCATCCACATCGTATCGGGAGCGGCAGCGCAGCGCGCAACCCGGTGCGGATCTTGCGATTCGCGCACGCCCGCCTGCTCCGGCGGCATGTAGGTTGCGATCAGGCCGTCGCCGAGCAATGACCAGCTGCCGCCGCTGTCGCGCGTCTCCCACACGCCGCCGCAGGAGATGCCGACGAAAACGCGGGCAGAGTCGCGCGGATCGGGCGCAATGGTGTGAATGCCGGCATCGTCGTATCCGCCGCCGAACCACTTGGCGCGCTCGGGCACGTTCCAAAGCGCGCTGACCTGTTGCCACGTTTCACCGCGATTGTCCGAGAAGAACAGACCGGCCGGCAGCGCGCCCGCCCACAGCCGGCCCGGCTCATCTGCTCCACCCGCTTCCAGCGTCCAGACCTGAAACAATGCCGGTGCACCAGCGGCATCGGGTGCAAAAGCCGGCGCCGGCAATTCCGCCCATGACCGTCCTTCATCGTCGGACCGATGCAACTTGCTGCCGAAATGTCCGTGCTTGAGCATCGCGTAGAGAGTGCCATCGCGTTTGTCGTAAAGCGCCGCGGTGACGGCAACGCCAGGAAAATCGGTGCGCGCAATCGACCATCCGCCATTCTTGCGCACAAACGAGATCAGGCCCTTTCGGGTCGCTACCAGCATTCGATCCGTCACGGCATTTCTCCTGTGCGCATGATCTTGTCCGAAAACCGGGATCCATCCCCGATCAAGTCGAGGACATGCTTTTCGAGGATCATGGGCTCAACCTCCCGACAACGCTTGCATCACATAAAGGGTGGACTCTCTGCGAATGCCATGGCCAAGCGCGACCTGGTGCGGCAACCGCACGCCGTCGGCGAAGATGCACACGTGCTTTCGCAACCGGCCCTGTTCGTCGAGCACGTAGCCGCGCACGTGCGGACGCTCGGAGAAAAGCGCGCCAAGCGCATCGCCGACTGTTGCGCCTTCAGCCCGTAATGGACCGTCCGGAACAACCTGACGCAGCCAGCTGGTGAAATGAACTTCGGCCATCGCAGAATCCTATTCTGAATTTAAGACGCATCAATGGCCTCGCAATCTCAATCCGCCTCATCCTGAGGAGCTTCGCGAAGCGATGCGTCTCGAAGGATGGGTGACGGGTAGTCCGCATCCTTCGAGACGCGGCCTGCGGCCGCTCCTCAGGATGAGACCGCAGAAGGCCACAGTGGCGTCAGCCACCAAGCGCGGCTTCGATCGCCTTCAGGGCGGCTTCGGCCTTGGAACCGTCGGGGCCGCCGGCCTGCGCCATATCGGGGCGGCCACCGCCGCCTTTTCCGCCAAGCACTTCGGCGCCTTTCTTCACAAGATCCACGGCATTGAACCGCTTGGTGAGATCGTCGGTGACGCCGACCACGATCCCGGCCTTGCCGTCTTCCGCCAAACCAACAATCGCCACCACCCCGGAGCCGACCTGGCGTTTGCCCTCGTCCGCGAGGCTGCGCAGATCCTTGAGATCAATCCCGGAGACAGCGCGCGCGAGCAGTTTCACGCCGTTCACCTGCCGCACATCGGAAGCCTCGCCCGCCCCGGTGCCGCCACCCCCCATCGCCAGCTTCTTCTTGGCGTCGGAGAGTTCGCGCTCGAGCTTTTTGCGTTCGTCCAAGAGAGCCCCGATACGTCCGGGTATGTCTTCAAGCGGAACTTTAAGCTCCGCAGCCGCCGCTTTAACGACTTGAAGCTGTTTATTAGCGGCCTTGCGGGCGGCTTTTCCGGTCAGAGCCTCGATCCGGCGGACACCGGCCGCGACACCCGCCTCGCCGACCACCGAAATGAGGCCAATGTCGCCGGTCCGGCGCACATGGGTTCCGCCGCAGAGTTCAACGGACCAGCCCAGCGTGTTGCCGGTGCCCTCGCCCATCGCCACCACGCGCACCTCGTCGCCGTACTTCTCGCCGAACAAAGCGCGCGCGCCCGAGGTGATGGCGTCGTCCTGCGCCATCAGGCGCGTGGTGACGGGCGCGTTTTGAATAACGATGTCGTTGGCAATGTCCTCAACCCGCTCGATCTCGTCCGCCGACATGGGCTTGGGATGCGAGAAGTCGAAACGCAGCCGATCGGGCGCGACCAGCGAGCCCTTCTGCGCGACGTGATCGCCGAGCACCTGACGCAGCGCTTCGTGCAAAAGATGAGTGGCCGAATGGTTCTGGCGGATCGCGCTGCGGCGCGCGTGATCGACCTCCAGCAGCAAGGGGTCACCGACCTTCACCGTGCCCTGCTCCACTTTGACGAGATGGGCGAGCAGGTCTCCCGCTTTTTTCTGGGTGTCTGAGACCGTGAGCTTGACGCCTTCCCGGCGCATCGCGCCGATGTCGCCGACCTGGCCGCCGCTCTCGCCATAGAACGGCGTCTGGTTCATCACGACCGCGCCGCTTTCGCCCTTCTTCAATTCAGAGAGGTCCTTGCCGTCTTTCACAAGGGCGGCAACCACACCCTCGGCGCTTTCGGTCTCGTAGCCGAGGAACTCCGTCGCGCCGATTTTCTCGCGCAGCGCAAACCACACCGTCTCCTGCGCGGTGTCGCCCGAGCCGGCCCATGACGCCCGCGCCTTCTCGCGTTGCCGCTCCATCGCATCCGTAAAGGAGGCAAGGTCGACCGAGATCCCGCGCGCCCGCAGCGCGTCCTGCGTGAGATCGAGCGGAAAGCCGTAGGTGTCGTAGAGCGTGAAAGCCGTGTCGCCGTCGAACATCGCGCCTTTCTCGAGGCCTTTGCTTTTTTCATCGAGGATGGCGAGACCGCGCTCGAGCGTGCGGCGGAAGCGCGTTTCCTCCAGCTTGAGCGTCTCGGTGATCAGCGCTTCCGCGCGCAACAATTCGGGATAGGCTTGGCCCATCTCGCGCGTGAGCGAGGGGACCAGCCTCCACATCAACGGTTCTTTCGCGCCGAGCAATTCGGCGTGGCGCATGGCCCGGCGCATGATGCGGCGGAGCACATAGCCGCGGCCTTCGTTCGAGGGCAGAACGCCGTCGGCAATCAGAAACGCAGATGCGCGCAGGTGATCGGCAATGACGCGGTGCGACGCCTTGTGCGGTCCATTCGGCGAGACCTTGGTCAGGTCGGCGATGGTCTGGATCAGTGCGCGGAACAGGTCGATAGCGTAGTTGTCGTGCGTGCCTTGCAACACCGCAGCGATGCGCTCGAGCCCCATGCCGGTGTCGATCGACGGATGCGGCAGGTCGACGCGTTTGCCGCTCTCGAGCTGCTCGTACTGCATGAAGACGAGATTCCAGATCTCGATGAAGCGGTCGCCTTCGGCATCGGGCGAGCCTGGAGGGCCGCCGGGAATTTTGTCGCTGTGGTCGTAAAAGATTTCCGAGCACGGGCCGCACGGGCCGGTGTCGCCCATGGCCCAGAAATTGTCCGCGCCCGCGATGCGCAAGATTTTGCTGTCAGGAAGGCCGGCGATTTTCTTCCAAAGTTTAAAGGCATCATCATCGTCGATGTAGACCGTGATCAACAACCGGTCCTTGGGCAGCGCAAAGTCCTTGGTGATGAGAGTCCAGGCCAGCTCGATCGCGCGTTCCTTGAAGTAATCGCCGAACGAGAAATTGCCGAGCATCTCGAAGAAGGTGTGGTGGCGGGCGGTGTAGCCGACATTGTCGAGGTCGTTGTGCTTGCCGCCAGCGCGCACGCACTTCTGCGAGCTCGTCGCACGCGAATAGGGCCGCTTCTCCAGACCTGTGAACACGTTCTTGAACTGCACCATGCCGGCATTGGTAAACATCAGGGTCGGGTCGTTGCGCGGCACCAGCGCCGAAGACGCCACGACCTGGTGGTCGTTGCGGGCGAAAAAATCGAGAAAGCTTTTGCGGATGTCGTTGACGCCGCTCATTTCAAAACCGTGCGAGCCCCTCTACTTTTGTTGGCGCATGATTTTTTCCGAAAACCGGTACCTGTCCCCGATCAAGTCGAGGACAGGCTTTTCGGGATCAGGCGCGCCCTACGGGGGCGTAAATCCCCGTCCCGGCTTAATGTTTTCAGGAGGCTATTTAGCGGTGGGGGTAGCGTAAGTCTAGGAAGGGTGGGCGAGACGGTCATTCCGGGGCGCCGCGCAGCGGCGAACCCGGAATCCAGAACCACCGCATGTCCCGGTTCTGGATTCCGGGCCCGGCCCTTCGGGCCGTCCCGGAATGACGGGCGCCCAAAAAACGCCTTCGCCCCCGTCCTCGGTGGCGGCCGCTCTACGCAGCCGGGTGCCGACGGGGGCGAATGCCTAACGCATCACTCAATGATACGCGTCATCTAATGGTGCGGCGAACATCACTGGCGCCGCCGCCGCGCCCTACTCTCTTTCCGGCTATTTACGGCCGGGCTTCCCTTTTCGCTTCGAGCTTTTCACCTTCGGCCCTTTGGCATTCGCTGCCGCGGCCTTCGGTTCTTTGCTCTTGGCATTGCGTTTGGCATTGTCTTTGGCATTCTCAGTCTTGGCTTTGCCTTTCGCAGCTCCGGCCTTCCTTGGTTTAGCGGCCTTTGGCTCCGCGATCGGCTCGGCAACACCTTCACTTTCGACGAGTTGGGTCGGCGCGGGCGGGACAGGCAGCGGTTCTGGCCGCACCTGCGCCGGCTCATCGCTTTTGAAGGCTACGCCTTCTTCGCGAAGACCGGCTCCGGACGGCAGCGTCGCAACAACGCCGTCCGGCAGCCCGTCATCCTTTCAAGCTTCGGCGGCCTCGTCGTCGTCATCCTTATCCTTATCTTTATCTTTATCTTTATCTTTATCTTTATCTTTATCTTTATCCTCGACCTCACCCGCCAGGATTGCTTCCGCGATCAGGCCGGAATTCTGGCGCACCGCGGCTTCGATCTTGTTGGCGATGTCGGGATTTTCTTTCAAGAATTGCTTGGCGTTCTCGCGTCCCTGTCCGATGCGCTGACTGTCATAAGAGAACCAGGAGCCGGACTTCTCGACGACGTTGGCCTTGACGCCGAGATCTCCGTACATGATGTCGAATTCGACCTGTTTGAACGGGGGTGCCAGCTTGTTCTTGACCACCTTCACGCGGGTCTGGTTGCCGATCACCTCGTCGCGCTCTTTGATGGCACCGATGCGGCGGATGTCGAGACGGACGGACGCGTAGAATTTCAGCGCATTGCCGCCCGACGTGGTCTCCGGTGAGCCATACATCACGCCGATCTTCATGCGGATCTGGTTGATGAACACCACCATGGTGCGCGATTTCGAGATCGAGGCGGTGAGCTTGCGCAGCGCCTGACTCATCAGCCGTGCCTGACTGCCCGGCTGAACGTCACCCATCTCGCCTTCGAGCTCAGCGCGCGGCACGAGAGCCGCCACCGAGTCGACCACCAGTACGTCGACCGCGCCGGAGCGCACCAGCGTGTCGGCGATTTCCAGCGCCTGTTCGCCGGCATCCGGCTGTGAGATGAGGAGTTCATCGACATTCACGCCAAGCTTGCGGGCGTAGATCGGATCGAGCGCATGTTCGGCGTCGACAAAAGCGCAGATGCCACCCTTTTTCTGGGCTTCTGCGATGGTGTGCAGCGCAAGCGTGGTCTTGCCGGAGGATTCCGGCCCGTAAATTTCCACCACCCGCCCACGCGGCAGGCCGCCAATACCGAGCGCGATATCGAGCCCTAACGAGCCCGATGAAATGGCTTCGACATCCATGGTTTTGTCGTTTTTGCCGAGCTTCATGATCGAGCCCTTGCCGAACTGACGCTCGATCTGACTGAGCGCAGCGGACAGGGCTTTCGATTTATCCATGGATGGTCCTTCGACGAGACGCAGTGCAGGCTGACTCATAGTTGAGCTCCTTATGGCCGGGATTCGACCCCCCGACAACGCGGCCCCGCCGCACCGCCGGAATCGACTGAAGAAAACCAATGTACACCATTTGTTCTCTGTTCGCAATATGTTCTTTTCGAGGTACTGGCCTGTTTTGACCCCCTAATGGTCTAGTTTGAATTTTGAATTGGCTCATTTTCAAATTCCCTAAGTCGGGTAGGGAACATAACACTAGTTCTTTTGTTCGCCTTAAGTCTTCAATCCACCAACACCAAAGAAAGTTGGAGTCTCCAATGACACGAGCGGAGGAATACAGACATTTAGCTGACAGCGTACGCGCTCGGGCGCGAAAGGCGGACAGCTGGAAACTCGCAAATGAATGGGAGCATTTGGCCGACTGCTATGCCCTGTTAGCTAAACAAACTGAACGGAACGAAAAAGCCAATCAAACGGCATCCAAGAGGGATAAGGAACGCCTGCACAACTAGAACACACAGGCAGGGCGCTCCTGAGAGAGCCTCGGTAGTCCCCTTCCGGGGCTCTCTTCGTAGGCCGCCTCAGTTGGCGGCCGCGGCCAGTACCGAGGAATGGGGCCTATTTCGACGCCTCATGGCCCGATTTGCTGAATCGGCTGAAATTTTAATTTTGCGACGCGAAACCAAATCCGCCTACCCGCGTTAGATAGCAGCTCTCCATGGAGATCGCCCATGTGGATTATTGTTTTTGCCGTCACGATCGGGATGGCCATCGGTTTCACAGTGACGGCAATTGTTATTGAGTCTCGGGAGGACGGCGCAACGTTTGTAAGATAGTTGAGTCAGTAGCGTAAATTGCGTTTTGAGGCCGCCTCAGTTGGCGGCCTCTTTCATGAGCCAAAATTGGGCTCGTGGCGCGCGAGCCTCACCGCATCATGCTCGACCGCACAGCAATCAGGTCATGTGAGCAATTTTGCTCAGACTCCTCTTTAGGGCCGCCGCGAGCTCACGCAGTCAATGTCGCAGCGGCAAGGAAGACCTCGAACCGACCGAGCGGAGTCATTGTTCAAAGCAAATATTTTGACGCCAGCGCCGACTGAAAAGGCTTAAAGCGAGACCGCAATTTCTTCCGCTCACGCTTCGTCCGCCACCCGAGCAGATCTCATGCGCCGAAGCCACGCGCAAAGAGTGCGCGGGCGGCGGGAAGAGGCGTCTCGTCCACGTAGGATTCAAATTGCACAGCAAGAAACGTGAGTTAGACTGGGCTTTGCCTTCACGCTCACTTCGCGGGGGACACCATGGAAAAGCTAGTCGACATCTTTTGTCACGCGATCCGCATCACGGATCCGCTTTCGATCAAGATTGCCGTCGGGATTGTCGGGGGCGGCATTCCGTTGCTGTTCTTGTCCGCGCTCTTCATCCTGCTTGGCGAACTCGTGGCCGAGCAGCGAGAAGTCATGAAGGCCTTCTCTTACAAGCCCACACGTCGCAAAGGACGCACGGGCCGGCGCTCACCTCCCGCTACGAAGTAGGTGACCGGTTCCTGGTGAGCGCCCTGCTTGGGATGTCCGCTCTTACCGCGAAAGCGACATTGAAAGGTCGTGGCCGCACGCGAACAGCATCTCTATACGATCAACTCATCGGCGAGCGCGAGCAGTGTCAGCGGCACATCGACGCTAGGCGAACGAAAGCCCCGGGCCATGAGCCCGGGGCTTCGAATTTGTTCGCTAGCGTAGCTGACCAGACTTGACGCGTACTGCCTAGAAGAAACGATAGTTTATACCAACAAGGACAGTCGTCTCGGTCGCTTTGGTGCTGACCGGGAAGACAAAGCCGCCTGTGGTCACGCTCCCAGATTTCGAACCGAAGTCCATGTAGTTGCCTTCCAGAAATGCCGACCAGTGCGGCGCGAACATCCATTCAACGCCACCACCTACGGTCCAGCCAGTTCTGGTATTCGAGGTCTGGCCAAATTGGATACCACCAACGGTGATGTCTGTACTTGTATGAGCCCAGGCGCCACCGCCCTGAAAGTAAAGCAACCAGGCGGGCATCACTGCATATCCAACGCGACCCGTAAGCGTGTCGAACCATTGGTTATTGAAGTTCGCAACGGCCGACGTACCTCCGAATGCATTGGCTGGGAACGTTCCGCTTTTTTTGTTGCTCGTCCAGTCAAACATGTTGCGGAAGCCGATCACAAATCCGCCGCTGAATTGGTAATCGCAGCCAATCTGGCCGCCGCCAGCGAAGCCAGAACCGTTTCCAGAAACCTCTGCGCCGGTTGTATTATCGGTAGCGCGGGCGTGACCAAATGCTCCACCAATATTGCCGCCGATGTAGCAGCCGGTCCACGTCAGCGCGGGAGGCGGCACCACCATCGGTGCTTTGTATGCAGGCCGCTGTGGCAGATCGGCCGCCAGTGCGCTGGCCGAACCAAGAGCGGCGATAGCGACAGTGGCCAAAAGAATTCGTTTCATTTTTTTTCCCCTTTAGTTCAAGCGCCCAATTTCATTCTTGGAGTTACGGCGATAATTACGGCGATAAGGCGTAGAATAAATTAAAGTTCCTGTGATGCCGGCGTTTTGCGGGCGCAGGTGACATTAAGGTCACACGGTATCCGGGTAATGGGCATGAAACTAATTGTAAACCCTACGATGTCCGGCTTTCGGCCATCAGCGGACATCGCGGTGCATCAACACGATGTTCGCCGGCATGCGCTTTAAGGCCGGTACGAGGCTCGCTTACTGACCCGGCGTATTTTCTGGAATGACCTTCACGTCTCGACGGGAAGCGGCGGCATAAGCATCCGCCATGAGCGATGAAAGCATATAGTTTCGGGTCTGGTGGCAGGTGTAGCAGACGAAAGTGGTTCGCCGCATCTGCCGCGCAGTCGGATGTGGCATGGCGGTGACAAAGATCATCGCACTCTGGCATTTGTGGCATATCGCCTGTGTGGTCTGATCTGGTGCCATAGCGTGACCCGAAACCTAAAAGCGCGACGTGCTCCTGTGGTGTTCGCGATCGTAACCTGAAAGATTAAATTTTCGTCTAGGGGACCCCCGGGGTCATGGAACTTGGGGTGATTTCGATCGGGAGCGGTGCTCTGGCGGCCGGTACTCTCGCCAACAGCCGCTTTGCGCCATGAGCGGACGAGGCCTTGGGGTCCGCATTCGACAAAAAATCAGACCCTTCGCAAGGCCCCCTTTCAATTTTTACCCAGAGTTTATGAACGCAACCGAAGGGACCGACTTAACTCGGTCGGGGTTTGATAAGGGGCCACACCGGTGACGTCGACCATCGTGAAGAGGGGCGCATGAGACATTTTTTCGGAACATCTTTTTTTGTTGCGATCATGCTCGCGTTTCAAACAATTGAGCCGTCAAGCGGTGGCGAGCCGATCGCCGGTCACTTTGCGGTCGCAGCGGGAGAAAAAATGGGAAACCCACTTTTCAATGAGGGGGCGATGGTTTGTCCCGACATGCAAACCGTTCAACTTGCGGTTCAAGCAATTACAAGACATCGGGCAGATTTACTTAAGCAGCGACGAACGGGTACCGACGGTAGCTCTGTCCAGCCGCCCTCGCCAGAACCCAATCCTGCATCATTTGGGTGCACGATTGTTCCTAACGGAACCCGTGTCTTCGTCGAGCGGTTTGTTCTCCCATTCGTCCCGCTGATTATCGTTGATGTGGATGGATCGGTAACGATAAGGGGCGTCACACTTTCGACCATGGTCAATTTCACGCGGTGACACATCACGGCTTTGTCCGCTTTGGGTCATGAGTGGACATCGCGCTTCCGAATCGCAATGTCTGCCCTCCCCCGGAATGCGGATATTGAAAGGTCGTGGCCGCATCCGCGCTCATCGCCAATAGCGGACACTCGCCCCATCACTCGATAACTTCGTCGGCGCGAGCAACCAACGTCGGCGGTATGGCAAGGTCGAGAACTTTGGCGGTCTTCAGGTTGATAAAAAATTCAAAACGGGTCGGCAACTCAAGGGGAAGATCGGCCGCGCGGGATCCGTGCAGAATATGAGCAACGAGTTCAGCCACGCGATCGCCAATCGCGCTCTGGCTTGGCCCGTAAGACATCAGGCCACCCTCTCGCACCATGCTTGCGCTCTCGAAGATTGTCGGCAACCGATGAACCGCAGCAAATTCTACGACTCTTTTGCGATTGAGGACGGTAAGCGCATCCGACACCATCAGGATGGCATCGGGGCGCTGACGCGTCATCGCAGCAAACGCTTCCTCAAAATCGTTAGGTTCGCGGACGCCTAACGTCTGAACCTTAACGCCAAGGACACGAGCGGCGTCCTCGGCAGCACGATAGCGTAACGTCATACCCAGATCGGCCGCATTCCACAGCATTGCTACAACGTCGAGACGAGGCACTGCCTCCTTGAGAAGTTCGAGTCGCTTTGCGCTTAGCTCGGTCGAGATTTCGGTGACGCCGGTTAGATAGCCGCCAGGCCGCGCCAAGCCATCGACCAAACCAGTCGCTACGGGGTCGCCCGCTCCGGAAATAACGGTCTGAGTTTTATTTGCGGACATCTTGGCAGCGAGCGCGGCAGGATAGCCATAGGTCACGATGACATCGACATTGTCCGCCTGAAGTTCCGCCGCGAGAGCGGCAAGGCGTTCGATACGGCCATCGGCCCATCGCTGTTCAATAACAAGATTGCGTCCCTCAGCAAATCCACGCTGGGCAAGACCAGCAGTAAGAGATTTGCTGCGCTCATCCAAGGCGCCCAGCATAGAACTTCCGCTGAGCAGCCCGATGCGATAAATTTTTTTGTCCTGCTGGGCCCGCGCCGAACGTGGCAACGCTATTATTGCGCAAAGTGCCCCGAGAAACTCGCGACGCCGCATTGCTGGCCCCAAGGAGGTCTGGATCGACAATCCAAATCAACATACCAGAACGAGCCGTTGATGTCCGCTCCGTGCCAGAAACAGACATTCCCTGACACTTATTCGATCACCCCGTCGGCGCGCTGCTGCAGTTGCAGCGACACGTTGAGGCCCAGTGCCTTTGCGGTCTTGAGATTGATCACGAGGTCATACTTCGTCGGCGCCTGCACGGGCAAGTCACCCGGCTTTTCGCCCTTGAGGATACGGTCAACATAAGACGCCGCGCCTCGATGTTGCTCGACCGTATCGAAACCATAGGAAGCCAAGCCACCGTTCTCAACGAAGTAACGAAACGGATAGATCGCCGGCAAACGCAGCTCGGAAGCGAGAGCAAGGATCAGTTCCTGGTTGGTCGTGTTGAAGGGGCTTGGCGCCACGATGAGGCCGCCATCCGGGTCCTTCGCGAACGCACGCAGCGCAGGTTCGATCTCTGCCGCGGTGCGCACGCCGGCCGATGTCACTGTCATCCCGAAGGTGGTGGAGGCCGCTTCCGCCGCGTGCATGAACGCGACATGGGCGGAAATGTCTGGACTGTAGACGAATGCCACGCGGCGAACGCCGGGCGCGATCTCCCTGAGCACTTGCAGCCATTTTCCGCCGATGGCCGTCTCGAAATTCTGGAAGCCCGTGATGTTTCCGCCCGGCCGCGCCAAATTCGCAACGAAGCCGCCTCCAACCGGATCGGAAACGACGACGAACACGATCGGGATCGTCTGCGTTGCTTTCCGCACGATCGCAGCCGCCGGATTGGCCCAGACGACAATGATGTCTGGCGCGAGTGTGATCAGCTCCTCGGTGCCGGCGCGCATCCGTTCCGGTACCTGGCCTGTGAAACGGTAATCAAACCGGATGTTGCGGCCGTCATCCCAGCCAAGTTCGTGAAGACGGAGCCTGAAGGCCGAAAGTGAGTCCTTCACGGATGGTGCGCGGTCGTCG
>Ga0209647_1002184_pt1 | contig 15895 bp, 11 predicted proteins | sample GraSoi_2013_60cm_FD_185827 | JGI IMG/M metagenome (GOLD analysis project Ga0209647, IMG submission 185827) | Grasslands soil microbial communities from the Angelo Coastal Reserve, California, USA - Sample 9_17_2013_60cm (SPAdes) (version 2) | ecosystem: Environmental > Terrestrial > Soil >...
ATCATGAAACAGGTCAGGTTATCCTTCGCGGGATGGGTGAATTGCACCTTGAAATCATCATCGATCGTCTGAGACGTGAATTCAAAGTTGAAATTAATCAGGGTGCGCCACAGGTGGCGTACAAGGAAGCGCTAACCAAATCGGTGGAGCACAAAGAAGTATATAAGAAGCAGACCGGTGGGCGTGGAAAGTTTGCGGACATTGTCTTTGAACTGTCTCCCCGCGAAGACGGCAAACAAGGACTGGAGTTTGAAAATGATATTGTAGGAGGTGTTATCCCCCGCGAATTTATTCCTGCCGTCCAGAAAGGGTTTGAACAATCCATGTCGAACGGACCGCTGGCGGGCTATCCTATCGATGCGATGAAGGTGCGGTTGTTCCACGGTTCCTATCACGATGTGGACTCCGACTCGCTGTCGTTTGAATTGGCGGCGCGCATCGGCTTCAGGGAAGCGGCGAAGAAGTGCGGCCCCCAATTGCTGGAACCGATCATGGCGGTAGAAGTGGTTTCGCCCGATGAATATACGGGCTCTGTAACCGGAGACTTGAACCGTAGGCGGGGCATCATGAAAGGTATGGACACCCGTAACGGTGCACAGGTCATCAAGGCCGATGTGCCGCTGTCAGAACTTTTTGGATATGTTACGGATCTTCGTACCATCACCTCAGGCCGCGCTGCAGCGTCCCTCACATTTTCGCACTATGCCCCGGTGCCCAGAAACCTGGCTGAAAAAATAATTGACGAAACTAAAGGCGCCCTGGCAGCCAAATAATATGAATCAGAAAATCAGGATAAAATTGAAGTCCTACGACCATAACCTGGTCGACAAATCTTCGGAGAAAATTGTGCGGGCGGTGAAGGCCACGGGTGCTGTTGTAAGCGGTCCTATTCCACTCCCTACAGAGAAAGAGAAATTTACGGTCCTCCGTTCGCCCCATGTGAACAAGAAGGCCCGGGAGCAGTTCCAATTGTGCACCTACAAACGCCTGGTGGATATTTATTCCAATAGCGCCAAGACGGTCGATGCATTGATGAAGCTCGAGCTTCCTTCGGGGGTAGATGTTGAAATTAAGGTGTAGTTCACCTCAGACAAGTTAAACGTTATAGAAAGACCCCGCTTCAGGAATGAGGCGGGGTCTTTTGTTTTTCCGAAAGAGTCCGGAGTCCATCGGACAGATTCCATGTTTCAAGTTTCAGGGTGGTGCTGAACTCTAATGTCGTCCCGACGAGACCTATTTCCTAATCCTTTTATTGTTGCGTAATTGGCACCCTTACCTGTGTTTTATCCCAAACCAAATCCATTTTCACTCCTGTAGAATCGGTCCCGAAGTTGATCGTGAATTGTTCGGTTTCCGTTGGGGCTACAGAAACGGGCATATCCACTTTAACGACATCTAATTTATAATCGGGCTGATTGACGGCGAAGTAAATACCCAGTTGACTGTTCAGTGAAATCTGGAATGAATCGGCTCCGGGCACGGCATACATCCGATAGCTGCCGGCATTCACCGGTTTACCGGCAAAGTTGACGTTTTTACTGAACGTGATTTCCGTGGCGGCATTCGCACCCAGCCTCCAATATTTACCATAAGGCTGCAGCGCGCCATCTTTTTCTTCTCCAAAAATAAGCCTCCCTTTTTTATAGGGTTGGCAATACACCACTTTAATATCCAGCCCCCGATCGCTAAACTCAGTGGTTTTTGAGGGGCTTCTCTTGGCTACAACCAGTGCAGCATAGAGGAAAAAGGCAAGAAGGGCCACGAGGACTACACCTAAACCGATAAATATTTTCTTTTTCATTACTGTATAGTTTTATGTGAGAGGTAATATACAAACTTTATTGAATTAAGTTGAGCTGTCTCATGAGCAGCGTGGCATTCTTCGTGACAGATACCCCCGGGCGGAGCAGGTAATCAAAATGAATTTCAGAGTCAATAATATAGCTTTCAAAATTAAAGTTCTGGAAATGATCGGGTGCTTCCTTCGCTAAGTTTCCAATTTCCGGATCGTGCGTTGCGAGCAACGCAACGCAATTGAGGCTCGCTAATCGTTGATAAAATAAGCGCGTACCGGTTTGCTTGTCGGTAGAATTTGTTCCGCGAAGTATCTCATCCAGCAGCACAAGATAGGGTCGGCCGGGTTCAAGCAATTTCATTATTTGGCTTAATTTTTTGATCTCTGCGCGGAAATAGGATTGGTTCTCTTCAAGAGAATCACTTATGCGGATACACGTTGCAATGGATAAAGGTGAACAAGAGAACGTCCTGGCGCATACCGGCAGTCCATTCAGCGCCAGTACCATATTCAGCCCGACAGCGCGCAAGAAGGTGCTCTTGCCAGACATATTTGAGCCGGTGATTATATGAGCATTCGAAGAAACTCCGATTTCAAAGTCATTGGAAACCAATCGCGCAGGCTGAATCAACGGATGTCCCATCAGGGTGGCGGATATCCGGTTGCGGCCATCACTGATTTCGGCATCACAAAAGGCAGGATGGTTGAATTTGTAGTTAGCAAAACTGTTCAGGAAGTCAACCTGATGGATCGCATCAATCCACTGAGTCATATCATGACCGCACCTTTTCCGCCAGTTTTCAATTTGAAAGATAAACCAGACATCAAAAAGACATGCGCCGTTCATGATGAAGGCCATCAGTCCGTTAGACCTATATGCTATGAGTTTGTTTACCTTAGCGATTTCCCGAAAAGAACGGGAAGCTCCCAGGACTTGCGCTTTTAATTTCTTTCCAAGAACAGACCCGAGTGGTTTCTCTGCGATTAAGGAACACAATGCTGACCAGGTAGAGAAAAGTCGACTAAAATCTCCGAAATGACGGAAGTACATATTCGCGCTTGTTCTAAAGAATAGTTGATAGATACTGTTATTGAATACAAATAGAAAAATAAGTAATAAGGGATTTATCCCGCCAAATAAAGTTATATAAAGAATCAACCCCAACGTCATCAATGTAACGATGGCCGCGATTACGATCCAATGTTTTCGGTTGGCAAAGAACCTGGGCTGGGCGTTCCAGGATGCAATCCGGGGGATGTCGCCCGGCTTTTCTCCTGATTGAGTTCCGATGGTATAAAACCGTTGCCTCCAATCGATAGCACTATATAACTCGGAGAGTATTTCCTTCCGTTCGTGGATGGTCAGCACGTCCACGCCTGGATTGAGCAGGTGTTCAATAACCATCTGCTTTCCGGTTAGGGTAGTGGTTCGGTTGATGTGGCGAAACAGAGATAACGTACCAAACACGTCCAGGTCATTCGCATAAATATGGTTCGAATAATTATTACCGGGGTCATAATCAAACGTATCATTTTCTCCCGAGAGATTTTTCAATTCATTTTCATTCAACCTGATAAGAATCACGATATCGGCATATTTTTCTCTAAGCCGCGTATGATGGTTCACGAAGTAAACAAAGGCAACGACAAGAAATCCGGTTAAAATAAAATAGAGCTGATTTCCAAAACCGAAATAAAAAGTAATACATGCTGATAGTCCAATGATCAGCCGCAGTAGTGAGATTCTACTCATATCCCTGATGAGGGTGCGACTTTCACCCTGGAATCCGGCGACGCGTTCTGAATAAATTTCCTTTGGTGATGACATGGGCTTCAGTTTAAATGTAAATTACAAAAGTTCGGTGGGTAATGGCCATTTGATATTCTGGTGACAATCTTTTTCAAGCCCCGAAGGGTGTTATATATCAGCACAAGGTGAAGCCCTGTGAATACATAGCAAGCATGAAAAATTTAGCCCTGCCTACGCGATGCGCTTCGGCAGGCAGGCCTGAAAGGGCGGAATAAGATTTCGCCCCTTCAGGGCTTCTGACACAAAGATGATCGGGACGAAGGGCTTCGCCCTTCGCTATTGATCAGCGCCCCTTCAGGGCTTATTAGGTGGGTCACAACCGGAGTCTATTTTTCAATGAGACAATAGTTCATGATCACCTATCCCAAGTCCATATTCAAATTCTGATCGGGCTAGTGGCCACCCATCCTATGCTCTGAACACACCGCGAATAGAACAGGCCGCTCCTCCGGAGCTTGTATTTATTCCCGGGTAGAGTTCTACAAACAGGCCGCTCCTCCGGAGCTTATTTGTCCAACTATGATTCCAAACATGGACCTGATTCGTGAAATTAAGCCATTGTTAATTTCCTTTTAAGAAGTTTAAATTACACTTACAATTAGCGCACTAAAACCCCATTACATGGTACGGCGATCAAGGTTACAATTCTTCTTACTACTATCTGCCTTATTTTTGTTCACCCAGGCATCCTCACAGGTGTCGCAGGTTGCCGGTGTTGACCAATTTTTTGGAAATACACAAAACAAGCTCTGGTACAGACAGCCCGCTGCCAACTGGAATGAAGCCCTGCCCATTGGCAATGGGCGAATTGCGGCTATGGTGTTCGGAAATCCCGCACGCGAGCAATTACAACTCAATGAGGAAACCGTATGGGCGGGCGGACCAGGGAACAACATACCGGACTCCGGTTTTTACGAAGCGCTTCCTGAGATCCGCAGACTGATTTTTGAAGGAAATTACAAGGAGGCCCAGGACCTGGCATCGCAAAAAGTCAAGGCAACAAAGAATAATGGAATGCCTTACCAATCCGTAGGAAACCTGTATATAGAATTTCCCGGACACGAAAATGCCACCGAATATTACAGAGACCTTGATCTGGGCACGGCCATCGCATTCTGTTCCTATAGGGTCAATGACATTATTTACAAGCGCGAGGTGCTGGCTTCTTTCACCGACCAGGTAATTATAGTCAGGTTAACGGCCAGTAAACAGGAAAGCATCACTTGCACCCTGCGGGTTGACAGTCCTCATAAAAGATACACTGTTTCATCACGCGCGGATATGCTGGTGCTGGCCGGCACATCCGGAGATCTTGAAAATAAACCCGGCAGTGTAAAATTTGAAACGCAGGTACGACCCGTGCTGAAACGGGGTAGTCTGTCGCGGACGGATTCCTCCATCCGGATCACAAACGCCACTGCCGTAACCATCTTTATTTCTATGGCAACCAGCTTCAAAAATTATAACGACGTTAGCGGCGATGCATCTGAAAAGGCATCAGGCTATCTTTCTCCTGCAACCGGAAAGAAGTATCGCAAAGCAAGAGCGGCTCATACCCGATTTTATGCAAGATATTTTGACCGTGTATCTCTTGATCTCGGATCAAACGTGGCGGCCAGGCGGCCAACCGATCTGCGCCTCAGGGAATTCAATTCCGGGCGTGATCCGGAACTGGTATCATTGTACTTTCAGTTCGGTCGTTACCTCCTGATCTCTTCCTCACAACCTGGAACACAGCCCGCCACCTTGCAGGGGATATGGAATGACAAGATTGCACCACCGTGGGGCAGCAAGTATACGATCAACATCAATACGGAAATGAATTATTGGCCGGCCGAGATAACCAACCTCCCTGAAATGCAGGAACCACTCTTTTCCATGCTCACCGATCTTGAACGGACCGGCCGCGAAAGCGCGAGCGTCATGTATCATGCGAGGGGCTGGAACGTTCATCATAATACAGACTTGTGGCGAATAACAGGTCCGGTAGACGGTGCTTTTTATGGGTTATGGCCAATGGGAGGGGCCTGGCTTTCCCAGAACCTGTGGCAGCATTATTTATATTCCGGGGATAAGAACTTCCTGCAGAAATCATATTCCATTCTGAAAGGGGCTGCCTTGTTTTTTAACGATGTCTTGCAGCCCGAGCCTACGCATCAATGGCTGGTCGTTACCCCGTCGATGTCTCCTGAAAATGCGCATCATCCGGGGATATCCATTTCAGCTGGCACCACGATGGATAACCAGCTTGTTTCCGATGTATTCTCCAATTTTATAAAAACAGCAAGCATCCTGGAGGTCGACAAGGAACTAGCTGATTCGGTCCACGAAAAGTATAATAGATTGCCACCGATGCAGATCGGGCAGTATGCCCAGCTCCAGGAATGGCTGCACGATCTGGACCGTCCCGATGACAACCATCGCCATGTCTCTCATCTCTACGGATTATATCCCAGCAACCAGATCTCTCCATACCGCCAACCGGCATTATTCAACGCGGCACGAACTTCCCTCGTGTACCGCGGGGACAAGTCAACCGGCTGGTCGATGGGTTGGAAAGTAAATTTATGGGCGAGGCTTCTGGATGGCAATCGCGCCTACAAGCTTATTTCCGATCAGTTAACTTTCGTCGGGGCGCAGGGCAACGAGGGAGGAACGTATCCTAACTTATTTGATGCACATCCGCCGTTTCAGATCGATGGAAACTTCGGATGTACTTCCGGCATTGCCGAGATGCTACTGCAAAGTCATGACGGGGCGATACATGTATTGCCAGCTTTGCCTGATGCTTGGGCTGAAGGCAGGGTAGACGGGCTAAAAGCGCGAGGCGGATTCACTATTAATATGGAGTGGAGAAACGGAAGGGTTACCCGTTTAACAATACGATCGGAATTGGGTGGCAATTGTAGATTAAGGACTTATTCGGAATGGGGTGCCAATCCATTGTTGAGGGAAGCAAAAGGCGGGAATCCCAATCCGTTCTATACTTTACCGGATATCAAGGCAGCTGTAATCTCCGATAAATCCAAACAACAATTCGTCCCTTTGAAAAAAATATATGAGTATGATCTGATGACAAAGGCCGGGAAGACGTATACGTTTGATTTTTAATTCATAAATCCTTTTCCGCCTTGGCGAATTGCCGTTTTAAAACGGGTAAATCATTTTGAGCAATTTCCCATACTATCTGATTGTCGACGCCGAAGTACTCATGGATTGAAATATTTCTAAAACCATTGATTGGCTTCCATTCAATCTCAGGATGCGCTTCTTTGAATGCTTTTTGGATATGTGAGAGCACGCCTCACCGACGATTTCTATTTGTTTTATAGTTGCATATCTCTTCTCCGAGTTTTTAAGAAAGGTATCATAAGATATGCTGTGAAGATACTTCTCGACTTCGCTAATTGCATCCAGGATATGGGCAATCCTCACCTTATCGGTCATCGCCCCCTTCATAAATTAAGATTTTATCTCTGTCCACAAAAGGCTTTACGTGACGCGAAAGCCCCTCGCTGCTGACAAGGTCAACCTTTTTTTTAAGGAGATCTTCAAGTTCCGACTGGTAATTGAAAAATTTCATCCCGATTGGCTTTGTGTGATCCAACTCCACCAAAATATCGAGGTCGCTATTCTTAATGGCTTCATGACGGGCATACGATCCAAACAGGTAGGCTCTTTTTATAGGCCTGAGTGAAAAAAAATGTTGGAGCAACTGCTTCTCTTTTACGGATAATTCCATTACACAAAGATAAGTTATTTTGAGCCTAATCCGGCTCAAAATTCAATTTCTCCCCGCTTTTCTCCGGCAATGGCTTTTGTTGAAGTTTATCAAAAACATAATTTCCCATTACGAGGTAATCCAGTTCGGTTCGCATAAAACACAGCCAGGCATCTTCCGGTGTACATACGATCGGCTCTCCTCTCCTGTTGAAGGAGGTATTGATCAGGATACCCTGTCCGGTGATCTTTTTGAAATCATTGATCAACTGCCAGAATCGCAGATTAATGTCCTTGCTGACCGTTTGGATCCGGGATGAATGATCCACATGGGTGACAGCAGGCAGGTCTGAACGGGTATGAGATAGTCGGGTGGTGAGATCTTCCGTTAAGTCATTTTCCGGCGCCGGTTTTCGCAGGGTATCTTTTAACATCGCGATGAGCAGCATGTACGGAGATGGCGTAGCGGTTTCATAATAACGAGACAGGTCTTCGATCAATACGCTCGGGGCAAAGGGTCTGAATTCTTCACGCACCTTTATTTTCCTGTTGATCCGTTTTTGCATCTCCGGATTTCGGGGATCGCCAAGGATACTTCTGTTTCCCAGCGCACGCGGACCGAATTCCATCTTACCCTGGAACCAGCCGATCACTTTTCCTTCCGCTAACCTTTCACTTACGAATGAGCTGCATTCATTGAAGGCATCAAAGTGGGTGTATGATGCTTCGTATGAATTGATCGTTTTGAGAATATCTTTATCGGCGTAAGAGGGGCCAAGGCAGGCACCCTTCATTGAGTCAGGAAAAGAGACAGGTCTTCTTTCCATCTTGAACCCTATATGATACGCTGCATAAGCCGCACCCAGGGCACCTCCGGCATCTCCCGCTGCAGGCTGGATCCAGATATTCTCAACTATTCCAGCATTAGCGATTTTGGTATTGGCCACGCAATTCAGCGCCACGCCTCCGGCCATTACAAGATTTCTACATCCTGTAAGCTGCTGAACGGTGCGGGCCAACGCCACTACTATTATTTCTATTACCTCTTGCACTGCAAGGGCAAAATTCATGTGGGTAAGACTGATGGCTGATTCCGGTTCCCGACGTGGGAACCCGAAAAGTCGTTCCCATCTTACATTATTGACCATTGTTATTCCGGTCGCAAAATCAAAGTAATCCATATTAAGAAGGATAGACCCATCTTCCCGGACATCGACTAGTGTTGAAAGGATTTTTTCCCTGAAGGCAATAGTCTCGGGAGACGTTGCATCGCCGTAGGGGGCCAGTCCCATCACCTTATACTCGCCGCTGTTCACCTTAAATCCCAGGTAGTAAGTAAAACAGGAGTACAAAAGGCCGGTTGAATGGGGGAAGTGCTGTTCTTTTAAAATTCTGATCGCACCCGATTTCCCGTGGCAAAGGGTAGTGGTTGCCCATTCGCCGACACCATCAATAGTCAGGATGGCCGCCTCTTCGAAGGGCGAAGGATAAAAGGCGCTGGCGGCGTGTGACAGGTGATGCTCGGGGAATAGCAGGGGGATCTTTGCTTTCCCAAATTGCTTCAACTCATCACGCAATAATTTCCTCATGAAAAGTTTTTCCTTTATCCACACCGGGACGGCGGTAATGAAGCTTGCCACCCCCCTTGGAACGAAGGCATGGTACGTTTCCAGAAGCCTTTCAAATTTGAGGAAGGGCTTGTCGTAAAATGCGACGGCCGTGAGTTTGTCGAAGGGGACACCTGATTCCTCCAACACATAACGGATAGCATGCGCAGGAAATCCGGGGTCATGCTTCTTGCGCGTAAACCTTTCTTCCTGCGCAGCTGCAATAATTTCTCCTTCTACTATAATCGCAGCGGCACTGTCGTGATAAAATGCAGAAATACCCAATATTGCTGTTCTCATCCTTGCGGGAACTTAGAATAGGGTGTAGATAAAAGGGGATAATGCGGAGACGCTTGTCAATACGATGAGTATCCCCAGCAGCAGTAAAATGAAAACGAGAGGGATTAGCCAGAATTTCTTCCGGGTCTTGAGAAATAAAAATAACTCTTTAAGAAATTCCATCGCTTAACCTTATTTCAGAACGTGTTTGTAAGATCCTCCGAAGTGAACGTGTGATCCCGGACGATCATTACCGATTGCCTGCCCTTCTTGAATTCCTTTAGTTTTAAATTGTCAAAGCCGCCGATCTTTCTTATGAGGCCAACAGGCATCACAATAACAAAAAATACAATTCCTAATAGGAGGGTCGTACTGATCCTGCGCAATACTTCCGCCAGCGCGAACCAAAAAACGGCAAAAGGAAAAAAGAGAATGGGAACGATGATTGTTGCCAGCGTAAGCATGAAAGCCGCAATCACCAGGTTGTTGTCTTTACGGTAAATCGCAAAGGCAAGCAGGACAAGGATCGCCGCCATCCCGAATTCTGTGCACTGCTTAACGGAAATGCCGGTCAAGAATTTTCTAATGCGGTTCATAATGAACGATTATCCTTTTAGTTTTTCAAGGAGCACCAGGGCCTCCTCATTGCCCGGATCCAATTCCAACACTTTACCCAGGTAAATAGAAGCGCCTTCCCGGTTGTCCATTCTGTAGTAGGCCTGGGCGATCATGAATAAAATTGACAGATCAGCCGGATGGCTGGCGAGGGCCTTTTGCAACCGGATCACTTCTGACGTGTAGGTTTTAACAGGCGCCAGGTTCAACTGCGCTGGTGCGTTCGCTATGGCATAGTCGATGTACTCCATGGCGTCGGCTGGCTTATCCTGATGGAGATAAAGAACAAACAGGTATTTCGCCCTATCAAATGTTGGATTGAGTCTAAATGCTTTACTGAAGTAAAACAACGCCTCGTCATCGTCTTTCAATTCCCCACTTAGCATAGCTGCTTTTTCATAGACGGACGCGTCTTCCGGATACTCGAGGACCAATGTTTCCATCACCTTGCGCGCAGACGCCAGTTGATGATGTCTGATATACTTCGCATACAAGAGGTCCATGGCCTGGTCCCAGCCTATTTGTTTATTGACGAGTTTCAAGGCTAGTTTTCCTTCTTCTGTGCCGATTCTCACACTATCCTCAGCCAATGCCTCCTTGAAGGGCCAACTGCTCCTGAGGCGGGCAATCTTGAGAACACCGGCAATAGAATCTACCGCATTTACCGGCATGGACTGTACCAATTGAGCAAATGTCATTTCATCCTCTATCGGCACCTCAATGAGTTTTTCTCTTTTCATAGCCTCATAAAATACATCTGACATTATTGCATAGCCTTTCAAATTGGGGTGAACATGTTCCAGGATCAATTCCCCTCCTATACAACGGTGGGGGGATTGATCCTCAAAGGCGGATTTCGTATCCACAAGGTAGACCTCGGAGTACCTTTTACATAATTCTGAAATGAACTCATTCATTTTTTCCGGCGCCCTGAACCGGAGGCCATCGAGGTCTTTCGCTTTCACAAAGTATGCTTTTGCCGTATCATATTCCCCCCGCCGCCATGCGATCTTTCCCAGTTCATAATTACACCGGGCATGGACAGGATAAATCCGTTGCGCTTCCATTAAGAAAGTGCGCGCTAAAGGCAGGTCATCCCTCCCGACTGCGGTCAGTCCCAGTTCATAATTCTTTGCAAAACCCCGAAAGGACATACTATCCACGGCATCACTGACAAAAGGCTTCAGGTCTTTTTCATTACTGACCAGGTTGCTAATAAAGACAGGGACATTCTGATCATGAAGCAGTTTCACTGCCTCCTCCATGTTGGATTTGAACTGTCCGATCCCGCGTAAATAAAGAGCCGAGCCATGAGGAATATGCTCTTCTGCTACCATCCTCTGCATGCGGGTCCCCCCCGATCCGGCATCGCCAGGGGTTATCTTCTCATAGAGGTTTGTTAACAGTTGGAAAAGCCGGAATTCGCGGAGCCGGAGCGTGAGATGAACCAGAAAAGGATTATCGCCAACGCGCTCTGTGGAGGCAACGCCCGGCGCTCCATAATATTCATTGTGCCCTGTATAAATAAGTACGGCATCCGGATCGTAATCCACTACCTCGCGCGCAAAACCGAGTGTTGTATAAGAATTAACTGCCGTCAATGAAAGGTTGATGATCTCGAAATTTCTGCCCGGGACCGACCGCATCAGGCGGTATTGCAGCCATCGGTGGAAGGAGCCATTGTGAAAGTAAGGATAGCCCAATGTTGTCGATTCCCCCAATACAAAGATCCGGGTTGTATTTTCATCCTTTTTCTTTTTAAAGATCTCATGGTTGCCTGTTGTTGCGATCGATTGATTGGTGAAATATCTTTTGGAGGCATCTGGATTGAGTACAAGGAAGTCCTTACTCCCGACGTATTCGATAAAAAGACTCAGGTCGTTGCCATAATGAAAAGCCCTCAATACGCCTTCAAGCAAAAGCAGGAACAAGAACGGCAACAGGATCCCGATGACCTTGAACAGGAAGATGTTTCGGCTTACCGGTTGTTTGTTTACGCTTTTCATGATGGATGATCCTCACCCCCACCTACACTAACCTTCGGTGGGCAGGCCCGCCTACGCTATCGCTTCGGTGGGCATGCCCGACCCCCGGTTCCGAAGTGGAGAAGGGGTGAGCCTTGTACGAATGTAATACCTATTTCCTTTCAGGCATTTTAAAAGAAAGGGGTTTCTTGCCCTTGATTATTTTGCTGGCTTCTCCCGTCAGCCACAGGTAATGATCGGACGGCTGGTGGTCCATATCGATGAATGAAGTAGCCTTTCCGGGAGGTGGAGCATCCGAACACTTGAATATCGCAGTCCCTTCATTGACTTCATCAAACATGGCTACGTAAAGCATCTTACCTCCTGCATTGATGGCGGTGGAAAGCATTTGCCAATAAAAACGTCCGCCCTGTCGTGGAATTGATCCGACCGGTTTTATATCATCTGGAAAGGCATGCACACTCAGGTTGTGCCAACTGAATCCGGGATAAACACACGGTACATAGTCAACGTTGTTGGCCAGGCACCACTTCCTGTCTTCGATCATTACATCACGGTACCGGTCCATATCGTTATGGAGTAAGGGCGAAAAGCGTTGCACGGTCCAGGGCATGACCAGGTCTGCCTGGCGAATGAGGTCGTGCAGGTAGGGATCGGGGACACAATCCGCCTGAAGGTCCCGCCAGAATGTAGGAACACCGAGCATCACAGAGCAGCCGCCATAAACCGGGTCGTACTTCAGGAAATTGATCAGCCGCTCCAGACCGATGTTGCGGATGTTATAAGGTCTGTCCGGAAAGCCAACTCCCCAAATTACCACCAGTGGTTTTCCCCGGTGGAACAAATACGTTTTTTCCTCTTTTTGATTGGTAACCTTCAGTTCATCCACCAGGTATTTCCAATCGTCGATGATCGTAGAGCAATCTTCACCGCCCGCCTTTAACCCGGAAAGATCGTACATGACAGCAATGGCTCTCTTATATTTGGAGGCCGCCTCCATGGCATTCTGCAAAATAACGGCAGATTCTTTTTTCCGGTTACCTTCCCGCGTAGCATCAAAAAAACGCTGCATAAAGACTCCATCCACATTGTATTCCTGCATCCATTTAAAATGAAGATCAACGGTGCTCTTATCCAATGAACTGAAGAACCGCGCCTTTGATCCGTCGGGCATGCTGAACGGAGTTTCATACGTTTTTTCGTATTCCGTTACGTCAGGCCAGGCGTCAATGCTGGAACTGCTCTCATCACCGAAGGCGTATCGTTTGGCAGCACTGCCATCGCCGGCCGCCCGGAACCAACCCTGGTATCCGGCCATTACCAGACCAGTATAGGATGGATACAGGGTAGAGGGATTGTGTTTGTTTTGTGAGCGAGCAGGTGTGGCAACCACTACAACCAGAAGGATAAAGAATGTTTTTTTCATAAGGGTATAAAAATGAGTAAAGGTTAACCATGATATCATGATTAACCTTTACTGCTTAAAGGAGATTTAGTAGCCTGGATTTTGTGTCCATTCCGGATTTCTTGTCATCTCGGTGAAGGGGATGGGAGCCAGGTATTTCTGGCTGATATTGGTTCCGGGCGGGATCTGATTTTCTACCGGATCCCTTCCGGCAATGACTTGAGGTAAAAGCTGCAAACGAACGATATCAAACCACCGTACGCCGAACTCGCCTGCAAATTCATAGGCCCGTTCATATATGACGGCGTCACGGAAAACAGGACCGGAAAGGCCGGGAGTGAGATCCGGAAGGCCGGCGCGGAACCTTACTTTGTTGATGGCAGCATAACTGTCTGCAGTAGGTGCGCCCCCGGCCATGGTAGAAGCTTCCGCGTAGTTCAGCAGGACAAGTGGATACCGAATGATATCCGTTGCTTTATTGGTACTGGGCTGGATCGAGAGTATTTCGGTACCGCTTTCTTTAACACCATCGCCGCCGAGACCCGCTCTGAACTTTTTGTAATAAGGATGCTGGGCATGGGTTTCAGGAGAGTCCCATGGAACCAGCTTGAACGTCGTTTTATCCGCTTGCCTTAATTTTATCGTCGTGTAAAAAGTAAGATCCGTCCGGGTACACACGGGAGCGTTCTTGAAAAAATTGATCTCCGGATACACATCATCCCAGCCGCTCGATCCATCTTTGGCTACCTCCTCGAGAGGAACATTGCTCGATCCGAACCTGCGGTTGGGAAGGCTTCCTGCTACGTTATAATAGAGTGAAAAGATTGATTCAGGGCTGTTGTTGGTCTGGAAGACCTGGTCGTATGCGGTATTCAGGTTGTAAACACCTGCATCGATGACGATTTTGCCCTCTGCGGCAGAAAGCGCATAGCTATTGGCTTGATTGAGAGGCCAGCCTGCCATGGTCAGGTAAACATCGGCCAGGAGGGAACTTGCCGCATAGGTGTTTGCCTTTCCCTGGACCAGAGGTGTCCCAAGAAGTCCTTTGGCCGTTTGAAGATCGCTGACAACGGATTCGTATACTTGTGGAATTGCTGATCGTGGAGGCCTGGCATTAACATCGATCGTTCCTAACACGAGTGGCAATTCACCAAACGTCCGTACCAGGTAATAATAGCACATGCCCCTCATGAAATAGGCTTGTCCGGCAGCATCATTTTTCAAAGCTTCCGTTGAATTAACTTTGGAATAGTTGGTAATGATATTGTTTGCCTGGTAAATGGCCTGCCATGGGCCTTCCCATTCCGCACGCATGCTCTGATTGCTGCTACCACCCGATAGCCTGTCAAAGTCGCGCTGATCATACTTGTTAAGACCCGGGTCTGTAGTATAATCATCCGAACCAAAATAGGAAGTTTCCTTACTGGTGAAACCCCAACTGCCGTCTTTGGCAAGGTTGAGATACATTGCTGCAACCGATGCATCCAGATCACTTTGCGTTTTGAAGTAGGTGATCGGTGTAAGCCTGGATTTCGGATCCTCTGTGAGGTCCACGCATCCGCTGAACAGCGCCAGGAGTATGAATGATATAAAATATTTTTTGTTCATGGTATCTTGATGTTATGAATTAAAGAATTAAATAATTAGAGGCCTATCCTGACCCCGGCTGTATAGGTCCTGGGATTGGGTATTACTCCGAATTCCAGACCCTGCTGGCTGGCATTACCTCCGTTTTCAACTTCAGCATCATATCCTTTGTAGGGCGTGATTGAAAACAAGTTCTGGCTGCTCACGTATACCTCGAGGCGGCTAACTTTTATTTTCTCCAACATGGAAGTAGGTATCCGGTACGCGATCGAAATATTCTTCAGCTTGACATAACTTGCATCGTACACATACCGGCTGCTCAGATTGTAATTTTTGCCGGTGTTGCTCCAGGCAGGATTATTTGTTTCATGCTCCGGTGTCCACAGGTTTTCCGGAACGGCTTCTGCCGTCGTTGCATTCTTCATGTCGCCAAGTCCGCCCCAGAGAAAGGCGAGGGTCTGACCATACTTTTTGGCGCCTTGTGTTCCCTGAAACATGAAACTAAGTGTGAAATTGCCGTACGTCACGTCGTTAATGAACCCGAAGCTGTATTTTGGCGTACCGTTGCCAATCGCCTGATAGTCGGCTGTGGTATAGGCATGATCGCCATTAACATCGACATATCTGGCATCGCCGGGTTTCATCCCGAATAAGGCAGCCTCTGCCGCATCACTGGTTTTCCACGTGCCCAGGAAGTTGTATCCGTAAAATTCGCCTAACGGCCTGCCCACTCTTAGTACATTTTGTCCGGTAGGACCGCCGGTTATCACATTATCCAACCCGCCCAGGTTGAGTACTTTGTTCCGGTTCAAGGATAACGTGAAGGTTGAGGTCCACCGGAATTTCGGCCCGGCAATCGGCGTACCGCCAAGAGTCAGTGCAAAACCTTTATTAGAGAGGCTGCCGATATTCCTGTTGTACGATTGGCCTCCCAGGTAGAAGGGAGCCTGGTAATTGTATAACAGGTCATTAATTGTGCTGGTATAAACTTCAGGATGAACGGTCAGGCGTCCATTGAAGAATTCAGCATCGAGACCGATATCATAGGACGTTTTAACTTCCCATTTAAGAGAGGGCGACACCGGTGATCCA
>Ga0209647_1002185_pt1 | contig 15891 bp, 15 predicted proteins | sample GraSoi_2013_60cm_FD_185827 | JGI IMG/M metagenome (GOLD analysis project Ga0209647, IMG submission 185827) | Grasslands soil microbial communities from the Angelo Coastal Reserve, California, USA - Sample 9_17_2013_60cm (SPAdes) (version 2) | ecosystem: Environmental > Terrestrial > Soil >...
TGGCGCTGATGTTCGTGCCCTCCGAATCCATCTTCGCCGAATTGCATGACGGCTTCGACGACATCGTGCAGAAAGCATTCCGCTCCAAGGTCGTCATCGTCTCACCGTCGCTGCTGATGCTCGCCATTCAAGTCGTGCAGCAGATTCAAAAAGATGCGCGCATGCGCGAAGCCGCCGATCAAATTCATGCCGAGGTCGGCCATCTCATGGACGACCTCAAACGCCTGCACGAGCGGGTACTGAAACTGCGACAGCATTTCGACCACGCCAACGAGGACGTGCGGCAAATTCTCATTTCGGCGGAAAAGATCGAAAAGCGGGGAGCGCGCATCCAGGAAGTCGAGTTCGATGGCGAGGAAGGCCCCGCTGCCGATCCGGTCGTCATCCCCGCCCCGCTGCCGCGCCGGCTGCAGGCCGGCGAATAAGGCAACCACCCCTGCGGCGTCGTGCCCGAATAGACGGGGCATCCGGCAGCCATCAGCTGCTCCCGTCCATTCGGCCTCAACAGCGTGAATGCTGGATCGCCCGCCTTCGCGGGCGATGACGTGAAACGATCAATCCTGCTTGAGCCCCAGCTCCGCGATGAACCGTCTGGCCTCTTCGATCTGCTGCATCGCGAATTTTTGGTAGTCCTCGCTGCTCAGATAGAACAGCTCCTGATCGAGATTTGCGATGGCCGCGGCGTAGGAGGGCTCCTCCAGTCCTTGCTTGAACGCGTCGTGGAGGACCTTGACGATCTTCGGCTCCATGCCCCGCGGACCGGCTATGCCGAAAGGAGAGTTCGAGACCATGTCGATGCCGATATCCCGCAAGGTCGGGACGCTCGGCCAGTTTTTGGTGCGGGCGGCGCCCCAAGTCACCAGCAGTCGGAACTGACCGGCGTTGACGAGTTGCGCCCAGCCACTCGAATCGGCGACCGCATGGATGTGACCGCCGAGGAGCGCGTTCATCAAGTCGGCATTGCCCTTGAACGGGACGTGGGTCCATGTGATGCCCCGCCGTTTGGCAATCTGCTCCATCGTGATGTGGAGGCTGGTGCCGGCGCCGGGTGTGCCGTAGTTGATCTTCCCGGGATTGGCCTTCGCATCCGCGAGGAATTCCTGGAACGTCTTCCACGGCGCATCAGCTCTCACCACGACACCGAACGTGTAACCGCTGATGCCGATGATGTAGGTGAAATCCACGCTCGGATCGAAAGTCGTCTTGGTCATGAAGGGAAAGCGGAAGATGGTGATCGGGATCTGTGCGATCGTGTAGCCATCGGGCTTTGCGGTCGCGGCCATCTGGCCCGGGGCGAGCGTGCCGGAGCCGCCCGGCCGGTTCTCGATGACGATCGACTGCCCGAGATGCTTTTCGGTCGCGGTCGCGAGCGCGCGCATGCCGACGTCGGTGGTGCCGCCGGCGGGCCACGGCACGATGAGGGTGACGGGCCGCACGGGAAAATTCTGCGCCTGCGCAGCGCCGATCCATGCGGCCAATCCAGCCGCGAGCGCGGTGGCAAAAATCTTGCCTTTCACGGCGTTTTCTCCCTTCCTCTTCCGATGTTCTTGCGATCGACGTGTAGATGACGCGGCCAGACTAAGTCCGATCACTTTTTGCCGCAATCGCGCGGCAAGCCTTGTGTCTGCGCGCCAATTTAACGATAGCTGCCCGATGACCGCGACGCCCGACACCGCGACCGCTCGCCCGAGCTTCGCCGACACGCTCGCGGTCTATCTCAAGCCGCGCGTGCTGATCGTGCTCTTCCTCGGCTTCTCCGCCGGGCTGCCGCTGGCGCTGTCGAGTTCCACGCTCCTCGTCTGGATGCGCGAAGTGGGCGTCGACCTCGGCGTCATCGGCTTGTTCGCGTTGGTCGGCACGCCCTACACCATCAAGTTCCTGTGGGCGCCGGTCGTCGACGCCCTCGACGTTCCGGTGCTGTCCCCGCTGTTCGGAAGGCGGCGCGGTTGGCTCCTATTCTCGCAGCTTCTGCTGATCGTCTCCATCGCGCTGCTTGCCTTCTCCGATCCCGCGCGGGCGCCATGGTACGTGGTGTTCGCGGCGGCGGTGTTCGTCGCCACCGCCTCGGCCACGCAGGATATCGTCATCGACGCCTTCCGAATCGAAAGCCTGCCCGAAAGCCAGCAGGCCGCCGGCATGGCAGCCTATGTCGCGGCCTACCGGATCGGCATGCTGGCTTCCACCGCGGGCGCGCTGTTTCTAGTGAGCGGATTTGAGGAGGGCCTTGGTTTCCCCAAAGACGCGGCCTGGACCGCAGGCTACCTGGTGATGGCGGCGCTGGTCGTCATCGGCATGGCCACTTCGTTCATCGCCCGCGAGCCCGAGAAATCGGTCGTAGCCACGACCGAGCACGCCGAGCATGCGCGGGAGAATCCGCTCGTGCGCGTGGGCAAGGCGGCGTATGCGAGCTTTGCCGACTTCCTCACCCGCGACATGGCGATCGTCGTGCTCGTCTTCGTCGTGCTCTACAAGCTTTGCGATGCATTTGCCGGCGCAATGACCGCGCCGTTCGTGATCGATCTCGGATTCTCGCGCAATGACTATGCCGCCATCGTCAAGGGCGTCGGACTTGCCGCAACGCTGATCGGCGGGTTTGCCGGCGGAGCGCTCGCGCGCGCCTATCCGCTGGTTACGAGCCTCTGGATCGGCGCGTTTCTGCAGATGGCTTCGAACTTGATCTTCACCTGGCAGGCCTTCGTCGGCGTCAACCTGTGGGCATTGACGCTGACGATCATCGTGGAGAACTTTACCGGCGCCATCGGGACGGTGATCTTCGTCGCTTACCTCTCGGCGCTCTGCAGCAATCCGCTGCACACGGCGACGCAATACGCGCTACTGACCGCGCTTGCCGCCGTCGGGCGCACCTACCTTTCGGCCGGCGCGGGTTTCATCGCCGAACGCGCGGGCTGGCCGTTGTTCTTCATCATCAGCACGCTGACCGCCTTGCCGAGCCTGTTGCTGCTCGTTTGGCTGCAGCGGCGCGGTCATTTCACCGGCCTTGCCAAGCCGACGCGCATCGTTATGGACGATTAGAACGTCGTGCGTTGCCGGATCGCCGCCGCGAGCGTGCCCTCGTCGAGATAATCGAGCTCGCCGCCGACCGGCACGCCATGGGCAAGCCGCGTCACCTTCACATTGGCGCCGTGCAGCAAATCGGTGATGTAGTGCGCCGTGGTCTGTCCGTCGACCGTGGCGTTGAGCGCAAGGATCACCTCCATCACCGCCGGATCGTGGGCGCGCGACACCAGCGCATCGATCGAAAGATCCTGCGGGCCGATGCCGTCGAGCGGCGAGAGCGTGCCGCCCAGCACGTGATAGCGGGCATTGATCGCGTGCGCGCGCTCGAGCGCCCAGAGGTCGGCGACGTCGGCGACCGCGACGATGATGGCGGGATCACGCCGCGTATCGGTGCAGACCGTGCAGGGATTCTGGGTGTCGATATTGCCGCACACCCGACAGATCTCGATTTTTTCGAGCGCGGTTTGCATCGCCGCGGCGAGCGGCGCCATGATCTGCTCGCGCTTCTTGATGAGAAACAGCGCCGCCCGCCGCGCCGAGCGCGGGCCGAGCCCCGGCAGGCGGGCGAGCAGCCCGATCAGACGCTCGATCTCGGGTCCGGCAGCGGCAGTGGGCATGAGCGACGAAGGCGACCTGCGCTAGGCTATTGTACGGCGGTCGACGCCGGCGGCGCACGCAGCGCCGTAATCAACTGACGCAAGCCGAACAAGGCGCGCTTGTCTTCGATGCCGGGCGCCATTTCCGCCATCGCGGTCTCGAGATAGGCCGTGAAGCGATCTTTGTCGACCACTCCCTCCTTCACCAGGAAACGGCACGTGAGCACGTGACACGCCAGAAATCCCGCGATCGCAGCCGACACAGCCTGCATATCGACGTCTTTTTCCACGGCCGACCTCCATCCGACGCTGTTCCGCCGGATCTGCCAGCGGTCAGACGTATTCAAAACAATTTCATCCCCGGCGGCAGCGGCAGGCCGCCGGCAACGCTTTGCATCTTTTCCTGCAGCAGCGTCTCAGCCTTGCGCCGCGCGTCGGTATGGGCGGCGACGATGAGATCCTCCAGGATCTCCTTCTCGGACGGCTGCATGAGCGTGTCGTCGATCTTGACGCCTTTCATCTCGCCCTTGCCGGAGAGCTTGACGGTGACGAGACCGCCGCCCGACGTGCCCTCGACCTCCATCTGGTCGAGCTCGGCCTGCATAGCCTCCATCTTGGATTTGAGTTCAGCGGCCTGCTTCATCAGCCCCAGGAAATCCGCCATCGCTCACCTCCCCTGTGCCGCCCTCGTAAAGTTGGCGCTCAAAGATCGTCGTCCGCCTCGTCCGGCCGTCCGCTATGCGGAACTTGCGCACCGAACGCAGAGCCGTCGTCGTCGGGCGCAAGCTCCGCCGCGGCATCCTCGGAATCGCCCGGCGGCAGCCCCTGCGGCAAGGCCGCAGCGCCCTTGCGCACGTCGACGACCTCGGCACCCGGAAAGCGCGCAAGCACGGCCTGCACGAGCGGGTCCGCACGCACGCCGGTCTTGAGCTCGGCCTGCCGCGCCTCATTCTGCGATCTCACCGTCGGCTGGCCCTCTTCGGCCGATACCACGACCATCCAGCGCCGAGTCGTCCACTGCGAGAACTTGCGCGCGAGATCGTTGACCAGCGTCCTCGCGGCGCTGCGCTCCAATCCGATCTCGAGCCGACCGTCCTCGCAGCGCACCAGCCGCACGTCGCGCTCGAGCGCGAGCTTGACGCCGAGATCACGCTTCTGCGCGGCAAGGGCAATCAAATCCTCAAAGCGCGCGATGACGAGCGGCGGCGGACTCGGCTGCGTCTCGGGCAGACGTGCGATGGGCTCGCTCGATGGCGCAAGGGCTGCACGCGGCGCGCCGCGCGAGGTCTCGACCCGGGGCGCTTCGACCCGCGGCGCCTCGAAGCGCGGCGCCGAGGCGACCGTCGCATGCGAAGGCGTCGAACCACGCGCACGGCTGACGTTTGCGTTGTCGTCGAGCGACCGGATCACTTCATCGGGCGTCGGCAGATCGGCGGCATAGGCGATGCGCACCAGCACCATTTCAGCCGCCGCGAGCGGCCGGCCGGCGGCGGCGACCTCGGCAACGCCTTTGAGCAGCATCTGCCAGGTGCGCGAGAGCACGCGCATGGATAGCTTCTCGGCAAAAGCGCGTCCGCGCGCGCGCTCGACCTCGATCAGCGCCGGGTCGTCGGCGACCGCGGGCACGATCTTCACGCGGGTCACGAAATGGGTGAACTCGGCGAGATCAGTCAGCACCACCGCGGGATCGGCGCCGATGTCGTATTGCGCGCGCAGCTCGGCAAGCGCGGAGGCGACATCGCCTCGCATCAGCGCCTCGAACAAGTCGATGACCCGCGCGCGGTCGGCAAGCCCCAGCATCTGCCGCACGTCCTCGGCGCGCACCGGTCCGGCCGCGTGCGCGATGGCTTGATCCAACAGCGACAACGCGTCGCGCACCGAGCCCTCGGCTGCGCGCGCGATCAGCGCAAACGCCTCGGGCTCGACCTCGATGGCTTCCCTGCGCGCAATCGTTTCGAGATGCTTCACCAGCAGACCGGCATCGACCCGACGCAGATCGAAGCGCTGGCAGCGCGACAGAATGGTGATGGGAACCTTGCGGATTTCCGTGGTGGCGAAGATGAACTTGGCGTGCGCCGGCGGCTCTTCCAAGGTCTTGAGCAGGGCGTTGAAGGCCTGCGTGGAGAGCATGTGAACTTCGTCGAGAATGTAGACCTTGTAGCGGGCGCTGACCGGAGCATAGCGAATCGCGTCGTTGATCTGGCGCACGTCGTCGACGCTGTTGTGAGAGGCGGCGTCCATCTCGATGACGTCGATGTGCCTGCTCTCCATGATCGCTTGGCAATGCACGCCGATCGCCGGCATTTTGATTGCCGGCGCGGTGATGGAGCCATCGGGAAGCTCGTAGTTGAGCGCGCGGGCGAGGATGCGCGCCGTCGTGGTCTTGCCGACGCCGCGCACGCCGGTCAGGATCCAGGCTTGCGGGATGCGAGCTGCCTCGAACGCATTCGAGACCGTGCGCACCATCGCATCTTGGCCGATCAGATCATCGAAGGTCGCGGGACGATACTTGCGAGCGAGCACGCGGTAGGACGAATCGTCCGACGGCCGATGGTCGAGGACGAGAGTCGGCTCGGACTGGTTGGTGGCGTCGCTCATAATGCCATCCGATCCGCCGCCCCGACGCGGGTCTTCGCGCTTCGCATGAGGGAAGGGTGGGAGGCTGACGAGCGACCCGAACCGCGCTCGTTAGGGCTGCTTCCTTCCGGACCTGACCCGGTTGGCGAGTGGCTCGTCCACCTCCCGCCTCTATATCGGCGGAACGCAACGAGAATGCAAGCGGCCGCCATCTGCAGTCCACCGCGGTCCTCCCTTGAGTGCCGTCAAGCTGCGCCTGCCCGCTTGAGAAACGCCACGATGGCCGCGAAGGCTTCGTCGCCTTGCTCGAATATGCCTGGAAAGAAATAGAAGCCGTGCGGCATGCCCTCGCGAACGAAGTGTTCGACCGTTTTGCCCCCCGCCGCGCGCAGTTTCTGCGCGAAGGCGCGGTTGTCATCAACAAGCGGATCGGCCGTGCCGGTAGCGATGAACGTGGGAGGATAGTTGCGCAGGTCGGCTCGCGCCGGGCTGGCGTGTGGGTGCGCCCATTTCTTACCGTGGACGAGATAAGCGCCGCGGATGAACCCGATGAAGGCGGTATCATAGATGATGCCGAGGGGTGCGAGACGCTCGAACGACTCGTACTGCTCGAAGAAAAAATCGGTGATCGGGGCGAGCAGCACCGCGGCTTGCGGCGGCGCGACGCCTTCATCGCGCGCTTTGATCACGAGCGCAGCGGCGAGATTACCGCCCGCGGAATCGCCTCCCACTGCAATTCGCGTTCCATCCCCGCCGAGCGTGGCGCCGTTCTTCTGCATCCACTGCAATACCGCGAGGCAATCATCGAGGCAGGCGGGAAACGGCCACTCTGGCGCGAGACGATAATTGGCGCTCACGACCACCATCGCGTTTTCCGCCGCGATCCTGCTCGTGATGTAGGCGGTGTCCTCCGATTGGCCGAGGGTGAAGCCGCCGCCGTGAAGGTAGAGCATCATCGGGCGCGCGCCGGCCCGCGGGTTCGACACCGGCGGACTGAAGACTTGGCAGCGGATGCGGCCAGCCGGCGAAGGAACGGCGACCTCGGACACGCCGATCTCGGGGTAAAGCTCAGCGGCGCTCTTCGGCAGATCCGCTGCTGCGAGCGGCTGCTCCTGGCCGATATAGCCGGTGCGGACCGGGTGAATCATCAGGTCGCGCAACGTCACCGGTGAGCGCATCTTGGCCAGCAGCCGGTACACGGGCGCGGCGGGATCGGACGGATCGATCTTGGAAACGCCGGGGCCATCCGGACGCTGGTCCACGAAGGGCGCCTGATTTTGCGATGCATTGTCCGCACTCACGGGCATGGGCAACTCCTGGGGCTTGTGCAGTCTGCGGCGCTGGTGCCGCAGCAGCCGGTATATGCCACGTCATGCCCTCGCGCGCAGCGCAATGTTTCGAGCGTTGCGGATGCGCTTGCTTTGTGAACCTTCCACATGGCACAGCACCGCCGGGCCAGCGTCGATGCCCGCCGGAGCCGTTCCATGTCCCCCCGCCCCGATCTCGGCCCCAAGCCGCGTCTCGGTTATGCCGCAAGCTCGATCGAGCGCGCGGCCGAGCGGCGCGCGGATGCGGCCGCGCTCGCGGCGCTGGAGAGCGATCCGCGCGCGCGTGCCTATGTGGTCGCTGGTGAATTGGTGGTCCTCAAGAAGGCCGCCGCGCTTGCCGATCCGCTGTTCGCATTGGCAGAAGCGCGCGCACTTGGCCGCACGGCGGAACTGGTTTTTCTCGGCCTCTGCCAGGACGCGCCGCGTTTCGCGGTCGCACTCGAGTCGGCGGCCGCGGAGGCACTCAAAACGCGCGACGAATTCCTCGTCACCGATCTCCGCTCGATCGCGGTGCGCGGCCTGGTCGAGGCCGAGCATCTGCCGCCGCTCGCCGAGGGCAAAGCGCTCCTCAATTGGCATGGGCGTCATCGCTTTTGCCCCAATTGCGGGGCCGCGACCAATCTCGTCGAAGCCGGCTGGCGACGCGATTGCCCGTCCTGCCGCGCCCAGCATTTCCCGCGCACGGATCCGGTCGTGATCATGCTTGCGGTTGCGGGCGAGCGCTGCGTGCTCGGCCGCTCGTATCGTTTTCAGCCCGGCATGTGGTCGTGCCTCGCCGGTTTCGTCGAGCCCGGGGAGGCGATCGAAGACGCCGTGCGGCGGGAGACGCGCGAAGAGGCCGGCATCGTTTGCGGACGCGTGAGCTATTTCGCCTCGCAGCCCTGGCCCTTTCCCACCTCGCTGATGATCGGCTGTCATGCCGAGGCGCTCTCGCGCGAGATCGTCATCGATCGCGCCGAGCTCGACGATGCCCGCTGGTTCGACCGCGAGGAGGTCGCGAGCATGCTGTTGCGAAGTCATCCCGACGGCTTGACCACGCCGCCGACCATGGCCATCGCCTACCACATCATCCGCGCCTGGGTGGAGGAAGAGGTTGAGTTCCGCTAACGCGGGTGATGACGCGCGCGCGATCTTGTGCGCGGGCATCATCGTGCTCGACGAGGTGTTCCGGGTCGATCGCTTTCCGCAGCCGGACGCAAAAACCCAGGCGCAGAGTTTTTTCATCGTCAATGGCGGCTGCGCTGCCAACGCCGCGGTCGCGGTGGCGCGGCTCGGGGGACGCGCGGCGCTGGCCGGCCCGCTCGGCGGTCCGCCCGGCGAGGATTGGAACGGCGACCGGGTGCTGGCCGCGCTCGCGCGCGAGCAGGTCGACTGCATTGGCTGCCAGCGCCTTGCCGGCGTGCCCACGGCGCTCTCCGCGATCTTCATCGACGCGCGCGGCGATCGCATGATCGTGACTCACTGCGATCCTCGGCTCGCCGCCGCGACGCCCGTCGACCCGGCGAGCCTGGTGGCAAGCGCCGACGCCGTGGTCGCCGATAACCGCTTTCCCGAATTCGTGCGGCCGATCTGCGTGGCGGCGCGCGCGCGCGGCCTCACCGTGGTCCTCGACGCCGACCGGCCGACGCAGATGTCCGACGAGCTGTTCCGGATTGCCACCCACGTGGTGTTTTCGAGCGAGTGTCTGCGCGCCACCAGCGGTCTCGACGACCTGGGCGCCGCGCTCGCCGCGATGGCCGGCAGGACACCGTCTTTTCTCGCCGTCACCCAGGGCCCGCGCGACGTGCTCTGGCGCGATGGCGCCGCCTTGCGCCAGAGCCCGGTGTTCGCGGTCGAGGCGATCGACACCCTTGGCGCGGGCGACGTGTTCCACGGCGCGTTCACGCTCGCGCTTGCGGAAGGCCGCGACGTGGTCGCGGCGCTGCGGTTCGCCGCGGCTGCGGCCGGGCTCAAATGCACGCGTCTGGGCGGCAGCATGGCAGCCCCGCACCGCACCGAGGTCGACGCCTTGCTGGCGAGAAGCTAAAGGGCGGGCGCGCCGCAAGCTGGCAGGGCAGCGCGCTCTCGGCGATTTCCAGTTGCGGGAGAATAGTCTTCTAGATACACCTCAAAAACGCCGGGCGGCGAAGAGATCATTCTACCACTCCCGTCGAGATTGCATTTATTTCGCTCGCAGGGTTTGCCGCGATGGACGCCATCGACCGCAAGATTCTCGCGCTTCTGCAGCAGGATGCCTCCCATTCGGTCGCCGAGATCGGCAGTCTGGTGGGCCTGTCCTCGACTCCCTGCTGGAAACGCATCCAACGGCTGGAAGCCGACGGAGTGATTCAGCGGCGGGTCGCACTGGTTGATCAGGACAAGATCGGGCTCGGCGTCACCGTGTTCGTCTCGATCGAGACCGGCGACCACTCCCAGCAATGGCTCGACCGATTCGCCGCCGAGGTCAGAGCCATGCCCGAGGTGATGGAATTTTACCGAATGGCCGGCGATGTCGACTATATGCTGCGCGTGGTCGTGCCCGACATCGCCGGCTACGATGGATTCTACAAACGCCTGATCGCGGCGGTGCCGCTCAAGAACGTCACCTCGCGCTTTGCCATGGAGAAGATCAAGGCGACAACGGCGCTGCCGATCCCGTGAGGCGCGACGTCAAGGCAAGCATGAGCCACTTCAGCACGGCGATGAGCTGCATCGCTCCGCGCGAAGATTCGTAAACCGCGGCGACCGCCGCCGAGACTGCTGAACGGGCAACCCCGAAAAATGGCCGGAAAGCCCCGTGCGTTTCGGATGAGCCGGCATATTGTTAGAGACGGATAAAGTATTATTCCGGTGTCGTAGAGAATATCTTGCGACTGAATTCCAAGCATCCGTGCTTTAATTGATTAACAACGCAGATATACAAGTCGAGGAAACAGAAAAATCCATTGTTAACCAAAGAATAACTGGAAAAATATATCGTTAACGACACTGTATTGCGGATGCATAACTGTGATTTCGACCACGGATATTAACCTCGCTGCAAGGTGAGGCCAGCTAGCGTTCGTCCCGGTTGCAGATCGGCCGGGCAATAACGGCCCCCGCAGCCAAGAGCGTCAGTTGTGAACCGTGGAGGCAAAAATGATCAATCTCGTGAAGCGCTTCGTGAAGGACGAGTCGGGCGCGACCGCCGTCGAATATGGCCTCGTCGCCGCCGGCATCTCGGTCGCGATCATCGCCGTCGTGCAGGGACTGGGCTCGAAGCTCAGTGCGACCTTCGTCCAGGACGCGTTCAAGTAAGCGCGCGACGACATGATCATGGTCGCCGATGCGATCAGGCTGGCGCTGTTTCCGGCGATGATGGCATTTGCTGCCTCGAGCGATTTCCTGACCTTGACCATCTCCAACCGAGTGTCGCTGATCCTCGTCGGCGGCTTCGTCGCGCTGGCGGCGATCGGCGGCGTGAGCGCGGCGGATGTCCCTTCCCATCTGGCCGCCGGCTGCGTCGTACTCGTCGCGGCGTTTAGTTTGTTCGCCCGCGGCATCGTCGGCGGCGGCGACGCCAAGCTCGCGGCGGCCACGGCACTCTGGCTCGGCTTCGATCATCTTTTGCCCTATCTGCTCTACGCATCACTGCTGGGCGGAGCGTTGAGTGTGGGGCTGATCTGGTTCCGCATGGCACCGCTGCCGGATTGGCTGGCGCGGCACGACTGGGCGCAGCGGCTGCACGGCAAGGACGCCGGCGTACCCTACGGTATTGCCCTTGCCGCCGCGGCGCTTGCCGTCTACCCGCAGACGCCATGGATGGCGATCGCAACGTGATCGCCCACACGCCGCCAGCGGCGACATCCCATCGATCTACCGATTGTTAACTTCATTTGGATACGCCGCGTTAACCATCTCTTGACCCTTAGCTGCTGAAATCGCCCTGCACCGCCAGATGGTCGGGTGCCGTTTCCGCAGGGGACCGATATGGGGGACACGTCGCTCATCCGCACCGCATTGCTCGTCGCATTGATTGCCGCTTTCGGCCTCGCCGCGGCCGGCCGCGCGCCCGCTGCCGAATCGCCCGCAAGCGCTTGCGCGTCCGTTCCGGGGATTGCGATCAGTACGCGATAATCAGCTTCCCTCCGCCCTGAGGACCGGCTTCTCCGATTCGGGCTGCGCTTTCCAGCCGTTCTGCTGGGCCATGACCTGACGCAGATAGGCGACGTTGGCTTCGGCCGCCGGCAGATCAGCACGCGCGAGGCCCCCGGCGCCCGCGGCCCGACCCTGCAAATCCATGACGAGGGCGAGGTTTTCCTGCACCCGCGAATCGACGCGCGACTGAACGGCCGCCCGCCGCAGCGTCGCTTCCGCCCGCACCAGGTCCTTGGAAAGCGCATAGGACAGGCCGAGGTTGGAGAGGACCGACGGCTCGTCCGGCACGATCCGCAGCGCGGTGGCGTAATAGCGTTGGGCCTCGTCATGCCGCCCCATCTGGTCGAGCGCCGCGCCTTGGACGCAGAGGATGCGCCAATCAGGGTCAGCGGGCGTATGGGCGTGATCGAGCACGTCGAACGCCCGTTTGTAATTGCCGATCTCAGCCAGCGCGCGGCCATAGGCGCCGAGCAGGCCGCGATGCTTCGGGTTGTGGATCGAACCCTGTTCGAGCACGGCAACGGCCTGCGCGCGCTGGCCATAGGCCCGCAGCGCCCGGGCATAATTGACCACCGCTTCGGGGTCGTTGGGATTGGCGCGGTAGCGTTCCGCCCACGCCAGCGCCGAGGGCCGATCGGCACCCCCGCCCGCCGCGGCGACGGCAGGCGCGGCGGTCGTCTGCGCCGGTTGTGCCGACTGTGTCGTGTTGCAACCGGCAAGCGCGACCGCGAGCGCACCCACGAGCACGACTAGCGCGAAGTGCTCAACGCCGGCCATCGGTTTGGAACGGATCGAGCGACTCATTACGGCCCCGTCAGGCCCCCAGACGGGTTCCGGCAATAAAGCGTTAACCTTAACGAGAAGTTAACGGGACTTAACGAAGGTTAACGGCGCCGCCGCTCGGCCTGCCCCGCTTTGCCTTCACCCCCGCCACGCTGCGTGCTAGCAGGGCCCGTTCAGGACGGCCTTCCGATGCATCCGGTCTTTCTTCCCCGCGGTCATTCCGCCACGACAGTTCCGGTAACTTTCGTTAACGCGGCCACTTGGCGCGACCTGCGTGAGCGGCTCGATGCGCGCGCGCGTGCCTTCGCCGACGCGGCGGGCTTCGAACCCAAGGCCGGGCGCCATCTTCTGCTGCCGGCGGCGGACGGGGCCCTTGCCGGCGTGCTGTTCGCGCTCGAGGCCGAGGACGACGCCAGCAAGGATTTGTTCTGGCCGGGTGCGCTGGCGCCGCTGCTGCCGGCGGGCGCCTATCGCTTCGCCAACGCCCCGCACGATTCGCGGCTGGCGGCGCTCGCCTTCGCGCTCGGCTCATACCGCTTCACCCGCTACCGCAAGCAGGACGGCAAAGAGGTCAAGCTCGAGCTCCCCGGCAACGTCGACGGCGAAGATCTCTCCCGCATCGTCGACGGCGTCACGCTCGCGCGCGATCTCATCAACACGCCGGCGAACGATCTCGGGCCGGCCGAGCTTGAAGCGGCGGCGCGCGCGCTCGCGCAGCGCCACGGCGCCGAGGTGTGCGCGGTCGTCGGCGAGGACCTGCTCGAGCAGAATTTTCCGCTCGTTCACGCGGTCGGCCGCGCCGCCGCGCGCGCCCCGCGCCTCATCGATCTCACCTGGGGCGAGCCGAGCCATCCCAAGATCACGCTCATCGGCAAGGGCGTGTGCTTCGATTCGGGCGGCCTCGACATCAAGCCCGAGAGCGGCATGCTCAACATGAAGAAGGACATGGGCGGGGCGGCCGCAATGCTGGCGCTGGCGCACATGCTGATGGACCGCGGGCTGAAGCTGCGGCTGCGCGTGCTCATTCCCGCGGTCGAGAACGCGATTTCCGGCTCGGCGTTTCGCCCGCGCGACGTCTACCGCTCGCGCAAGGGCCTCACCGTCGAGATCGGCAACACCGATGCGGAGGGCCGGCTCATTCTCGCCGACGCCATCGCGCTCGCCGACGAGGAGCGGCCGGACTTGATCGCGGACATGGCGACGCTGACCGGCGCCGCGCGCGTGGCGCTGGGAACCGAGATCCCGCCGTTCTACACCGACGACGACGCGTTGGCGGCGGCGCTCGCGGACTGCGCCGCCAGCGAAAACGATCCGCTGTGGCGCATGCCGCTGTGGCGGCCGTACGACGCGCTGCTCGAGTCCAAGGTGGCGGACGTCAACAACGTCTCCTCCGGCAATTTCGGCGGCTCGATCACCGCCGCGTTGTTCCTGCGCCGGTTCGTCGCGGCGGCCAAGGCGTGGCTGCATTGCGACATCTACGCCTGGAACCAGACCACCAAGCCCGGGCGGCCCGAGGGCGCCGAGTGCCAAGCCGCGCGCGCGCTCTACGCGCTCTTGGTGTCGCGCTATGGCTGAGGGGCAGCTTTACGAGGTGGTCGAACCCACGGCGCCGCTGCGCCAAGCGCCCTCCCCCGATGCGCCGCTCGACACCGAGGCGCTCAAGGGCGAGCGCGTGACCGTCTACGAGATCGAGGAAGGCTGGGCGCGGGGCAAGCTCGAGGCCGACGGCTATGCGGGCTTCTTGCCCGCAAACGCGCTGCGCGCTTCCGGTCCGGCGCCGACCCACAAGGTCGCGGCGCTGCGCACGCTGGTGTTCCCGGGACCATCGATCAAGCTGCCCCCGCTCGAAGGGCTCGCCCTCGGATGCCGGCTCGCGGTTGCACGCATCGAGGACGCGTTCGCGGTCACCGCCGCCGGCGGCTACGTGCCGGCGCGCCATCTCGTTTCGATCGACGAGCGGGAACGCGACTTCGTCGCGGTGGCCGAGCGCTTCTTGGGTGCGCCTTATCTCTGGGGCGGCAAGACGTCGCTCGGCCTCGACTGTTCGGGCTTGTTGCAGGTCGCGCTCGGCGCGTGCGGAATTGCCTCCCCGCGCGACAGCGCCGTGCAGGAAAGGGCGCTCGGAAAAGAACTCTCGATCCCGCACTCCGAACTGCGGCGGGGCGACCTCGTGTTCTGGCAGCGCCATGTGGCGATCGTGCGCGACGCCGCCTCGCTCGTTCACGCCAACGCCTTCCACATGGCGGTCGCGTTCGAGCCGCTCGCGCAGGCGATCGCGCGCATCCGCGCCGCCGGCAGCGAGGTCACGAGCATGCGGAGGCTCAATTTGCCGGGGTAATAGTGCTGCCGTTGTCTTCGACTCGTCATGCCCGGGCTTGACACCGCAAGTCGGGTTTACCCGACTTGCGGCACTTCATATGCAGAACTCGGGCAAGCCCGAGTTCTGTGGCATCCATCGAAAAGAAGTACTTCAACCCAAGAGGATGGATTGCCGGGTCATCAGCGCGTTCACGCGCGTCTTCGACGCGCTATGCCCGGCAATGACGGCTGAGCGGATCAATGCCAATGGCCCTCGGCGACGGCGTCAATCCGCGGACACGCCGCTTGCCTTGATCGGGCCGCTCCAGCGCGCGATCTCGGCGGCCACGAACTTGGCGAAGTAGTCCGGGCTTCTGCGCTCCGGCGGCGCGACCTCCTCGCCGAGCGCTTCGAAGCGCTCGCGCACGGACGGCGTGTCGAGCGCCTCGCCGACGGCCCCATTGAGGCGGCGCACGATCGGCTCGGGCGTCCCCTTGGGCAAGAACAGGCCCTGCCAGGTGCCGACTTCGAAATCGAGGCCCTGCTCGCGCGCAGTCGCGACGTTCGGCAGGACCGCGGGCCGCCGCGAGCCCGTGCTGGCGATCGCCTTGATGGAGTTGCTTTCGATCTGCGGCAGCGACGTCGACACCGAATCGCACACGTAGTCGATGCGGCCGGCCATCAGGTCCTGCATCGCCGGCCCCAAGCCGCGATAGGGAATATGCGTGACGTCGACGCCCAAGGCCGCGTTGAGCAGGATGCAGCTCACGTGCGAGGCCGAACCGGCGCCGGCGGAGCCGAACTTGACCGTCGCCTGGTTCGCCTTCACGTAGGCGATGAACTCGGGTAGCGAATTTGCCGGAAGGGTCTTCGGCGCGATCAACACGCGCGGCGACTCGACGACGAGCCCGAGCGCGGTGAAGTCGGCAATGGTGTCGTAGGGCGGCTTCTTGTAGAGCGTCTGGCTCCAGGCGTGCGTGCCGCTGTTTCCGAGCACGAACTGGTAGCCATCGGGCGGCGCCTTGGCGACGCGCAGCGAACCGACCGTGCCCCCCGCCCCGCTCGGATTCTCCACCACGACCTGCTGGCCGAGGACGTCGCTGAGCCCTTGCGCCAGGATGCGGCCGGCAACGTCGCTCGGGCCGCCGGCGGCAAACGGCACGACCAGCGTGAGC
>Ga0209647_1002188_pt1 | contig 15883 bp, 20 predicted proteins | sample GraSoi_2013_60cm_FD_185827 | JGI IMG/M metagenome (GOLD analysis project Ga0209647, IMG submission 185827) | Grasslands soil microbial communities from the Angelo Coastal Reserve, California, USA - Sample 9_17_2013_60cm (SPAdes) (version 2) | ecosystem: Environmental > Terrestrial > Soil >...
GCAGACTAGTTTTGGCTGAACCCATTGGACTTTATCGGGAATTCCCGGCGGATTTTCGAACGGCAATTTATCGGTATTGAGCCTCTATCGATTCGTCGCAATTCAATGTTTAACAAAGGTATAGATGCGTGTACGTGGAGCATGGGGAGGAGCCGGATCGCCGACTGACTCTCCGGTCCCATGACGGCCCTCGAAGCAGGCATTCACTTGATACTCGAATGGCGTACCATGCTTATAAAACGGGGTCTGTTTCGGGTTACCGGTGATACCCTTGGCGCGGAGGTTGGCACTGCCATTGGCCTCTATGGTTCCATTAAGTTCATAAAAATTTGCCGCCCCCCTGATTCCAGTCTCTCCGTGCAAGGCTCCATCTTTTACTTTCACGGGGAATTCTCTAGTTGCAGCTAGCGCCGTAGTGCCATCTGGGTTTTTGTACTCGTGGAAGTCAATCGACACCGACCAATTCCCATCGAAAGCCGTTCCCGGCGAAGCAGCTTTCGTATTTTCTCTGGAATTTTGGACGGATTTTCGACCGGCGATTTATCGGGCAGGCGCCTGCTCGTTATTCGACTCCCACCGACAAAGCAGCGGACCGTTCGAAGTGAAGATGATCGAAACTTCTCGACCTGAGGAAACATCTTGGAAGGCGGAACTATCAACCAAACCGGAAAGAAAAGTTCGAATGGGGCGAAAGAAACTTTGACCAGTGCGACTTAGGCGATATCCCTCATCTAAGATGACGGAGGGTGCGGCCCGGCTAGGCAGGATGGTATCGGACCTAAATGGCGACATACAAATGGGAGCTGGAGGAGGAATCGAAATAGTTTTCATAAAATTGGTGAGGGGTGGGCTCCGATTGACGTAGCATCCATCGTGCCATGGTGAATAGGTGTGATATAAGTGCTTGTTGTGGAGGTGCTTATCGCAGGGAGATGGCAAAATTCGCCGTGCTGACCTATTCCGAAAATGGAGCCACATTTCCCAATGATGGAATGGGATCTCCATTTTGTAAGCCAAACGAAATAATACAGAACGAGGGTTGAAAAAAGCCGCTACCTGACCCAAGAAGAAGCAGCGAGAAGAGCGGGCCCCGGAAAGCAAGAAGCCGGGGATCGACCCGGCGATCATTGAAGAGTCAGGCGCATGGTGGAAACAAAATCAGAAGGCGCTGCTTCGACTCTGAAATCATAAGTTCGACGATCCGTCTTGTGGCATCTGAAGCTATAGCGCTTCCTACTACCAGCGTGCGAAACGATCCAGTTTCATGACCAAGCCTGTGATTGTCGAGAATGCGTACCACAACCTACGTGACAAAAACTGCCCAGACCCAGCCAGCTTGCAAATAATGCGGTTGCGCGGTCGATATCCAGGTCGCCCGGTTCACAACCAGAGCTGGTCGCGGGCTACTCGATAACGGCGACGGCTCCTATCAATTCTTCGAGCGTCAACACTAACTACCTCCTTTCTTCCACGCTCTTAGCCTAGGTTAATTGCGTTTCCACGGAATTAACGATCAAAAAAGTGAGTTGCTTAGGTGAGCAGGCCGAGAACGTATGTACGCAACTGGCTGAGCGCCTGGGTGTGAATCTGACAAATACGCGACTCAGTCCGCCCAAAAGCCAAAGCGATATCTGCGAGTTTCATGCCTTCGTAGTAATACATGGCCAGGACTCTCTTAGGCACGTCGGGGAGTTGCTTGATGCGCTCAGCAATCAGCTCGGTTAGCTCTTTCCGTTCAAGCCTCTCGAAAGCGGAAGTCCCGGTTTCGTCCGGAATAATGTCATGTAACGAATCTCCGCTCCCTTCCCATTCTTCGGAAACATCGAGGGAGATAACTTCGATCGGACGCACTTGGTCCATCAGAGCGTTCAACTCTTTCGCGCTGATACCCAATTCCTCACAAAGCTGCTCCGGACCCACCGCGCACCCTCGCTCCTGCTCGATTCGAGAAATCAGAGTACCAAGTTGTTTTGCCTTTGAGCGTCTCGATCGCGACATCCAGTCCATTCGACGCAGTTCATCGAGGACGGCTCCCCGAATCCTTATTGAGGCGTAAGCAATGAAACTATTGTTCTTAGTCTCTTGAAAACTCTGAGCGGCAGCGACTAGACCGGCAAGACCTACACTGTAGAGGTCGTCGATTTCGATTCTTGCTGGAAGCTCACGTTTCATCCGGTCGACGATCGATTTCACCAAAGGGCGGCGATTTTCGAGTAATGATTCGAAATTACTGGGTGAATCGCACGGGTCGCAATCGTGGTTCGGGACAAATTCGATAGTTTCAGGAGCTAGTGGCGCGGCGACTGTTAGCTGAGATTTATTGGGAACGAAACCAATCGCCGTGCCATTGATCGTCATAAGAGAATCGATTTAACTAATATCCGAGCATTCTCCCAATTGATGTCACGAGAGATCGACTAACTAACGTGATGAGTCTCGTTCGGATCGATGAGTCCCTCCCATACAATGATCGAAGAGTTACAATAGCCTTTCGATATAACAAGCTTAACCAAGCATGGAATCAGGCATTTGCTGACACGGGCGCACTCCGATGATCACAATATAGGCTCCGTATGGCCGTTATATCATTCGCGAGTCACATCGTTCTCGCTTATGAGAATGCCGAACGCCAGCTCAAGCTTCTCCGACACGCAGACCATGAGCATCCGCTTCAACCGCTAGCACGCGAAGTTCGTTCGGTGAATTCGGACTAAACGCGATCAACTGCTCGAGCGTGGCGGCGTTTGGCTGCGGGGTTTTCTCGGATGGGACTTAGGGACAGAATGAGACCTGTAGGATCTGTCCGTGTGCGTGACCCATTACCGGAATTCATTGCGTTCTACCACCTAGAAATCGAGATTCGCCGTTTGATCTAGTTACAAGCGGCGATTGTAATCTCGGCAAGTCGTGCGAAAATTTGGAGCGCGAAAAAAAGCGAGCCTTACGATGGGCTCTTTAATCCCCCTGCTGTTATGGTCACAAGGCTAGTGCTAGCAGCTTACGTTTTATTCACCACTCTCGGAGCGAGAGCAGCCACGGAATTGCCCGCTATCACTGTTACCGGCGAGATCAAGCCTCCTGGTGACATCGTGAGCAGAGACCGTGATCAGCGGTCCCCAGATATTCATTGGCCCACCACCTTATCCATCAAATGGTCAGAAGTATTTGCCCATAATGGGATCGTGATCAATGCGTCTTGCACGACGGTATGGAATTACCTCGTCGAGGCGCGGGAGTGGCCGAATTGGTGCCCGTTCAGTGGCAAGGTGGTGATTCAAGATGGTTCACCGATCCTGCAAAAGGACACCAAGTTCACCTGGAGAGGTTTTGACCTGCCACAAGATATCTCATCAGAGTATCAACACAGGTCCGAGCCATTGCTAGCCAAAGTAATTGAATGCGTTCCCGAACGTCGCATCGGCTGGTACAGCTGTTCAGGGATATTGACTATCCATGGGCCTCTCTATATCTCCTACCATACCTGGCTTATTACCCCGATTGGTTCGAAAAAGTGCTACGTCACATTCGAAGAAGTCGCCACCGGCACGGCGGCGCGATACGCTCGAGGAATCTATCCTGAAGTAGTGCACGTCAGCCATCAAAATTGGCTGGAACGGTTGAAAAGGGTCTCAGAAAATGACGGCTGATAGGCTCCACCGGTGCCGAAGCACCTAAGGAATGGTGATTTACGATGACGCTAGAGGAGGTTTTTGCCAGCGAAGAGTCCAACCTCAAATTCCAGCTGCTCACCGCCCTTTATTCCGGTATAGCTAGACAGCAGAAATGGGTCGCGGACTGGTTTTGAATCGACCACCACTGGCCGGTTTTCAACCGACCGCCGATATATGAGCACGGGAGATCCTTCCCGTTGTTGCTTTTGATGTCTAAATCGCCTTAATTCGCTGTGACACTTTTCCATGTGTCAAATTGTAATGGTTGCAGTAGGTCATCTATTGATTCTTTCGTTGGTGCTTTTCGGTTTTTGGCTTTCGCACCGTTACATATCGCGCAGATTCATTCGTTCCAGTATCCATTGTCCAACTCAGTTGGCGCTTAAAGGCCAATACGAGGCACCGCCTCGCGGTTGGAACGTCCTGTATCTGATTATTCAATTGATCATCCCCCGCCTGATGTTTTTCACGGCGATCACTGGACTTTATCTAATTCTGATTCATGATTTCGCGCTTCGGTCCACAATTTCAACTTGGTTCAGCGAGCCTAGCTGGGAATGGAAATTGCCTGTTGCCCTGGCGATAGGCGTTTTAATTAATCTGATTGTTACTGTCGGAAGGCTTAGCAGCCGACGACTGCGAGAGGCGGCCTTGAAAGATCTCGAACATTCTCACGCGATTCTGATCTTGACTGGCGCACAAGCCCTGCAGGCTCTATTGCCACTTATTTTCGCTTTCCTGGTTATTCCGATGCTAGGACTCCCAAATGATGTTGTGGGATTCTTTGAACGCTTCACGCTCGTTCTGGTTATTATTTTCGTTGGGATCGACACTTTGAGAACGCTCCGTTTGGTCGAAGCGAAAATCGCTCATCGCGCGAAGCTAAGGTCCGGTGGTGAGGAACGCCAAGTTCGCGCAGCGGAGACGCAGTATTCGGTCATGCATCGGTTACTAAATGTGCTGGTCGTTCTGGCGACAGTGGGCGCGGCATTGATGGTTTTTGATCAAGTCCGTGCATTTGGTGCCAGCCTCCTAACTTCCGCCGGAATCGTCGGATTGGTAGCGGGAATCGCGGCTCAGCGAACACTACAAAACGTCTTCGCTGGTCTCCAGCTTGCGATCACCCAGCCGATTGCTCTCGGTGACGTGGTTGAGGTTGAGAATGTTGTCGGGACAATCGAGGAAATTACTTTCAGCTTCGTTTCTGTGAGGTTACGGGATCTTCGCCGGTTGATCCTGCCGGTTACCTATTTCCTCGAAAGGCCCTTTACCAATTGGACTCGAACCTCTGCCGAATCGGCCACGTCTTTTTCGTTGGTCCTATCTTTGGATGCCTCGCTCCCAGCGATACGCAACCAAGTGGACACGATCCTGCGCTCCCATCCGCTTTGGAACGGCGGCAAATGGGAAGTTATGATCAGCGAACTGGGTGAGTCGTCAATGGTTGTCCGAATCACCGTTAGTGCCGCTAACCCCGAGATCGCCTTCCAGCTCAAGTCACAGGTACAAGAGCATATTTTGGATTATCTAAATCAGTTCAAGAAAGGCTCTCTTATCGGTGCGGTTACCGATCCAAAACCTGCAATGAAGTTGTCAGAAACAGCAACTCCAAAGAACTTGGAACCTGCAACGACGCAGCCCTAGCAAAGCGGCGTCCGAAAAGTGACGATAATTAGACTTCTGGCGATTCGATCGGACGATTCAGCGTTCTTCTTGGCTTGCTCTGTCGCCCTATCAATCGACATAGACAACATGGCTATATGGCTATGTTATCTCTAACTTGATTAATAATGGTGTTCGGTCCGCTGTACCGCTGACAAAAGGTTCGAAATCATAGTAGTATCCCGCACACCATCCCATCACTTGGCAGGGTTCGTGGAACGCAAACCTTGCTGCGGAAGCGGCGCGTGACTCTTCAATGATCGCCGGATCGATCCCCGGCTTCTTGCTTTACTGGCCCCCACTCTTCTTGCTCCTTCTTCTTGGTCAGGTGGCGGGTTTTTTTGCAACCCTCGTCCTGTATTTTTTCGTTCGGCTTACAAAATGGAGATCCCAATCCATGATTGGGAAACATGGCTCCATTTTCGGAATTGGTCAGCACGGCGGAATTCTGTCATCTCTGTGCGGTAAGCACCTCCCCAACAAACACTTATATCACATTCATTCACCATGGCACGATGGTTGCTACCTCAATTACGGCATGCCCAATGTTTGGGCGAATTTTCGAGCCTTACGTTTATGAAAAAGCAGTTTGGACAGTGGTCACTAAGTTTTGGAGGTGTTGCATGCATTATTTGCTGGATCCTCCTTTTCTCCGCTGGACTATTTGTTGGCACTAAGCCCTTTCGCGACCAGCTAGCAAAAAGCTTCGACCTGGGAGACCTCTTCCGGGTATGCCTTTGTTACACTCCAACGAACGCCGCCTTGCTTACTTGCTTGGCCGGTCTTGCGGGCGGCATTTCCAGCCGCCTAACGTACGGCCGCTTTGTGGAAGATCCTCTGGGTATTGAGGCAACCGAGAAACTGACGGTTGCTGATGTTCTAGTGCGGACCGAAAACCCTGTCGCCTCGATGCTGCGGAGTTTTATTGTTTATTTCATCTTTGTCGCTGGTTTGGCTCTAGCATCTCCACAAAACCCGTTCTCTGAACCGACCCAGGACCAGTATTTTCGGTTTGCAGCGATGGTATCGGTTCTTGGGTTTGTCGTCGGTTACGATCCATCGGTTTTCAATAGCCTCCTTCGCAAACTCCCTTGGATACGCGAGCAGCAACAGGAACCGGCTACCGTCAAAGCGGACGGGACACCAGCAACACGACCATGATGATGGCGACGATGTAAATACTTTCGCCTTTGCTGCGTTAAAACCGCAATGAAAGATAAAGGTGAGATCGTCCGCTGTGTTTTCCCTAGGAGAACTGTTCGTTTTACGGGGAGCGGGTGACGAGACTCGAACTCGCGACATCTTCCTTGGCAAGGAAGTGCTCTACCAACTGAGCTACACCCGCACAGAATGAAGGGAGAATCATGCCCCTCCCAAACGATGATTCAAGTTCTTTTTTGCCGCTCTCGAATGAACTGAAACGTGCTACTTATATAAGCATGAGCCGGCTCGCTGAAATTATTAATTATAAGCGGCAGGAAATTTCTCCCTGGATCGCTCACACCAACGACTGGAAAAGACGCGCTGGGGAACACCGCAACTTCCGCGGGTTTCGTACCGCGCTGGATCTCGCTCCGTTCGGGTTCATCGCCGAGGTGAAACGTGCCTCACCTTCTGCCGGCGTGATTACTGAGCAATTCGATCCTCTTTCGATCGCAACGAAATATTACGAGGGCGGCGCCCACTGTATCTCGGTGATTACGGATGAGCGCTATTTCCAAGGGCACTTGGACTATTTGGCTCTGGTCCATCAGCACGTCCCGGTTCCGACACTGCGCAAGGATTTCATCATCCATGAAGTGCAGATCTATCAGGCCGTTTTGGCTGGCGCCGACGCGATCCTCCTGATTGTGGCTGCACTCTCAGATAACGAATTGAAATATCTTCACCAGGTAGCCACCAGTCTGGCGGTGGATGTTATGGTGGAGGTGCACAATGAGGCGGAACTAGAACGCGCCTTGAACATTCATGCCGACTTCATCGCTATTAACAATCGGGATTTGACGACTTTCAACCTTGACTTGCGTACAACTGAGCGCCTCTTGCCCTTGATCCCCTCGCAATGTACGATCGTCAGCGAGAGCGGTATTCAAACCCCGGCGGACGTGCAGCGTATTCTCCACGCCGGGGCAAATGCCGTGCTCGTGGGCGAGTCGCTGATGCGAGCCAGTGATCCGAAGAAGTTACTTCATGATCTGTTGGAAGCGGCGCGGCTGGAAAGAGCCTGAGGAGCTCGTCGGATTTAGAATTGAGCCGTACGCTAGATAGAGAGTTGAGTGAGAAAAAAGGCCGGCCGTGCGGACGGGCTCCTGAGATTTCGCTCCGCGAAAGGGAAAGATACTCCAGTCTCAGCGAAGCGGAATTTGAGGATCCTGGTGAGACGGACGAGACCTATTCCCTTAGAATCCGAAAGTTACCTTTCGATTGAGCTCGCAAATCCCACAGGATCCTCGGCCCATGGAAACGTTCCAGGCGGATCATACCGACGCCGGACAACGCTTTGATGTCGTAGTCTCCAAGCGAATCGGCCGTTTGTCGCGAGCACGGGTGCAAAGCCTGATCGAATCAGGACACATCCGGCTCAACTCGGAAGAAGTCCGCGTACGCCAACGGGTACACGCGGGGGACAGGATCACCGTGAGCGAACCGGAGCCGCAGCCGGTCGAAATCGTGCCGCAATCGATCGCTTTGTCAATCTTGTACGAAGATCTCTACCTCGTAGTGATCAACAAACCTGCCGGTCTGACTGTTCATCCCGGTGCGGGGAATCCGGACGGTACGTTGGTAAATGCTCTTTTATATCACTGCTCCTCCCTCAGCGGTATTGGAGGAGAATTACGCCCCGGGGTGGTACATCGGCTTGATAAAGAGACTAGCGGATGCCTGGTAGTGGCAAAGGACGATCTCACCCATCAAGGTCTAAGCCGGCAATTTGCCGGTCGAAAGGTTGAAAAATATTATTTGGCTCTTTGCCAAGGAAAGTTCTCGGTCAAACAGGGTGAGGTAGTCGCACCAATCGGACGGCATCCGGTGCATCGAAAGAAGATGGCCATCATGGAAAGAGGGAGAAGCGCCCGCACACTTTTCGAAGTGCTGCAGGAGATTGGCGACCATTCACTCGTCTTGTGTCGTTTGTTCTCCGGCCGGACGCACCAGATTCGCGTGCATATGCAGCATTTAGGTCATCCCGTCGTTGGTGATAAATTGTACGGGCGACAGTCTCGCCAATTTCAACGACATATGTTGCATGCCTGGCGTCTAGGTTTCTCTCATCCCGTAATGGAAAAATGGTTCGAATTCGAAGCAGAAATACCGCATGAATTTGTCGTACTTGGTGTCGACGCCAATGAGCTTACTCACACAAGGAATCGAATTAGTCATTCAGGAGCTTCAGCCACTTCGGCGCCGGACCGATCTCCGGTTCGATCGAACCATTCTTGACCGGATTGGACAACTTGGCTCCCTTCTTGCCGTTGAGTCCGCTCGGACAGAGGAGCAAGCTGTGGTGGCCGAATCGACCTCTCTCGTCACGACGCCAGCTCCTGCGGTGAAGTCTTCCAATGATGAAAAACTCCGTCAATTAGAGCAAACGGCCCTGGCCTGCCGCAAATGCCCGCATCTGGTCGCGTTCCGGCACCAGGTCGTTTTTGGCGTCGGCAATCCGGACGCCGAACTGATGTTTGTCGGAGAGGCGCCAGGCGCCGACGAAGACTTGCGAGGAGAGCCATTTGTAGGACGAGCCGGAGAGTTGCTTACGCGAATTATTCAGACCATGGGATTTTCCCGCGCAGAAGTTTATATTGCTAATGTTCTTAAGTGTCGGCCTGACGTGCCCCCCGGCAAATCCGGCAACCGACCACCGACTGCTGAGGAGATGGCCACTTGCCTGCCCTATCTGCGCGAGCAGATCGCACTGATCCGGCCCAAACTCATGGTGGCACTTGGCGGAGTGGCAATGCGCGGTCTCTTTGGGGTAGATCAGCCGATGAAATCGCTTCGTGGTCGCTGGCACCAATTTGCAGGTATTCCGGTGATGCCGACGTTTCATCCCTCCTACTTGCTTCGGAATCAATCACTTACGGAAAAGCGAAAGGTTTGGGAGGACATGTTGCTCGTTCTCGAACGTCTTGAGCGGCCCATCACCGAGCGCCAACGTAACTTCTTCTTGGCGAAAGGCTAAATGAGTGGAGTCCAAACCCCCAAGATCGGCCATCATACTGATCCGCGGATTCTTTTGGTCGAGGATGAAAAGGATTTGGCCCAGCTGATATGCGAAATTCTTAGTACCTTACCGGCCAGAGTAACCGTGGCCAAGAATGGCCGAGAGGCCATTCGCATCATCGAATCGGATCAATCTTTCGATCTAGTGCTGCTGGACCTCGTCCTTCCGCAACTCAGTGGGCTAGATGTGCTGCGGCGACTTCGGCGGATCTCCACCAGCACCAAAGTGATTCTTTCAACCGGTTACGTAGCGTCTTTGGATTCAAAGGACTTGGCCGGGCTCGAAGTCTCCGGCCTACTCGCAAAGCCATACCTGCCAAACGAGCTTCTGGCCGCCGTCCGCGCCGCGCTCTGGCCAGAACTGGATTCCCGACAGTGAATCAGCGGCGAAAAATTCTTTCCTGGATCACAGAGTAGAGTATTTTTGCTCTTTTGGGAGCCGGTTTATGCCGATATTAGAACGTTTCTTTTTACCAGACAGAGACGAAATTTGGGAGCAACTCGCCGAAGAAATCGGAGGCAACTTTTATGATGGTGGCTTTTGGTTGGGTGATAGCAAAGTGCGCGCGCACGTTGGGGACTGGATAGTCACGCTCGACACGTACAAGGACGCCGGAGCCATTGCCACTCGGCTGCGGGCGCCGTTTGTGAACAAAGACGGATTTGTTTTCTCGATCTTTCGAGAGAATAGCTTTGAGGATCGTCACTCGGATGATACTCAAGACCTGGAAGTTGGTTATGTCGACTTCGACGAAAGATTCGTTATCAAGAGCAACAACGTGGAAGAGGTGAAGAAACTGTTTTCGGATGACAAAATCCGAGAGTTTCTAAAGAAACAGCCGCAGGTATACTTTAGCGCGTCCAAAGACAGTGGCTGGTACTCAAAGGATTTCCCGGATGGAATTGGTGAATTGCTGTTCAAGGTGCGTAGTGAAATCAAAGATTTAGCTCGATTAAAAGAATTGTACGCGCTCTTCGGCGAAACACTCGATCAACTTTGCCGGATTGGCGCCGCAACTCATGACGATCCTGGTCTCGTCATTTGACCGCTAAAGCGTTTAAGTAACCCTATGTTTCCCCATTCCAGAGTCATTGCAGTCATTTCGTTACTGTTAGCCTCTCTTCCCGAAGCAAACGCTTTGCTGTGGAAGTCGAGCGATTTCAATTGCTCGGTCAATCTTCCAGATGGAACACCACAGGTCGAGCCCTGGCAGGTGATGATGCCGGCGGATCCGACCGGCCTGACGGGAGCGCACCGCAAAGACTTCAGCGCATACGTCTACCTCGGCATGGTGACAGAAGATGATCCTCATTTTACGCTCAACGAAAAGAGCATCGACGAACTGCAGAAGCGTTTCTTTGGTACTGGACTCGGCTTCCGGCATACGATCGAGTCGATCAGCCGGCATGGGATGACAGGGTTTCGCTTGACCGGCACGCATCGGTACAATTCCAACAATTACTCCATTGTGGTCGATATGTTCGAGTCGAATGGCAAGGTCTATGAGGTGGCGGGACTCTCGAAGGACGAGACGAATCCGTTAAAAGATCCGGATATTAGGTCCTTCATCGATAGCTTTCGAATTGGGAAATAGAGGTTAGCATATTAACCTGATCCCCCGGCCCGCAGTCGCTACGCGACAGCGTTGCGGGCGAGTCCTGGCTCAGAAATCCCCCAGGGTAAATGCCAAGTAGGCATTCTTCGGGCGGCAGCCCGTCAGCTTTCTGAGGCTGGAGCATCAAGGCTAATTTGTACCCAGACCCTTCTTCAGATCCTCCACAAACTCTTCCACGTCTTGCTCAGTCGTATCCCAAGAACACATCAGACGCGCCCCTCCCCCAGGTCCTACATCCGTGTAAAATCGCCAACCGAGCTTATACATATAATTGATAGCCGACCGTGGAAGTTTAACGAATACGGCGTTCGCTTCGGTGGGAAAGAGAATGTTCGTTTCCGGCAACCGCTTCAGTTTATCAGCAAGATTCTTTGCCATCCGGTTAGCATGTTTGGCACGTTCCAGCCAAAGACCGTCCTTCAACAAGGCCAACCAAGGGGCAGAAAGAAAACGCATCTTCGAAGCGAGTTGCCCGCTCTGCTTCATCCGATAGGCGAACTCCTGGGCAACCTCTCTTTGGAAAAAAACGATCGCCTCACCAAAACCGAGACCGTTTTTGGTGCCACCAAAGCTTAATGCATCGACCCCGGATCTCCATGTTAAGTCTGCCGGAGAACAACGGATCGAAGCCAGCGCGTTCGCAAATCGGGCACCATCGATGTGTAAAAACAAGCCAAGCGATTTTGCCAGCTGACTTATTCTCTCGATCTCGTCCAAGTGGTAAACTGTTCCCACCTCGGTCGCGTTGGTCAACGAAATCGCCCGAGGTTTTGATCCGTGTATTTCGCGCTGTAGATCGATTATCCGCTGGATTTGGCCGGGATCGATCTTGCCCATCTCACCACCGACCACAATTGTTTTCGCACCCGGTACGAAATGACCGAGAGCATTGCATTCATCGGTTTCAATGTGTGAATGCTCGTGAACAATGACGCCATGATAACTCCGTACGACGACGCTCAGGGCCAGACAATTGGCGGCGGTCCCATTGGAAACGAAGAATACCGCACATTCCTTTTCGAAAACATCGGAAATCGCCTGCTGCGCTTTGAACGTAAATTCGTCGTCCCCGTAACCAGTCACATGTCCTTCGTTCGCTTCCCGCAATGCCGTAAGGACTTCCGGAAAGATACCGGCGTTATTGTCACTAGCGAAATGTCGCAGGCGTTTATTCATAAATCGTGACACTTTCGCGATCTCCCCTCAGCACTGCCAATTCTTTTTTGACGGCGTGTCATCTCCCTTTTGCGCGGCGCTGGCCCGCGATCGGCGCGTCGTTCTATCTATCGTGCGAAATGGGTTGGTCTTCGGTCGCGGCTCCGAGCTAGGAGGCCGTTGAAATACCCTTGATATGTGATATTGGCAAGAACGCGCCACCCAGTCGAATGAAAGAGGAAATGATATTGGTCGTCCGGCGAAGCCTTCTCGAATCCCTTGGAGTTTTTCAGGGCTTCACCCAGGAGGTCGATCGCTATTTGCCCACGCTTCTGGCACGGGAAAACAATTTTTTCGCGGCACGATCTACGGCTGAGAATGATCCGAGTCTCAAGCAGATCATTCCGTATGCACTCATCAGCGGCCAAGGAAAGGTTCTCCGCTACAAACGCGGGAAAGCGTCCGGAGAAAAGAGACTCGTAGCCAAGGCTTCAATCGGAATCGGCGGCCACATGAACGATCAGGATGAAGGACTTTTTGCTCTGGATCGGGCTGCTTATCTGGCGGGCGTCCAACGAGAGATTGATGAGGAGATTCGAATTCCAAATCCTCGGTCACACCGGATTGTCGGTTTGATTAATGACGACTCGACGGAGGTCGGGCGGGTGCACCTCGGGGTTGTACATGTGGTTCAGCTGCCGGCGGCCGAAGCCACGAAACGGGAAAGCGCCATCACCGAGGTAGAATTCTTGACACCCGCGGAACTACGAGCCGAACGAGAATCCCTGGAGACCTGGTCTCAGATCTGTCTGGATCACTTGGAGGAAATTCTCGATTCCTGAATCGAGGTATCATTTTCGCATGCCCGGTAGCGGTGCAATCGCTGTGGTAGCGGCGACTGTCCGGCTAGGCCTGAGCATCTGGCAGTCCGAGAAGGTCGCGCGAAGCAACAAAGCGAGCCCGACCAAAAAGCGCAGTCGCCACCGTGCTGCCTCCAAAATCGTGCGGATCTTTTCCGGTAGCGGCGACTGTCCGGCTAGGCCTGAGCATCTGGCAGTCCGGGAAGGTTGTACGAAGCAACTGAGCGAGGCCGACCAAAAAGCACAGTCGCCACCGTGCTGCCTCCAAAATCGTGCGGATCTTTTCCGGTAGCGGCGACTGTCCGGCTGGGTCTGAGTATCTGGCAGTCCGGGAAGGTTGCACGAAGCGATAGAGCGAGCCCGACCAAAAAGCGCAGTCGCTACCGCGCTACCTCCAAAATCGTTTGGATCTTTTCCGGTGCCGCGATGCCAGCCGACACCAAGGCCCAGCAAGCCAATGACGAAGGCCACGAAGCGATGCCTTCGTAAGGCGAGCCCTCGAAAATGATAGCGACAGATTAACGCACCGGCCAAACGCACAAACGGCTTTAGCCAGGAACGACCTCTTGCCGATACGGCATACCATCCTGGGCGCCCGGCCTAGTCACGGCCAGAGAAGCCGCTTGGCAGGCGCGTCGCACAGCCTCCTCCACACTTAGTCCTTCGGCTATCCCTGTACTAAACCAGCCAACGAAACAATCTCCCGCTCCGGTTGTATCGACCGCTTGCACTACCGGCGCGGTGACGCGAGTGATCGTCGTGCCGGTCGAAAACAGCACCCCCTCCGCCCCAAGCGTTACCACAACTATTTTACAGCCCTGGCGCAAAAACCAATCAACGCTCTTTTCGATCGATGATTCAGCGCTTAAGCCGAGAGCCTCATGTTCGTTGACCACAATCGAGTACAGGCTTTCGTAGACTTGCTTCGGGAGCGTTCGCGTCGGCGCCGGATTCAAAATGAAACGGCGATTTAGTTCTTGGCACAAACGAGCGGTTGCTTCGATTGCTCCATCCCTGATTTCGAGCTGAGAGACGACCACGTCAGCCCGCGCAAACGCATCGCGCGCCGCAGAAACCATCGCCGAATCAACCGCTTCGTTTGCCGATTTCGCTACTGCGATCAGGTTTTCTCGGGTAACGCCGTCGACCAGTATGAGCGCGACACCACTGGGAGCGTTCTGAACACAATGAAAGTAATCGAGATTGATGCCTTCCTTGCATAACCGATCTCGAGCGGCGGAACCAAAGGCATCAGCGCCGAAAGCACCTAGAAAGATTACCTGTCCCCCTGCCCGAGCTGCCGCGACTGCTTGATTTGCACCTTTTCCGCCGCCGAACATCTTGAATTCCCCTCCTAGCACAGTCTCCCCCGGTCTAGGAAGGCGATCACAGAATACAACCAGATCGGTATTCGAGCTGCCAACGATGAGAATCTTGGGTTTTGGCGCCATGTCATTTATAAGAAGAGCCATCAAAACGAAAAAGGATCATCCCGTCAAACCGGTTGGGATTGTAAATAGATCGCATCTTGGATTTTCGGCTGCGAATTTCTCTGCCGGTAGCTACAACTCAGTCGCGATACAGCAATGGCTTTTTTTCAGGTAGCGGCCATCGTGTGGCCTCCAAAATCGTGTGGATCTTTTTCCGGTAGCGGCGACTGTCCGGCCAGGCCTGAGCATCTGGCAGTCCGAGAAGGTCGCGCGAAGCGACTGAGCGAGCCCGGCCAAAAAGCGCAGTCGCCAGCGTGTGGCCTCCAAAATCGCGCGGATCTTTTTCCGGTAGCGGCGACTGTCCGGCAAGGCCTGAGTATTTGGCAGTCCGGGAAGGTTGCACGAAGCGACTGAGCCCCAACCAAAAAGCGCAGTCGCCAGCGTGCTGCCTCCAATATCGTGCGAATCTTTTCCCGGTAGCGGCGACTGTCCGGCCAGGCCTGAGTATTTGGCAGTCCTTGACGGTTAAACGAAGCCACTGAGCGAGCCCAACCAAAAAGCGCAGTCGCCAGCGTGCTGCCTCCAAATCGTGCGGATCTTTTCCCGGTAGCGGCGACTGTCCGGCAAGGCCTGAGTATTTGGCAGTCCTTGACGGTTAAACGAAGCCACTGAGCGAGCCCAACCAAAAAGCGCAGTCGCCATCGTGTGGCCTGCAAAATCGTGCGAATCTTTTCCGGTAGCGGCGACTGTCCGGCCAGGCCTGAGTATTTGGCAGTCCTTGACGGTTACACGAAGCCACTGAGCGAGCCCAACCACAAGGCGCAGTCGCCATCGTGTGGGTCCTTGACGGTTACACGAAGCCACTGAGCGAGCCCAACCACAAGGCGCAGTCGCCATCGTGTGGCCTCCAAAATCGTGCGAATCTTTTCCGGTAGCGGCGACTGTCCGGCCAGGCCTGAGTATTTGGCAGTCCTTGAGGGTTACACGAAGCCACTGAGCGAGCCCAACCAAAAAGCGCAGTCGCCATCGTGTGGCCTCCAACTGAGTCGCCGCGTTTTTTATCGACTCAGATTTTCGGAAATGAATTATTTTAATAACATCCATAAATCGTGTAGTGATAATTGATGTATTTCCGAAAGGAACTAGGACATCAAGATTTGCCGCAGGAAGTTGCCTGGAGCTGTGATTTCTATGTGACTATTTGTGCGGAACCGCGCCGACAAAATCACTTCTGTCGTGATCCGGTCGGCTCAGCAGTGCTGTCCTCT
>Ga0209647_1002190_pt1 | contig 15872 bp, 16 predicted proteins | sample GraSoi_2013_60cm_FD_185827 | JGI IMG/M metagenome (GOLD analysis project Ga0209647, IMG submission 185827) | Grasslands soil microbial communities from the Angelo Coastal Reserve, California, USA - Sample 9_17_2013_60cm (SPAdes) (version 2) | ecosystem: Environmental > Terrestrial > Soil >...
GAGGGTAGCCCGTAGGGAGCTGCCGTTTATGCCGGCTTGCGACCTTGAATGCAGTGCAGCATTCTGACCTGTAACAAACCGCATTAGTTAACCAAATTTCCGTGTCCGTTTTATCGGGGGAAGTACATATTGCCTTAAGACGGCATTGGAATTCATTCTTGCAGACTTGATGGGGCTTTGTTAAACAGGCGGCTAAGCTGAATCGTGATGTAAGAATGTGCACTCGGAAAACATAGCTGGAAAAATCATAGATAGGTTGTTTTGTCTCCGCTGGTGGGTGATGTCGGCTATAGGTGCAGTAAGCATTTATATGTGCGCGACCATCAGCACAGGACAGCAGCGTGAGAAGTCGGAAATCGACAATTTGCTAGCCGAGAATAAGGCTATCGCGCAAGCGAATGCATCTCTAAACCGAACTTATCAAAAAATTATTGCAACCTTAGACGGCCAAATCACAGCCGGAGATCTATCCACCAAGAATCTCAAAAACGCTTTGATTGAGGCTGAACGAGCGTGGATCAAATGGCGCGATGCTGAGGCACTTCTGCGAGCCTACGCTGGGGGGGCCGAGGGTGGAAGCGCACTTAATGAGGACCTGCATTCCGCCCTCATGGATTTGATAAACGAGCGACAGAAGTATCTCGAGGGCCTCAAACTTAGTGGCAATTAGAAAAGAAATGTGGACGACCGGGCTCAGCTAAACTTCATACAAAACTCGCCTTATCACTAGCAGCGAAACGGTAGGTAACACGCTACCAAATTCCTGGAGTCGTGCTCAAATCTGACGCCGCTAAAGCGGTTCTTAAGGTGGAGCGGGATCAGATACTTGGGCATGTCGAGAGAAGGAGTTAAAATGTAAATTGCTACAGGATCTTATTTGCGCTTCATGCGTCGACATTCCGTTGTGGGTCACTCTACCGATTGGGGCGCCGAAGCCCATTCTGGCGAACCATCCCGACTGGATGCTCCTTTTGAACGGAGTGTAACGCTTTCGAAATACTTCTCTTACCACCGGTTTCTCGATGTTCAGGCAAGGGTGAGGTCGCACATCGACTCGAGGCGCGCCAAGTAAGTGAAGTTCCACTCTCGATCCTATCGAATGATGATGCCGTCTCACTCCTATTTCTAATTGATGATGTATGGCACAAAGCGGACGGCACTGCGGGAATCAAACTGACTACTTCGACCAAACTCCCTAATATCTCCAAGATCGGAGGCTAACCACTTAAGTCACTTCTCACTAGCCCAGCGCGAACAAATCCTGCTCAAAAAGAAAAATGGATTAGAGGGAGGGACCCCCAAAACAGAGGCCAGCTTTTTTCCTTCTTCTATCCTAATCAATCGTAGCATAGCGTTTCCGCGTTTTTGCGCTTGCCTAATGGAATTGCCATAGGACTCCACCGCATTGAGTAGCTGGTGGGAAGAGCGTTTTCGGAAGCAAATTAGTGAACAGGCTCTCAAACAAAACCTTGTCGAAAAAAGGAGATTGAACGAGTATCAAGAGCGACTTGCGGAAATGCTTTCTGCACGGATCGAGACTTGTTTTGAGCTGGTTAGAGCAGATCGTGAAAGGGATTACTTTTGGAGCCTTTTGTCTCAGGGTTTTGAAAATCGCGGCAAGTATTATCTTGATCGAGACAAAAAGATGGCGTTTGAAGATTTGCGAGTCGCTTATCGAATGGATTTTCCGTATGTCAATAAAGATCTCGAGAGTGATTACGAAAAAGCCGCCGAAAGATTATTCGGACCAAAGGCTAAGCAACAGGTTAGTGAGTTTAACAGGGATGCTTCGAAGCGAATATCTGCGGTGATAATTCAAGAGGCACAAACGGTATCTGAAAACGCTGCGCGAAAAAAGAAAGAGTAAGTGGAGGTTGCTGACATCAATCGTGAACCTGAGTGCTGACGCTGCCGCAATGGCATAGGACTCGCGCCCCTTGGGGCCACAAAACTGAATCTGCTTGGGTAGCCAGGAAGCCAGGGCCGTACCTTGAATCAGAACACGACTCCTGACTAACGGATACTAGATTTGCAAGTCTGTACCGCGAGACGCCTTTACGGATCAGATGAGCTCAAGCTGCTCAGCTTGGGCGAGTGGATGTCCGCTCGGCAGTCGTGAATGAGATGTGCGCGAAGCATGCCTGTTGGCAGTTAAATCTAAAGGAAGGTAAACCGCTCGAATTATGATGTGTTACTATGCCTTTGCATCCAACGTTCAAACATCGTCGCCAAGCATGGGTTTGAACAATCTTGCATGACTGACTCCGCCATTCGAAAAGCCTTACGCCGTCCCAGTGCGTCGGCTGTGAGGATGGCGGCCCAGCTACGAAATCCAGGATCGAGATCGATTTGCTGAAACCTCACCAAAACATCCTCGGGCGTTGCTGCGGGCGAGGACAGCATGTCACCCAAGGCGGCCAAGTCTGAGAATGACCGCTCCGACGTCGTCTTTGGCAACGCGATCGATTCTACATTCAGTGGGAGAGGACGGGGGGCAATACGATCAGATATAGGTGCATCTTGCTCATAAAGATGCAAGCTGTCCGCGAAATGATTGTAGCTGCCAACGTCAACCCCGAGCCATCCTGCCAAAACTTCTTGAAGGCTGGAAAACTGAACAATGTTGTGAGGCAGGCCTAGCACTAAATCATTGCTACGCATGATTTGGGTCCATTCAAGTCTGCCTTCTCGCAGCTTTAGCAGCGCGACAATATTGCATGGGACGTCTTCGGCCCGCGTGGTACCGTCCTCGGAAGGCAGGTCTTCAGCAGTGTCCCAAATTTGCAGCACAACCTGTCGTGAATTGTGGTCCCTGGAAAGGACCGTGTAGGCGCGTTCCAACTGGTCGATTCCAAAATGTGTCCGAAGGCGGTGACCATAGGCCCCGTGATAGGTAAGACCCTTCCCTGCATAGTGGGGCAGCCTTGGATTAAAATAATTCAAGAATCCGGAGTCGTTTCGTCCGCACATAATCCAAATAACCTCTGCGAGAGCGAAGGCGGGATTTAGCGCAGGCTCACGAGAAGTAATCCACCGCTGCCTTGGATGTTTGAGGGTAAGCGACGCGCAAAGGACTTCTGCGGTAAGGCCGCCCCGACTGCCCTGTTTGACCGCAAGGCCGCCGACTGTAAACCAATTTGCCGCCTTTAGCCACAGAGCATCCGCGGTTCCTGCCTCAAGAACTTGGAACATACGGTGGCGTTTCCCGCAGCCGATCATTCAGTCCCCATTTTGCTGGGAAGATGGGCCGAAGAAGGGATCCCGACAAACGCAGCTTTTGTTTTATTCGAGTTCGCCCGGCATTCTCGGTGAACTCGGGATGCACCACACGCGCATACTTGTTCACCTCGCAGAATAGATTTTGGCAATCAATAAGCTGAAGCGGGCGGCCCCAGAGCGTGGGAAACCGAAGGCCCATTGCCCGCAGACACTCTTCTTGTTGCTCAGTGACCAAGCGAATGACATCAGCGCTCGATAGTCTGCCGAAATCAGCAAAGCACTTCTGTAATCCACCCTTTGCTCCCGGGCCAGGAATAACGAACTCCGACTCCTCAAAACTTGTAAGATGGCTGTAGTTTAGGTCAGTGATAAATTGATAGGCAAGGAAATCCCCAAGCGTTGGATACGCACGAAGCAGCGAGAATGCGCGCCCCATGGTGCCAGATTCGACAATTCGATCCGGAAGTTCCTCACGAAGCATCTTTTTGAGTAAGTGAAGGTGCATCTCGTGCTTACGCCGGAATCCGTTCCTCCCGCCCGAGGGCATTATATAAGCCGCCGAATACAGTCTCTCGCCTCTCGCAAATGCGTCACTAAGAACCCGATTATAGCGCTCGATCTCAAAACTTTGCGCGTTGGGATCGCCTAATTTCTTCACCAGGAGTTCCCACGTCTCGATTCTATTGAAAAGCTTGAAAAGCAGGATTCGAAAGAACGTGTCTTCCACGCTCCTCCTGTCATGCCCAATGACGTGCCGGATGAGATACTGGCTCACGCGATCAGCCGCTCGGTAAGCGTTAGTGAATTTGTGGGCGCGCAACACTGGATCGGCAGACCAAGGCGGCGATGCGCCTCCCACTCGCCGGAGATAGATCTCCTGCCGCTCGACGGCAAAGCGCCAGTAGCTCGAGAATACGATGGTGGGCTTTAGCGGTCGGAGAAAGCTGAAGTCCGCATGCGTAGTTTGGGGAACAAAAGACAGCGATTCCGCGGTAAACAATTCCTCCGCTTTGGACCCTGCCTTCCTCCTATTGCTCATGGAACTCGGCGATTGCTTTCGACACGGTTTCTTCCAGCTTGCCGTCATTGGATAGAACTCGGATCGGATACTTGCCAGATTCGCGCCTTACGAGCGCGTCATACTCATGCTGCAGTTTCCTCCACGTTTCGCCTGGTTCCTCTCCAAGCGGCGCAGAACGAGTGAGATGAAAAAGTAGACCCGGCTGCCATCGTCCCCAAGCTAGACGTTCAGCCTCAATGAGAGCTTCAAGGATTTCCGGGCGAACACCGCCGATGATGCCATAGACCCATGTGGACCACCAATAGCGATCCAGCACGATAGTTTCGCCCGCTTCCAGACTCGGCAAGATGACAGTTTCGATGGCATCGAGGTGCGCAGCAATATGTAGTGTTTGCAGACTCGCAGGCGTAAGACAATCCACCCCGACGCTTACAGGATCGTGATGGAGAAGATAGACGAGGTTTCCCAACGTGCGCGGTGCCTTTCCAGGAAACGAGAGCAGCTTTGCTGTGACACCAAGGTTTCTGAGGGAAGACTGATACTGGGTGCAAACGGCGGATTTGCCGGCGGCGTCAACGCCTTCGAATACGATCAGTTGTGGTGTGGACATAGACTGTCAGATAGGGACGGTCTTAAACCCATTGTCCCCGCTTGACGAGTCGAATGTGAGAATTCGCCGTCTGCATAACCGATAAAACCGCCAGTTTTCTGAGCGCCTCCGTTCGCAACGCCTTTTTGCAATCGCCTTCTTGGCACTTCATCGCTTAAATTAGCAAAGCCATGTCCTCAGAATCCGACCGCAGGCACGTTTTCATCAGCCATCATCACAACGACGACGCTTATGTAACCAAGTTGACGAGCTTATTGTCGCGCAATGGCTACGATATCCGCAATAGCTCAATTCGTGCAAAACCCGCGAACCAGCGGCGACTGGACCAGAACAAAGTCAGCGATGAGACGATCAAACGACTGCTGAGAATGAAAATGTCGTGGGCATCGACCGTGGTCGTCCTCATCGGCAAGCAGACTCATTCTCGCCCTTGGGTAAACTGGGAGATCGAACAGGCAAATCGACTCGGCAAACGAATCGTGGGCGTCTTTACACAAGGCGGCACTGAAGTGGATATTCCACCGGCTTTTGAGAAATACGGTTCTGCGCTGGTAGGATGGAATACGCAAAACATTATGTCGGCGATCGATGGCCAAGAAAACAGCTTTCAAAATCCGGATGGAAGCGCGCGCGAACCAGTAAACCATCCTGCGACATCGGTATGCTGAGCGAAAAATGCGGAGGGTTTACATTTATGTCTTGGCGCGAGATTTTGGTTTCGCACCAAATCCATTCCATGGCATCTGTAGTCTTGCTACCTGCAAGCCGGCAATCCGCAAGACCGCTCAAATCGGAGACTGGATCATCGGGATGGGTGGGTCTCGGCTCAACGCAGCTGGCCGATGCATCTTCGCCATGCGAGTCACCCAAAGTTTGACCTTCGATGAGTATTGGTCCGACCCGACATATTTAGATAAGAGACCGGTAAGAAACGGCAGCAAAAAAATGATGGTAGGCGATAACATCTATCATCACGACCCAAAAACGGGAACTTGGCTGCAAGCGGATTCTCACCACAGCCAAGCCGACGGGACTGTGAACCTGCATAATCTTGAGAGAGACACGAAAACAAACCGAGTCCTCCTTTCGCGGCACTTCTTTTACTTTGGCGCGGCTGCTCCTGAAGTCCCGACGAAGATTTTAACGAAAATCGGCTTCGCTAATGGGATAGGACATCGGGTTTACTCTGATGAGGCATGCAAAAGACTCCTCGATTGGTTGCACCATGAATTTAGCGAATGTGTCAATCAAGTGCTTGGAGACCCCTTCGACTTCGACCGAAGCAGCGCGCGCTATTCAGTTCACACCAATAGAGTATCATGATTGGTCCGTGGAGCCTTGCTTGGCAGTGCTCCGGCGCAAGCTCCGCGCTGAGTGTCTTGACGTCCTAAGTATATTCAACCCTCACGTTTGTGGTACTGCATCTTTGCCAATTCGGGCAGCGGCAGTCGAAGTTCATCGATTCGGCGATTCATAATCATGATCGGCACAGCTAGCACAGTCTTGCCAATTCCGCCCGTGCCTTGGACGCTTGCCGCCGAGGTCTGGTCGGTGATGCCGACGTTTTCATGTCCGGCAAGCAATTCCTACTCGACTAATTCCACCTCGCCGATGAGATCTCATCGCGGCGACCATTTTGCAAATTTGTATCGAGCTAAAACCCCGTCATTTGTAAAATTGCATGAGCGTTTACGGTCATGCTGCGAAAATATATTCCGCACCTCTGATCGGTCGTAATTCGCCGCTGCTAGTGTGCTCAATTTTCCCTTTTGAGTCGTGAGCCCCTTTTCCGGGTCGCTTTGCCTGCCAAAACTCGTCCAGTTTAAATTAGTGCAATCTATCCGTTTTCACGTCAATGCGGGCACCAACTTAAAACGTTATATAAAACGGTATCTGAGAGGAGTATCGATTTACGAGGGGAAAAATAGGAAGTTAGGCCGTCTTATAAATCGCTCCTTTTATATAACGATTTTACTCGACCTTTGTGGTTTGTTCATTTAAATTGTACTATTGTTATAGATTGTTATGAGCTCCCAAAAGCCGATTCGTACAGCTTATTATTTAAGAGTTAGTACCGAAGCACAAGAACTGGAGAATCAGCGCAGGGAAATCCTGCCTTTTATCGATCGGAGAGGTTGGAAACTAGTCCATACCTTTGAGGACGTGATGAGCGGACGAAAGAGGGAGAAAGATCGTCCTGGCTTCGCAGCGATGTTTAAGTCAGCTCATCAAAGAAAGTTCGACATTCTAGTCTTTTGGGCTTTGGACCGGCTGACCAGGGAGGGTACAAGAGCGACGCTTAACTACCTCCAGCGGCTTGAGTCGAAAGGGGTGGGTTACGTTTCTTATCAAGAGCAGTGGTTGGACTCCACCGGACCGTTCAAGGATGTTATGATTTCAATGTTCGCGACGCTCGCGAAGCAAGAGCGGGCAAGAATATCCGAGCGAACTATTGCTGGGCTTAGGGTAGCGCGAGCCAAAGGCAAAAGACTCGGAAGACCGCCACTCCCGGAGGAAACCGTCCGGACCGTTCCACCTTCTCGAAGCTGCAACGCGCAATTTACCGGACCGTGTCTCAAATGCTTCTCTTTCTCCCTCCAGGCATTTCCTCAACTCCTCAACCCTCTGGATTAAGCGAATAAAGAATTGGAAGGCTCCGCCGGCATCGAGAAGCACAGCACCGACCTTTCCACATTCTGTAGTCACAGCATTGAACGAATAGTGCCGACCGCCAATATTCAGAAAAGTGCTTCCGCTTTTGCTGGTGAATATCTTTGCGATCACACCTTCAACCGTGGCCCATTCGCTAACATGGGGCTGCTGCTTCGTTGGCTGGAATGACGGTTGCGGTCTGAGGTTGTGCGCTTGCGAGAAGCGCACCGTAAACAAAGAGGAACGCTAGGTAGCGTGAAAAGAGGCTCATGAAAGCGCATCGTTATCCGCTGCTGTATCAGTTTCACAGTCTGTCGTGTAACCGCATCCCACCGTGTTCGAAACCGGTCATTTCTCCAGCCTCGACCGCGCGGCTTTGACCGACCGATCAGCAATATGACCAAGCAAGGATCCCAAAGTATTCGAGAATGAGATGAGAACCAGCGCTTCCTCAAGCAAAGTAATCGGAATCGATCCGTTTCACGACGTAATTTGTTGCTGCAGTGACTCCGACGTCATGATCAATCATCAGGTCGGCCAGTGACGGTCCATCGATCAGTTTGATTCGAACAGCCAGATTCCGCACGTAATCCCGGGCTTCCGGCGTGAATGTCGAGCTTGTGATAAAAACACCTTTGGCAGCGTGGCGACCGGCCAGCGCTCCCGCGAATTTTTGGATTTCGGGGCGACCGACAGGATTCTGCCAGCGCTTTGCCTGGACATAGATTGAGTCTAGTCCGAGACGATCTTCATGAATGAAGCCATCTAAACCCTCGTCGCCCGTCTTTCCAATAACCTGGGCCGCATCGGCATAACTGCCTCCGTATCGGGGTCGGGTATTTCCGATCGATACGCGACTGCGCCCGGAAGGCGAATCCGCGCCTCTGGTTGTCACGCTGGAGCGTTATGAATCTTACTTTCGTGAACGGGCGCAAAATTGGGAGAAACAAGCGCTTACGAAAGCGCGGATCTTGAGATAAAATACTCGACCTCGGGGCTGCGCTCGGATTTTTCGGAACTGGAGTTCGCAGCGATCGGAGGGTTTCGGTTCTTTGCTTCGAAGAACGCCATCCTCTCAACCAAGGTTTTTGACCTGGACGTTTTCGACCGCTTGGCTTCAACCCTAAGCGCCGAGGCTAGGTTCTAGCTGAACGTTCCGGCTGCGGTGCGTCTTTTTTGGGTCCCAATTCTTTATCTCTGTTACCTCTGCGACCTTCCGTTCAAAATTCCGTCTTTGCGATCTTCTGTCAGACGTTCGAACAGGTTACACGCGCTTCGCTGCGCTTACTGCGAATTTAACCGCTTCCGTTTGCGGTAGAGAGTGGCCGGATCGATGCCCAAGGTCTTGGCAGCAGCATCTAGGCTCGTCGCCCGTTGTAGGATGGTGCGAATGTGCGCTTCTTCCAGTATCTCCAGACTGATGTCGCTCCCGACCGCGACGAGGGTATCGACCTCCGGCGGCGGATTATCGGGCAGGAACTCTTGAGTAATCGTATCACCATTCGAAAGAATGACCGCCCGTTCCGTCGTGTTTCTTAGCTCTCGCAGATTGCCGGGCCAGCGGTAGGCTTTCAGTTTGCGTAGTGCCTCTTCGTCGAACCGTATGGAACCGCGGCCAAGTTGCTTGGAAAAGAAGTTGAGAAACGAATTGGCAAACCGCTCCAGGTCGCGCTCTCGGTCTCGCAGCGGTGGGATTTGCACCGAAATGACATCGAGTCGGTAAAATAAGTCCTCACGAAATTTCCCCTCCCGAACAGACACTCTCAGATCCTTGTTGGTCGCGGCGATAATTCGCACGTTGGTCAGCCGAGGCTTATGCTCGCCCAGCCTTTCGTACTGCCGCTCTTGCAATAGGCGAAGTAGCTTCGGCTGAATATCCAAAGGCAACTCTCCTATCTCGTCTAGAAAGAGAGTTCCGGCCTCGGCGGCGGCAACCTTTCCCCACGTGTCGCGAACTGCGCCAGTGAATGTACCTTTCACATGACCGAATAGCTCGCTCTCGAGCAATTCCTTCGACAAGCTGGGACAACTCACCGTTATAAAAGGACCTTCCCGGTAATCGCTACGATCGTGAATGGCCCGCGCAAAAACGCTTTTGCCAGTACCACTCTCACCCAACAACAACATTGCGGCCTGAGTCGGAGCAGCACGAAAAAGGATGTCAATTGCGCTCTTCATCGACGGATCCTCCGAGGAAAAATCGATCGCCGGATTTTGTTGATTTATCTCCTGCTGTAGCTCGACGATTTTCGTTTCCAGCTTGCGTTGTTTTTCGACCCGGCCGAGGACTTGCCGCAATTGCTCTGGCGTAAATGGTTTTTCCAGGTAGTCGAACGCCCCCTTTTGCATCGCAGCCACAGCGGAAGCAACGGAAGCGTAGGCCGTAAAAACTACGACTACGAGGTTGGGTTGCGACCGCTTGAGCTCCTGGAGAACATTTAATCCATCTTCATCTCCCAACCGAAGGTCGAGGAACGCCAAGTCATACGCCTCCTCCTGAAGCTTAGCCAGGGCAACAGTAGAACCGTCGGCAACGTCAGCATGGTGCCCTTCAGCCCTTAATGCCGCAGAAGTTGAGCTCCGAATCGATTTTTCGTCGTCGATGATTAAGACCCGCATGAAATCAATAAAGCGCGGCAACCGCTTCTGGCACTTTTGCAAGCAGCCTGTAAGCCGCAAGTTCGGGGAAGGCGTTCGTTCCCTCCGAAAATGACGTCAGGCGTGCCAGATTGGATCAACCCAAGAGCGCTCCCTGCTTTGCAAACTGCACGAACACGGGATGCAAGATTACCGAAAACTTTCACTCGCGCTTTTCTTGATCGGCACTTTCTGACCCGGACCGACGACCCGATCATCCTGGTTTCGGAGACTTAGCTTGAGGATACTCCGGATTCCCAAAAAGTTACTTATTTTACCAAAGCTTTTCTGATTTCCGGTAGTCGGCCGGCGTCGCCTGGTTCAAGTTATCGATCTTGCACACATCGGGCGGGATGAGCGCGTGCAATCGATCGAGTTTCTCGGCACCGCTCGACTCTTCGGAGAGCATGGTCTGGCGGATCTGTTCGGCGCTAGTCATCGCTCAAAATTCTATCCGAACTTATGCCTCAGGATCAACGATGGAACAGGGAGCCAGTATCGCACCATCCGCTTTTTCGGCTCGTCGGTGAAAATTGCTACAGATTACCCGAAGCTAACTAAGGAACTGACGAACCATCGGGAAAAATTGGAGTGCGCAATATCCGCCACTAGGTCCAGTGATGCGGTGCAAAATAAAGAATCGCTCGAACGGGTTAACGCTCGGAATCGCGAGCTTTTGAATGACCGGATTAAATTCGTATGGCTCTGTGAGCGGCGCATCGGCATACGGCTCGCACTTCATATAGAAAGAAGAGAGCAAACGCGCTTGCTAAAAGCACAGGCCGAGCAAGCAGTACGCGAATTGAAAAAAATGCGTGTGATAACAAACTTGCAAGTGTATTTCTGGTGGCGAAGAGCTTGAGCCGTTTACGTTATGCCGAAATCTGATCCGTTCCCAGCGGCTCTGCGAGGGCTGTCGGGTTATGCAGTGGCCGTCACAGCTGTCGGCGCAGCGGTAGTTGGCACATTAGGCTTAGGCCCTGCCATTAAGCACACGCCGACTCTATTCTTTTGCTCTGTCATGCTCAGCAGCTGGCTTGGTGGATTATTGCTGGGAATCTTCGCGAGCGTGCTTTCCGCAATTGCGCTGGATTACTACTTCATACCTCCGCTCCACGCTCTGGGCATAGGCCTGGACGAGGCGCCGGATGTAATCGTGTTTGTATTCTCGGCGTTATTTGTCAGCTGGCTGAACGGGCAACAAAAGCGGGCGAAGGACTCGATAATGCAAGCGCGCGATAAGCTAGACGCAAGAGTTCAGGAGAGGACTGCCGAACTCAAACAAATGAACGAGCAGTTGCAGGCAGAGATCGCTGAGCGCAAGATAGCGGAAGACAGTTTAGTCCGCGCGCAAGCGGAAGCAGCCCACGCGTCGCGCCTCGCTGTAGTGGGCGAACTTACTGCTTCAATTGCGCATGAGCTCAACCAACCGCTCACAGCAGTCCAGTCTAACGCGCAAGCGGCGCGCCGTCTGCTTGCTGCGGAAAGGCCGGAGTTGGTGGAGGTAAAAGCCGCCCTCGAGGACATTATCCAGGACAACGCTCGGGCGGCTGAAACGATCCGAAATCTTCGGGCACTCTTTCAACGAGATAGTGTGCAGATGTCGCGCGTCGATCTCCGCCAAATTCTTTGTGATGTCGAACGCATCGTTAGACCAGATGCTACGTTAAAAAACATCGCTCTGCGGCTTGATCTGCCGACCACGCTTCTGATTGTTATTGGCAACCGGACTGAGCTTATTGAGGTGTTCATGAATCTCCTCGTGAATGCGTTCGAATCTGTCTGTGAGAGTGTTGACGGCCCGCGCGAAGTAGTGTTGCGTGCAAGTCAACCCGAAGCTGGGCGCATCCAAGTCGCGGTTAGCGACTCGGCTGAGGGCATAGAGCCTGAAGTCATGCCACGGCTTTTTGATGCTTTTTTCACGACCAAATCAAAAGGAATGGGCATGGGCCTCGCCATCGTGCGCTCGATCATAGAGAACCACGGCGGCCGACTTCGGGCAACGCGCAATTCAGCCCGCGGGGCCACTTTCGAATTCAGCCTGCCGGTGAAAGCAGATTTAAAGGTAGGAAACTGATTTGAATTTGCTTGAGTCAAGCACTTAAAAAGGCGCTGTCAGCACATTCAGCTCTCCAAGGCCATGGCTTGACGGCAGCGAGAAAGGCCTCGTCATCAAAACGTTTAACGAAATAGGCGATAGCCCCGGCCTGTATGGCCGCATTTTGCACTGAGTCGTGGTCGTTCGCCGTACTTATGACGACGCGCCCCTTGGGCGAAACGGCTTGGAGCTCCTTCTGGACTTCAAGGCCTTTGATGCATTTGGTTGCCCACCGATGGGCTTTAGAACTTGCTCTCGGGACGACTGGATTCGAACCAGCAACCTTCTGTTCCCAAATGGGGTCGCAGGGCCGGCTCGGGGTTCATCGGGCTCAAGTTCGTAGTATCCAAATAAGTCGTTCCCACCCGGCGGGGTGCACTTTGAACGGCGTTCCAGGGGTGGCATTGGGAAAACAGCCGTTATGTGATCCGTTATGTAATCAGCCTTTTTTCGCTTCTGTTCCGGCGTAAGTCGTTCAGTTGGAAGGACTATGGCTAGGGGTGAAATCGAACCGCCGACACGTTCTAACCTCACGTCTCAAAGAGGCCGTCTTTACGGGCGCGAACGCTCGCTTTGCCGCCTGAGCGCAGTTCTAGAACTGTTGGCGGATTGTGGTTGGTTTGTCATGTTGCATCAATTTTAACGCGACTATTCTGCGACTGATTCAGTATCTCGATCTGAATTGCAGAGTCCGCCAAAACTTCGTAGATCCTTTACTAAACTGGCGGAAGGGGTGGGATTCGAACCCACGGACCGATTGCTCGGTCGCCTGATTTCGAGTCAGCGTTCAACGGCTCCTGGTTGGTTATGCCGAACCGCCGCTTTGACGGGCGTCGTACAACCCAGTGATTAAGCACGGGGCATTTGCCCGCTTCAAATACCCTCAAATCTTCCTAAGTTTCATCAAATGCGTTATCCAAAGCGCTATCCATTTATGCCATTGCTAATCATAAGCTACTGATAGCAAGCAACTTGGAGGCGAGGGGAGTTGAACCCCTGTCTTTAAGGCAATCGTTACTTAAACGCGAGAAGCCGGGTTACTGCGCTTTGAAAACAAGGTTCTCACCAACGCCTCGGCGCAAACGACGTGAATCTCTGCTGCGGTTCCACGGTGCGCGGCGAATCTTCAGTCCCGTTGATTGAGAGAAGCCGCCCTCCCTTTTTGACGTTTAAGTGTCGCAAAGAAAGAAGGCGGCCCGCAAAGGCCGCCTCCGAAGCACTGCGAAGCGATATATTGATATGCTCAGTCACCCCAGGTGTCTTGGTACACAGATTCTTTCTGTCAAAAGGTTACGATTCACACATTTTCTGTTGCTCAATTTGTTGCTCAAAATATTGATTAGCCGGCCATTAGAGGTATTGCCGGCCAAAAGAGAAATCCTCTCTCCGCGAAGAAAAACGCCCGTATGGGCGTCATGATTCCATAGGTTTACGCCTCAGAGAGGCGTTCAGACGAAAAATCGGAGGACGTCGATCTCAAACGTCGGCTCATTTACGTTCGTGACGCCAAATTCAAAAAATCTCGCTACGTTCCGATTTCACAGTCCGCAGTGGATCACTTGGCCAGCTACCGCATGACGTGGGCACTATGGGGTCAAAAAGGCCGAAAGCCGGTGGAGAACCTGCCAGAACTCCGAAAAAAGCTCTTGGCCATTTGCGACCACTATCTAAGGGTCCAACAGGACTACTGTAAAGCAGCCCAAAAAGAGTGGAGAAAACTAAAGGCCGCAAGCTTGCTCAGAAAAGTTTTAAAGCTGTGTCCTTTTCGTCCCGTCTCGTTCGTTGATCCATTGAAGGGACGCAGTGGCGACTTAAGGATAACTGACCCACGCCGAATTCTGCATCATGAGCACCAAAACCGAAACACTAACTAACCTGCCGCGGATCGTCTCACGCGCAGAGTGGCAACAAGCGCGCGATCAATTGCTTGTCAAAGAGAAGGCCGCGACACGGGGGCATGACGCGCTGGCCGCGGAGCGCCGCCGGTTGCCAATGGTCCGAATCGAAAAGGATTACGTCTTTGAGGGACCGAACGGCAAGACGCGCCTCCTCGAACTGTTCGAGGGTCGCCGCCAACTCATCATCTACCACTTCATGTTTGCGCCCAGTGTCGATGGCTGGCCGTCCGCCGGCTGCCCCGGCTGCTCGATGGTCGTCGATTACATCGGCCCCCTCGCACATCTCCACGCCCGCGACACTTCCGTGGCGCTGGTCTCACGCGCGCCGCTCGCCAATCTCGAGGCCTATAAGCGACGCATGGGTTGGAACGTCCCGTGGTATTCCTCTGCGGAGAATGACTTTAACGATGACTTCGGCCTCACGACCGACGAAGGCGAGACCTTTGGGCTGAGTGCCTTCCTTCGCGATGGCGAGAACGTCTTTCACACCTACTTCACCACCGATCGTGCTCTCGAAGCAATTGACAGCAACTTTACGCTGCTCGATTGGACCGTTCTCGGCCGTCAGGAGGAATGGGAGGACTCGCCGGCCGGCTGGCCCCAGTCAGCACCCTACGCGTGGTGGCACCGCCACGACGAATATAAATAGACCCAACTCACTTGAAGTAACGGATCGCAAAGACGTTCAGCCGAGCTTTTTCAGTGTGGCGTCGCGATTTGAGGAACCCACAATTATCCGAGAGGAGCGAATGATGACTAACACTGCCAACGGCATTTGTATCACCCAAGTTGCGACCGTCTTCGTCCCTGTTGCCGACCAAAAGCGAGCACTCGTGTTTTACCTCGACAAGCTCGGGTTTGAGAAGCGCGCCGACTTCTCCTACGCCGAGGGTAGTCGGTGGATTGAAGTGGCCCCGCCGGGCTCGGCGATCGCAATTGCCCTGGTCCCGCCGAGCGAGGGTAAGCCGGCCGGCGGCGACGAGACTCATTGCGCGTTCACCACGGATGATATCGAGGCTGACCACGCAACCCTCCGCGCAAGAGGCGTTGACGTGGACGCGGAGATCGCGCGTAAGGGAAAGTGCCGGACGGGGCTCGTCTCGGTCGAGGTCACTATTGCGGATCCTGTGCCGCCGCAGTTCTTTTTCCGCGACCCTGACGGGAACCGCTTTCTGATCGTCGAGCCGGTTTGACTGCGGCGTTTGAGAACCAGCTCGCTTACTTTCAATTCGGCTCGCCAACGCACTAACCACCAATCAAGAGAGAAGCCATAGTGCTATCAAGAACCCGCACAATCCCTTCCTCCAAATCCACAACCGGAATAGATCTCGTCAAATCCAATCCTAAACCAAAGCAAAATATGAATACAAATCGCAATCCCGTCGGCTGGTTCGAACTTTATGTTCAAGATATAGAACGAGCTAAAGCCTTTTATCAGAAAACCTTCCAAGTGACACTTGAGCGGCTTGAAAGCCCAGGCATCGAATTATGGGCCTTCCCTATGGGGATGGACATCCCTGGAGCCTCGGGGGCAATCGTCAAGATGGACGGGAAGGACTCCGGCAGTGGAGGAACCATCATTTACTTTTCTTGTGCCGACTGTGGGGTGGAGGCGTCCCGCGCTGTCCAGAACGGTGGACGCGTTCAGAAAGAGAAAACGTCGATCGGTCAATACGGATTCATCGCCCTTGTCTTCGATACTGAGGGAAACATGATTGGGCTTCACTCGATGCAATA
>Ga0209647_1002191_pt1 | contig 15870 bp, 13 predicted proteins | sample GraSoi_2013_60cm_FD_185827 | JGI IMG/M metagenome (GOLD analysis project Ga0209647, IMG submission 185827) | Grasslands soil microbial communities from the Angelo Coastal Reserve, California, USA - Sample 9_17_2013_60cm (SPAdes) (version 2) | ecosystem: Environmental > Terrestrial > Soil >...
CTTCGGCGCCGCCCAATTTACGTATGACGCCGAGAATTTACGTATGACGCCGAGAATTTACGTATGACGCCGAGAATTTACGTATGACGCCGAGCACGACCGCTATATGTGTCCGCATGGCCAGACACTGCGGCGTACGCACACCTCTGAGGCGCAGCAGCGCATCCAGTACCGAGCACAAGCCTCGACCTGTCGCGCCTGCCCGCTCAAAGCGCAGTGCACGCCTGCCACGAAGATGGGGCGCTCCGTTTGGCGCAGCTTCGGGGAGGAGTACCTGGAACGGGTGCAGGCCTACCAGTCGACCGCTGCCTACCAGAAGGCGCTGCGCAAGCGCCAAGTCTGGGTGGAACCGCTCTTTGCCGAGGCCAAAGCATGGCATGGCTTGCGCCGCTTCCGCTTGCGAGGCTTGTGGCGCGTCAATAGCGAGGCGCTCCTGACGGCGACCGGACAGAATCTCAAGCGGCTGCTCACCAAGCGTGGATGGGGACGCCGACCGCTACCAAGCGGAGCCGCCCTCGCGGTCACGCAGCCCCATTGTTTGATTGCCTGCGTGGTCTGGGATGGCGTACCCACGGAGCGCCGCCACAGGCCAGGTGGCGTAGCGCCGAACGCCAGGCGCCCCCTCATAACGGCCTAGCAATGATTTGATCCGACTTTTTCAACAGGCTCGATCGTCTATGTGACGCTCGAACCTCCTGGTGGGGCTGCTAATACCTTGCTTGCCTTGAATCAGAGTGACGACTCCCCACGGCTCAAGCCGGGGGCTTCTGGACTGACGCTGGTGTGTCGTCCCACACCGCTCGTTCGGGTTCATCCAGTGGAGCGGACGTTCCTCACAGACTCCCCTCTCGGATGGCACCTGTTCAACGACGGTGCTGCTTGTCCCCGCAGGAACGATTGACTGCGGAACCGCTGAAACAGCATGCAGTTGGACAGGTGCAGAAGAACTGAGCAGAGTGTACCACCACCACTGCTCGCCTGCGGGCGAGGGGCCAGTCATCCCCAGCCCTGAAGGGCGGGGCCTTCTGGCCCAAGAGAGGTAAAGTGCGCGCCCGATCTCCATTGCTCCGACACCGGACTGCTGGGGCGCTGCCGCCTTTCACTATCGCATTTGTGGTCGCCATGCTATACTGGCTTTATCTCGCATGACATCGTCGTCACCCGGTGGCGCGGCATGTTGGCCCCGGGCTCGCGCTTCTCTATGCGTATTTGCTCGGCAATACATTCGCTGAGCTGCCAGCAAAGGGCTAGTGGGAACATCATGGCAAAACCGAGGGTGACAGCCACGGACCGGTTAGCCAATGTGATCGAGGTAGTGGAGCTGGGACAGCGCACGGGGCTGCTTTCGGTGGAGCGTGGCTCCGGTTCAGTGCTAGAAGAAGGCGCGCTCTACTTCGCCTCGGGCCGCGTGATGTACGCGTCGTTTGCCGGTCTGCGCGGGCGCGAGGCGCTCGCCGCTTTGGGGCGCTGGGGCGCCTGCCGCTTTTCCTTCGACAATAACGTCCAGCCGCCGATTCCAAACATCACCGCCGCGTTTCCCATCCCCGACATGCCGCCAGATATGCGACGTGGAGCGTCCCCACCCCCGTCCGGTCCACCATCCAGCTTTCCCGGGCAGCGTCGTGGCGACAGCGGTGTCTGGCCGTCGCAGCCCGGCATCGGGCAAGCCGGGAACGGCTATGCTGGAAACAGCTATGCTGGAAACGGGTATGCTGGGAACAGCTATGCCGAGAATGGCTCTGCAGGAACCGGGTATGGGGCGAACCCTGCCGGCAGAAGCGGGTACGCACTTGGCACCGCTATCCTAGGTGGCGCGGGGAATAGCAGCGTCCCCCGCCCTTTGACGCCCACCCCGACGCCAGGCACCGGATATTTGGGCGCCTCACAGCCCCAGACGGGCGCGCTCAATCGGCGCCCGCGCCGCGCCCCAGACGTGCGCGATCTCATGGCGGTCGTCACGACGCACAATCTCTCGCGTGGACACCGCACGATCTTGCTGCTCGCGGATGGTGAGCATACCGTCCTGGACCTCGCCCGCTTGTCTTCGAAGTCGGTAGATGAAGTCAGCATGCTGCTCGGAGAACTGGAAACGCGCGGACTCATCTACTACTACTCATAGGCTCACAGCGGTGGGCACGGCACACCCTGGGACACGCGCGGACGGATGAGGGGGCGGAGAAGGGATCGGAGGAGCGGTGCATCGGGAAGTCCCCCTGCGTGCAGTACGCGGCCAGAAAGTACCAGAATGTATCAGCGGACCACCCCGCGCATGGCATTATGGGGCGAGCGGCTTGCAGCTTAACGTAACGGCTGTGCTGGAGCTGGCGCCGTGGGGGCGCGGAGACGCCCAACAGGCCGGCCGGGCGCAGAAACGCCGCCTCCACGATCCAAATCTCTCCCAGTGTCGAGTGCCGCGAGCATACTTTGCGCGAAAGAGGGTTGACCTGAATGGCACAAGGACAGAGGCGCGCGCATCCGCGTCGCCTATCGCTTTCCGTGCGGCTCTCGCTGCTGGTCCTGTTCGCGGCCCTCGCGCCGTTGGCGATCGTAGTCGCCATCAATACCTACACCGCCAGCGGCAAGCTCGTGAGCCAGGCCCGCACGGCGCTCTCGACCGACGGCACGTCGAAGGTCGCGCAGCTCGACCTCTACATGCGCGAGCGCACTTTGGACGGCTTCGCGCTGACGACGCTGCCCACGGCGCAGGCATACGTGGCGTGCACGGGGCTGCCGCAGCCTCCTGCCACGGTGCCCTGTGACGACGTCGATGTGGCTCTATACAAAGCCTCGAGCTTGCGTGGGCTGGCTGTTGGCACGCTGCGTGACGTGCACTATGTCGTCTTGAGCCTCTTCTCGGCGCGGGGCGACATGCTCCTCACGTGCGTGGCCACGCATAATACCAAGACGCCGTGCGCGCAACCGGTGCCCTACAGCGTCCCCAAGCAGTACATCGGCGCGGTCCAGGGCGGCAAGCAGGTGATCTCGGCCGTGTACTACGATCCGCAGGCCAAAACGGCGTACGTGCACATCTACACCCCGATCGCCTTGGAGCAGGACCCGCAGCACCATGTGCTCGGCTTCCTGGACGGCCGCGTAAACCTGGACTACATGTGGGGCGTGGTAGGCAGTGAGAAGGATGCCAACGGCTCGGGCAGCTACGCCTTCATCACCGACGAGAATGGGGTACGCATCGCTGACACCAAGCCCGATGGCCTTTTCCACGCGGTGATGCCGCTCAACGCCGCGACATTGCAGCAGATCGCCGCCGAGCGGCGTTTCGGCAGCGACACCCCGGTGCCGCAGGACGACCTGCCCACGCTGGCCACATCGCTCAAGTCCACCGCGAGCGAAGACGCGTTCCAAGCGCCAGCGGTCCCCGGCAGCACGGTGCAGTACCAGTACGTGCGCGAGCGCATGACCACGGTGCCGTGGACGTATTTCGTGCTCAGCCCGCTCTCCACCGTCACCCAGGTGGCGGACGCGCAGGTGCAGACGTCGCTGATCTCAGCGGGAGTGGTGGCGGTGCTGGCGATCCTCATCGGCCTGCTGATCGGCAGAGGCACCACGCGCCCGGTCAGTGAGGCCTCCGCGGAGCTGGCCGGTGCGGCCGTGTCGCTGAAGAAGCTGGCCTCCCGCCAGGAGAACTCTGCGGGCGAGCAGCAGTGGGTGATAGATGCCTGCCGCACCGGCCTGGAGAGTGTGCGCTATCTCTCGGATGCGATGAACCAGGCCGCGCGCCGTATTATCGAGGCGAGTAATTGGTTCGGCGACTATTGGGATCGCCTCACTGAAGATCAGGCCCGCCGCACCGTGCAGCACCTGCTCGAGCTCGCGCGCTATGTGGATGAAGCGGCGCGCCGCCAGCAGGCCAGCAGCGACCGCCTGGGCAAAGCGATCACGGTGACCACGCAGGTGTCCGATCAGCTGGCCGCGGGCGCCAACGCCGCGACCACGAGCGCCGAACAGCTCGAACAGGTCGTCACCAACCTGCAGCGGGTGGTCGGCGGTCGCATTCCTGTCATGGCCGAGCTGGGTGATGAGTTCGAGATGGAGCAGCTGGAGCCGATGATGCCGGCGCACATGCCAATGGCTGCCGGCCCACGCGTGCCCGCGTCGCCCTTTGGCCCCGGTCGCCCTGGACGGCTGGACCTGGCGCCACCGAACGCGCAGCGCCAGCTCATGGCGCCCGGCGCCGGCGGCGGCTGGGGTGGCCAGAGCATGCAAGGTGCGCAGGGATGGGGTGCGGCCGGGGGCGGCGCGCCCGGCCAGAGCCAGGTCTTCAGCGGTGGCTACGGTGGTGAGTACGACGCCGGCTACGGCGGCGATGGTGGCTATGGCGGCTACGGCGGCGATTACACGCAGCAACAGGACCCGTGGGCCAACGCGGGCCAGGGCCGCCAGGGCTGGAATGGGCGATAAGGATCGACTGCGCGTAGGCTGCGCGGGGGATACGCTCGTACTGCGACACGCGACACGCGCGGGCGCATCCCCACCCGCGGCACCGGACACACGGCACGTAGCGGCTGGTGAATGGGCTGCATCGTCGCGCGCAGCGCCGGTAGGGGCAAGCAGAAGAAGGAGCGAATGGTTGCCATGCTCGTGTTGAGCCGCAAGGTCGGCGAGGCGATTGTGCTCGCCGGCACCGTTACGGTCTACGTGTTGGGAATCGAGCATGATCGCGTCAAGATCGGCGTGGACGCCCCACCAGACGTGCTCGTCCTGCGTTCAGAGCTGGTTCCCCAGGAGCGCCGCGCCGACGACGACGCGGACGGCGAGCCACGAGCAGGCAATCCGCGCCGGCCGCGCTAGCCGCCTGTGGGCGGCCACGGCCCACTTTGCTTGCATCGCAACACTGCGCTTGCCCTGGCAGCTACCCATACGCGCACGTCGTGCTCGCTTGCGACCGGTGCGACCGGTGTCACGGTCGGCAGTCAAATCACGTCCTGATGCGTGTTCGCAGTACTCATACTGTGTCGCACCACACCGGTGTCGTTTGTCGCCCCGCCGAGCAGCAGGTGCGCCGCGGGAGGAGAGAGCTCGTCTCCAAGAGGATGACGCGACAGCGTAGCAGACGCCTGGCACGTGTGAGCACGGCAGTATGCCGCCTGCTATCTGGCGCTCAGCCGACCCCTGGAGCGGTGGTGCTGCGCCCAGCCGAAGCCAGCGCGGCCAGCGAAGCCAGCGCGGCCAGCGTCAGCACCGGCACGAGATGCGGCCCGGCGATGGAGAGATAGCGAACCGTGTCTGCCCCGGCGAACGCCAGCACCGTGGCAGCCGCCAGCACGAGCGTCGCGAGCCACAGCAGCGCACGACCCAGCGCAACGCGCTTGAGGGCATGCAGCGCCGCGCCGATGGCCACCACCATGCCCAGCAGCAGGCCGCCGAGAAACAGCGGCAGCGTGGGCGCGATGCCGTAGAGGTCGGCACGGCTGAAGGTGCCGCCTTTGTCGGGACCGACGTACTCGATGGACGCCCAGTAGAGCAGCAAGCCCAGCCCCGCGAGGCCGGCGACGGGCGCCGCGACGCCACTGAGCAGCTCCAGCCAGCCGAGTGGGCTGGGGGGGCGCGGCTGCGCCGGGATGCGCAGCAGTGCCGTCACCGACGCGACCACCGCGAGGGCCGTGCCTGGCAGCAGGAAGACGCCGATGCTGAGTGCGCCCAGTGCGGTCAACATCCCGGCGACCGCCGTGCCGAGCCACAGCAGCGCCACCCCCACCGGACCTGCCGGCACATCGGCGGCATGCAGCGCCGCGCCCAGCCCGACGGCAAGAAACGCCGTGAAGCCCACCGCTTGGAAGAAGAGCGCGCCGGGCTTGTCGGCGGGGAGCGTGCCGCTGCTGATGGCGGCGCCGATCACCACCGTCACCGCGCACCCGTAGATCGCCGCCACCAGGCCGAAGATCGCCTCCAGGCGTCGCATACCCTGCATACCCTGCATACCCTGCATGCCCCGCATCGGACACCGCCTTTCTCGGGCGTATCGCCGCTCGGGTGTGTCGCCCGCGCCGGAGGCATCTGAGCGATCCCCTGGCACAAGCATACGTGGTACTGTGTGCCAGCGCTATCGGGTGGGTACCTAGTAGATGATCAGGAAAATGGCCCACCTGGCCGCTCGCTAGCATATGCCCGCAGGGGGGTGTGAAAGCCGGTGCGAGTCCCAGTGCCGCGGGCGCGCGCTCGCGGACGACGCGCTCGGCAAGCTAGACCGGCTGCCTCTCGTCAATCGCTGCCTCCGTGTGCCTTCCAATAGGCTTGCCATCCTGCTCGGTCGTCATCCGTCATTGGTCGTTGGACGTTGCAGCTTGTCATACCATGTCGCACCATATCCGCTGTCGATCGTTGCCCTGTCAAGCCAGCAACTTGCCACAGCGACAGGGACGCCATTCTGCAACGATACGACGCGACGACGTATCACGTGCCTGCGCACGGGGAACGCGCTGCGGGCTGCATGCAGCCCGCAGCGCGTCTGCCAACGGCTCAGGTCACGTCGGTGTGAGGTACGTGCGCCGTCTACTCGTCGGCATTGCCATGCCGCGGCGGGCGGGGCGGCAGCTTCGGCGGACTGGAGCTGCGCCGGCCCAGCCTACCGTCGTGCGACGCCTTGCCGTCACGTCCATAGCGAGAGGGTGAGAGCGGCGCGTCGGTTGGCCGCGAGACCCGCGCCAGCCGTGCCAGCGGCTGAATCGCCCCGGCGACACTCAGCCGCGAGCGCACGCGCCGTACCGCTGGCACCTTTGCGCTCGTCTGCTCGCCGGGGCGGCGCATCGCCGGGAGCAGCACGGTGAAGACGCTGCCTTTGCCTGGCTCGCTGGTCACCGTGAGCTCGCCGTTGTGGGCCGCCACGATCCACTTCGCGATGGCGAGGCCCAGGCCGCTGCCATGCTGGTCGCGCGCGCGTGCCTGGTCGCCGCGATAGAAACGCTCGAAGATGTGTGGCTGCACTTCGGGTTCGATGCCGATGCCGGTGTCGCTAATGCTGAGGGCCGCTTTGCCGCCCTGGCGGTTCACCGAGATGCTGACTTTGCCACCAGAGGGCGTGTACTTGATGGCGTTGTCGAGGAGGATCAGCAAAACCTGTCGCAACTGGCCGGGATCGGCCAGCACCGCCTCGGGCTCGAGGCTTTCGATGGTCAGCTGGAGCTGGGCACGATGCCGCGCCAGCAGTTGCGCGCGTCCGTGGCGGAAGATGTCCAGCGCGAGCTGATCGAGCTCTACCGTCTCGCGCCGCCCGCGCATGTGGTCGTCGATGCTGGCCGCGGGCGGACCAGGCTCGCTGCCCACAGCGGCATCCGCGCGCGCGAGCAACAGCAGGTCGTTGACCAGCGCCGCCATGCGATCGGCCTCAGTATAGGCGTCTTCGAGCACGTCCGCCCGCTCGGATTCGGGCAGGTCGGGTGCGCGGCGCAGGAACTCCAGGCTGCCTTTGATGGTGGTGAGCGGCGCACGTAGCTCGTGCGACGCGTCCGCGATGAAGCGGCGCTGTGCGTTGGTCACCCGCTCGATGGATCCCAGCATGTCGTCGAAGGTGGACGCGAGCTCCCCCACCTCATCACGCGGGCCGCGATAGCCGACACGCCGGCCAAGACCCGCCGCGTGCGCATTGACGGCAATGGCGCGCGCTGTGCGTGTCATGCGCGTGATCGGCTGCAAGCCGTTGCCCGCGATCAACAAGCCGCCGAAGGTCGTAAAGGCCACGGCGGCGAGCACACCAATCACCAGCAGCCGGCTGAGGGTGTCGAGACTGCTGACCACATCGTCGATCGGCTTGGCGACAATTACCGCGCCGATGATGTATCTATTGGGCAGCGCCGTATGGCAATCTGTCGTGGTGCTGCTCACGCCGGCCCTCGTCGTGCCCGAGACTGGCAGCGTCACAGGCTGCACGAAGATGCGCAGCAGCGACTCCGGATGCTGTTGGCGGTGCGTATAGGTGCCACAGACCCCCTCATGCAACGCCGCGGCGATGACGGCGTCATCGTGCGGAAGGCCGGTCCGCAGAATATTGGGCGCGCGATAGGTTGCCTCGCCCTTGGCGTTGAGCACCTCGAAGCCGAGATCGAGGTGACCCAGCACCTCGGGCACGTTGAGCGTGAGCTGGGCCTGGATCTCCTGTTGGGTGGCCGGATTAGGCGTAGGAACGGGCGTTGTCACAATGGTAGCGGTTGCACTGGGCCCGGTGGTGGGAGTCGGCGTCGCACGCGAAGGCGTCGCGGTGGGCTGTGAATTCGCGGTAGAGGTCGGCGTCGCGCCGGTGACCACGCCGGACTTCAACGGCTGATCCTGCAAGGTGTTGGCAATAGAGACCGCCTGGCCGCGTAGGCTCTCATCCACGCTCGTCTGCAGCTGGTTCTGCGCCACCGCGAACACCGTCAGGCTGAACAGTGTCAATGTAACGGAGAGCAGCAAGCCGTACCAGATCGCCAGCCGCAGCCGGATGGAGATGTGGTTCAGCATCCACTGGCGCATAGCGCCAGAAAGCGCGCGTATGGGCACTGGCCGGCCCCTTTCCGCACCGACTACTGGGCGCCGCTAGCCCTCAGCCTTCTCCCGCAAGACGTAGCCCGCCCCGCGCACCGTATGCAGCAGGCGCGGCTCGCCGCCGGCTTCGAGCTTCGAGCGCAGGTAGCCGACGTAGACCTCGAGCACGTTGGACTCGCCCTCGAAATCATAGCCCCAAACACGCTCCATGATGATATCCCGTGTGAGCACCTGCCGCGGCCGGCGCAAAAAGAGCTGGAGCAGCTCATACTCAGTGGTCGAGAGCGCGACTTCGCGTGCGCCGCGGTGCGCCTGCCGGGTGCCCGTGTCGAGCTCGAGATCGGCGAAGCGCAGCACCTCGGTCTGCTCCGGGTTGCGCCGCCGCAGCAGCGCACGCACGCGCGCCAGCAGCTCCTCCAGCTCCATCGGCTTGACGAGATAGTCGTCGGCGCCGAGGTCCAGCCCCGCCACGCGATCGGGGATCGAATCTTTAGCGGTGAGCATGAGGATGGGCACCTGATTGCCGGAGGCGCGCAGCCGGCGGCAGACCTCCAGTCCGTCCATGCCGGGCAGCATCAAGTCGAGTACGACGAGGTCCGGCGGCCGCTCGATGGCCTTCTGCAACGCCTCGTCGCCCCGATGCGCCACATCGACGGTATACCCCTCATAGGCCAGCGCGCGACGTAAAATCTCTGTAATATGCCGGTCGTCGTCCACCAGCAGTATGTGCGCTTTCATCAAGTTCTCCGTGCGGAGCCCGGGCGAGATGCTTGCCGCTCCGCGGATGTCTGACCCGACCTCATTGTATATCCTCTAGGAGACCCCTGCCTTCAGGCATGGGGAGCAATGGAGTCTCGTCCCTGTAGGGAGGCCGTTTTGTCGGAACGGCCAAACCTAGCCCGATTACAGGCCGCCTGGTGTACCCCAGGGTGCAATGTCCCTTCGCGGTTGCGGTATCGGCTTAGGCAGTTGCTAGGACTGCCATCGGCTTCGGCGTGGCCAGAAGAGGAGCAGACTAGGGAAGTATCCACTCGTTCTTTTAGCCGATATCGCTGCTGCCTCGTAGCCGGTTGCCCGACTACGACGCCCGCTAGTCAGAAACGTACGTTGCGCTCGCCGTTTCGCAAGCCCCTAGCTTTAGCTATGGGGTTCCTGACTCTATGCTATGGCACGCAAGGTGCGCGGCGTTTGGTTGCTATAGCGGGACCACGGGGCCGCGAGTTCTTACGTCCAACTCAGCATACTATCACCTAGCTCTTAGTCGAGTGTGGCATTCTTCCATATGCAACCACCAAGCATACTGATTGCTCGGTGCCCGGAAGGACGGTACGATGCTGACCCCTGAAGGAGCGCATGCCACGAATGCCATGAATCCCGCAAATGCCACGGCATCTCCTGTCGATAAAGAGGCACTACAAGGCGGCAGGCGTCGCCTTATTTTTGTCACCAATCGTGGCCCGGTTGAATACACGTTTGGGGCGGATGGGACCGCACAGCCGCAGGCCGGGGCAGGCGGTGTCGTCAGCGGGCTGCTCAGTGCGGCGCGCGAGCGGCCCGTCTCGTGGATCTCGGTTGCCATGACCGATGCGGACCGCGCGGTCGCCAAATCGCTCGATGGCGCGACGCTGGCTATGCCGCACGAGCTTTCGTACCTGGCGCCACGCCTGGTCTATCTGCCCGAAACGACGTACCGGCAGTACTACGACGGCATTAGCAACCGGCTGCTCTGGTTCGCGCAGCACGGACTGCCGCATGCCGACATCGCGCGGGCGCCGCAGACGCGGGCAGCCTGGGTGGGCTATGTGGCCGCCAACCGCGCGCTGGCAGAGACGGTGATCGCGGAGCTGGACATGTGCGAGACGGCGCCGCCCGTCATGTTTCATGATTACCATCTCTATCTCGCGCCGGCGATGGTGCGCGAGCGCGTGCCAGAGGCGCGGCTCGCGCATTTCGTGCACATTCCTTGGCCGAGTGTAGAACGGTGGGCGGATGTGCCGGAGGAAATGGTGCGCGCCATCTATCGTGGTCTGGCCGCCGTGGATGTGCTCGGCTTTCAGACCCCGCGTGACGTGCACAATTTCCTGGACGGAGCGGCGCATTTCCTGCCTGGGGTGTTCATCTCGCGCGATCCTGACGAGCTGCGCTGGCGTGGGCGCCGTACCCTCGTCCGCGCGTATCCCATCGCCGTGACCCCCTCGGAGGTGCGCGCGGCGGCGGATACCCCGGCCGCGCGTGGACAACTGCGCCCGCTGCGCGAGCGCCTCGGTCTGGACCTGGGCCGCAAGCTGATCGTGCGCGTAGACCGTGTCGAGCCGACCAAGAACATCGTGCGCGGCTTCGCGGCCTACGAGCAGCTGCTGGCGGCGCACGCAGAGTGGCGCGGCCGCGTCGTCTTCCTCGCCTTGTTGGTGCCCTCACGTGAGAGTGTCGGCGAGTATCAGGCGTACGCCGAGGACGTCGAGCGGAGTATTGCGCGGGTCAACGCGCGCTTCGGCGACGATGGCTGGCAGCCGATCGTGGCGCTTTATGGCAACGATCGCGGGCGGGCGCTCGCCTGCATGCGCGACTATGACGTGCTGCTCGTCAATTCGCTGGCGGACGGTATGAACCTGGTCGTGAAAGAGGGCGGCTTGGTGAATCGGCGCGACGGCGTCATCGTGCTCTCCGACCGGGCGGGCGCCTATGCGCAGCTGCATCGCGGCGTGCTGGGTGTGCGGCCGACGGATAGTGAGGCGACCGCCGGCGCGCTCGTGCGCGCGCTCGAGATGTCCTCCGAAGAGCGCAGGCTGCGCGCGCAGCAGGTGCGTGATGTGCTGGAGCGCGAAGACGCTTCCACCTGGCTGGGCCGCCAGCTCGCCGACTTGATGCGCGTCACCGGATTCCCGACGATGAGCGCGCCATTCGCACCAAACGCGTTGAGCCATGCCGACCTTGCCCCGCCGCGCGCCAGCTACCTCGTCCCCGATGCCTTGGCCGCGCGCGGCGCCACGAAGCTCGCGTTTGGCGCGGCAGGCCCGGCGATCCGTCTGTCGCGCTCGCCGCGCGAAACGATCCCCCTGGACGATGTGACCTTTCCCACCGGCTCAGACGTGGGGGACCTGGACTCCGCCAGCATGGGGTAGGGGAACGGCCCGCGCCTCAGGCCCCTCTTCCGCGAGGAGAGGTGCCTGAGGCTACCTACACGCCAGGGAGGTACGCTCGCCGCGCTGCTGGCGCACGATCAGCCGCGGCCTTGCGGCTGGGGAGCGGCGCCAATGCCGTCGTACCGCGCGGGGCGTACCTCTGGTTCCTCCGCGGCTGGCTCGTCGCCGCGTGTACGGTAGGCACGTAGCAGGGCGAAGGCGGCGACGAGGGTTGCCAGCGCCATGACGGTTACTTGGCCAAGCCAGGCGACGTAGACCGTCTCGCCGAGCGGGCCAGCCGTGCGATCGAGGTAATCAGGCATCTCGGCGCGCACGAAGAGGCCCCAGGCGACGGCGCCGCTCAGCATGATGAACATGAGCAGTGTGGCCAGCGCCGCTGGCGCGAGCGCTCGCCGGAACAGGCTGGGGGCCACTTCGCAGCGCGAGACGGCGATCGAGACCGCGGCGGTGCTGGCGAGGGCCGCCAGACCAAAGGCAGCGAACCAGGAGACGAAGAGAAGGTTGCTGGGCGGGTGGTGGACGGCAGGGACGGCATGGTGCCCGTTGGAGGGCGCGATCATGTTGAGGTTGATCCATCCCCACATGAGCCAAACGGCGAGCGAGAGCGGCGGCACGGCGAAGAGCAGCAGGATGTCTTTGCGCCGCACCACCAGGGCACGGCGCGCCACGGCGAGCGCGATCGGTAGCCCGCCTGCGAGCACCGCCAGCAGCGCGACGGCGGAGCCGTACAGAATAACGTGATAGGCCGCCGCGATCGCGGGGTGAGACGTATCCAGCGCCGGCAGATCGTCCTCGATCATCTGGTTGTAGGAGAGACCGGCGATGACGAACGCGATATACGCGCAGAAGACCGTGATCGCGCTGCGGCGCGGCTGATGCAGCGCACGGAGAATCCTGCCGGTGGCATCTTGTGGCGCGATATGTGCGTCGAGCGCGCTCAGGCAGACGTCGAGCAAGGCGAAGGGCGTGAGGGGATAGTCGTCGAGCAGGGCGGCGAACTCTTCGCCATAGCGGCTGCGCCACGCCGTTGGATACAGGCGCAACAGCCAAGTGCGCGCGGCGGGAATGGAACGCACGGCCGGCCTCCCCTTCAGATGGCGGCAAGCCGTGCCAGGCCGGTGGTGGCGAAGGCGTGCAGGCTGGCGAGCTGCTCGCGCAGCGCGGCGGCGCCGACCGCGGTGATGCGATAGGGGCGGCGGCGGTCCTCGGCGGGCAGCGGCGCGATGAAGCCGCGCTGCTCCAGCCGGGCCAGCGCGCCGTAGAGGGTGCCGGGACCCAGGCGCACGCCCGCCATGCGCTCGATATCCTCGATCATAGCGTAGCCGTGCTTATCGCCACCGGCCAGGCTGGCCAGAATGAGCAGCGACGGATCCGAGAAATGGCCGAGATCGGCCAGGTCGTTGGGCACGGGCGCCACCTCCACGCCGGGACGCATCCCGCTCTATCGCCAGACGTACTATATCGCCTGGCGTAAGAGTAGCGCGCGCACACGTGCCCGTCAAGGGCTGGGAGCTCGTGCTATGCCACGTGCATGCACCATCTGCCTGGCTTACTCGTTTCCTGTAATGCCTGCTCGGTTTCCCCCATTGCCGAAAGCAGCGGTATAGTAGGGAAGAATAGCAGACAGTGCGGGATGCGGAGGCGTCGCAGATGTCAAGCGTTTGGAGCGGGACTCTCAGGGATCTACGGCAACTCGCCAGCGGCGGAACGCTTGTCGAGTGGCTGACAGTGGGTTTCGAGGGAGTCTACGGGCGTGCATCTGCTGCCGAGGTAGAATCATGGCGAAACTCGCTGCCGGCTCTTCTCGCGGCGCTGTCCAACCCTCAGTTCGATGACTTGCAGGTCATCATTGAGCTACAGATGCCGATTGGAGCTGAGCGGGCAGATGTTGTCCTACTCGGTGGCCGACCAGACAGTCGACGTGCGTATGTGCTTGAGCTCAAGCAATGGTCTTCAGTCCGACTTGACCCAGAAACGCTGGAAGTCTTGGTGCCAAATACCTCACCTCACCAGCACCCCTCAATTCAAGTGCTCAACTATCGCGGCAAATTGCATCTCTTTCAGTCGCGCGCGGCGGCATATCACCTGAAGTCAGCCGTCTTCCTGCACAACCTACTGATGTCTGTACAGGTTGCTAAAGTGGTAATAGAGTGAGGCGGTGAGAACGGAGAAAGCCCGGCTGGACTGGCGCGAAGGACGGCGGCGACGCGCCTGGGAGCTCAAACAAGCGGGCTGGAAACAGCAAGACATCGCGGCCGCCCTAGGGGTGACGTCGGGAGCGGTAAGCCAGTGGCTCGCACGGGCCCGAGCGGAGGGGGTAGAGGAAGGGCTGCGTCGCCATCCGGCCCCCGGCCCTGCGCCCAAGCTCACGCTGGAACAGTGCGCCCAGTGGCCGGCGCTCTTGGATCGTGGGGCGGAAGCGTACGGGTTTCGCGGGCAGGCCTGGACGTGCAAACGGGTCGGCGAGGTGATCCGACGCACCTTTGGGGTGACCTACGATCCCTCGCATATCAGCCGTCTCCTCCATCGCCTGGGCTACCGCGTGCAGCGCCCCATCGAGCGCGCCACTCAACGCAACGAAGACGCGCTTCGCGTCTGGTGGGAGCAGCGCTGGCCGGCCCGCAAAAAAAAAGCCGACGACGAGGAGCGAGTGATCGTGTGGAGTGATCAGTCGGGGTTTTACCTGCTTCCCCATCACGTCCGCACTTGGGCGCGGCACGGGCAGACCCCGGTCTTGCGGGTTCCCTTGACACGAGATCATCGCTCGGCGATCGCAGCCCTCACCGCCGACCAGCGCCTGGTGAGGCAAACGCAAACGGCGGCCTATCACCGCAGCGATGTGGTGCGGTTTCTGCGCGTCCTGCTGCGCAAGCTCCCTGGCAAGCTCCTCATTATCTGGGATGGAGCCCCCATCCATCGCGGCCAGCCGATCAAAGACTTTCTGGCCCGTGGGGCCGCCAAGCGGATCCATCTCGAGCAACTGCCTGGCTATGCGCCTGATCTCACTCCAGTAGAAGGGATCTGGAACTACTTGCAATGCCGTGAGTTGGGCAACGTCTGCTGCAGCACATTTGCGGAGCTCGCTACCGCGCTTCGACGAGCGAAAGAGCGTCTGCGCCACAAGCGGCAGGTCATTCGCGGCTCAATCGCTGAGTGTGGCTACCGCTTTTAGCCCTTTGTACAGGGATCAGTAAGAGGGTGTTTGGAAAGGGTATACTCTGGGCAGAGGGCCACAGAGAGCAGGCAGTGAGGCCTGCCAGGGGCACCGCAGCAGGGATAGCACATGACCCTTCCCGAGCGCAAGCGCAAGCCCTACCCCACCGATCTCTCTGACAAAGAATGGGCGCTTCTGGAGCCGTTGGTCCCCGCCGTCAAGAGCGGCGGCCGACCGGCGCGCTGGGAGCGCCGCGAGATCGCCAACGCCATCTTCTACGTGGTGCGCAGCGGCTGCACCTGGCGCCAGCTGCCCCATGACTTCCCGCCCTGGCAGACGGTGTTTTACTACTTCCGTACCTGGCGCCGCGACGGGACGCTGGAGGCCCTGCATGCCCGCCTCCGCGAGCGCCTCCGGCGTACGCTCGGACGCGCCACCACCCCCAGCGCCGCGCTCATCGACAGCCAGTCGGTGAAGACGACGGAAAGGGGGGGCCGCCGCGCAAGCCGCCGACCATCGGCTACGACGGCGGCAAGCAAGTGAAGGGGCGCAAGCGCCACCTGCTCGTCGACACGCAGGGCCTCGTGCTCAAGGCGTTGGCGCATGCCGCGGACGTCGCTGACCGGGACGGTGGCAGGCTCCTGCTCGAGGCGATCCCCGACCTGCGTGAGCGCTTCCCACGGCTGCGCCACCTGTGGGTGGATGTCGGCTACCGGGGCCGCTTCGTGGCCTGGGTCAAGGACACCCTGGGGTGGAGCGTGGAGGTGGTCAAGCACTGGTGGACGGGGGTGGCCAAGGTCTGGGTCTTCCCGGGCCAGGAGCCGCCCGAGAAACCGACCGGCTTCCAACTGCTGAAGTGGCGCTGGATCGTGGAGCGGACGTTTGCGTGGCTCGGTTGCTATCGCCGGATGAGCAAGGATTACGAGTATTTGCCCGAGACGAGCGAAGCCATGGTGTATACTGCCATGAGCCGCCTGATGCTCGCTCGCTTGGCGGCCAGGACCCCCTGATCCCCTTTCCAAACACCCTCTAACTCTTTGACCAGTCCTATGTAGTCTCGGGCGAGCGGCGAGGCGTGGCAGAGTGGGGCGTATG
>Ga0209647_1002192_pt1 | contig 15869 bp, 15 predicted proteins | sample GraSoi_2013_60cm_FD_185827 | JGI IMG/M metagenome (GOLD analysis project Ga0209647, IMG submission 185827) | Grasslands soil microbial communities from the Angelo Coastal Reserve, California, USA - Sample 9_17_2013_60cm (SPAdes) (version 2) | ecosystem: Environmental > Terrestrial > Soil >...
TCGACGCAAGGGCGGGGGAGCGGTACCGCGGCGAGACCGAGCCGATCGATCCGGTGGCCGGCCACATTCCCGGGGCGCTGAGCGCGCCGACCACCGCCAACATGGCCGACGACGGCCGGTTCCTCCCGCCCGCCGAGCTGCGACGGCGGTTCGCGGAGCTGGGCGTGGCCAGCGGCCCGCCGCCCGGAAGCCCAGATCGCGGAGGCCCAGCCCCCGCGGTCGGGGCGTACTGCGGCTCGGGCGTGACCGCCGCGCACGAGGTGCTCGCCCTCGCGCTGGCCGGCGTACCGGCCGCCCTCTACGTCGGATCCTGGTCCGGCTGGGTCGCCGACTCCGCTCGCCCCGTCGCCACCGGTCCGGACCCCGGCTAGCGCAGCGCCGCCGCGGCTAGGGCGAGACCAGGAGGTGGCTCTCCACGGTCGCGACCCCCGGCGCGGCCGCCGCGGCCGCCTGCGCGGCGCCGGCTTCCTTCAGGGAGTGCACGTGTCCGTAGAGTCTCGCGGTGTGGTCGGACACTTCCACCCTGATATGGCGCGCGTCGATCTCCGCCTCGCGCTTGAAGGTGTCCTCGATGGCTGCCTCGACGCGCTCCGGGCTGGCCGGCGGGCTGACGGTGATGAGGTCCGTCACTCCGACCACCCCCCGGAAATGGCGGACCATCCGCTCGACTTCGCGGCGCTGGAAAGCGTGCTGCACTTCCCCCTCGAGGGTGACCCAGCCGGCTTGCACCCGGGCAGCGACCCGGCCGGCGGGGACCTGGACGTTGTTGTCCAGGATGTGGGCGATTGCCGTGGCGATGTCGGAGTCGTCACGCGGCGCGCCCGATAGCCTGACCTCCAGGTCGTCGGCTACGGCCTTGACCCCGTAGACCCGTTCCGCGGCCCGGGCCGCGGCCAGTTTCTCGGCGTAGGTGGACATGTGCCGCCACGCCGATGGCATCCGGCTCAGAAAGCTGCGGATCCCACCGCAGCTCGCGGATGACATCCTCTTTGATCTCGCCGTCGGTTTTCATCGGCTCCCCCGTTCTTCAGGTGCAGGTGGCGCCTCTCAGACTGCGCCCGGCGCGGCGCTGCCACATCCCGCATCCGGGTAGGTCCGTACGCGGACCGCCTTGGCCAAGCGCGCCCCCGGCGACCAAGGCCAGGCTCGCTATAGGCCCCCCACCAGGCCACGAAGCTCCCCAAAATACCGTCGGCTGGCACCGCGCCTTACAGCCCACATGGGCATGATCAGGACATGGACAAGCGTCTTCGCTTCATGAGAGACCTCATCGAACCCCTGCGGATAGCGCCAGGGAGCACCGTCAAGCTGAGCCGTGATCATGATCCGGCCAGCACGGGACCGGTGACGCGCCCGGAGGCCGGCGCCCTGCTCGAACAGGGCATAGGGCTTCTGGCCGACTATCAGGACCGGCTGGCCGCCCAGGAAGCATTCGGCCTGCTGATCGTGCTCCAGGGACTCGACGCCTCGGGCAAGGACAGCACGATCAAGCACGTGATGAGCGGTGTCAACCCGCAGGGCGTGGCCGTCCGCAGCTTCAAGCAGCCGTCGGCGGAGGAGCTCAACCACGATTTCCTCTGGCGCTACCATGCTGCGCTGCCCGGCCGGGGCAGGATCGGCATCTTCAACCGGTCCCATTACGAGGAAGTACTGGTCGTTCGGGTGCATCCAGGGCTGCTCGCGGCGGAGAGCCTGCCGGAGGCGGCCCGGAAACGTGATGCCTGGGGCCGACGCTACCGGGATATCAACCATTGGGAGCGCTACCTCGTGGACAACGGCATCCACATCGTAAAGATCATGCTCAATCTGTCCCGGCGGGAGCAGGCCAAGCGGTTCCTCAAGCGCATCGATCATCCGGAGAAGAACTGGAAGTTCTCGGCCAGCGACGTCCGGGAGCGCCGCCACTGGGATGAGTACCAGCGGGCGTTCGACAAGATGCTGAGCCGGACCAGCACGCAGTGGGCTCCCTGGTACGTCGTCCCGGCCGACCACAAGTGGTTCACCCGCCTGGCGACGGCCGCGGTCGTCGTGCAGGCGCTCACAGCCATCAACCCCGGGTACCCGGCGGTCGACCCGGCCGCTCGCCAGGAGATGGCCCAGGCCAAGGCCGGGCTTGTGGCTGATCTAGCAGGGCAGCCGTAGTTCGTTATCTGGGGTTTCGCTGCTCACAGGCGGCCCGCGAGCGACTGAGTGACGAGGTGAGTGACAATTGCCACCGACAGCGGTGGACGCGAGCGGACACGGACGGACGGTCTGCGCGTGGTGAGGCGCTCGTAGCCCGCGCTGGAACTTGGCAAACTTGGCCGGCCGTCAGGGCTGCCGGGTGCCTGGTGCCTGCCAGTTGCTGCGCAACGGCCGGATGCCTGGCGCGGTCACCGGGTGAGCTGAGTGCCGACGGCGCCGCTCGCGGCGTTTGCGTGGATGCCTGGCCGCTACAGTGAGCCAGGTCTGGCCCCGGGGAGAACTGATGATCAAGGCCGTGCCGCTTGCCCGCGGGGCTGCCTACGGCGCGGCGGCCGCCGCGTTTGGCTACGCGGCGGTGAGCTTGTACTGGGCTGCCGGGGGCACGGCCGGGCTGAGCACCGTCGGCGGCATTGCGCAGACCATGGCGCGCTCCGGTGGTGCCGGTGCGGCTGCGGTGATCACCGTCACCGTGCTGCTGAAGACCGCGGGCGGGCTGCTGGCCCTGGCGATGGTCATGCCGTGGGGGCAGCGCCTGCCACGCCGCGCCCTCTGCATGGCCGGGCTGGCCGGCTCGGCCCTGCTCATCCTCTACGGCGCGGCCGAGGTAACCGGCGAAGCGCTGGCGGAGACCGGCGCCATCAGGCCTTCCGCGCCGGACTGGACGGCACTTCGCTGGCATCTAGCGCTGTGGGACCCCTGGTTTCTAGTCTGGGGCTTGCTGCTAGCGGCCGCCACCTGGGGACACCGGCGATCCGCCCGGCAGGCCAGGAGCCCAGCCGCCTGACGGCGCCCGCACTCAGGCCAGCCACGTCACCGTTACCGGTACGGGCGCACGTACGCCGACCGTCACCGGACGCAACGATGATTTCGCGTGCTCAGACCAATCGATGGATGCCCGAGCCGCCTATATGCACGGTCGGCACGTCGCATTTGATCATCATCGGCGCGGGCAGATCAGGTCTTCTCGCGCACTGCGTTTCGCTCTGGCGCCGGGCTGAGGACGCTCCTGGCCAGGCGCAGGTAGGTTCCACTACTGCACAGGAGCGCTACCGCCCGGGGAAGCGGACCTCGAACCATGGGAGTGCGCACTCTACTGACGCGGACTTCCTGCGCGAGGGCATCGACGGGCTCGGAGGGGCCCTGAGGCACGGGCCTGGAGCCCGGTCAGGCCGATCTGAAATCGGGCTTGACCTTGACCCTGCGTCAGGGTTCGAGCATGAGGGCATGACGAACCAGACCCACCCCCCAGCCGTCGCCGTCACCGGCCTGCGCAAGTCCTACGGCGACAAGACCGTGCTCGATGGCATCGACCTGACCATCCCCGAAGGAACGATCTTCGCGCTGCTCGGCCCCAACGGCGCGGGCAAGACGACCACCGTCCAGATCCTTTCCACGCTGATCGCGGCCGACGGCGGCCAGGTCCTGGTCAGCGGCCACGACGTGGCGGCCGAGCCCGGCGCGGTGCGCGCCGCGATCGGGGTCACTGGGCAGTTCTCCGCGGTGGACAAGCTGCTCACCGGCCGGGAGAACATGCTGCTGATGGCGGACCTCTGCCATCTCGGCGGCGACGAGGGTCGCGAGCGGGCCACACGGCTGCTCGAGGAGCTCGAGCTGACCGAGTCGGCCGGCAAGCCCGCGGCGACCTACTCGGGCGGGATGCAGCGTCGGCTGGACATCGCGATGACACTGATGATCCAGCCGCGCATCCTGTTCCTGGACGAGCCGACCACGGGGCTGGACCCGCGGGGCCGCCGCCGAATGTGGCAGATCGTCCGCGATCTCGTGGCCAGCGGGGTCACGATCTTCCTGACCACCCAGTATCTGGAAGAGGCGGACGAGCTAGCGGACCGGATCGCGGTGCTGGACCACGGGCACTTGGTGGCCGATGGCACGCCCGAAGAGCTCAAGCGCCTGGTCCCTGGCAGCCACATCCGGCTGGAGTTCCCCAGCGCGGCCGAGCTCGACGCGGCGGCCAGCGCCCTGCCGGGCGCGAGCCGGGAAGCCAGCAGCCCGGACGCCGAGTCATGGTATCTGCGCATCGCCAGCGATGGCAGCGTCGCGTCGCTGCGGGCGGTGCTGGACCAGCTCGACGCGAACTCCGTCGAGGTCAGCGCCCTGACCGTGCACACGCCCGACCTCGACGACGCCTTCCTCGCCCTGACCGGAAACCCCGTCACTGAGTCGGCACCCACCACCCCTGCCCCGGCCAGCTGAGACCCCGACAGCCAAGTGCACGAAAGGACTGACGACGATGACAACGCAAACGATGACCACCCGCTCCTATGCTCTCCGCGACTCGGCCACCATGCTGCGCCGCAACCTCCTTCACGCCCTGCGCTATCCCGGCATGAGCCTCGGCGTCCTGCTGATTCCCGTCCTCATGCTGATGCTGTTCCGCTTCGTCTTCGGCGCCACGCTGTCCGCGGGCGTGCACGCGGCCCACGGCGGCTACATCAACTACCTGGCTCCGGGCATCCTGGTCCTGGCGCTGACCTCGGGGTCGGTGGGCACCGCGGTCTCGGTCAGCATGGATATGACCGAGGGCATCATCAACCGGTTCCGCACCATGGCCATCGCCCGCGTCTCGGTGCTGACCGGCCACGTGCTGGGCTCGGTGATCCAGACCGTGATCGCTGCGGTGCTGATCACCGCTCTGGCCGTGGGTCTGGGCTTCCGCCCCGCGGCCAGCCCGGCCGGGTGGCTGGCTGCGTTCGGGCTCATCATGGCGGTCGCGCTGGCGGTGACCTGGGTGTCGGTCTCGCTGGGGGTCTCGGCCAAGACCCCGGAGAGCGCGAGCAACGCCCCCACGCCGCTGGTGTTCCTGCCCTTCCTGAGCAGCGCGTTCGTCCCGCCGCACTCGATGGCGCCCGGCCTGCGCTGGTTCGCCGAGTACCAGCCGTTCACCTTGATCATCAACGCGCTGCGCGGCATGCTGCTGGGCACGCCGATCGGGTACCAGGGCTGGATCGCGCTGGCCTGGTGCGCCGGGCTGGCACTGGCCGGGTATGTGTGGGCCAGGAACCGGTTCAACCGCCCCGCGGCCCGCTGACCGGAGGAGAAGATGACGACGGTGAACACTGGCCGCTATCAGCCCGATCAGGCCGCATCGGGGACCGCGCTGCTCACGATCGGCCAGCTGGCCGACTACGTCGGGGTCACGGTGCGGGCCATCCGGCACTACCACCAGCGGGGCCTGATCCCCGAGCCCGGACGGGACGCGTCTGGTTACCGCCGCTACGACGCTAACGCTGTGATCGGCCTGATCCGGATCAAGGCCCTGGCCGACGCTGGGGTGCCGCTGGCCCGGATCGAGGAGGTGCTGGGCGCCGGACCCGAGGAGTTCTCCAGCGCCCTCACCCAGATCGACAAGGCACTGACCCGGCGGATCCGTGAGCTCGAGGAGCAGCGGCGGCGCATTTCCCAGCTCGCGGGGGGCGACCGGCTGTACGTGCCGGCCGAGATCGGCGACCTGTTCGACATGTTCCGCAGCATGGGCATCAGCCCCAAGGCGATCCAGATCGAGCGGGACGGCTGGATCCTGCTCGCCGCCCGCTATCCCGACCAGGCCCGCGAGTGGGCCAGGGACAAGCTGGAGGCCCTGGCTAACCCCGACTTCCAGGAGCTGTACCGGACCTACCACGAGGCCTACGACTACGACCCGGACGACCCGCGGCTGGAGGCGGTCGCCGACACCCTGCTGGACTTCGCCGAGCGGTACCGGGAAGAAATGGAGCGCCACCAGGTGGACCTGGACCAGGTCTCGGCGGGGACCCCGGTGGAGGACCCGACGGCCATGGCGCTGCTGCTGTCCCGGGTCGCCGACATTCCCCCGGCCTGGGAGCGCCTGGACCAGCTCTGCCGAGAGAAGGCCCAGGCCCGAGGCCTCACCCTAGGCCCCGCCCGGCCGGCCTGACCCTCCAGCCAGCCCTCGCACCCGACGTCGCCACTCGCAACCGGCGAGGCCAGGCCATCGATGTGCTGGGGCTTGCGCTCGGCGTCGATCCCGAGCACGATCTCCGCCAGCCCGCCGACGCTGATCACATCTCGCGCAGGCGGAAGTAGCGCCTGATGTCGTCTCGCTTGATAACCACGACGACGCCGACCACCGATGCGCTCGCGGCGATTACCCACAGCCACCACTTCCCTTTCATGATCACCTCCCGTGGCTTGGCCGGCTTTCCTGTCAGCTGACGAACCACTATGGCGTCGGCCAGGCCAGGGCCGCATCCCCCGCTCAGGTAGGGCGCTTGCCGACCGGGTGGGAGTGGCCCGCACATCCCTGAGCCAGGTAGTTCGGCTACCCCGGGGGGCGGCCGGCGACCCGCCAGCCGCCTGAGAGAAGCTGGAACCCACTGAGTCCGAAGCTGGAACCGGCATGCGGAGGCGATGCTTGATGAGCGCACAGCCCAGCGCTAAGGCGGCGGGCACGATCGGAGTCGGCGGCGACCTGACGGTGAACCGGCTGGGCTTCGGGGCCATGCGGATTACCGGCGCCGGCATCTGGGGGGAGCCGCCGGACCGGGAGCAGGCGCAGGCAGCACTGCGGCGGGCCGTCGAGCTTGACGTGAACTTTATCGACACGGCCGACTCCTACGGCCCAGAGGTCAGCGAGCAGCTGATCGCTGACACGCTCTACCCGTACCCCGACGACCTGGTGATCGCCACCAAGGGCGGGCTGGTGCGGCCGGGCCCGGGGCGCTGGGAACCCGACGGGAGGCCCGAGCACCTGCGCGAGGCCTGCGAGGGCAGCCTGCGGCGGCTGAAGCTGGATCAGATTGCGCTGTACCAGTTCCACCGGCCGGACCCGAGGGTGCCGATGGCCGAGTCCATCGGCGCCCTGGCCGAGCTCAAGGATCAGGGCAAGATCCGCCACATCGGGGTGTCCAACGTGTCAGAGGCCCAGCTGCGGGAGGCGCAGCAGATAACGCCCGTGGTGTCGGTGCAGAATCGCTACAACCTGGCTGACCGGTCGTCGGATCCGATGGTCGACCTGTGCGATGACGAGATGCTGGTCTTCCTGCCCTGGGCGCCGATCCAGGACGTGGGCCGGATGGCGCCGGTTCTCGCCGCCGCGCGCAGCCACGGCGTGAGCCCGCGACAGATCGCTGCGGCCTGGCTGCTCGCCAGGTCACCGCAGGTCCTGCCGATTCCGGGTTCCGGGTCACCCGACCACGTGACGGAGAACGTCGCCGCCGCATCGATCGAACTGACCGGCGCGGAGCAGGCAGCCATAACCAGCGCGCTGTAACGATTGCGCCGACCCCGGCGCCTGTCCCACGGCGATGCGGGCCAGCTCGACTCGTGAGGAGATGCCGAGCTTCCGGAAGACCTGGCGCAGGTGGAAGGCAACCGTGTGCACGCTGATGAACATGTGGTCAGCCACCTGCTGGTTGGTCAGCCCCTGGGAGACCAGCTCCGCCACGGTGCATTCGGTGCCGGTGAGACTGAGCCAGCCGGTAGTCGGCCTGGTCTCCACCGCCCAGTGCCGGCGCCGGACGCCCAGCCTGCGCAGCCGCCTGCGTACTCGCGCCACGTCCCTCGTTGCCCCGGTTGTCTGGTAGCCCTCGATGGCCTGATCGAGGCGGGCGATGGCGTCGCGGTGGCTGCCCGTCGCGGCCAGCAGTTCCCCGAGATCTTCTCCGGCTGAGGCTCGCGCCCATGGGTCAGCGTGGCCGGTGGCCGCCTGCTCCAGGCGAGCCGGATCCCGGTCGATGATGCCACCGGCATGCGCGGCGGAGGTGGCGGCGACGTCAAGCTCCGGGCTGCCCTGTGAGATCTCGCGCGCGGCCACCGCGGCGGTCCTGGCCCGATTCGGGTCGCCGGCTGCCAGGGCGGCGCGGACCAGCCAGGCTGCGCAGGCTGGATCGCACATGAGCAGGAACCGGTGCGTGCGAAGCTCGTCATAGACGCCCGCGAGCAGCTTCAGCGCCGCCCCGGGGCCGTTGCGGGCCTCTTCGATCTGGCCTGCCACGACCGCGTCCCAGGTGTCAGCGTAGGCGGCCCCCAGGGGGCGCTGTGCCTGCGGACTCAGCATGTGCTCTGCGGCAGTGTTCACGTTGCCGCGGCGCAGGGCCACGGTGGCGAGAATGGCCGGCGCACCCGAGCCGTACAGGCGACTGCCCAGGGCGCTGGCCATGCTGACGTCGGCTTGGGCCTCGGCGGCGGCATCGTCGAGCCGGCCCGCGGCCAGGGACATCCGCGCGTGGAGCGTGGCCGGGTTGGCCGACCATCCGAGCAGGCCGAGCGGACCGGCGTGGCCGGCAGCAGACCGGATGACGCCCCGCGCGTCGTCGAACCGCCGCAGGTCCACGAGCCGGGAGGCCAGGAAGAGATGCGGATGGCACTGCCGCCCCTGAGGCTGCTGACCGCCGGCCATGCGCACGGCCTCGGCCGCCAGGTTCAGCGCCTCGGCCAGTCGGCCCCCGTCCCACGCCATCACGGCGCGGACCACCAGCGCCACGGTCACCAGGTCGCTGCGTTCCTGCTCCGGCGCGGCCAGGATGGATTCCGCCAGCCGGCCGGCCCTGCGGTTGTCGCGCAGCCCGGTCAGGCCCTGGAGCAGAGCGACCTTGGCGTCCGCGCGAAGCTCACTCGGCAGGCGCGGCTCGGCTAGCACCCGCTCGGCCTCGATCAGGGCCTCGGTGGCGTGGCCGCTCATCCACAGCGCTGACGACAGCGCGCACCTCAGCCCTGCGCTGGTGGCGGTCGGCAGCGGCAGCGCCAGTGCGGAGCGGGTCAGCTCGGTTGCCTCCGTGAGCCGCCCTGCGGCCGTCAGCGCCTCGGCGGCGGTCAGCGAGCGTCGGATCAGCTCGGGGTCCCCCTGGGGAGTCAGCTCAAGAGCGCGGGTGGCGAGATCGGCGCTAATCGCCGGGGATGACGGGAGTACCTCCGCGGCGGCCCGGTCAAGCCCCGCGAGCGCCTGTCCGTCGCCGCTGCGGGCGCAGCTGAGCAGATGCGCGGCAGCCGACGCCGCCGAGCCGCCGCGCGCCAGCAGGATCTCCCCGATCTGACGGTGCAGAGCCTGCCGCACCGGTACCGGCAGGGTCTCTGAGACTGCCTGCCACACCAGCTCGTGCCGGAACGTCAGCGCGTCCTGGGTCGCGATCAGCACCCCGGCGGCGAGCGCCTCATCGACGGCAGGCAGCAGCGCGGCTGGAGGTGTGCCCAGCATCGTGGCCACGTCGTCCAGCCGGAACGACTGGCCGAGCACCGCTGCGGTCTCCAGAAGCTGCCTGGTCGCGCCGGCGAGTCCGTCCAGGCTGTCACGCACCGCGGCCTGGACTCTCCGGGGCACGCGTGCCGACGTCAGGCAGGCCCGGCCGGCGGTGGTCACGACCGCGTTCTCCTCGAGCAGACCGTCGGCGAGCTCGGCGAGCAGCATCGGGTTGCCAGCGGCGCCGGCGGCCAGGGCCAGCAGACCCTGATCAGGCGCCGCGCCGAGCGCATCGGTGATCAGCTCAGCTACCGCGCCGTCGTCGAGCGGCTGCAGGGTGAGGCGGGCAGCCCCTTCGCTCTCCAGCAGGTCAAAGAGCAGCTCGGCGTCGTTGTCCCGGTCCGGGGAGTGCCGGGCGAGGATCCAGGCCAGCGGATACGACGCGAGCTGCCACGGCAGAGTGCGCAGCGCATTCAAGGTGGCGGGGTCGGCCCAGTGCAGATCGTCCAGGCTGACCAGAAGCGGGCCGACCGCGGCCCGCTTCTCGAGGTATGTCCGCAAGGACTCGATGAGCCAGATCGGCAGGCCGATCTGGCCTAGCCGGAACGCCTCATCGGCCAGCGCGGCCGATGATTCACCCAGGGCCATGAGCACCGGGCCCAGCGGCATGAAACGGCTCAGCTCATCGGCGGCGCCGACCGCCACTGACACACCGGCTGCCCTGGCGGCGTCGGCGGCGCGCGAGAGGAGCAGCGACTTTCCCGCTCCCAGCTCTCCCTCGATGAGCAGCGTGCCGCCGCGGCCCTTGGCGGCCCCTCGGACCAGTTCGGAAACGGCTTGCAGCTCGCGCTCGCGCCCGCGTATCGCCCTGCTCTCCGTCGGAGCCCTGCCGCTGCCTGCCCGGCCGCGCCGTTGCCAGGCCAGATCCGTCATCGCGCGCCTCGCCATCGCCGTCCGGGCAGGGGGCAGGGATTACTTTCATCGTCAAGCACCTGAACAGGTCGCGTGGCCAGGCTGGCCAGCTCGCTGTCCTCCCACACATTCGGGCTCGCCGACCTTAACCGTTCCCCCGATCACGACCATGACGCTCGGGATCCCGTAAAGCTGCCGTAGATCTCCGCGGCCGTGCCAGCGGGAGATCGCGCGGCTCACTCCGCGGCGGTACGCCTGCCGTGGCCGCTGAGTCACGCGCGCCGAAAAGGCGGCCAGGACTAGCCGGATTGAGGATGTGCGACCGCCGCCGGGCGACAAGCCTCGGGAACGTAGAGACCCGGACACAACAGGAACGTAGAGACCCGGACACAGGAGGTTAGTCATGGCACTGCTCCCGGCCCGCCGCAGCGGGCAGAACCTTACCCTCATCGACCCGTCCCGTGAGTTCGAGGACATCTACGACCGCATGGGCCAGCTCATGAACTTCGCGTTCGGGGATCTCGGGCTGGCCAGGCTCGGCAACGCGCCCTGGACGCCCCTGGCCGAGGTGTCCGAGACAGACGAGGCCTACCTGGTACACGTCGAGCTGCCCGGAATCCGCAAGGACCAGATCGACGTGCAGTTGCTGGACAGGGAGCTGGTGATCAGCGGCGAGATCAAGGAGACCGAGGACGGCAGGCGCCGTCGGAGCTCGCGCCGTACCGGCCGCTTCGAGTACCGGACCTACCTGCCCGGCGACGTCAAGCCTGACCAGGTGAGCGCCCAGCTCGCCAACGGCGTGCTCACGGTCACCGTGCCCAAGTCCGAGGCGGCCAAGCCCAGGCGGATCGAGGTCATGGCGTCGGAGGGTAAGCGCTGACCGCAGCGGTCCGAGCAACGGCGCTGCTCACGGCCGCCCGTCCGGGGCCGTGAGCAGCGCCATTGTTGTCCGACGCTCCCCCCGGTGACCACCCGCGACGCTCTCACGGCCGCGGCGACCGCACACTCAGGCCCGCCCGGGCGACGCCCGCACACATGCGACGCCCACGAGCCCGGCACCACCGTCGTTGCGGCCCTGGAGCACGTGTAGCGTCGGCTACGCCCTGCCGCCGCCGCACGTGGGCCAGGTCTTGGACCGCCTCCGCGCCGCATCGGCCGTACCCCGAAGAGAATGAGGCTCAGCGTGCCGCATCGATTCCCGGCTTTGATCGCCGATCCCCCGCGCGGGCAGGGACGGCTGTGGCTGACCGGTGCCCGGGTGTTCGACGGCACGGGCGGCCCGGTTCGCGACGGCATGGCGGTCCTGGTCGAGGACGGGGTCATCCGGCGCGTCGCCAGCGCGTCCGAGCCGTGTCCCGACGGCGCCCGGCCGCTGGATGTCCAGCAGCGGACGGTCATGCCCGGCCTGATCGAAGCCCATACGCATATCCTGAGCGATACCCCGCCGACCTTGCGCGGGGCCGAGCCCTTCCTGCCCGGGACCCCGGCGCATTTTCTGCAGGCGGAGCTGCGCGAGTTTCTGCGCATGGGCGTCACGACCGTCCGGTTCACCGGCGCCCAGGCCGAGTGGCCGCAGGAGGCCCGGCAGGCGATGCGCTACGGCGCGTTCCGCGGGCCCCGCCTGCTGACCTGCGGCAAGATCATCTCGGCCACGGCGGCCGGCGGCCGGTTCTACGGCACCATGTACCGCGAGGCTGACGGGCCCGACGACATGCGGCGCGCGGTCCGCGAGCAGATCCGCGCCGGGGCCGACTTCGTCAAGATCATGACCACCGGCGCCCGGTCGAACGAGATGGAGGATCCGGACCCGCTGCAGCTCACGGAGGCCGAGCTGGACGCCGTGGCGCAGGAGACGCACCGGATGGGCTACCGGCTGTCCGCGCACGCCGAAGGGCTCGGCGGGTGCGAGGCGGCGGTCAGGCACGGCGCGGACACCGTCGAGCACGGCATCTTCCTGCACGAGAGGCCCGACCTGCTCGACGCGATGGCCGCCAGCGGCCAGGTGCTCGTGCCAACCCTGTCCGGCTATTACTGGATGGCCGGCCTGGGCAACGCCGTCGACCCCGCCAAGGCGGAGCGCGTGCCCGAGATGCCTCCCGAGCTGGTCGACCTCGCCGATCAGAACCTGGAACACGGCACGACCTCGATGCGGGCCGCGCGCGACGCCGGGGTCAAGATCGCCCTGGGCAGCGACATGGAGATCAGCGTCGCGCTCGAGGTCCAGCGGATGATCTTCCACGGGCTGACCCCTGCTGAGACACTGGCGGCCGCCACCAGCACCGCTGCGCTGGCGCTCAGCCTTGGCGAGCACGTCGGCACCGTCGAGGAGGGAAAGCTCGCCGACCTGCTGATCGTCGACGGCGATCCGCTGGCCGAGCCGGAGCTGCTGGCGGACTCCAGGCGCATCTGGCTGGTGCTGCAGCTTGGCGTCCCGGTCGCCGGGCAAGCCCTCGAGCGGGACTTCAGCGCAGCGTCCTGAACCCGCTACCTGGGCGGGGCGAGATCGTGGCGTGCGGTCAGCACGAGCCAGGTGGCCACACCGGTCACGAGCGCGGGCGCGGCGGGATGCGGTCCGGCGGCGGCGACCGCGGCCGCGCTCGCCGTCGCCGCGCCAGGATCCGCAGCGCCAGCCGGAGCGGGGAAGAGCGCCCGGATGCCGGGCCGCAGCGGAGCGCGGCCTGCTAGTGCCGCGCGCCGGCGGCGGGACGACGCCGAGGTCGGCCAGGGCCTCGCCGCGGCCGAACCGGGTCCGCAGCGCGGTAGCGGCCCCACATCGGGAAGCGCTGGCTGGGGGCGGGGTGAAGGCTGTGCGCCGGGCCGGGGTCCGGGTGGCGGCGGCTGCGGGCTGGCCGGGGGACCAGGCGGCGGCCGTGGGCCGGCTGGGGCACCGGGCGGCTGCTGCGCGGCCGCGGGGGCAGCGCCCGGCCACCCGGGCCTGACGCCCAGGGCCGACAGCGCCGCCGGCGGTGCCACCAGCCGCTTGACCTGGACGTAGGTGACGCCGCCGCGGTAGATGTAGGCGGCCTGGCCGACGTCGAGCGCGCGGACCCGCGCCGGGTCGACGACCGGGGCCAGCCGCATCCGCGAGGTCCCCTGATGACCCCACACACCCATCCCGAGCAGGCGCCGCGTGGTGTCGGTGACCTTCCGGGTTCCGGCCAGGGCCGCGGCGGGCTCGGGATGCGGGGTGCGGAGCAGCCAGATGCCGCCGTCGGCAGACGCGGCGATCCGGTACCGCTCGTCCTCATCGGCCGCCAGGCCTGGCCAGGACTGGGCGGACACCTGCACGGCCAGGCCCAGCGATCGGGCTCGCTCGTACAGCTGCCAGACCGGCAGCCTGCGTGAGACGGCACTGAATTCGTCCACCGCCAGCAGGATCTCCCTGCGTTCACCGGGGCCGGCCTGCCCGGGCCCGGAAGGCGGGCGCGCCGCGTAGCTGGCCAGCAGGTCAACCAGCGCCCGGGCCTGCGCCTCGGCCACCGCGACCTCGGCGGGGCCCTCCAGGATGCAGTACCAGGCATCGGCGTCACCGAACCCGCCGGGTCCGTCGAGGCCGCCGCCCAGGCGCCGGAACAGGGTACGGAACCGCAGCCCGATGTCGCCGAGCTGGCGGGCGACCGCGCGGACCAGCGCCAGCTCGCCCTTGTGCTCGCCGGAGGGGTACGGCCCAGGTCGCAGATAACTCTTCATGATTGTCGCCATAGTCGTGGGTAGGCGAGTATCAGCCTGGCAGCCAGGTGGCCACGCCAGTTCCGCTCACGCCGCTGTGCTCGTCCGGGCCGCCCGGCACGTTGCGGTCACCTGAGCTGCCGGTTACCGCTCGTAGGCTACCGAGCATGAAGCGGGTCCTGCTGACCGGAATGTCAGGAACCGGCAAGTCGAGCGTCATCCACGCACTGGCCGACCTCGGGTACAAGGCCATCGACACCGACGACGGGTGGTGCGAGCAACTGCCCGATGGCCGCCAGAGGTGGCGGGAAGATGCCATCGCCATCCTCCTAGCCACCGAGGACGCCGACGTGCTGTTCGTGGCCGGCTGCGAGGAGAACCAGGCCCGGTTCCATCCGCAGTTCGACCGCATCATCCTGCTGAGCGCCCCAATCCAGACCATGACGCAGCGACTGGCGGACAGGACCTGCAACCCTTTTGGCAAGACACGGGGTGACCTCGGCCGCGTGCTCAGCGACACCCAGAACGTCGAGCCCTTGCTACGCCAGGTAGCCGATCACGAGATCTCAACGACCATGCCGCTCGGCGACGTGGTGAGGGCCATTCTGCGTTTTGTCGGCGAGTGACTCACTGGCATACCGGAAGACGCGTCCGGACATCCGCTTCTGCCGCAAGTGGGGCGCTGCGTCACAAATTGGCGGCGGTCTCGGAGCCTGCTATCTGGCCCGTTCTTCTTCCTGCGCAACCACTGACGGGTCACCTGGGCACGCCGAGGGCGGCGCTGACCAGATCCATCCGCCGGTCCCACTCGAGCCGGTCCTGCGGCATCTCCGCCAGCTGCTGTCGCGGCTTTCGCATCGTGTAGGGGTAGGTCTTCGGCCTGGCCGCTCCTGAACACATGACACCGGGCGCGGCATTGCATTTCGGACACGCGAACACCAGCGATGCCGGGTTCCCGTAGTGCTTGTTGAGCATCCCTCTCCTCGCTTCTCCTGCGCGTGATGGCGGCCAGCTCAGCCTGGAGCTGACCCAGCCGATCTTGCGCCTGACCATGGCGGACATGACGAGGTGGACATGCGGCTACATGTCCCGCCGAACCAATCCTGTTGCGGCTTGTCCGCCACGTAACTGGGTCAGGTGTCCGGGATCGGTGGCTTGTCTCACTGAGCCCGGCTGGATTCGAAGGTTCGTCTGTCTGAATCTGGTCTGCGGTCCGCGTTGGCTGCCGTGGTGTCTGCTCGGCGGGGTTCCGGCGGGGCAGGGATTTCTATGACAGCCGGCTAATTCCGTCGACACGAAGGTGGCGGCCCGCAACAATCACGACTATGGCGTCTGTCGCCGCGCCGGCCTTCGCTACGCTCGCAATCCTGTCGTATGAGACGACGGGCCGGTGACCGGCGATCTGATCCCCGTCTTGTGGCTGTGCGGCCCGCCTGGAGTCGGCAAGACCACGGTCGGCGGGAGATCTTCTCCCAGCTCACGCGGGCCGGGATCGAGACCGGCTACGTCGACATTGACCAGCTGGGCATGTGTTACCCCGAGGCCGCGTCGGATCCGGGACTGCACCGGATGAAGGCGCAGAACCTTGGCTCGGTAGTGGCGAATTTCCGGGCCGCGGGCGCCCGGTGTGTCATCGTGTCTGGCGTCGTCGACGCCGCCCACGGCGTGCACGCCGACATGATCCCGCAGGCCGCGGTGACGGTGTGCCGGCTGCGCGCCAGCCGGGATGAACTCAGGCAGCGGTTCGCCGGGCGCCGCGGGCAGATCGACGCGATGGACCAAAGGCCGCCTGAGCAAACCCGGCAGACGTACACGATCACCGCCCTAGCCCGAGTTTCCTGGCTAAGTTGATCTTGGGAGTGTTTCCGCAGGTGAGAGCCTGCGCTGTGCGGCTGATCGCCTATGACCTAACTGCGGGGTGCCCAGCGCCGGAGTCCGAAGGTCTCGTGTA
>Ga0209647_1002195_pt1 | contig 15867 bp, 12 predicted proteins | sample GraSoi_2013_60cm_FD_185827 | JGI IMG/M metagenome (GOLD analysis project Ga0209647, IMG submission 185827) | Grasslands soil microbial communities from the Angelo Coastal Reserve, California, USA - Sample 9_17_2013_60cm (SPAdes) (version 2) | ecosystem: Environmental > Terrestrial > Soil >...
TCTATCAGGACGCCGTCGATCACTAACGCATCCACGCCGGTTTCGCGGAGCGCTCGAGGAAGATGGTCAAAGATTGCCTGGAGTGCTTCGGCCAGCGCGCGATGAGTGAACTCTAGAGCCTCCTGGCAGATTGCGTTTAAACTTGCTGAATCGATGTCCCATCCTGAACTTACCGCTCGCGAGAGACGCTATTCCGAGCACGATGCGGTTCAGCCATGGCCGAGGGGAAGACGAGCGTGGTAGCTTCGATCGAGTCCAAAGAACGTTCTAGTCGTAACACGGAATCAAGTGCACATTCGTGGCTTTGATCATCGCAAGAACGCGGTCTTACTCATGCAGAGCTAGTTCTTCACACGGTTGGCGGCGATTGCAAGTCGGTATCCGCACCCCACAATCCAAGCAGGCGATTGAACCTCTCACGATTTCGCCGGATTTCGGCCTCCGTTGAGGCATCATCCAGCCGCGAACGACTTTAACTTGCTCGCTGCGGACTCGGAAACGCCGATGCTATGCGCCGAAGCTTCCTTAGGCTGTTGGACTCAACCCCTAGCGAGTATCGAAGGCGATTTCGCTCCTCCGGCATCTGAGGCCGGAATGGCACGAATTGTCGAGTGGTTGGCGTAGCTGGATCAATTTGATCGAGCTAGAAGTCGCTTATGACTAACTCAATAGCTGACATCCTGGTTTATACCGGAGCGATGTTTCACGACATGGGCCTGACGCATCAACACAGCAGCGCCCATGAGCGGTTCGAAGTCGATGGTGCGAACGCTGCTGGCGATTTCCTTCGTCGCCACGGGATCGCTGAACAGGATATCGACATCGTCTGGACCGCGATTGCCCTGCACACAACGCCCGGTATTCCACAGCACATGCATCCGCTAATCGCCTTAGTAACTGCTGGCGTCGAAATGGAAGTGCTCGGTCTCACTCACGCTGAGTATAGCGACGTTGAACGCGAGGCTGTCGTGCATGCACACCCGCGCACCGATCATTTCAAGGAAGACATCATCCAAGCTTTCTACGACGGGATAAGGCACAAGCCAGAGACCACATTTGGCAACGTTAAGGCCGACGTGCTCGCAGATAAGGATCCGGCATTCAGGCGCGGCAACTTCTGCAGCGTGATTCGCGGATCCGCTTGGCCAGCTTGAATCAAAACGTCGGAGAGGGGTGACTAAAGTTCAGAAAAACGCCAGCGCAAGAAACACGATGATGACCGTTGAAGCGCAGGGCCTACCTCATTTGAAGCTGGACAACGCGCCTGTCTTAACATCACCGGATAGAGTGATTGCTTACCACCCGGACGAGCAATTGAGAAGCCGGCGCATCTCAATCAGGATGTTGAGAGTTAGCAATAATGATGGTGCTGACCTCCGGCTTAGGTGGGAGACAAACTAAAATCCGATATGACTCCACCGCCGGTTAGTAAAATGACGGTGATGATGTACCGAGTTCCTTTATTTTCCCGGAACCCTTGGTAACCGCCATTGTACAAAACTTATTTGCTGAAATATGGATATTTCACTTTTTCGAAAATGGATTTCTTGTGGTACCCGGCGAAAACCTCGGCGCACCAGCGCCACTTCGAGCTGTGCCGCACTGAGCTGTCCTTCCTAGCTTTTGCATGTTGTTGAGCTGCATCCGCACTACAATGAGAACAGTTACAATCGAGCACTCGTCAGAAGCTGGTCAGCAAATTCGGGGAATCGGAGCCTGGCAGGATTTTGTTAAGACCAATTTCCCTGTGTCGGAAGTACCCGACGGGAACGATGGCGAATTTAGGGCTAACGTGAAGTTGCGGTGGTTCGGCGATCGAAGCCTGTTCATGATCAACGCAGATGATTACCGGATGATCCGGACTGGGCATGGGGTGCGAACCGACGAAGCCAGATATATAGCGGTTATGTGGCTGCGGGACGGCACAATGTCGGTTGAGCAAGACGGACGTAGCAGCCGGCTCGTGGCAGGGATGGCTTCAATCTGCGACACCGGTCGGCCCTATCGGCATTGGATGTCCCACGACGTCCGAAAGGTTATGCTATTTTTGCCCTATACAGCCGTTCCCGGCTGGGAGCAGCTGAGCCAAAAGGTCTGCGGCATTGCGCTGGCGGAACACACGATTCTGAGTGCGGCCCTTGGAGCCTCGCTACCCTTGCTCGACGAGCCCGGTACATCGGTCGCCGACAGTGCCGATCCAATTTTGCAGGCGGTGCAGTGGATGCTTTCTGCATCACTGCATCAGTCGGTCGCTCCCGGCGAGCGAGCGCCATCCCGACCAAAGCTGGACCTCGCTCACCAGCATATTCTTTCGCACATCGACGACCCGGCACTAAGTCCGGATGAACTCGCATGCGCCTTGCACATGTCGCGACGCAAGCTCTATCAATTGTTCAAGGAACGACAGATCACTCCAAGCCGGTTCATTCGAGACATTCGCCTGGATGCCGTAGCTCAGGCGCTCAGGTCGACACGCAACGCGCATCGAAGCATCCTTGAAATCGCTCTCGATTACGGGTTCAGCGACAGCGCGAGCTTTTGCCGCGCGTTCAAGTCCGCATTTGGCCTGAGCCCAAGTGCGTGGCGTCGGCGAGAAAACACCGACAGTATATCTGCAGAACACCTGATTGGGGAAAGTAAGTATGCTAACGATAGTACTTTTGCCCGCCTCATTGGGCCCGAGGAACGCGGGGATCTTCCCTTTGCGAACCTCAAAGGACACGTCTTGGACCGCTATAAGGCCGCCCAAAGTCTTCGTTAGGCGGCCCACTGCGATTATGGATGTAAATTCCAAGCGCCGCTGCGCAGTCGGCTGGGATACTGCCTGCAACTGGGAACTCTCAATGGTCAACGAAGTCGCCAATCCATTCGAGCACGCCCTACGCAGCGCGAACATCCACGCCAACCATTTCCAACCCGACGCGCTCGAACTCTTGATCCAGGCCGGCGGCGGATTACCCCGTACCATTAATCACTTGGCTCAACGGGCATGGAAGCCGGGGCTGCCCAAAGCAGTGTCGATGTCACTGCCGCGCATGTTCAAGCCGGAATCGATCGTCTGCCTTGGCTGGTTAACCTGCTGCAGGAGCACAGCGCCGTTTAATCTCAAGAAAAGGGAGTCCTCCTTCATTACAGAGCCCATCACCCAAAACTGCCCTCGATCGGTCCGCGAGCTCCACGAGCTTTACTGCCACTGCACCGGTCAGAATTTAAGCCTGCGCTTCGAGCGTGAGCGGCTCTGGTACGAGTTCCTCCGGGCCGGCTTTAACGCTGCTGACTTGCAGCGAGTCATCGCCTACCTCCAAAAGGAAATACGCGCCGCGCGCCGAAATATCGGCGCACTGAAACTTTCCAATCTTCTGCAGCTGGATCGTTTCGAGGAGGACTTGAATATCAGTCGTATGCGTCTCAGGACTCCAGCTCAGCGCCCAGACCCGACGCCCGAGGCAACTCCACTTCCCCTCATCGACGATCAGCAACGCAACAGAAATGCTCGATGAGCTCAGAAACCTTCGTGACCAGTTGCGCCACGGCTCCTAGAGCTCGTTGATCTGACCCGCCATGACTTCCGGCGCTAAGCTATCCGGCCCCCGAGCAGCCCCCCGGCCTGTCAGAACCGTGAACAACCTGAGAAATCCGTCGGCATTAATCTGAGAAAACTTCCGGAAATAGCGTGACGCGCTACAGCTGTACAACAACTACGGTTGTACGGAGCTAAACGACATCAGCTACAGCGTGCCTGGCCAGCAGGAAGCAGAGGGAGGATTTGTGCCGATGGGAAGGCCGATCAACGATTTGCGGCTGCATGTGCTCGATGAGCAGCAGCGGTTGGTCCGGTAGGTGTGACAGGGGAACTCTATGTGGAAGGCGAGGCGGTTGGAGGGCATGGGTATTGGAACCAGCCGGCCTTGACAGCGGAATGCTTTGTACCCAATCTCTTTGGCGCTCCGGGAAGCCGGCTGTTCCGGACCGGCGATCTTGTTTGCAGGAGGAGGGATGGGCAACTGCAGTATCTGGGACGAAAGGATTTTCAGATCAAGATCCGTGGGCAACGCGTTGAGCTGGCGCAGGCCGAGCAGGCATTGAGAGAGCATTCAGGCATAGAACGATGCGTGGTGATGGGACAAGGTGATGGAGAGCAGGCCCGTCTGGTGGCCTACTATGTGGCCGCTGCGGCTGCGGAGTTAAGCAATAATCAATTATATGACTGGTTTGCGAGAGCGATTACCGCCCTACATGGTGCCGGCGTTCTATGTAGCCTTAGAGAAGCTGCCCCTGTTGCCCAACGGGAAGCTGGACCGGCGAGCATTGCCGGCAACGGATGCAGTGGCCTATAGGCAACAGGAATTCCAAGAGCCGCAGGGCGAAACCGAGCGTAGCATTGCAGCCATCTGGGCGGAGGTGCTTGAGCTGCCGGTCGACCGCATAAGCCGCCACGACAACTTCTTTGCCCTCGGTGGCCATTCGTTGCTGGCCATCCGATTGATCAGCCGTATCCGCACGATACTTAATGTCGAACTGCCAATCCATGCGCTGTTCGAAGCACCCACGACTGCCGGCTCGGCCCTGCGCCTGATCGATCATGCCTTCCAAACTGCTGACGCCCTTTCTGTGCTGCTCCCTATCTGAGTTCGGGGTGTGCATCCGCCGTTCGGGATTGGGTCTGAGCTGGAACTACTTCCGATTAGCCCAATATTTGGATGATCGTCCTGTTTACGGATTGCAAGCCCGCGGATTCGATGGGATCACACCTCCGGCGCCAACGCTGGAGGCAATGGTGTCGGATTACATAAATCAAATTCGCACAATTCAGCCGAAAGGTCCTTACCATTTGCTCGGTTGGTCATTTGGTGGTGCTGTCGCCCAAGGCATGGCTGCTGAATTAGAACGCCAAGGCGAAACCGTAGCCCCTGCTGGCCTTGCTGGTTTCACATAACTGTCAGAGCTATCGGGGATCGCAATTCACATTGGATGAACACGACATTGAAAAAGAAACCAGTGGTCTAGCTGTTTCTCATTTAGGCGAGAAGTTAACGTCTGCTATTGGAGAATCCCTTCTGAAAATTCTCGTTAAGGTCGCGAAAAAAGAATCTCCGTATCGCAATGGAATCCTGTTGGCCTGTTTACCGAGGAGACGCGCTGCTGTTTCGTGCGACAGAGTCGTCGGATCTATTGATCCCGATTCTCTCTGCCCGAGCATGAAAACCCTACGTGCTCCGAAAGATCGAGGTTCATGATATTCCCTGTCAACATGAACATTTGGATTGGCCGCAAGCCATGGCGGACATCGGCCACATTCTGGCGCAAAAGTTAAAGGCGCTAACTCAGGCCAATTAGCCGAGTGGAGTTAAGCCATGAGGAGTTTGGCTTTTGGTTGGAGGGATTGATCTAAATCACACAATCACAAAGACCAAAGAGTGGCATTTAATGACTACAAATCCGGGGAATAGACGAAGTTCAATATGATCCGACACTTGTGTTCTTTAGTGTGAAGCCTCCTATTGACATCGATATCGCGGAGTAAAAGCTAACAAAGCTTAGCCGAATCCGGCATTCATCTCACTTTGAGGTCGGTCTCACTAGTATAGTAGACCCCTTTTTTGATCGCATCGATCTTGTGGTGTACACCGAGTTTAGAGACGAACATGCGCTAGCCGCTTTCAAAGCGGACCCACTGTACGACGAAACAACGCGAAAGGTCCGCCCGTTGCGAGAATTGCACTTCTCCGCTGACTATCCTGTGCCGATCGATTAGAAGCTGTCTATCTTTTCAACTAAGGTTAGTGGCGATAACTAGCCAAAAATCAGTGCGCAGCACCTTTGCCGGGGCGAAACGCAAATCTGTATTCAGCACCGAAACCTGATCAGGGCCAAAAAGCTGTTTTTGTATACTGTTTCGCTTCTGCTGCGAACCACTCGCGACCGCCTCGTAAGAAATGCACAAAATGTCAATAGAACGTGCACGCGGCGTCAAGCAGCTCCTTATGCGATACGCTATTTAAGGCTTCAAGCATGAATAGAAGGGTCAAAGAGCAAATTATCACAGGATCCCTGGCGGGACTGCTAATGGGGCGGGATGTAGCGCCGGCCTGGCAGCGCGTCATGTCTAGCTGCCAGCTTACTATTATACCGAGACCGGGAATACCGCTCGAATAACACAACTAATTAATGAATATGGCTAAAGAAAAAAACCCCGAACACTTTACCAATGCAACCGGTGCTCCCGTACCGGACAACACAAATATTTTGACAGCGGGTCGTCGTGGTCCGGCTCTACTCCAGGACATCTGGCTGATTGAGAAGCTCGCCCACTTTGATCGCGAGGTCATTCCTGAGCGCCGGATGCATGCCAAAGGCTGGGGGGCGCATGGGACGTTCACGACAACGCACGACATCACCAAGTACACCAAGGCAGCGATTTTTTCGAGGATCGGAAAGGAGACGCCGATGTTCGCGCGCTTTTCGAGCGTCGCTGGGGAACGCGGGGCAGCCGATGCGGAGCGCGATATCCGCGGCTTTGCTCTCAAGTTCTACACTGAAGAGGGAAATTGGGACATCGTCGGAAACAATACTCCAGTCTTTTTCTTCCGCGATCCTCTTCGCTTCTCTGACCTCAACCACGCGATCAAGCGCGATCCCCGCACCGGTCTGCGGAGCGCTCAGAATAACTGGGACTTCTGGACTCTTCTTCCAGAGGCACTCCATCAGGTCACCATCGTCATGTCCGACCGCGGAATTCCAAAGTCCTTCCGGCATATGCATGGCTTCGGAAGTCACACCTTCTCGATGATCAATGCCGAGAATAAGCGCACTTGGGTGAAGTTCCACTTCCGCTCACAGCAAGGTATTGAAAATCTCACCGACCAAGCGGCGGCTGCGGTTGTAGCAAATGATCGGGAGAGCAATGGCCGAGATCTATTGGAGGCAATCGGCCGTGGAGATTTTCCGCGTTGGACGCTGTTCATCCAGGTAATGACCGAGGAACAGGCAAAGACCCATAAGCACAATCCTTTTGATCTGACCAAAGTCTGGCCCAAGGCTGACTACCCATTGATCGAAGTTGGGGTAATGGAGCTCAATCGTTATCCGGAAAACTACTTCGCAGAGGTTGAGCAGGCTGCCTTCTCCCCGGCGAATGTGGTTCCCGGGATTAGTTTCTCTCCTGACAAGATGCTCCAGGGCCGCCTGTTCTCTTATGGAGATACCCAGCGATACCGCCTCGGTGTTAACTTCAATCACATCCCGATTAACGCGCCGAAGTGTCCATTCCACTCCTATCACCGCGATGGCCAGATGCGCACAGATGGAAACCTGGGAGCGACGACGACTTATAACCCGAATAGCCAGGGATTGTGGGACAACCAACCGGAATACGCTGAGCCGCCGCTCACGCTCGAAGGCGACGCTAGTCACTATGACCACCGCTTAGAGGATGATCACTGGGAGCAACCAGGCAATCTCTTCCGGAAGATGACCCCTGAGCAAAAGCAGTTGCTCTTCGACAACACCGCTCGCGCAATCAATGGCGCCTCGCAGGAGGTCCTGGAGCGGCATGTTGCGAACTGCAGGAGAGCCGATCCTGCTTATGGCGATGGTGTGGCGCGAGCATTGAAGCTGACTGTCTTAAAGGCCGCCTAACATCATTATTAACTTCCTCGATGGTATCAAAATAGCGGAGCTGACACATCTCCAGAGGCGGCTGCTATCCTAGACACAGGAAACTTATATTTCAAACCTATACAAGGATCGGCTACTGAATTCGAGCATTCAATCCTACAAGAAAGAAACAAACACCTCACAACAAACTTATTCCGCCCGAAACTTTGACCACGAACTCAGGAGTCCCGGTCGAAGATAACTAAAACAGAATCACTGCCAAACCGACACAAAACACTTCACTGAATATGAATACTTCACTTGTTCGAAAATTGATCGTTGAATGTATTGGAACGTTTTTTCTCGTCTACGTTATAGGCTGCGTATCACTGCAAGAGCATGTTTTGCTGGGTCCTCTGGCCATCGGAGCTTCACTGATGGTGATGATTTTCGCCGGAGGCCACATCAGTGGCGCTCATTATAATCCCGCGGTAACGCTGGGAGTCTGGATTCGCGGGGCCTGTACTACCCTCGAGGCTGGCTTTTATCTCGTCGCGCAAGCGATCGGTGCAATCGTCGCAGCACTGGCCGCCGGGTTTCTCCTCGGCCACGGTTCTCCTGCAGCATCGACTGCGACCGCAGCTCAGGTGATACTGGCTGAAGCTCTGGGAACTTTCGCTTTGGTCTACACCGTTTTGAACGTGGCCACTGCCCCGGCCACTTCTGGCAATTCCTTTTATGGACTCGCGATTGGTTTCACTGTGTTCGCTCAAGCCGTTGCCGTCGGCAAAGTTTCCGGGGGCGCTTTCAACCCCGCTGTCGCCATTGGCGTTGCTGTGCTGGGGCTGGCCAACGGGGCGAATCTCTGGATATATTGGCTCAGCGAGTTTCTAGCTGCCGCTGTCGCAGCGGTTGTCTTTCTCGTCGTTAATCAGGAGAAACTACGCGAGTCCTCGGTAGCCTCCGACGATAGCGCGCAGGACCAAACTCACCAACCTGTCCGCGCTGTATAGCGCCTGCCCGGGCAGCCCGTCATGTTTGGCTGCCGGCTTACTATCATACCGAGACCGCAAATACCGGTCCAATCACGCAATTAACTCTAACTAATTAATGAATACGGCTAAAAAACATCCGAACACTGTACCAATGCAACTGGTGCTCCCGTACCAGACAACACAAATAAAAGCTAAGATTCCCGACCGCCCATATAACCAATAGCGTATCAGAAAGACAATAGAAAGAATGATCAAGAAGTTTTCAAAACTAACAACGCCTGTGAACCCTTTAGTGCTTAGAATTCTCAAAACTTGCGAAGCTAGGACTCTGCTCTTAGGGATAGTGACATTTGCCACTCTGCTTTACTCCGGCTGCGCAAACGGAGGTGGCGGTGAGCGTGCTAATTTCATTTCTGCCTCCGACCGGCAGCAAAATTCGTTCGGGATGGGTGAAGCCGCACAAAGTAGTGCTATTGTCGATTGGTCAAAACCCGCGAAAGCTCAACCGGGCTACGACGCCCCGAGGTTCGGCGGTAGAGGGGCAATTGGCGACTAAATTTCGCAACACCTCCGAATTGACTCGGCGGCAGTGGTTGCGATTACTCGCACATCCGAGGGGAGCGCATTCGGTATATAACTCACGCTCATTTCTCTTTTTGCCATTTCGCTTTGCCACCGATGGCAATAGCCAAAACTTCCGCCAAGGCAATCGCAGAGTTGCGACCGTAGAAGGTTGTGCGGCTTCAGCAGTTGCAGAGACTGCCGATCAAGACCGGAAGAAGGCAGCAACACTACCGACCTGTCCCACTCTCTTTGTTGGAACAGTCTGAGTTCCTCAAGCCGCGGTCTGGTATCTGCGGCACCGAGCGCAGACAGCTCGCCTCGGATCGAATTCGCGAACCGGTTTATTTTTACGAAAGGAAGTTGCATTTCGATCACCGGATCGAGTCATTGCTTACCACCCGTGCGAGCTATTGAGAAGCCGGCGCGTCTCAATCAGGATCTTGAGAGTTAGCAATAATGATGGTGCTGACCGCGGGCTTAGGGCCGGCGACAAATGGAAAATTCGATATCACTCCACCACACCGGCTAGTAAGCTGACGGATATGATAGTTCTTGATGATGTATCGGGTTTCTTTATTTTCCCCGAACCGTTGGTAACGGCGATTGTGGCAAAACAGTTAGCTAAAATATGGATATTTCACTTTTTCGAAAATGGATTGTTGAGTTTATTGGAACGTTTTTCCTGGTCTACGTTATAGGCTGTGTGTCACTGCAAGATCACGTCTTGCTGGGTCCTCTCGCAATCGGAGCTTCACTTATGGTGATGATTTTCGCCGGGGGCCACATCAGTGGTGGTCATTATAATCCCGCGGTAACGCTGGGAGTCTGGATTCGCGGGGCCTGTAGTGCCCTCGAGGCTGGCTTTTATCTCGTCGCGCAAGTGATCGGTGCAATCGTCGCCGCACTGGCTGCCGGGTTTCTCCTCGGTCACGGTTCTTCTCCTGCAGCATCGACGGTCACAGCAGCTCAGGTGATGCTGGCAGAAGCTCTGGGAACTTTCGCTTTGGTCTACACAGTTTTGAATGTGGCAACCGCCCCGGCCACTTCTGGCAATTCGTTTTATGGACTGGCGATTGGTTTCACTGTGTTCGCTCAAGCCGTTGCCGTCGGCAAGGTTTCCGGGGGCGCCTTCAACCCCGCGGTGGCCATTGGCGTTGCGGTGCTGGGGCTGGCTAACGGGGCGAATCTCTGGATCTATTGGCTCAGCGAGTTTGTGGGTGCCGGTGTCGCAGCGCTTTTCTTTCTCGTTGTCAATCAGGAAAAGCTACACGAGCCGTCAGTAGCCTCCCACGATAGGCGCGGGACCAAACTAACCAACCTGTCCGGGCTGTGTAACGTCGGCCTGGCAGCGCGTCATGTCTGGCTGCCGGCTTACTATTATACCGAGACCGGAAATACCGGTCGAATCACACAAGTAACTCTAACTAATTAATGAATATGGCTAAAGAAAAAAACCCCGAACACTTTACCAATGCAATCGGTGCTCCCGTACCGGACAACACAAATATTTTGACAGCGGGTCGTCGTGGTCCGGCTCTACTCCAGGACATCTGGCTGATTGAGAAGCTCGCCCACTTTGATCGCGAGGTCATTCCTGAGCGCCGGATGCATGCCAAAGGCTGGGGGGCGCATGGGACGTTCACGACAACGCACGACATCACCAAGTACACCAAGGCAGCGATTTTTTCGAGGATCGGAAAGGAGACGCCGATGTTCGCGCGCTTTTCGAGCGTCGCTGGGGAACGCGGGGCAGCCGATGCGGAGCGCGATATCCGCGGCTTTGCTCTCAAGTTCTACACTGAAGAGGGAAATTGGGACATCGTCGGAAACAATACTCCAGTCTTTTTCTTCCGCGATCCTCTTCGCTTCTCTGACCTCAACCACGCGATCAAGCGCGATCCCCGCACCGGTCTGCGGAGCGCTCAGAATAACTGGGACTTCTGGACTCTTCTTCCAGAGGCACTCCATCAGGTCACCATCGTCATGTCCGACCGCGGAATTCCAAAGTCCTTCCGGCATATGCATGGCTTCGGAAGTCACACCTTCTCGATGATCAATGCCGAGAATAAGCGCACTTGGGTGAAGTTCCACTTCCGCTCACAGCAAGGTATTGAAAATCTCACCGACCAAGCGGCGGCTGCGGTTGTAGCAAATGATCGGGAGAGCAATGGCCGAGATCTATTGGAGGCAATCGGCCGTGGAGATTTTCCGCGTTGGACGCTGTTCATCCAGGTAATGACCGAGGAACAGGCAAAGACCCATAAGCACAATCCTTTTGATCTGACCAAAGTCTGGCCCAAGGCTGACTACCCATTGATCGAAGTTGGGGTAATGGAGCTCAATCGTTATCCGGAAAACTACTTCGCAGAGGTTGAGCAGGCTGCCTTCTCCCCGGCGAATGTGGTTCCCGGGATTAGTTTCTCTCCTGACAAGATGCTCCAGGGCCGCCTGTTCTCTTATGGAGATACCCAGCGATACCGCCTCGGTGTTAACTTCAATCACATCCCGATTAACGCGCCGAAGTGTCCATTCCACTCCTATCACCGCGATGGCCAGATGCGCACAGATGGAAACCTGGGAGCGACGACGACTTATAACCCGAATAGCCAGGGATTGTGGGACAACCAACCGGAATACGCTGAGCCGCCGCTCACGCTCGAAGGCGACGCTAGTCACTATGACCACCGCTTAGAGGATGATCACTGGGAGCAACCAGGCAATCTCTTCCGGAAGATGACCCCTGAGCAAAAGCAGTTGCTCTTCGACAACACCGCTCGCGCAATCAATGGCGCCTCGCAGGAGGTCCTGGAGCGGCATGTTGCGAACTGCAGGAGAGCCGATCCTGCTTATGGCGATGGTGTGGCGCGAGCATTGAAGCTGACTGTCTTAAAGGCCGCCTAACATCATTATTAACTTCCTCGATGGTATCAAAATAGCGGAGCTGACACATCTCCAGAGGCGGCTGCTATCCTAGACACAGGAAACTTATATTTCAAACCTATACAAGGATCGGCTACTGAATTCGAGCATTCAATCCTACAAGAAAGAAACAAACATCTCACAACAAACTTATTCCGCCCGAAACTTTGACCACGAACTCAGGAGTCCCGGTCGAAGATAACTAAAACAGCATCACTACTAGACCGCACAAAACACTTCGCTGAAGCATGAATACTTCACTTGTTCGAAAATTGATCGTTGAATGTATTGGAACGTTTTTTCTCGTCTACGTTATAGGCTGCGTATCACTGCAAGAGCATGTTTTGCTGGGTGCTCTGGCCATCGGCGCTTCACTGACGGTGATGATTTTCGCGGAGGCCACATCAGTGGCGCTCATTATAATCCCGCGGTAACGCTGGGAGTCTGGATTCGCGCGGCCTGTAGATTTTTTGATGATTTTGGCAAGATGCGATCTCTGCCAAAGTTAGGAGGGTGTTTGTCTCCGGCTATATGGCGCGGAGGGACGCCGCCAACTCATCCTTTTCCTGCGATGTTAGTTTGTGAGGACATCAGGTTGAAGAACTCAACCGTTTTCTCCAGCGTCAGCAGACGTCCCTCGTGTGGGTACGGCGTGAGCCCAATTGACTAGAGTTAATATTCTGTGATTCGATCAATCACATTCGAAAGGAATTATGATCATCGAAAAAGCGAATAAGAGAAAGCTGCAAGACTGCGAGCTACGCAATTTTGGAGAGGTCTTTGAAAAGTACCCGACTCGAAACATTGTTGAGTTCGAATCGGGTCGCAAGGCGCTGAAAGGGGTTGACTTTGATGATGAGCAAAATCGCGTAAGGTTGGCGGAACGCAGTGGCGTACCTTCCAGGTTGCCGGTAGATTGGCTTGAGTTTTTGCTGACGGTTGTGTTCTTTGTTATGCTGCTGCTTGGCTTGGTCGGCGCAGTCGTAGCTTCGTGGGGCTTCTGATAGCTATTATCACCGATATCCTTCTGAGCGATCGCCTGCATCATGGCTAAACAACGTCCGTGGTGGATCGGTGAGCTCATCCTCATCGGCCTACGAATTCTCATTAGTTCGCCAAAACATGGACGGATGGATCTCGGAATCTGCGCGGCAAAAAAAACTAAGGAAATAAGGGGTCGCTGAGATGCGCCGTTATAGCGCGTTTGAACGGTCGAGCCCGACGTGACCTCCGGAAATCCTGCCGTGATCTCAGGCACTCAGCTTGGTGCGGCGGTAACGGGGTGAAAGCAAGAACGCCTACCGCGGGGAGAACCAGTAGGCGTTCAGGTTGTGCCCCGAGGCGCGGAAGACTGGTGCAGTAAGTCTGAAGGTTGTATAGCAGCATCAGGTTCGCTTGTGCTGTCTGTGAGCTGAGGAAAATGGTACGGCTGCTATACGAAGCTTAGACTTACTGCACTAGCAGGCGTTACGTCTTGTGTGAGTGCCGCGAGATTTCTCGAAAGAAAGCAAACATTTAGGCTAATTTGCGGCCGCAGGATATGCCACCCGACCTTGCTTCTGCAAGTGTAAAAACGCCCAAAGCTGAATGGCGAAGAGGCGTTAAGGATGATGATACTTTTTGGGAAGGGTTTGAAAATGGTTTCCGAAAGTACTCAGCACGGTCTTACACCCAATAATCCAAACGCCGATGCCGACTTGTACGGGACTATAGTGCTGCAAATCGAAGCAACGGAAGTTGGGGAAATGGGGAAAAGTTATTACGAGCGTAGGGCGCAAAACCTCCGAGGCTTGTAAGCGGTTTGCCGAAAATCGACGCGCTAGGATGGCGCAGGAACGTTCGGAGCGAGTGTCCGCTATCATAAACCCTACCCGCAAAGTACGCAACCCCCGTACGCTAGTCCGGGGAACTGTCCAGAGTCCTGACGTCGATGAGATAGCACTCCTCTTGCAACCAATTAAGGACACTCGGGTGAATTATGGGGGTAGCACTGGAAAGTTGATTCAGCTTTGATAGTCGCTCAGTTTTCATAGGGTCATCGGAAGTCCAGCCCTTGGTAGGACTGAACTCGACTGTTGATCCGTCTCGGTGCCGCCACTTGAAGCGCGCGGCGCTGCGCTCGGACGCTTCGCCAAATTTTCGTTCGGGCGCCGTCGGATCTGGCCACCTCACGGGGAGACAGGGTTCGGTGTGGTGAACCCGTCGCTAAGAATCGAGAGGAAATTGACGAGGTCGGCCTCCTGTTCAGCAGACTGCTTTCGCCGCATCTTTCGGTCCCATAAGGAAGTGTTCGCCGATCGGTAGGCAGGCGAGATCGATCGGTCCCATCTTCAGCGATCAACGCATATCCAAAAAGTGCTCAGTGTCTCCGGCGTGATAGACGGTTTTTTCCCTGGTTAAGTATGAAACAAAATCTGCGGTTGTGGCTTCCTATGTGCGCGCGAGCGATCCGAGTTTTCGCACTTGACCGAGCTTTAACTGGGCCAAATGAAAGAAGTTCTCGCGACGGCTGAAAAGGCAAATGCGAACAGTTGGTTCGAATCCTGCACGAGAGGAACTACAAACAAGTGGTAACTTCTTCTCTACGTTGCTGGTAACAGTAACGCTGCTCGCGAGCCCCTACAGAATTCGAGTTTAGGGCTAAGAACGCTGTAGCTACGGTAGTGCTTTACCTGCTGCTGCAAGAATTCGGAGTAAGCGTTGAGCTTAGGTGGTTTGGGTTTGAAGCGCTCCTCAACAGGCCACCACTCTTCACCTCGAAGAAAACTCTTAGCTAGCGACAGTAAGATGAAGAGCGACGGAGTGAGAACGATCCTAGCGATTACCGTCATTGCTTGGGAGTCTCTGGTTTCGGCGATTCCGATCTGTTACAAGAAATGCACTGCGCATCCTCTGGCTTCCCTGATACAAGGTATTCGGTTGAAGGGCGTTCAAACAGTTTTACGACCGCTTGAAAGATGATCCCGCCTGGATAATCCGTACCATCGAGAGTGGTCACGATGTTATCCTCAACGATCCCCTGACGGTCCTAAAGTTTCTCGAGGAAGCAGCGCCATAGTAGACCTGAGACAAATGTGCGAACGCTCACCACGTCCGTCTGCCGCTATGACGTATGCACAGCCTAACACCTAGCGAGTATCGAAGCCGATTCCGCTCCTCCGGCAGCTGAGGCCGGAATGGCACGAATCGTCGGGTGGTTGGCGTAGCTGGATCAATTTGATCGACCTAGAATTCGCTTATGACTAACTCAATCGCAGACGTCCGTATTCCCGACAGCAAAATAGCGGAGCTGATGCTCCATAGGCTGCTACCATCCTAGATATAGGAAACTTATATTTCAAACCTATAGAAGGATCGGCTACTGGTTCAATCCTTCAAAAAGAGGCAAACAGGCAGCGCTGAACAATAAGCGCGCCGCACCTCCTGGCGATTGCAAGGTTTTCCAAGGCGGAAACCCGAATCCACAAAACTGAAGCAGTCCGACGGGCAAAAAAAATTCGAATATGCAAACTGTTTCCAAAATCTACTTCAGATCGCTCGCCGCGCTTCTGTCCAAAAACGGCAACGCTCCCACGCTGCTTCACTCGGGAGGCCCGATGGCCGCGCCGAGATCCTCATTGCGCGCGACCCAAGGGGCGTTTGATTCTACATCTGACAATGTAGGAGGGTATCAGCATTTCTGCCGACCGGGACTGGTCCCATTGCTGCAATCCATCGGTTTGGATGCGATCTACGAACGGGCAGAAGGGGACTACCTGTGGCAACGCCGCGACGACCGTCTGGTCCCTGTGTT
>Ga0209647_1002196_pt1 | contig 15866 bp, 15 predicted proteins | sample GraSoi_2013_60cm_FD_185827 | JGI IMG/M metagenome (GOLD analysis project Ga0209647, IMG submission 185827) | Grasslands soil microbial communities from the Angelo Coastal Reserve, California, USA - Sample 9_17_2013_60cm (SPAdes) (version 2) | ecosystem: Environmental > Terrestrial > Soil >...
AGCCACTTCCCAGACCGACCGCGAAGTGCATTCATCACATCAGAGGCCCCTAACATGCTCAATCGTACCATTGAGGTCTGTTTTCAGTCGCTGGTTGGCCCGACTCGCCATTTTTGATTTTTTCGGCCCCGTTCTTGCCTAAACCTCGAGCTCCTCGGATGAATCAAGCCGCGCGCCGAAAACGCCGGTTCTTCAGCGGAATCGTATGTTAAGACGTGACCCTAATTGTTTCCCTTCTCGCAAAACAGAAATATTGAGCGGATGGCGAGGCCTTGTTCGGCAAACAAGCTACGGAACCAGGGTACACCCCAGGGTCCCCAAGGGCCAGGGTCACGTCGCACTCTACTTTGCTGACACTCGCTTGACTCGCAGGCTCTCAGAAGGCTCCAGAATCTTGCAAATTCAGATGCTGGATCACGTCATTGTCGGTGCACCAGCGGCCGGGCAGTCCGGTTATTTCAGTTTCAAAGAGGCTGGCGTCAGCAGCTAGAGGGACAAAACACTACGAAACGACGGGTGCTGCTTTAAATTGTCGCTGTTGCCGGTAGCATACCTATTTAAGCCGGAAAGCTCACTGCCGATAAGAGGGGGCCATACCTAGAAGTATGATGGAACGCTCCGGAAACCGCTGAAATTATTTGCGAGGCTCTTTACACTGGACACGTCGCCGCTTCCCTTGCCGGTGCCTGGACGAAAGCCGCAAACTGGCGCTCGAGCGACTTGGCCGCGCCCGTGCGCCATGCCCCAGCGATGGATTGGGACGCCGGATCGGGGAAGATCTCCTCTTCCCCTCTCTCCATTCCATCGAAAATGCCCGCTGCCGCGGACTCGGGAGAGGCTTTCGGTATCTCAAAACCGCGGTTCATATCGGTGTCGATGGGGCCGAGAATGACGGCATGGACGATTACTCCTTGGCCAGCCAAGATTGCTCTCAGTGATTGCGTCATGTTCAACGCGGCTGCCTTCGAAATGGAGTACGCCGGTATGACCGGCAAGGCTGCAAGCGCCGCCAACGAGAGATTGTTGACGATGGCACCTTTGGAGCGTGTCAGCAGCGGCAGGAAAGCGCGCGACATATTGAGCGGACCAAAGAAATTGATAGCTAAGTGCTGTTCGATCACCTCGAAATTGCTCAGATCGTCGTAGATCGCAACGCCGGCATTATTTATAAGAATGTCAAGGGTATCTATTTCGGTGGCCGCCCGCTGAATCTGCGAGGCGCTCGTCACGTCCAAAGTTACAGGCGTCACGCGTTTGTCAGGATGTCGGATTGCGTTGCGCGCACCCGCATACACCCGCTTCGCGCCACGCTTGAGTGCCTCTTCGACGAGAGCTCGACCAATGCCCCGGTTGGAGCCGGTGATCAAGACTGTTTTATTTGCGATAGCCATCATATCATTTTTTCTTTTGTTCAGAAGGTTTTGGGTAGAGCATTGCGCCGGTCGGTCCAAAGGGTGGCCGCAACTGTGAATTGCTCGTCATCGTTCTTCTCTCCTTTGGGTGTCCTTCGTCGTTCGTTCAGTTCTCGATACAACGTGCTGGTTTTTGGTCATGAGATAGATTAGTACCGGGCATCGAACCGTGGGAGTGACAAGTGTGGCGGGATTTCAGATGGACTCGCTAATCACGGCCGCAGCGCGTGCGCTGGCGGCGGGTGATGCCCTCGGTGCACTGAACCGGGTCGCCTTGCGCAACGACGCGCCTGCGCTCGCCCTTCGAGGCATCGCGATGGCGCGGCTCGGCGATCTTCGCCTGGCGCACCCCAATATGTGAAATCTTCTGCGCCGGAGAAAGTCTCGTGGCTGGTCAGAATATAGACCGGTTTTTTGCCGCCAAACGCCACCGAGAGCTGCCTAGATGGCTGATCCGCTCACGCCACCTGCTTGATGCGTGGCCGTTTCTCCGCTCGGTCCGGACTCGGAACGCCGCTCCGCGCAAGATTGGCAATAGTTGCGCCAATTCGGTCGGGCATCTCGTCATCATCGATCTGTTCCGTTATCAGGCGGAAGAGCGAATAGCCATACAAGAGATCCATTAGCAATTTAATGTCCGTTTCCCGCGGAATTTCGCCGCGATCTATTGCCGCTTGAAACGCGAGCGCCGTAAAAGCCTGGCGTCTCGGAATAAAGACCTCGCGCAAATAACGCGCCCTATCCTTTTCGAGCATCATTTCGGATAGAATGAGACGAAAAAGCGAGCCCAACCACTCCTTTCGCCAGAGTCGCCAGACTTGTCGCAGGTTGGCGGCGAGATCCTTCGCCAGATCCTTGCCTTCGCCCTCAACCAGCTCTTGTTTAACAGCCTGATCATAGACTTCCAATAGCAACGCAGGTCGGGACGGCCACCATCGGTAGATAGTGGGTTTGCCGCATCCAGCCAATTTTGCCACGGCCTCAATTGTAAAACGTGTCGGTCCCCCCTTGGCCAGCACTTCGGTGGCGGCAGCAATGATCGCCTGGTGCAGCAGCGGATTGCGTCGATTTCCGGTTCTGGGGCGGGTTGGAGCCGATTTTTTTCGAGGCATGGGATGAAGTTTGTTCGGCGAAATTTTACTGAAAGCAAACGGAAACGGTTTGCTGCCAAGCAGGAGGGTACGCCGTTTTGACAGCGAATCAGAAGCGGGACTTGACAATTTATCAATGTGACGTTACGTAAAGTAATGACAATATCTGTTTGGTCAACAAGCGAAATCTTCGGTCTCGATCGCTCTTAGTCGTTCGCTTTGACCTTTTTCAAATCATCACGCGCTTATGCTCGTAAAAGAAAACCCGATTCCACGGACGCATGTCGCAGATCGCGAGCCCGCGGGTAGCGCGAATCAAAAAGATGACGCCAATCAAAAAGGGAAACGAAGGAGCGGTCCGCCCCGCCGTTTTTTAGTCATCGGTGCGGTCATTGCCGTCCTCGGCCTCTTTTTCGGTGTTCGGTATTGGATGTATGTTTCGACCCACGAGGACACGGATGACGCCTACGTAACCGGTAACACCCACCAGATTAGCTCGCGGATCACGGGTACGGTCGAACAGGTGTTAGTCGACGACAACTGGCATGTCACCGCCGGACAACCGCTCTTAAAACTAGATCGGCGCGACTACGAAGTGACACTGACTCAAGCCCGCGCCAGCTACTTGCAAGCCAAAGCCCAACTCGTGCAGGCGACCGCGCAGATACCGCTGGTCGAGGCTCAATTGGCCCAGGCTCAAGCTCAGGCAGACTCGTCCAAGGCGAATTCCGACTACTTGGAGCGCACATTCGAACGAAACAGCCAACTGTTCTATCAAGGGAGAGGAGTCATTTCGAAACAGGACCTGGACAACGCTCAAGCACAGGCGGAAACCAATGTTGCCACCTACAAAGCGAACCTGGCGGCGTAACGGTGGCCAAGGAAAATCTGAAGGTCGCCCAGGCTCAACAACAAGCTGCCAGCGCTCAGGTTGACGCCGCCCAGGCGCAAGTTCAGAACGCGGAACTGCAACTTTCCTACTGCACCATCGTCGCTCCGGTTTCCGGACGCATCGCCCAAAAAACGGTTCAAACCGGGAATCGGGTTTCAGTCGGACAGGCTTTGATGGCGGTGGTGGAGGACAATGTGTGGATCCTAGCAAACCTCAAAGAGACCCAGCTGGAAAGAGTCCGGGTCGGGCAGCCGGTCGAGATCAAAATCGATGCACTCCCGCACTACCGGTTCACGGGAAGGGTTGACAGTCTGCAACCTGGGTGTGGCTCGAATTTTGCCCTGCTTCCTCCGGACAACGCAACCGGCAATTTCATTAAGATCGTCCAACGTGTACCCGTGAAAATCCTCTTCGATCCAGAAAGCATCAAAGGTGTTCGGGAGAAAATTGTTGCCGGCCTATCGGCAGTTCCCAGCATCGCCGTTACCGCGAAAGTGATCGACAAACCATATCAAGATGGTCCGGAGACGGAGAAACCGTCGCACCAAATTGCAAGCCAGCCCATCACCCAAATTCATGGCGTGCCTGCAACCGGAGTGATGCAATGAGGGCAATAGCCGATGCTGATCACTTATCACTGATTACTGGTTACTGATTTACTGATTACTTTCTTCGCCACTTTCAGGCGCTAACCACTTCTCACCGTATGGCTCCATCATCAAAAGAACATGTCAGTTTACGCACCTGGATCGCAGTCCTTGGCACGATCCTGGGGGCTTTCATGGCGGTGTTGGATATTCAGATTACGAACGCCTCACTGCGTGAGATCACGGGCGGCATTGCCGCCACTTCGGTTGAAGCTTCCTGGGTTTCCACCAGTTACTTGATTGGAGAGATTATTACGATTCCGCTCACAGCTTGGCTGGGACGCGTTTTCGGCACCCGTCTCTATCTTCTAGCGAACGTCTTTTTGTTTCTGTTCTTTTCCGGGCTTTGCGGAACGGCTAGCGAGCTCACGCAAATGATCATCTATCGGGCGCTCCAAGGCTTCACCGGAGGTGTCATGATTCCCATGTCATTCACGGTTATTAATACCCAGCTGCCTCCTTCCAGACGCCCGATCGGATTGGTGCTCTTCGGAATCTCCGCCACGATGGCGCCCGCCATTGGACCTTACATCGGGGGTCTGCTTACAGACAGCTATGGCTGGCCCATGGTCTTCTACATCAATCTCATCCCTGGAGTGGTAATGCTGGCCACGATCTTTTTCGCGATCGATTCAGAACCCCTGAACCTGGACTTACTATGGAAAGGCGATTGGTTGGGTACGGTTTTTATGGCCATCGGACTTGGCTCGCTTATCGCTTTTCTGGAGGAAGGGCAAAATGACGATTGGTTTACCAGCGTTTTCATTCAGCGCTGTTTTGCGCTCGCGGTGATTTTCATTCCTCTCTTCATCATCTGCGAGCTGGTCACCAAAACCCCGGTCGTTAATCTCCGGTTGCTGGGTATTCGGAATTTAGCCTTGGCTTCCGCAGTGAATTTCTTGCTTGGGGCAAGTCTGTACGGGTCTGTGTTTCTTTTGCCGGAGTATCTTGAGCAAGTCCAACAGTATAGCGCCAAACAAACCGGCGAAGCGATGGTACTGATTGGGCTCCCACAACTTTTGATATTTCCGATTGTCCCGCGCCTGATGAAAAAGTTCGATCTGCGCCTCATCGTCTTTGCCGGGGCGCTGATTTTCGGTGGCAGCTGTTTGTTGAATATCCACATGAATCCCGAATTCGGCGGACCGCAATTTCAATTTGCCAATATCGTCCGCGCGCTGGGACAGCCGTTCACCATTGTTCCGCTATCCGCTCTTGCCACTGCAGGGTTACTGCGGGAACAACAGGGGGACGGATCGGCTATTTTCAACATCATGAGAAATCTGGGCGGCAGCGTCGGCACCGCGTTGCTGAGCACGATGATTACTCAGCGTGAACAATTCCATGATTTCCGGATTGGAGAAAGAGTCACGGCTTATAACCCTTATGTGCAACAATTTCTATCGAACCAATCTGTCCAGAACCTCCAACATTCAGGAGATCCGGTCGCGGCGTTGCAACAGGCCTACCGAATGCTTCAAGCTTCGGTTCAAACAAACTCGTACGTTATGGCGTACAGCGAATGCTTTCTGGCGCTTGGCGTTATCCTTTTAGTCGGGTCTGCCACGATCTGGCTTTGCAAGAAAACCAAAGCCGGCGCCGCCGCCGCAGCACACTGATGTGAGAAGTGAGAGGTAAGAGGTCGGCGTGAAAGGTGATTGGTGATTGGTCGAACACTGAACCGTGAACTGCAAACAGTTAGGGGCGCGGGTACGAAATTAGCGATCGCCTTGGTAAATTCATTCGCTATGACTGCACCGCTATGGCCTTCGATTTCTACTACGATCAACCGGCTCTTACTCCAGCGCTGGTGCAGCTGCCACGCGGTTTGCAAGGGAGAACTAACATCCAATCGGCCGCGCCAATCGCGATCGTTTAATGCGAGATCTAGTCGGATCCAGAGCGCATTACTATCGTTGGCCATTGACGCTGGGAGCGCAGCGATTGCTGATCGCGCCGCGGTGTCGACCCCGGTCTCCATAAAAATTACATCCCATGCTTTTTGCGCCTTGATCACCAGTTGCTCAGGAAGCAGCTCGATCAAACGTTCGAATGCCTGTTCCGCCGCATGAAACTGACGCATGTTATAAAATGTGTGGGCTAACTCCGTAATCGCCACCGTATTGGCTGGATCGCGCGCAATTGCTTCGTTGAACTCCTGGATTGCTTTCTCGAACCTACCCTGGCGACGATCCATGTACGCTTCGAGCAGGATCGTTTGGGCATTATTGACGAGGCCGCGCCTAGCGATCGCCAGTTGCACCCGTGCCCGTTCGTAATCACGATAGGCAAGATAAAGATGGGTTGCGTAGGCAAGGTGAACCTCAGGAAGGTCCGGTTGCAAACCCAAAGCGTTGTTGACCGCCGCGTCTCCTAGTGCGCGGCGATCTGGAGTAGCATCAAACCACCAGTTCGACAGATCTGCCTCGGCCGCTCGCAGCGCGTTCTGTAGTAGTAGCCTTAGTTCCAAGTAAAGCTGGGTTAGCATCGCAAGCTTCTTGACGTACGAGAACTGATCGATTTCGACACTCATTTTCATAGAATGATAGTTGATAAGGAGTGGTATCAGATTCTGGATGGACGATCCGGCATTCAAATCGATGGACGGGTCCGCAAGCTTTTCGTTCACTGTTAGACCTTTCTGTTTGAGACAACGATTGTGTGATTCCGTTTGGTAGCTAGCTACACCAACTGTCGAGGTTCTCGGGCAGAGTCGAGTTTCAAGAGCCGAAGATCCCGAGGATCAAATCGGCGAGCATTTGATGTTCGCCGGGGAATTCGGATGGTGACTGTAGTGCCCTGTCCAACCTCGCTACACACCTCCAGCCGAAACGAGCGACCAAACAGTCCTCAGCCCATTGATATTCGGGATCACCTGATACTTTGAGCCGCAGAGCTACTTACGATGGACTTCAACTCCGCCAGAGATTGTCTGTTTGATCGTTGGGTTCGCGAGAATTGCATGCGGGAAGCCGATTTCGACACGGCTTATGTCGTCGAGCCGCTTGATTTGATCAGGGCTGAGATGTGTATTCAAAGAGCCTAAGTTATTTTCCAGTTGCTCAAGCTTGCTCGCGCCCAAGAGAACGGATGTCACTGTCGACTTGGAGAGAAGCCAGGCAAGCGCTACTTGGGCAGGAGACTTTTTAACTTCAGAGGCCACTTTCTTTACTTCATCTACGATCTGCATGTTTCGTTGAGTAAATTTGCCTAGAGTTTCAATGGCATTTTTTCTAGAACCCTGGAACCCGGTCGATCCGGATTTATTCAAGAAGTCTTCTCTAGAGTACTTTCCAGACAGAAGTCCGCTTGCAAGCGGAGACCATGGAACTACCCCGAGTCCCATTTCATTTGCCATGGGAATCAGTTCTCGCTCCGTGGTTCGCTCGATGAGATTGTATTCTATTTGAAGCGCTACAAGCGGAGACCATCCGCGAAGATCGGCGATGGCTTGCATTCTTGAGATTTGCCACGCAGGAGTATCCGAAATTCCCACGTAGAGAACCTTTCCCGCGCGAACAAGGTCATCCATCGCTCGCAAAATTTCTTCGACAGGTGTCGTACCATCCCAGATGTGCAAGTAAAGCAGGTCGATGTAATCAGTCTTGAGTCTTTGCAGACTTGTTTCAACTGAACGAACCATACTCTTACGATGGTTGCCGCCGCCATTAGGGTCGCCAGGATGAGTATTCATTGTGTACTTGGTAGAAAGAACGATTTGCTGGCGTTTCTCTCCAAGAAATTCTCCCAGCATCTTTTCGGATGAACCATTGGTGTAGAAGTTTGCCGTATCAACAAAGTTTCCGCCGCTATCGATATAAAGGTCGAGCATCTGGCGGGCTTCGTTAAGCTCAATTCCCCAGCCCCACTCCGTGCCAAAGCTCATTGCGCCAAGAGCTAATTCAGAAACCCGCAGACCGCTTTTACCCAGCAAGTAATTTTTCATAATTTGTCTCTCAGTAATTTAAGTTTGTTTCCGTGCCTGTATGTATTTACCAGCTTGTCATCCACTGTCCAGTATGTCAAGTGCAACCAGACAAACTGGACATTTATTGCCATACGTGTCAACCTTAAGAATATGGAGGGAAACGAATCGGCAAGGCAGACACACGTTCTTGAGATAGCTTTGACTGTCTTTGTTCGGCACGGCTTTAGAAAAACATCCATCGAGGATATCGCGAAAGCGGCGGGCATTTCACGTCAGGGGATTTATCTTCATTTCAAAAATAAAGATGAGATCTTTAGCGCTTCGATGCAAAAAGCCTTAGACGATCACCTGCAAGCCGCAAATAGGATATTGGATGATGACCGCCTAACGCTTGAAGAAAAACTACTTAAAGCGTTGGATGAGTGGTTTGGTCGGCACGTCGGACTCCTTGATCCTGAGGCGTCTGATCTTCTGGCTCAATGTGAGCGCGTTCTCGGCGACGCTGTTGGAAAAAGTCGCTCTTCGTTTCAAAAGAAACTCGAGAAAGTCATTCTGGCGCGGTCTGCGAGGAAGACAAAGGGCGCTGATAAACGTGCGGCGACCATTGCCGACATGCTTTGCGCATGTGGAATGACTTGGAAACATAGTTTCTCTTCACGGCAAGAATTCTTAAAGAAGATGTGCGACGCAATCCACTTGTGCTGTCGAGATCTATGAGATTAGAAGATCCTTCTTCACTTGACTCTCTTGAGTCGCGGTTTTCCATCGACTTCCAGCAAATCGTAATTGACTAGTCTGCCGTGACGTAGCTCGTCGAATTTGAGTAGGAATAAATCGAGCCATGAAGCGACCGGTAAAAAGCGCTGAAAAGTATTCCCAACCCAAGAAGCTGTCCGCTCGATCCAAATTCAACCGTTGAGCAGTCTTTTGCCCAAGGTCAGTCCGATCCATGATCTACAAATTACGACAAAGCGGCTGCAGTGCGTTGATCGGATCTATGCGGTTACCAATCTCGTCGCTGTAACCACACTGGCAACAAGCGTGGCTTACACATTTCTCACGTGCATAAGCGTCTTTTGAGACGTCCGAATTTCTCAGGAGGGAACTACGAAGCCGAGGCCAATGACCTCGGCTTATTTGTTTCTGGGCTGATTATTCCTTTTGTGAGCTGGCTTGAACGTTTGTAATTCAGCGGATACATACCTGATGAAAATATCCCGCTCATCCCACAGCGAGATGCGGAAGTTCGGTTGCAAGATACTCGCTGTCGCCCAGCAGTACGACACTATCAAAGATTCATCGGTCCACGACCGGCATTGATGTTATTGGACTGAGCTGTTTATTCCGGTGAAAGCCGTCGCGAGCAATCTCAGGGTCTTCAACGACTCCGGTTGCTTATAGTGCCGTTTCAATCCGCTCTCGAGAATCTGCGAATCTGCGAACCTGAAATGACCGCTAATTTTGACAACCAAACAATAGCTAACCCTATGAGCTTAGACACCTTGAAGAGATTTCATCCGGAGATTTACATGGCCGCGGTACGCGACGGAATACGGGTCGAAAGACGCTATCAGACCGACCGGATTCGCAGAGCCAATGCAATCCCAGCAACCAACGGCGTTCGGAATTTCACTGACAGACGGTAACAACGCCGTAAACGCTCCCAGGGCGTGTTTGTTTGCGATCCGTCCGGGGAAGCATACGGGAACCCCGGAAACGAGCTAGGGCGCTAACGTCGGAAGAATCGCGGACGGTTTAGGCGAGCCGGTCGGTGATCCGGGCGAACTTGACGCCGAATGAGGCTTGGGCGTTCCTTTCTGGTGTCGCTCAGAGGCTTACTTACCCTTGCAGGGTTGGCAATCGGCTTTGCGGTTTTCTCCGGTTGCACAAACGGAGATTTCATTTACACCGTCCCTCCGCAAAATACGCTGGCGAAGCCCAATGCGAGAGACCAGGGCGGTGTTCCACAAAGTTGGGTCGATTGGACAAAAGACGCGAGTTCTCAACTGGGCGACACGTACCCGCTGTACGAGGGTATCGGAACACCTTGACGCAACAACGGCACCGATTCGCCGATGCGGAGTGGTGGCGTTCGCGGCACGGAGGATCTGTGCGGCCGGTTTAGGCGAGTAGCTAGTCAGCGTATTAGCCGTTCGATGATTTCGTAGGCTGCGGCGAGCATGATCGCTCTGCGCAAGTCTTCTGTGTCAGCAAAAGATCGCTCCACCTTGTCGATAGCTTCCCGGAGTATAGGGAAGTACCACGAGGTCATTTTGAACTCGTTAAGCTGATCGACTGTTGTGGGATTTGCGGGATCAGTAAGAGCTCCGGCGAGGTAGTCGAGAGCAGCCTGACGCGACTTGCGTCCCTCGGCCTGTGCTTGCTGATCCTTGTTGAGTGGTCTACCCACACTACCTGCGGGTTGTCATCGTCCCTACCGTCGAGTCTAACGACTCCCCACCAAAACGCGGGTGACGCATCGCGATACCACACGTCTTTTTCTCTTTCGGACTTCCTCCCGGATTGACTTCGGCGCCGATGGCATGACATCTCAAGATTTCTCAGAAGGCCGTAAGGCTCAAATCGTCAATGCTCTGCGGGACGCAGCAGACAAACAAGCCACTCCAGTTCAACCCAAGTCCGCGGCCGAACTCGAGACCGGCAGATCTGCCGCCGCAGTCGCACTCAATGCCGTGTTTCTGAAGGAGATGAAAGCCAGGCACGGCAAAGTCGAACGCACAGTGACAGCCGTAGATTTAACTACAGAAGCTCTGAAGGACGCGATGGCGAACGCCAGAGCCCGTCAGACGTCGCAGACCATAGATTGATGGGATTCGCGGCAAAAGCGTCTAGAATCGAAACGTCGTTAGCTCGTCGGCCATCAAGGAAAAGATCAGACATGCAAGTAAAAGTCGACTCATCAGCCCAACAAATTGCCGCCATTGCGGATACTGCCCAAACAGATGCAACTTTGTCGCCGGCATTAATAAAATTACTCAACCAGTATCCACGCTCGACAAGAGCCGCAATCGTCGCACTCGCCGCGGCTCTCGGGAGCGTCAGTCAGAACTAAGAACTTTCCGCTGAAATCCACGCACTGAGCCGGACTACTAACAACGGTAGTTCCGGCTTTTTGTGTTTTGTGGGCAGAAAGAAAAAACCTGCTGAATGTGTTCAACCATTCAGCAGGCTCCGAATTTATGACGACGGGCTCGGAGAACTATGCCGATCTCGCCATTATTGCGGAGATAGTCAACCAAAGCAGGCTGGTTGACGTGCCAACTACAAGCATGGAGCCAATCAAGACATGTTGCACGTGCCGCGAGACCAAGTCGGTTTCTGAGTACAATCGCGACAGTGGTCGAGCAGATGGTCTACAGCCTCGATGCAGGGATTGTCACAGGGAAACTAGCTTGCTCTGGAAAACATCCAACAAAGGAAAATCTTCCGGTCGCAAGTACGCAAACTCAGAGCGTGGTCGAGAGATGGCTAGATTGCGGCGAGCAAGAATCAAACTCAACAAACAAACAGAAAGAAAACTAACAAATGTCTGAAATATCCAAACAAACAGATAACGAAACAGCGACGGCCGAGCAGATAAAAGATCTGATCGCACAATTAACGAATGCGCAGCAAGCTTTTGACGAATGGCGCAAGACTCAGCCGGCGGATTTGGACGCACAACGTAGTGCGTGGCTTTCTATTCGCGACAGGCAACGTTTTTTCGATACCGAAGCCACTCAAGCCTGGAAAGCAATGGAGCCAGGACTTGCTTCGCGGCCCGAAGTGATCGAAACAAAACGACGAATAAGTGAACTACAACTCGAGCTAGCGAAAGAGCAAAGCAAGTTGAAAGAGCTAGTTGCGGTAGGAACACCGTTTGCGGTGTATCAGGGCGCAGTTATGAACGCCGAAGGCATGATCGGCGGAATACTTCAAAGACTTCGCAAGCAGCGCGTGGAGCAAGTTCTGCTGAACACGTACGGACACTCCAATGTTGCACGGCTTCCCAGAGCGTTGACAGACGCTGCCCGTTTACACCCGTCCGTGACGATACTCGAGACACTCGCATTCAACCCAAGGCTCGCATCACTGCGCGATTCGCAGATCAATCAAAATGTGGTCGACGCGGCTACGACGAACGCAGGCACCTCTCTCCAGAGGCTACTCGATCTGATACAGCAGAGCAACGCCTGATCCACCTCGAAGTAATACCGAGTCGAAATGACTGACTGTTGGTTGCTCGAATGTTAGTCGCTCGAGCAATCAACACGCCTTGAGCCAATGCCGTGGGACTCTGCGCTACTGCTTCTCATGCGTGCGTATGCGCTCACTCCACGCTCGAGGTGATGGCGCGACCACCCCGCCAGGCCGGACCCTATAAGCTCGAAGGTACTTCCAGAGCGAGAAAAACACGGGTGCGTTACGATCCTATTTTGTCGCTACCGACGTCATTTTGAAATCCCATTTCCTAGCATAATGGGCAGTTTTCTCCTGGGAGATTTGGAGTTTTGGCGGAAATGAGGCCGATTTTCACTTCCGCCTAACCGATCGAGTGATCTGCTGTTAGCCGTAGCAAGCGAACGACTTGCTACTGATGATCGTCGTTCACTAACTAACAAAATCAAGTGCTATTATGCAAACTCTCCATTTCCGTTTCCGGTATCGCGAGCGCAGGAGATCGCTGTCTTGGAATTGCGACCGTTCGACACGGAGGCGCTCAAATCAAGGTCAATCGACTATGCGACCATCGAGACGGACGATCAGAACGAGGAAAGGGATGGAGGAATGAACGCGAACGCCACCAAAAGTTACGGGAAGCCATCGCTCCAATCGCGGACCAGTGTCGACCATTCGATCCGGGTGACTTCCGGGCGAGGGATGTGGTGATTCTCGAACCGGAGAGGCGATCGGCGCCGGTCTTGTCTGATAATGAGATAATCACGACAGCAGTGATAAATTAGTTCCGCTCGGAAAGTGTTGCCTGGCTCGGTTCGTTGCCGGATATTATCGGCTGGATCAGTAGGATCGGAGAACAGCCCAGCGGGTTGTTCAGCAGACCGAACATGGCAGTTCCTCTGCGAGGAATGTGAATTTTAAGTCCTGTTTCCCACTAGTTCAATCACATGAAAAATGAAACTCCAGTTCAAAGCTTCGGCTCAGGGGGTGTTATGAATCGACCGCAGGTTTGGAAAGCAGTTGGTTTAACCATTCTGGCTTGTGGCTTGCAGCTATACGGCCAGCAAAAGGCCACCATCATCACCTTCGATGATCCTGCCGCTGGCACGGGCCAGTACCAAGGCACCTTCGCTACCACCATCAACCCGGGGGGAGTGATCGCGGGCTACTATCTAGACGTAAATAATGTCTATCACGGCTTCGTACGGGCCAGTGATGGCTCCTTCGCCAACTTCGATGCCCCGGGGGCGGGCAACTTGCCCAATGCCTATCCCATTCAAGGCACCCAGGCCTTTAGCATCAACCCGGCGTTAGTAGTCGTGGGGTACTACACCGACACCAACAGTATTACTCACTGCTTCCTGCGGGCACCAAATGGTACCATTACAAACATTGATCCTCCAGGCTCAGTGGGTTCCTCGAATCAATTCCCCATCGTCATCAATTCGGCAGGGGTGGTGGTGGGAAGCTTTGGTGACCAAAACGGCTTCCACGGTTTTCTGCGGACCCCGGGCGGTACTTTCATTTCCTTCGATCCCCCAAACTCCTCGTTTACCGTACCCAGCGGCATCAATTCCAAAGGAGCCATCGCTGGAACTACTGGTAGCATTCAAGGCTTCCTGCGCAATACCAACGGTACTTTCGTCACTTTTAACCCCCCAGGCTCTGCCTATACGGTGGTTAATGGTATCGGCTCCCTGGGTGAAATCATTGGTTGGTATGAGGCGAATCTGATCACCGGCCCACCTTACAGCTTTCTGCGAACTCCCGAAGGTGCCTTGATGAATATCGATTTCCCGGGCTCCAGCCTGGGTACCTTCCCTTACGCAATCAACCCCGCGGGCACCATCATCGGCAATTATTTCAATACTACTCCCCCGGCTCAAGGCCAGTACAGTGGTTTCGTACGGACCGCCAAAGGTATTTACACCTCCTTTGATCCCCCAGGCTCCACCAATACCACTGCCCCCACCGCTATCAACCCGGCGGGAGTGATCACGGGATCCTACCCTGACGCAAACTTCATTAATCACGGCTTCCTGCGGAGCCCCTAGCTTAGCTGGCCTGGCAAGAAGGGCAGCGAGTAAACCCGTTGTTGCAGGCATCGACTCAGTGGACCGTTGACCGTTCACGGTCCGCGACCCAGTACCCTAAAGGGTTTGGGGCCCTTGGGGTTTGTGATTGGTGGTCAGAAGGCCCGTCCTAGGAAAAGAAGGTCCGTTGGCAGAGTTGAGCGGGAAAACAAAGAACGCCATCGTTGCGGATGAGTGTCCAGGTTTGTGCGTGTTGGCGAGAGGAGTCTTTAGCCTAGTGTGACTTCTATCATAGCCTGCGCTCGATTTATGGCACCCAGCCTAGTGGGGCTTGCGCACTGAGCTGGTTCGCCATCAAGGTAGATAATCCAACGTTTACTCGGCGGGTATGTCGGGCAGTAACGGATGGTTATCTCTCGACGCTTGTACATCATGCTCTCTAAACTACTTTCTGCCATACAATCTCTTTCTCTATTACGGCGATTACGCGGCTTTCTTGATTACATTCCTTCATTGCTGCGAATCGGCTTCCGCATTTGACCGTACAGCGCGTTTGAACGGTCGAGCCTTATCATGACCTTCGGGAATGCTTCCGCGATCTCAGGCTCAAAAGATGGTTGCGGCGTCGGGGCTTATGGCTTGTGAATATGTTGCATCCCATTCCGGCGGAGCACACGCAACACCATTGGGAATAATTCAGCAGTTGATTGCACGCCTAGCTTTTCCATGGCACGCCCACGATGAACTTTGACCGTTCTTTCGGTAATACTTAATTTCGCAGCGATCTCTCTGTTGAGCTTACCGCCTAAGACGTAACACAACACATCAACTTCGCGTGGAGATAAACTTTCGAGCCGTCGCCAAATTTCCGTCGGCTTGGGTCGCACGCCTTTATTTGTCGCCAATCCGGCGACCAAGCGCTGTAACAATGTCTGTTTCCTCATTCTTTGGGAGAACCTGCGGAATTGATGTCGTCGACCCCGCCTCCGCAAGTGCGAAATGGAAAGTGCCGCAGAATCGACTTCCTAAAATGCCCCAGGACGCGTTTTCTGTGGGTGCCGCTATCAATTTACCTTGCTTCAATGTCCTCGTGGAGAAGAGAAATTCGGTTCCCGAATGCTCTTCAAGGAAATTGGCGGACGTAACATTTTTCATAGGCCCCTAAAGTCTCGGCCTCTCTCGCCGTATTGATACCAATTAGCCAGCTTGAACCGAAATCGTGGTGGAGTTCTGCGTTCTGCTAATATGCCCTCCTCCGGAATCCTTAGCGGTATTACGATCGTCATCGTAGAAGACTACCCGGACACTCTGTATGGCATCGCACATTTTCTCACTCGACACGGAGCCAAAGTCTTTGTCAGTCCAAATGCTTCCGAGGGAGTGCAGGCAGTCAGAGAGCACCGTCCGGATATTGTTCTCTCGGATATAAGACTGCCGAAACGGGATGGTTTTGAACTTTTGCGAAATATTCGTGCGCTCGGCCCAGAGAACGGCGGCAACGTGCCTATGATCGCAATGACCGCCTTAGGAGGGTTCGCCGCTCGAGAGCGAATGATCGCTGCTGGCTTCCAGGCGCATTTAGACAAGCCGTTTGCCCCGGACAGTCTACTGGAAGCAATCAAATCGGTTCTTAAAAACTGACCTATCGTTCCCAGACGAACCGCAACGAACTCGGGGCAACGAG
>Ga0209647_1002198_pt1 | contig 15861 bp, 15 predicted proteins | sample GraSoi_2013_60cm_FD_185827 | JGI IMG/M metagenome (GOLD analysis project Ga0209647, IMG submission 185827) | Grasslands soil microbial communities from the Angelo Coastal Reserve, California, USA - Sample 9_17_2013_60cm (SPAdes) (version 2) | ecosystem: Environmental > Terrestrial > Soil >...
CAGAAAAACGATATCGTCGCGGCTAACGCCTGCTGCCTGGTAGACGGTGGTCCAGCAATCGGCCCACCAATCCCAGCTTTCCTGCGTGTCAAGGATTTTAAAGGGTTGCCCGGTGGTGCCGGAGGTCTGGTGCAAACGGATGTACTCGTTCCGGGGATAGGTCAGGTTGCTGCCGAATGGTGGGTGGGCTTCCTGGTCGGCAACGAGTTCTTGCTTGGTGGTGAAAGGGAAGCGTGAGAGGTCCCGGATGCTTTCCAGGACGAGGGTATGTCTACGAGCAAGGAGCTTTTTTTCATAAAAGCGATTACGAGGAAGTATGCGTGTGAGTCCGAGCTGAAGCCTGGCTAGTTGATGGGCTTCTATGAGGGAACGGGAAGCGTTTTCCAGTTGAGACATGGAGACACGTTCCTTTCGTTTAAGAACTGCCGCTAGTAGTTAGTCTAGTACATAGTCTAATGCAAGATGCCATAAATGTCGAGGTAGGCGAGGGAGCAGAGGGAGCAGAGGGAGCGGAGGGAGCGGAGGGAGCGGGGGAGCTGGTGATATTTCACAATATATTTTTCAAGTGGTGGGGCTCTTCGTATCAAAATGCGCCGGCATATATCATTATATGTCGATTTGCTGCATTATATTTGTGAGAAGGGGGAAGGAGGGGAACTCTTGCTTCCCCCTTGACATTCAAGATGATATCTACGTTGTCATGACCTTGCCGGATCTTTGCTTGAGCGAGCCAGCGCGAGCACATCAGGCGCGCCTGCCGCGACCTCGGAGGCGATATTGCCCTCGGCATCGACAAGCACCGCCATCGGCGTGCCATTTGCGCCGAACAAATTCCCAACGCTGAAGCCCTGGTCGAGCAATACGGGTGAGCGCAGTCCCATCGCTTTATTCTCTTCCACACTCCCCGTCGAGACAACCAACAGCCTGGGCGCTCCTTCGGATGGTTTCTCCTCCCAAGCTTTGAGGTCATCGAGCATGCGCTGGCAGAAGCCACAGCCCGGGTTCCAGAAGAGCGCGAGCGTCGGGTCGCCACGGAAATCGGCCAGGCTTACCTGTTTGCCACTCAGATCCGGCAGGGTGAACTCCGGGGCACGTTCGCCCACCTTCGGACCGATAGGTTGTGCGGACAGGGCCGCTCCACCATTGCCATTCCCCTGTAGGGCAGCGGATATTGGCAATGATCGGAGTACAGGTAGTCCGATCGCGCCGGCCACCAGCCCACGAATGTTATCTGCTCCCTCGGCAAGGGGAGTGGCAATCGTCCCATCGGTACGGATGAGTACCGCACTGGGGGTACCGGCCACCTGGTAGGATTCAGCCACCTCGCGGTCTTGCTGCAGGAGCACCTGCGTGATGCCAGACTCGGCGGTTTTCGCACGATTGTCTTCTGGGGTGCCACGACTGATGAGCACCAGTATGAGCTTGCTGGCATAGTCGCGCTGCCAGCGTCCAACTTCTGGCAGCAGTGCTGTGCAGGGGCCACAGCCAGGATCGGAGAAGACAAGCACAATCGGCTTACCTGGGGCCCGCAGGGCATCTAGCGTGATCGTCTCTCTATGTAGACCGGAAAGACTAAAAGTAGGAGCTTGAGAGCCGACAGGGAGTCCTCTGAATGCCGTACCCCCTGCTGACTCAGACAGAGATGCTATACCGGCCTCGGCAAGTCGAGCCTCTAGTACCTCGAGCCGCAGCAGCAGGCGTCCTTGTTGCTTCATTGTCTGAAACAGGACCCAACTCTCCAGGGCCAGCAGCGCGACCACGATCACTCCGACGACCAGTTCGATGCGCTGCGCCACCGCCAGGGAAGTGAACCAGCTCAGGACGTCCGGTCCGGCATTGGTGCGTCCGAACCCGACGACGAATCCGGCAATAGCGGCCAACAGCAGGTTACGAATGAGTGTGGGCCATCCAGCCGGAGAAGAGTGGATCTGGCCGAAACAGTGACAATCAGGCGTGCGACCACGAGCCAGGTTGTAGCTAATTCCAGCAACGAAGAGGAGCAGCAGGGCCAAGGCCCCAAGCGCTCCCCACCAGGCAGAGACCGAGGGAATGAGCGCCACAGCCACGGCAATTTCAGCCAGTGGCAGGAGCACGCCGGATGGGTTGGCCAGCACAGCAGGCACGCCAAAGTCCCGTAAGGCCTGCCGCGACCCGGGCAGGTCAGCCAGCTTGGCAAACCCGGCCACAATGAATACGGCAGCCAGCAGCAGGCGTGCGATAAATAGAACAACATCCATAAACATCTCTCCTCTTCATCTCCAGTACTTCACTAAAGGATAAAAGGCCTTTCTCATATCTATAGGGACTAACCTGGGAGACCGTGCTGATGAGAACGCGGTCCCCCGAGAGTTACCGGTACGAGCGCCACGATAAGCTCAGCCAGTGGCAAGAGCGCGCCAAAGGGTTGGCCGGTACAGCAGGGACGTGGCCGGAACCAGCCAACGTCCCCGCGCAGCACAAAGGCTGCCTAGTGCCAGGCTGACTGCGTCCCACTCGCAGGTGCCCCACCGGTGGGGCATAGTGGTACACAGAACGACCCGCTACCACAACAGCCTTGGGTGAAGCAGACCTGTCCGGAGGGGCAATCAGCACTCGTCGTGCATGTCACAAAAGTACAAATTGGTTGTACGCACGACACCCCTTCGGTCGTCGTCACGCAATCGCAACTGCTATTATTAAGGCATGCAGTAAAGCAACCGGTGCTGGGACAGTTGGGTGGCGTGACGCACTGCCCGTTTTTGCAAATCATTCCAGACGGACAGCAGATACTACCACACGCTTGCTTGGCCGGGCAGCACGTAGTGCCGTTGAGGCACACCTGTCCAGACGGGCAGCACGTAGTGCCACAAGCCTGGCCGGTCGGACAACAGGTCGTGCCGTTGAGGCAGGTGCCATCGCAGCAGGAATTGTTGCAGTTGATCGTCCCGGGAGGGCAGCACAAGCCATTAACACACAGCCCGGATACGCACACGGTGCCGCACACACCACAGTTTTTGGGATCGGTCCTGGTGTTCACGCACTTGCCATGGCAGAACGTGAGACCGGGCCGACAGCGCCCCGTCATGGCGAAGACACGATCGAGTCCGCTGAAAGCAAGCATGCTCCCAAAGGCGCTCGCTGCAAGGGTCTTGACCGCCTGGCGACGCGAGGTGGGTGTCGCCAGCGATTTGGTGAGCTCGTCAAATTTGGTGGGATCCATCTCCATTCACTCCTTTGTTAACGAATGTGACTCTCAGGTGACGCCACCAGGTCACATACCGCCAGAAGCATCCATTATGCCCCCATCACTGGACTTGGAAGACATTTTGAGCTCCAATTTACAAACAAGGTTCAAGCAAGGTTCAATCAGCGAGGGTTAGCCAGGAAAAGGACCGCGGGGAAATACGAACTAATGTGATAAGAACTGCCCTCCTTTCTGTCGCTTACAAGTGACAGTCTACATTTCTCCAAATTACAACGATTACATATTCACAAAAGTAAGTTTACCTCAAGCATGCACAAAATGCCAGGGGTGTATTCAATTTATTACTTATGTCGCCAGGCAACGCTATTTGCAGCTAAAAAGCCATTATGATCTTTGGCTTGTGGGTAGGACATTTTCCTATTCATCAGCAGAGGAAAAACTGTACACTTCGTCCTCGATTTGCCAAAAGGGGTGGCCATCTATGTATCAACATATTTCATCTTATATTAATATATATCATCTTAAGTATAATAGTTTTTATAAATTAGTACTTGACAAATACAATGCTTTGCAGTAACCTTCTGGATAAGGAGGGGTAAAATGCTGTTTTGTGCTGCTCCTTACGGATTGCTTTCTACGGATCTCTGAGTTGCATATCTGAATTCTATAAAACAGTTCTATGCTAGCAAGAGCTCTTTCGTAGGTTTAGGGATTGTAACTGCCACACCAACGCGGGGGATGTCGGTATATCACTGTCTCTCTTTTTTATTGGAAGATCTTCTGTTGTCATGTGATCTCATCTCGATGGATGCAAAAACCATGATGGCGGTGGCAGACAACATGGAAGAAAGTAAATCATTTAGGAGATGTTTGTTCGTATGAGTCGATTTTTTAATCGCAAGAGCACCCTCTGTATCGTGGTTGCTCTCACCCTGGTAGCAGCTTTCGCGGGCAGCGCCGTAGTGCGAGGGCGCTCAGCGAGTGCGGCAAGCGGCGGGTCAACGACTAAGAGTCAGGCCTGTGCCAAGATCGGTAATCCGCTCTGGGTATCGTCAGGAGCCAGGTCGTACTGTTTCGGGTCTCAGCCAAACGGCCCTGCTGCATCTGGCCTGCGCAAAATCAATACCTTCGGTTCCAACGTCAATGCCGCTAACCCTGCTGAGGATGTCTCACCGAATGGCACGCGGGCCTACGGGCAGTCAGAAACATCGACCGCCGCCATTGGTCATTACGTCGTCGAGCAGTGGAACGACGCCACCACGTTCTTCTCTCCACCCTGCTCGCCCTCATTCAAGGATCAGGGTAGCGGCTGGGGCTTCTCAAGTGATGGCGGCAAGACCTTCACCGATCAGGGTGGCTTGCCCAATACCTCCTGCGCCACCTCTACGTGGAGTGGTGACCCGAGCGTCGAGGCCTGGGCACCGGGTGGGACAACCTACTTCTACCAGAGCAGCCTGTTGGGCGCATCATCTCTGCCCAATGGTGATTCCGGTCTGCTCGTAGCACTCACTGCGTGCAAAGTGAGCCCGCCCAGCACCATCAGTTGCAATCCAACTCCCACCGTTCTTGCAACAAATCCGGGCGCCTTTAACTTCGAGGACAAAGACTTCATGTCGATCGATCCTGTGCGCGGTCTGCTGTACGTGTCGTTTACAGACTTCAACTCGCCACCCACGTTTAACAATATAGTTCTGTTCGTCTGCGACATCCGTTCGAATCCCGGCAACCCCACCTGCTATGGCCCGGTAATAGTCGCTTCCGCTGACCTTAGCAACTTTTGTGAGCTCGAGGGTGCTTACCCGGCAGTCGATCTCGCCACCGGCGATGTCTACGTTGCTTATGAGTTCAACATTGGTACCAACCTGACCTCTTTCGGCCCATGCGCGTCTTTGCCGATGCAGAATAGGGTGAATCTCGTGCCTGGACCATGCGCCTCACCGCCGTCAGCCTTCCCCTTATGTAGTGGACCATTCAAGGAGGCGGACGTCAACATTACCTCGATGTCCGGTGCGTTCATCCCCGGCTATAATCGCTTCCCGATGAACGACTTCCCACGCATAGCAGTGAGTGATCCAAACGGGACGGTGAGCATTGTCTGGAACGACACACGTCTCCACCCGGCAGGCGACATCCTGCTGCAGAGCTTCGATCTAAACGGTCTCTTCCCGACCCCGGTCCAGTCTGCGCCGGTGCGCATCAATAAGGCTACCGGTGGGTGGCACATGATGCCGGCCCTGCGCAACGTCGATGCCGCTGGTGACTTGAACATCTCGTTCTACGGTCGCGCTTCGGCCAATACAGCGATCACGAATGTGTATGCTGCCATTGATGTCAGTCCTCTTGCGACGACTACACCCGGTAACATGTTGGTGACAACGGCACCGAGCGACTGGAACGCAGTCTCTTCGGACATTGTCCCGAACTTCGGCGACTACACCGATAACTACATCATCGCCACAGGGAGCGCTCCCTTTACCCAGGAGAAGCTCTTTGTAGCATGGTCTGACGGACGACTTGGAGTCCCGCAGCCTTTCAATGCCAACACGCCAACCAGCTAGGTCTGCTGTCGTGCGGCCCGCAATCATCGAGTGTGAGGGCTAGAGGTTTGGTGAAGAGGTGGGGGCGTTGCCCCACCTCAGGGTCTCTTTGAGACCGAGGCCTGGAGGAGTTCACAGCTCCTCCAGGCCTCTCTTTTTATCACTGACAGGTTCGGTATGCCGGGCGGGCGCAATTCATTGCGCCCCTAATGAATGTTGACGACCGCATGGGGGAATGTAGGGACAAGGGGCGGATGAGGGGCAGGGTGGGGGCCTGGTGCTTGTCCTGGTGGCAACGCGATCCAGCAAACAGGTCGCACCCCAACCAGGACAAGCACCAGGCCCCCTCATCCACTCCACCCCGCCCCTTGTCCCTACAGGGCCCTGGGCCGCAAGCACCTCAATGGCTAGGATTCCCCGATTCGGTCGTCAACATTCATCAGGGATGGTTGCGACAAACGGATGGTGAAGCAACTTCCCTCGCCCTGGATGCTCTCGACCGCCACGCTGCCGCCCATAGCTTCGATCCACTCTTTGACGAGCGCGAGGCCCAATCCGGTGCCCGTGCGAGTAGGCGTACTCCCGGCCTGGTAGAAACGCTCCCAGATGCGCGGCAAATCTTCGGGCGCGATGCCCTCCCCGGTGTCTTTGACCTGCAGAACGAGCGTTTCAGGCTCTGTCACCGCTGCTACCGCGATGATACCGCCAGGCGCGGTATGTCGTATGGCGTTATGAAGCAGATTTTGCAGCGCCTGTTCCAGGCGGTTCGCATCCACCGCTGCGAGGGGCAATTCAGAGGGTACCTCCGCGACCATCTCGATCTTGCTCGTTCGCCACGCGAGCGGAGCCATGCTCTCGACGACGCGCCGGACGATTTTTCCGATATCGGCTGGCTCACATTGGAGTGCCAACCGGCCAACGTCCGTTCGCGCCAAAGTAAAAAGATCTTCGACGAGGAATTGGAGGTGTTCCACTTCATGCTCCATCACCTCCAAGTCGTGATGAAAGGTCGCGCTTGCCGGCTCACCCCGGTGCAGAAGAATGGTTTCAAGATACCTGCGCAGTGTCGCTACAGGTGTCCGTAACTCGTGAGAGACGGTAGCGATCATCTCTCGTCGCTCTTGCAGTAAAGCGGCGACTCTATCACGCTCCCCCTGAAGTTCCAGCACCGCCCGTTCAAGATCGGCGGCCATTCCATTGAAATCCGCCTGGAGCTGTGCTACTTCATCCTCACCTTTGACCGGAACGCGAATTGCATAGTCGCCCCGGCGCAGCGCGCCTGTCGCGGTCGCCAGCGTTTGCAACCGTTGCACTGTGCGGCGTATGACCAGGTAGGAGAATAGTGCCGAGAGCGGGAGGACTACCAGTAGCGCGATCAAACTCAAGACGATCAGACCAAGCGTTGTCGACACGACCAGGAACACATCAGGTGAGTAATAGATGACAAGCGCCTCGCATACCACCACTAGCAACCCTGCTCCCAAAAGGAGAATCATCACATGTGCGTACGTCAAAGCCCAGAGAAGCTGCCTGTGTCGAAGCCGATTCCAGAATAACCACAGGCGTATACCCATACGAAAGGTGAGAAATACGACAACATTCAACAGGAGCGCAATCAGGGCCGTCAGAAGCGGTCTACTGCTCCCCCTCCAGAGAGGATTGAGTGATGCTCCTCGGAGCAATACCAGGAGTGTTACCAGCTCCGCAGAACCGAGTAAAAGGCTCACTACACTACCAACGGAGGCCTCAAAAAGCATCTGCCGCCGCCGGGAACCTCCGGGTAGCTGCAAACGAAAAGCGGAGAAGATGACGCAGATCAAACCAATGGCGAGGCAGATTCCCAGTCGCAAGGTGAACGAGACTAGGAGAGGTTGAAGCAGCAGTAGGGCAGACTCGAATACTACCCCTATCATGAGTGATTCAAGGATCGCGCGTGCCGGATGTTGCGTGAAAAAGGGAGAGGACCAACGCTTCACATCATCACCTCTCAGGCCGCAGTCGATAGCCGATGCCCCAAACCGTCTCGATGGCCTCCCCTAGCGGTCCCAGCTTTTTCCGCAGCCGCAGAACGCTATTGTCAACTGATCGGTCGCCGCCGACATAGGTCTCGCTCCAGACGGTATCGAGCAGATAGGCCCGGCTGAACGCGCGCCCCGGATTGCGCAGCAGCAAATGCAGCAGGGCAAACTCCGTCGGGCTGAGATCGAGGAGCGTGCCACCCAGCAATACCCTGTGGGCCTGAGCGTCCAGGTTGAGAGAACCATATGTGAGTGTATCGCTCGCATCGGTGTGGTCGGTCACGAGCACCTGCTGCACGAGTTCGGCGCGCCGCAAAACTGCTCGCACGCGCGCGAGTAGTTCGCGCATACTAAAGGGCTTCGTGAGATAATCGTCGGCGCCCAGTTCGAGGCCGACCACGCGATCTGTTTCCTCCCCGCGTGCCGTCAGCATCAAAACCGGGGTGGAGGAAGCTTGCCGCAGCCGGCGCAGCACCTCCAACCCACTGAGCTTGGGAAGCATCCAATCCAGGATCACTAGTTCAGGCTGAACCTTTGCATGCAATTCGAGCGCCGTCAGGCCATCGCCCGCGTGCAGCGTGCGATAGCTGTTCGCCTCAAGTTCCCGGATGATGACCTGCGCCAGGTCATGTGCGTCTTCGACCAGCAGAATCGTCGTCATCAAAGTAAGTCCTACTCGCATCCCGTTTGCGTTCCAGTATACTACACAACACATCATCACCCTATCCCCACGGTTGCCGCCTTTTCAGGAAGATCGACAAAACCAGCGACACAACTCCCGCGATGCCCAGCAAGAGCAGGATACTTTCAACGCCCTGGAGGGCCGTTGCGCCCTGGATTCCCGGAGAACACACGCCCTCTCGTCCTCCCGGATTGAAGAACCCGGTACACATGTATCCTCCTACGGGAGTAAGGATCGTCTCGCTCAGGGTCGGGATGCCGAAATTGGGAAGCAAGTTGCCCCAGAACCAGTAGCCCACGAAGAGAAACTGGTAGAGCGGCACCCAGAGAATGGCAGGACAGGCAATGGAAAATGCTCCGATAAACAGAATGCCTGGAAGCACGATGGCTGCAAAGGTCGCCAGGGCGATAGGAAGCGCCTGTACATCGTGCCAGCGCGAGATGATGTACCCTACACCAACGCAATAGACTGCGAACATGGGGACAAGGGTGGCAAGGGTGCTGCCCAGGTATTTCCCGAAGACCCTTGTGCCGGGCGCGCCGAGCAATGTGTTCAGGACTTCTTCAACCTTTGTCCGTCTGTCTCGTGGCAGGCGATCGGCTAGCAATATGCCAACGGCAATGGCGAGAAAGGATTGCACTTCTCCGGTCCAGTAGACAAGCGCGTCACCGGCTGGCGTCGTGATGGGCCGGTACCAGGGTTGATGAAACACGATGAAAAACAGTCCCAGGGCGATGAACGTAATCCAGACGGAACGGCGACGTATCTGCATACGGAATTCATACCTGAGCGCGCCCACAAATGTGTCAAATCGCTGCATAAGTAACTTCCTTATTCACATGATATGTACGTGTTGAGCAAAAGCAAGGGCGGGGGCAAGCCGGTTCATCCGTCTATCGCCCTGCTGCATTCCACGTTTTGTAGCATTCGCCAGCAAGGTCATGAAATGCTTGCCCGGCCAGGTGTGAGTTGTTCTCGCATCAACCAGACATAGGTATCCTCGAGGGTTGGTTCGGCGGGAACTGCCGCGGCTTCCGGCGAGGGATCGCCAACGACGCGATATTGCGCTGTAGTCCCCATGTGGAGCGTGGCAACAACGGTGAAGTTCCCTTCCGGCTTATATCCCGAAGTCGTGATGATCCAGACTTTCCCCTGTGCCTCTCGCATCGCAGCAACCGTCGTTCCCTGGAAAATGAGGTGCCCGTCCTTTAACACGGCCAACCTCTGGCACGTCTGCGCGATGTCCTCCACGATATGAGTGGAAAGAAGTACCGTTCGATTGCCGCCCAGTTCTGACAGCAGGTTGCGGAAGCGTATACGTTCCTCTGGATCAAGTCCTGCCGTTGGCTCATCGACAATCAGCAACGCCGGATCGTTGAGCAGGGCCTGGGCGATCCCTATGCGGCGCTTCATCCCGCCGGAGTACGTCTTGAGCTTGCGATTGGCAACCTGTGTCAGGGAGACGATCTCTAGCAGTGCTTCGATGCGCTTGTGACGTAAGGTGCGGTCGCGCAGCCCTTTGAGAATAGCAATGTAATCGAGAAATTCGCGTGCATTGAGGTCGGGATACACGCCAAAGTCTTGCGGTAGGTAGCCCAACATGCGTTTGACAGCAGTGCGTCCGCGTTCGGTGTCTCCATCGTACGCACCAATGCGAATTGTGCCGCTCGTCGGGCGCACGATGCCCGCGAGAATACGGATCAGCGTCGTCTTTCCCGTGCCGTTAGGGCCCAACAGTCCGAACATACCGGGTGGAATAGTCAAATCAACATTGTTCAGCGCATAAACGCCACCGTGATAGACTTTGTTCAGTGTTTGCGTCATAATAGTTGTCATAGCATTGCTCCTTATTCTTCTCCCGAAACGCCTTGTAGAAGCGCTGCCGCGTTGTACAACAAGAGCCAGCCCGTCACCAGGAATGCTAGCGCAATGCCCAGCAATCCCAGGCGATTGGGCAGCCAGAAATCGATACCGGGAGCCAGTGTTGCCGGAAAGAGGAAGAACGGCTTCAACCAGGCTATCAGCGCGAAGTAGCCGTAGAAGATGGCTTCAACAATCCAGATGCCTCCCAGGATCGCGCCGCTCGCTGATCGACTACGGATGAGGAGTGCGAGGCAGAAACCCGCAGCTACAAACCAGAGGAGTGGCGCGATCCAGGTCAACTGCCCAACGAGGAATTGGGGCAGGACATGCCAGGTGGATAGCTGGGCCGGGATGCGCCAATATTTGAGATGATAAATGAAAACGCTGGAGAATAGCGCCACGCATGCCATCCAGCCCGCAATCAGGCCGATACGGAGAAGAGCCGTAAAGCGGTACTTGCTGGAGAGCGTCAGTTGCAACTCAATTGCAGCATCGTGACTGACGACGGTTGCCACTAGCAAACCGGCCACGAGTGGGAGGATCATTTCGAGACTCGCTGTCAACACCTGGGCAATTCTCAGATGATCCACATGCAGCATTGTCAAAATCGCTGCCAGCAGGGCAAAGCAGCCCATACCAAGCAGGGGAATAAGTAGCACCCATTTCCCTACAATCCGTAATTCGTACCGGAACCTCTCAAAAGCCATAGCTTCACCTCGAGTGACTTGTTTTACTGGACCATCTCTGTTCGTGATGCCGTAGATGATCTTTCTACAGATCTACTTTAACGGGGAGATGTCGCAGCCAGATCATGCAATTGTCGCAACTTTGTCGCAAATGTAGAAAAGCAGGCTTCTGGCATGGTATGCTTACAGGGGGAGATGGCATAGAGGTACAGGCTTAGTAGATTTGAAATCAGAGAGGAGCCCTGTAGATGAGCCAGCACAGGCCATTCCGATTCGGTGTATCGGTTAACAGAGTGAGATCAAAGGAAGAGTGGGTCGCCACTGCCCGCAAGGCCGAGTCCCTCGGCTATTCGACGCTGCTGATGCCGGATCACTTAGGAAATCAACTGGCACCTTTTGCAGCATTGATGGCGGCAGCAGAAGCCACGCAGAAAATACGTATTGGGAGTCTCGTCTTCGATAATGACTTCAGGCACCCTGTTGTGCTCGCCAAGGAGGCTGCTACGCTTGACCTCCTATCTGGAGGGCGTCTTGAGCTGGGACTGGGAGCTGGCTGGCAACGCGGGGAGTACGAGCAGGCCGGTATTCCATATGAGCCAGCAGGAGTGCGTATCAGTAGGATGGAAGAAGCTTTGCACATCATCAAAGGCTTGTTTGCCGATGGGCCTCTGTCTTTCTCCGGCAACTACTACATGGTGGCCGATTTAGAGGGACATCCCAAACCGGTGCAGCGGCCTCATCCACCAATCCTTATCGGTGGTGGCGGCAAGCGTTTGCTCATGGTTGCGGCGCGGGAGGCAACGATTGTAGGCTTCACTCCTCGCTTTCGCACTGATGGAGGTGGAGCTGATGTGACAGATGCCGCGCCTGAGGCACTGATGGAGAAGCTGGGGTGGGTGCGCCAGGCTGCAGGCAATCGTTTTGATGAGCTGGAATTGAATATACTTGTCGCAGTGGTAATGGTTACCGAGGATCGCGAGCAAGTAGCCCAATTCATTGCCGCGACCATGGCTCCCAATATGGGAGTGACTGTAGAGCAGGCGCTGCAAGTTCCGTATGTGCTGATTGGCACGGTGGACCAGATCTGTGATGATTTGCTGGCACGCCGCGAGCAGTACGGTATTTCCTATATCACCGTCTTCGAGAAGGATATGGAGGTGCTGGCTCCTGTGATTGAGCGCCTCGCTGGTTCGTGAAATGGAGCATGGCTATCCGTATTGTCACTGACAGCACCGCGAGCATTCCAGCAGGCTTACATGCGACTGATTGAGGAAGGGGCCGATGCTATCCTTTCGATCCATCTTTCCTCGAAACTCAGCGGCACCTACCAGTCCGCCTGGATTGCGCGTGAAACTCTTCCTGACGAGGTGAAGAAAATTCCTCTCGAGCTTGTCGATTCGCAGAGTGCCAGCATAGGTGTCAGAAATACTATAACCTGGTTCAGAGAGCCATTTTTCAAGCCAAACGAGAGAATGCTGGCACTCTGTCAACCTTTTTCTCTGCCAATTTTGCTGATGTAAAAACGGTAGAGCAAGCCTCGAATCCTCCCCACAGTGGAGAACACTCGTTCTCATTTCTGCTCGAAACCCTTTCTCATGGGAGGATAATGCTTACGAACTGCCGAAACATGAGCGAGCCGTGCGTGTAGGAACGTTCTTTTAACGCTTATCTAACGCTACCCGCTTATACTGAAAGTAGCTTGGACAACGTATTTCATTGATCACGCGGGAAAAGATGTCAGCAGAGCAATTGTTCCCATTTCTGCTCTCAACACCTTCTCATGGGAGAGCAGTTCTTACGAACCGCCGAGAACGTGAGCGAACTGTGAGTCATAGAGTTAGACAAAGTGTTACTGATGATAGTTTTCTGATCGAAAGGTTGACAACAATGAATACGCAGTATCTCGAACTGGCGCAGGGAAGGCTTGCTTTTGATGATCGTGGCACGGGGCCCCTGGTCATCTGTGTCCCATCGATGGGCGATGTGCGCCAGGAGTATCGCTTCCTGGCTCCGATGCTGGTCGAGGCTGGCTACCGCGTGGTGACCATGGGTGTGCGTGGACACGGTGAATCGAGCGTCAACTGGCCGGATTACTCGGTTGCCGCCATCGGTGCCGACATTCTTGCGCTCATTCGGCATCTCAACGCCGGGCCTACGCTGCTCGTTGGAAACTCCATGGCCGGTGGTGCATCGGTCTGGGCGGCGGCCGAGGCTCCCGAACTGATTGCCAGAGTTGCTCTCATTGACCCATTTGTTCGTGATGTGGGATCGCCCTGGCCTGGGCGACTGCTCTACCCGGTGCTCTTTGCCGATCTGTGGGGTCCTGCCGCATGGAGCAAGTACTATACCACCCTCTACCCAACGCGCCATCCGGTCGACTGGCAGGAATATCTTCCGCAGTTGAAGCGTAACTTGAGTGAGCCGAGGCGTATGCGTGCGCTCCGCGCCATGCTTCTGGCCTCCAAGCATGCTTCGGAAGATCGCCTCTCCCAGGTGAAGGCCCCGGCGCTGGTCATCATGGGGACACGAGACCCGGACTTCAAGCGGCCAGCCCAGGAGGCGCAATTGGTTGCTACCGCGTTGCATGCCTCGCTCCATATGATCGAGGGCGCAGGTCACTATCCACACGCGGAGATGCCGGAGCAGGTCGCGCCTTTGCTCATCTCGTTCTTCCAACAGGTGCAGGAGCTGGCGTTGCATGGCAGCTAGAGCAGGCGTAGATCACGCGAAGGTGGTGCAGACGGCGGCTAAACTGGCCGACAGTAAATACACACACAAAGAGAGGAACCTTCTATGACCCTATCTTCACCCAAAGTGACCGAGACCAGGCGGCGGCGGCTGCCGTTGAGTATCATCATCACCGCTGCTCTCTGGGCCCTCATGACCCTCGCCATTTTCCCGCTCAGCCAGGGAACACTCCCGTTTCAACTCAAGCTCTTTGATGACAAAGGAACGCCCTTTCTGGGACGCATCCTCACGTTTGAAGGCTCCCTGCTACTGGCCCTGGCTATCATGGGCCTGGCCTATCTGGTCACTCTGCGGCGTCCCGTGCCCGATATGGCGGCGCGTGCGCCGGCTGTTGCGGTTGCGCGCGCCGAGACGCTGGGGATGGTCGGGTATGCCATCGTGGCCCAGATCGCAGGTGTCTTCCTGGGACACGCGGTCAGCGGCTACGCCATCAGCCTGCACATGCCTGGAACACTCTATGGCTTGAGCGGGCCGTACACGCCACAGGCGGCCATCATCTGGGCCATCTACAACTTCGTGGTCTATGCGGTGCTCCCTTTTGCGTATTTCCGCTGGCGCGGCTACAGCCTTGAGCAACTGAGTCTGCGCTCGAACAACCTGCGAGCAGACCTCGTCCTGATCCTGATCGTGTTCGTGGTGGAGGCCACCGTTGAACTCCTCTCGATCAGCACGGTCATCTTCTCGCTCTCTGGCAGGCAGCTGCTCCTGGGAGTATCACTGACCTTTGTGCTCAACTTCTTTGGGACGGTGCTGCCCATCATGATCTTCATCTACTGCATCTTGCTGCCGCGCTACCTGAAATTGACCAACTCCGTCGCGCTCACCATTATCCTGGGCGGACTCACCTACGCGGTGCTGCATGTGGGGGATAGTTGGACCAATTATAGTTCTCTCACCAACGGCCTCCTGTCAGTCATCATCGTGCTCATCCAATATTTCGGGCCGGGCATGGTCAAGTCCGTGCTGACGTTGCGCACTGGCAACGCCTGGGTGCATGTCTGGGCGTATCACGCTATTGCTCCGCATGTGCTCATTGACACGCCGACTGTTGTGGAAATCTTTCACATCCACTAGCGTCGCATGCACGGTTCTGGAGCAGCGGGGGAGCGGCGCACAGCGCTGGAGGCAGTGGGGTACTGGTCATCCGGCAACCGGCTGATGCTGATCGTCGTTCACCTCCTCTGTGAGAAAAAGGAGAATCGTTCTGACACAGACCGAGTCAAAGACACCACGAGGAGACCAGTTTCAAGGATACCGTGAAGAGTTTCAGGTAGCGAGTGGAGACATGGTAGCGACCGTGAAGCGTCTTATTCACGAGGGGAACGTCCGTCACATCATCATCAAGCATGAGGGACACAATGTCCTTGAGATTCCGCTGACCGTTAGCCTCATCGGGACGCTGCTTGTCCCATGGCTGGCTGCAGTAGGAGCCATCAGTGCGGTCATGACCCACTGTACCGTTGAGGTCGTTCGCACGGAACACCCTGATACGCCTCCCGTAAGCTAGAGCAAGCGGGAGAGGGAATGTCGAGCTTGACGTATGAATGGTCAACCCCTGTCACCAAGATGGTGACAGGGATTGTGATTGTACAGGCTCTCTCCAAGACATACTTTCTTCAGCGGATCAAGAGCTAGAAGTGAACACTCCTAAAACGCTCCCTCTGTTGCAGGAGCAGACCAATCAAGAATGAGAGGGTCATCCATCACGTTCCAAGGGAGGGACACTATGGCACACACAGGTTTATGCACGTTGCGGCAGTGGAACTCTTTCGGGTATGGACAATGGAGCCTCATCGGCGCACCAGCTTGCGTAGCACTGGGCTGAAAAGGATCGGGACCGGAATTTGACCCATGTCTTCGCTATTTTATTCTTCTGACGCATATCTCCCCTTTTTGGCGGATTTATCCCACATTCCGCAAACTTCTCCCTTTGCTGCTGCGGGTAACAAAGTGCGACAACTGCGACAACCGCTACAAACCTGGTTGGAAAGACACCAGGAGAATCCACTCCATCAAATGAGCCGGGTGGGTGTCAGGGTTGCGCGATTGGATGCGCTTGACGTTGAGGAACGCGGAGTGCTATGTTCAAAGGGAAGGTAAAGGTTTATCCGAAGGGAGATTGACTCATGCAGAATAAAGATAT
>Ga0209647_1002199_pt1 | contig 15855 bp, 15 predicted proteins | sample GraSoi_2013_60cm_FD_185827 | JGI IMG/M metagenome (GOLD analysis project Ga0209647, IMG submission 185827) | Grasslands soil microbial communities from the Angelo Coastal Reserve, California, USA - Sample 9_17_2013_60cm (SPAdes) (version 2) | ecosystem: Environmental > Terrestrial > Soil >...
CATCTAATGGAGCGGATTCCGGGCATCGACGCTATGCGAGCAAAGTTCAAATGAATGGTGCGTCCTCTTTTGATCTCCACGGACGTAACGCCTTGATTACGGGCGGCGGATCTGGTCTCGGGTTCGCTATTGCCAAATCGCTCGCGGCCGCGGGAGCTAACGTGATTCTTCTGGGACGGAACGCGGAAAAGCTGGCGCGCGCCAGTGAAGAGCTCATAGCTCTCGGAGCAAACGCGACTTACACGGTTTGTGATCTGCTCGATCGGAACGCAATCGCACCCTTGATCCAGGATCTGGAACGCAAAGTCGGTCCGCTCGATATTCTGCTCAACAATGCCGGTGTCCAGCAGCGTGCCCCGTTCACCGAATTTCCGGCCGAGGGGTGGGACCGAATGATGGCAACCCACATTTCCGCGCCTTTCTTCCTGGCTCAAGCAATCGCGCGCCAGATGATTATCCGCCGCCGAGGAAAGATCATTAATACCTTGTCAATCATGTCTGAATTGGGGCGCCCGATGATTGTGCCATACACGACAGCAAAAGGCGGTCTGAAAATGTTGACCCGAGGTCTTGCGGTCGAGTTAGGCGCCCATAACATTCAGGTGAACGGTATAGCGCCGGGGTATTTTCGAACCGAGATGAACCAGGCGCTGATGGACGATCCAAAATTTGACGCTTGGGTCAAACAACGTACACCCGCCCAGCGTTGGGGTGAGCCCGACGAAATAGGTGGAGCCGCCGTATTCCTGGCTTCTGGCGCGTCAGACTTCGTGACCGGCCAAATCATCTTTGTCGATGGTGGCTTCACGGCATCGGTCTGACCCGCCTGCAGCGATTTAAGACATTTGATGACGCATTCATGCACGCTGTAATCGTAACAGAAACTCAGCCCAGAAACCTGTCGGATTTTGAACGCCCATCTAAGCGTGATAATGGATATTGGGCGCGGGGAAGGCGCGAAGCGCAGGCGATATTGTAGCCTGGGAGCCCGTCGGATTTTGGAGCCGGCTTCGGCCCGACCTGTCCGCCGTAGTCCGTAGGACGAAGGAGGAAGGCCTTGGGAACTTAGCCCGGGCTTTAGCCTGGGTGGCGTTATTTTTACGCGCTAGCCCTGTAAGGGCGCCGGAGAATGCCGGGGCAATCCATATCGACCGCACCCAAATTCAGATTACGTTTATCGACAGCTCCAAGAGGCCAGCTGTGATGCCTCCTTTGAGCTATTACCAGCTCGTACGAATCGGTCGTGAAAAACGACTCTTAGTGGCTATAGACTCTGCCCAAGAAATCAGCAATGAATTGAGGGTTGTGCGGTGAGCCCCTAAGGACCCCGGTTTAGATGCGCCTGGGCCTGCGAAACCAACTCTGATCAAGGCGTTTTTTGCACGAACAGAGGAACCACGGCAATGAACCGTTATAGAATCAGACGGATGGCAGAGCGTATAGCGCTTGAAATTGCCCGGAGTCTCCCTCAAGACCGTTTTCAGCAAGAGCTCTGGAATCTGGCGGCTATCATTGAGGAGTATCTCTTATCTGAAATGGTCCGGCTTGACGAAGCAGAAAGGCGTGCCGAAGAAACCGAGCCCGTTAGTGAAGCCAGGCAGAGTGGGGGGCACGTCTAAAAAATTGGATTCAAGATGTGTAACATCTTAAGCGCTTTCAGCGCTACTCGCCTTTATTTCACATTCCCTGGGCCTAACAGCCGAGCAATCGGCATTCGAGTCGCCGGAAACCGGGCGAGCTTACCTTTGTGAACAAATAATAACGTTAAGGGATCTCAAACAAAGGCGCCAAGACACAAAGAAGAGCGTTCTTAAACAAAAGTTAGCAAAGAAAGCGAAGACGGATTGAACAGAAGGCCACGAAGTTCACAAAGATTGCTAGCCGACAAAAAAAAGTTCGCTGAAAACCTTTGTGATCTTCGCGGGGTTCTGTTCAAACGATTTCTCTGCTGTTTATACTCTCTCTGTTTCCTCCGTTTGCTTCTGTTCAAGGTCTTTTGCGATCCTTGGCCGACGACGTGTCCGCCGTAGCTCCGGCGACGGTGAAAGCCCTGGCGAAGTCTGCCGGATGAAAACCGTCGCAGACACTAGCATCAGTTTCTGACGCCCCCACGCAAAGACGCTTTTGTTCTTTGTGGCTATTCTCTTGGCGCGACGCGCAGATGCTCTACTTGTTGCTTCTGAACGGTGACGTCGCATCTTTCACCGCCGCCGGTCCCCCGCAAATACCAGCGCCGGGTTCGGGGCACAAAAAGCGCGAAAGCTGTTCGTTCGTCGCGGCCGGCTTTCCAGGACACCTGTGCACCAAACGCCGGCTCAGCCACCGTCAACAAAGCGTCAATGTGCGGCACGACATGAATCGTGTGACGTTCGATTTGGTCCGTCCGGCGTCGATTGTGCTCAAGGCGCGTAGCCTCCAAACGATCGGCATAACGTCTCATTGCTTCTTCCTTATGCTGACGGTCCATCCGTTCCCGCAATTCGCGCGCGTAGTTCTCGAAATATTCGTCAACTCGATGCAGCTCCCGGCGCAGAAAACGTTGTTGTCGTTCCTTTATTCTGGAGAGTTCAAGTGCCAGCTCGTTGTGAAGAGCGCGGCCGACCCAGTCCGCCACGGCATTGGCATTGATCGCGGGCCATTCGGTTTCCGCCGGCTCAACCTGGATCATCTGCTCGAGGGCGAATTCCAGGGAGTTATCGCGCTCACCATTGGGAAGAGTGAACGCGAACCGATGACTGCTCCAGCTCTGTTCGCTGGCCTGAACCTCGCAACGCACCGCTGCCACTACCGAGAAAATCCAGGTCCGCAGAAATGGAGTTGTTCTCCAACCGGCATGGGGCCCAAACTGGGCCTGCCAAAGCTTATCAGCTATCTCGTTCGAGGGCGCCTTCGTGCTGATGTCCGGTGAGAGGCAAACTCTGGAGTGGCCCAGATACCGGCGCCAGAGGGCTTCCACCAGGCGAAAAGTAAGCGGGCAACCAGGAAAAACTTCAGTCTGCGCGTTAGCCGCGTCAGGCGAACTGGTTTCGCGAAAATAGACTTCACCGGAAAATAGCTCCTCGTCCTCGCGCCAAAGACGCGCGGCGTCACCTTCGGCCAAGACTTCCAGTCTATCGTGCCATGAACGTTCGCAAATCGCGCCGAGCGAGTGGAGACCTTCCTCAAAGAACCCCATCAGATGCTCGGGCCGGGCGGGAAGCTTCGAAAATTTCATGGCGAATCGGGATGATCAGGTGCTTTCGTAATCGTGAGCAAACAAAGTTTCGTCGAGCTGCTTGATCTCCTCCAGAGCGGCCCGGCTTCGACTGAGCTCTTCTCCCAGACTCTTGAGTGCGCCCGCAAAATCGCCTCCAGAAACTTGCCAACGGCGGAAAATCTCCTCTTCAAAATCCTCACTGGTAAAGCGCTCGCCCAGAATAAGCCCGGTCTCGCCTACAACCAGATCGAACAGGTTCAGTTTCTCCTGCAGAATATCGAGCAGGTGCGCCTGGAGGGTCCCAGCCTGCACCAGATTGTAGATCTCAACCACCCGGTTCTGCCCAATCCGATGCAAACGTCCAATCCGCTGTTCGATCTCCATCGGATTCCATGGTAAATCGAAGTTCACTAATCGATGGCAAAACTGCAGGTTCCGCCCCTCCGTTCCGCTCCTGGTCAGGAGCAGTGCGCCACCCTGCTTACGAAACGCTTCGACGATGCCTTGTCGCTGGGCCGCCGGTATTCGTCCGTTCAGAATCCACGTTTTCACTCCGTTCTGTACGAGCTTTTCTGCCAATGCCGTCTGGGTACCGAGAAACTGAGTGAAGATGACTAAGCCGCCCTCAGTTCGAGTGAGTACCGGAAGAACACCGCTCTTTTTTTCCCAACTTCGTTCCAGTAACGCATTTGTCTTCCATCGGGTCACCAGCTTCGGTTCTGGAAATTTATCTAATGCCTCCATCCAGGCGGCCGGGCTGCTCCCCAGTGCTTGTAATAGCAACCGACCCCAAAGACTGGCTTTGCCGGCCGGCATTCCTCCCAAGGCGGTACGCAGTTCGCCATCCCATTCCTGCCAGAACTCGCGTTCCTCAGGCTCCGGCTCATACAGCACCGTTTCGGCTCGACGCGATGGCATCTGAATTCCGGCGTTGGCCCGCGTGTTGCGAATCATCACCTGCCCAAGCAGCTGGCGCAGTTGTTCCGGCTCTCGCGGCTCGTAAGGCCGATCACGATTAATGAATCGCTGCCGGAACTCTTTAGGGGAAGGCAAATGACCAGGCTTGAGCAACGTGACCAGATTGTAAAGGTCTTCGAGAGAATTCTGCACAGGCGTAGCGGTTAGCAGCAGCACAAATTGTCTGGGCAGCGCGTTCACTGCCTGCCAAGCTCGCGAGGTGCGGTTCCGCAGATATTGCGCTTCATCAACGATCACCATATCCCAGGGCCGGCGTGCAGCCGAAGCAAGATGGGTATCCTGTTTGAAAGTGTGAATGGAAGCTATCAACGCGCTCTCTTCGGTCCAAAATCGTTCAGGCTCGTTCCGGAATTGCGCCTGATTACTCGTGACCGGTTTCAGTCCGAACTTGCTCTCCAGTTCTTCGGCCCATTGATCAATCAAAGAGGGAACAGTCAGCACCAGAAATCTGCGTACCAGCCCGCGCGTCAGATATTCCTTTAGCACCAGCCCGGCTTCGATTGTCTTACCCAGACCAACCTCGTCAGAAAGTAATGCTCGACCTCGCAACGCGCCGGTCACCCGTAGGGCTGTTCTGACCTGGTACTCAAGCTGATCGACGGCGCAATAGGGAAGACAAAGAAGATCGTCGGATTGATTCGATACCCACATCAGCGATGCCCGCTCGACTTTGAGAAAATCCTCGAGCCCGGAATGAGTGTGAAACAGATCGTGCATCGGCATTTGCGCAGCAGCAATTTCCAGCCGGACATCCGGTATCGGCAGAACTGTTTTTGATGTCGAATGATCCGGCGCTCGATCTTTTGGCACGCGTTGCTGCGACTGAAAGTTCCGTTTCTGATTCCGTCTATTGGCTTCGGCTACCCGATTTTGAATCGCCTCACGCTCCAGTCGCTTCTTCTCTTCCCGCCGTGCCTTCTTTTCGAGCACATGAACCGCTTCCGGATCAAAACCGAGCTCGGCCGCAGGAGGATACTGTTGTGATCGGGCGCTCACCAACTCTTCGCCCATGCTCAAGATCTCCTGTCCCAGGAATAGCCATGGGTCACGGAATTTGCCGAAGGGCTCTTTCTGCCACTCATTCAAAATCGGATTGAATTTGCGCCCGAAAAACGTAACGTTCCGCTTCGCCACCGGGAAACGGCGCGCGACATACCGAACGGCCACCTCGACCGGGAGAGGTTCAATGAGACAATCGAAATTGTCTGGTTCTCCATCTCCGGTGATTCGCCAATGGAGCATCTCGCCGGCCACCCAGACTGCGCCATGAGCCAGTTTTTTGTCAGTACGATACCGAAGCCAATCAAACGTGATACGCTGTTTCGACCAGTCGAACGTGACATGCAGCTCAATCCTGCGCTCTTCTGGGAACAATGGCAGAGTACTCATGCGGTCTGAGTTTTTCAAGCTGACGGGTCAAACCATTTGTGCAAGATAAAAATCTGGACGGCTCATGTCACTATCCAAATTCCAGCAGGATTGGTCACGAGTTCAAAATCACAATCTGTGATTTCAAACTTTTGAAACTTTTGGGCTGCTGGATCAATCGCGCAAACGGATTCAACCGGAGTCGCGGCTGAATTGTAGCTTGCGATAGGTCGAGATGTAATTACAGTGTCTACGTGGCCTCAGAAATCCTCAAAATTGTTCCAATTGGTAATTCCAAAGGAATCCGAATCCCGAGTCCAGTCATTCGGCGCTACGGAATTAGGGATGAAATTGAGCTAATCGAGACGGCGGAGGGACTTTTGCTGCGACCAATTGATTCGAATAAACTCAGCCTTGAGGAAAGCTTCCGGGAGATGGCGGCTGACACCGAAGCGATCGCTGAAGCACAATCACTCGAAGGCGCATTGGCAGACGGCTTGGAGGAAGACGATTTCAGCCGAAAACCGCAGTGAAGATTGTTCGGTACGGAATTTACTGGGTCTCCCTGGATCCCACGATCGGACGAGAACAACAGAAGACTCGACCTTGTGTGGTCGTGAGCCCGGAGGCGATGCATCAGACAACAATGGCGGTAGTCTGTCCGTTGACCAGCAAATTGCATCCGAGCTGGGCCCATCGCTTGCAGCTGGTTTGCCGGCGGAAGAAAGCGGAAATAATGGCAGACCAAATTCGAGCCGTCAGCCTGGCCAGATTCGGCGGTTTCATCCAGCAACTGTCAGCGTCCGAGGTTCTCCAACTGCAAAGCGTTTTGACCAGGCTGTACGGAATGTAACGCAAAGTAAACGCATCGCGACTATCGGTCGGCGTTTTTGCCAAATCGGTCGGGATACCCATGTCGGTGTGCGCTCCCATGCCCCAGAGCCGAAACGGGTGAGACGCTGCCGCGCAGGCTTCGGCAAAGGTGTTAATGATTGGATGATCCGGTTTTACCTCGGCACAATCGGCATCCAGGATCCACTCTACCCGCGGCGGATGCTCCGCCGGCGATATTCGATTGTCGGTTGGTTCGGTCAGGATCCCGCCATCCGCTCGATAGCCACGATCGGCCAATGCCAATGTGCCCATCCCACCGATCTCTTCATCGACAACTGTCGCGAACAGAGAATATCGCCGGAGAGAGGAACATTCAGTTCCCGTCGAATTTGGGTAGCCAGCAACATCGATGCGATTCCACCTTTCATATCCACGGCGCCTCTGCCGTGAATAGCGTTTCCTTCTCTTACGCCGGCAAACGGTTCATAGCGCCAGTGTGTGCGTTCACCCGGCGGAACGACGACTCCGGTCCACTCGGCTAATTTAGTGCACAATTCTTCCGGATGTTCTCGGATCAGGCGGTTCGCCTCAATTGTCGCCTTCAGGTAGGCGATAACTAACTCCGGATACTTTTCCGCAAAATCAGATCGGACCTGGATACCATGGGTTGTAGGTACTCCTGACGAGCTGCCATCATAGATCTTTCTCGCTATCCCGCGAAACGGGAACAACTCGCCAAAAGGAACAAAGTCCGCGTGCGCATCGATCTGTCCGGCCTTCAAGGCTGACCCGGCCACTTCCGGTGCCTGCGTAATGATCGAGACGTCACGTTCCGGATCCCAGCCTTGATCCTGGATCGCCCGCAACAGCATTGCGTGTGCGGTTGATCCAAACGGGACGGAAATCCGCTTTCCTTTCAGCTCACTAAACGACTGAACCTTGGATTGGAGCGGCGCAACCACCGCATTGCCGGCGCCCCGCGTACTGCCGGATAGCGTCGCGATATTATAGGTCTTCACTCCGTTGTTTGCCGCCCGAAAAGCCGAAGCACCGAGAATAGCGGGAAAATCCGCCATGTTAGTTATATTGAGCTTGTTGGCCAGCATCTCGGTGTTGGCGGGAGCCCCGCTGGTAAAATTATGCCAGACAATCTCGTACTTAATATCTTTGTACCGGCCGTCGTGCGGTAGATACTTTTCTAAGAGATGCAGTTCTCGCACCACTGCGCCGCCCGCCGCACAGTTAATGGTAGTATCTTGCGTTCCGATTCCGATTCGAATTACCTCCTCGCTCTGTCCAATCGAGACGGCTAGGAAGAACATGCCGATGAACGCACGAAACTTGTTCATATTTTGGATCTTTCGATTTCGTGCTTTTCTATCTGGTGCAAAGCGCGGGCAGCGGCCTTCTGCACGCCTGTATCCGGATCCTCCAGCAAAGCTTCAAGATACCGTTTGAATTCAGTGTCAGCGATCTCTCCGGCGGCCACCGCGGTCGCGATTCGGATATCGGCCAGTTCGTGACCGAAAAATCGCGTTAGCTGTCGAAAGAGAGGCGTTCGCAGCTTTCCTAAGCTAACGATTGCTTCTTTTGCGACCTCCCATTGATCGTCGTCGAGCGCTTTAGCGAGAATCTGTTGCCCTTGCTCGCTCTGATAATTCGATAGTCCGATAACGGCTTGGCGGCGCACCCGCCAAGCGGAATCTCCAGCTGCACGAACGAGGTCAGATACATCTGCTCCATCGAATTGCGATAGAGCGTCGACCGCTAGACGCCGCACCTCCTCGTCCTGATCGTTTAAAGCTAATCGAAAGGCCGGCAGGGTCTCATTCGCCTGGAGATAGCCTAAAGCCAACACGGCTTCGCGCCGCACTTCCGGTGCCGGATCCAGTACTGTCTTGACCAAAAGTTCTTGTACTCGCTTTTCTCGAACACCTCGTAAAGCGACGACTGCTGCTTGCCTGATTTTGGCGGCTCCATCGGCTACGCCTGCCAAGAGCGCATTCACCGCCCCCGGTGTTCGGAATTCTCTGATCGCGGTCACGGCGGCCGAACAAACGTTAGGGTCAGGATCGCCGGCTGCCTTCAGCAACGCCGGTAACGCGCGATGATCGCCCATTTCTTCTAGAGCCTGGATAGTCAGCTTTCGGACCGTGGCATCTTCATCAATAAGCAACGGCAAAAGGTCGCTGAGCGACGCAACTTCTAAAACCTCGTCGAGCTCGGTCAAGGCCACTCGTCGCACATCAACGTCACCGCTGGTTAGACGCGTCAAGATTGAAGTATTCGACGCCTCCATAGATCAGCGAATTAAGAACGGAATTTTGACTGTGATAGCATTGGTTGGGCAGTCCACTTCGCAGGCCAGGCAATACCAGCAGTCATCAAATTTCATGTAGGCCTTCCGACGCTCGACCTCGATCGCCAAGCAATCGACTGGGCACGACTCGACACAGACATGACATCCGCTAATGCAGCGTTCCTCATCGACCACAACCGGCACATCAAAAAGCCTTGTCACTTGCCGGTTTGGCACCAACCGCGATGCTTCGGCTGCGGCCAGTTCCGATTCGAATTTCAACTGGCCGGCGACGACTTTTTTGCCTTTTTTTTCTTCACTCATATCGATCGTGCATTTTACGCCAGAGTTGGTTCCGCCGGGATCCGGATCCTGCGATAATTCTCTAGTTCAGTCTGATCCAGCGGTACGACATACGGTTCTATCGACCGTTTGAAGAGAGTCATTGCGCCGTCACTTCCCAATTTGAGATTGACGTGAACGAACCAATTTTCTTCGTCCATTTCAGGGAAATCCTGGCGGTAGTGATAGAGCCCCCAGCGGCTCTCTGTGCGAAAGAGCGAAGCGCGGGCGGCCATCTCGGCGCAGTCTCGAATAAACGCGCATTCCATTGCTCGCATGAGATCATGCGGTTCTAACGCCCCAAGCTGTTCGATCTCTTCGCGCGCTCTTAGGAAATACTCCAGTCCTCGGGCCAGCCGGTTCGCGCTCTTGGGCGGTTGCAGGTAGTCATTGACGTGCCGTCTCAATTTGTACTCGACTAGATGCGGCGGAATCCCGTTTGGCCGATTTAAAGGCGCCAGAACGCGCTCGCGCTCGCGCTGAACGAGTCCATCATCGACTCTGCCGTAGTCTACGGTTGGTAAGTACTCCAGCGCGTTGCGAGCGCAGATGTTACCGTAAGTAAACGCACCCAGCATGTAGTTGTGCGGCACCGAAGCCATGTCGCCAGCCGCATAGAGGCCGCGCACCGTGGTTTCACCTCGTTCATTCACCCACACGCCAGAAGCACTGTGTCCACTGCATAAGCCAATCTCGGACACCGCCATCTCAACTAACTTTTCTCCGTAATTAGTTCCCCGACCCGCATGAAATCGGCCGCGACTCGGTCGTTCTGTTGTGTGTAAGATTTTCTCAATTTCCGAGACAGTTTCCGGAGCCAGATGATCCATCTTCAAAAACACCGGACCGTTCGGACCAGTTAGTTCTTTGTAGAATTCCATCATCATCTGGCCGCTCCAATAATCGGAGAGCATGAAACGATTCCCTTTTGCGTTCACCGTGTAACCTCCGAACGGCCCACTGACATAGGCACAGGACGGCCCGTTATAATCTTTGAGGAGTGGATTAATCTGAAAACATTCTATGTTAGTTAACTCGGCACCGGCGTGATAGGCCATCGAATAGCCGTCTCCTGCATTTGACGGGTTCTCATAGGTTCCCATGAGATAGCCCGATGCCGGCAAGCCGAGCCGACCGGCCGCTCCACAACAAAGAATGACTACCTTCGATCGTCCAATTACAAACTCACCGGTTCTTACATTTAGTCCGAGCACCCCAACGGCACGTCCCTCATCAGTTAGTACCCTTGTCGCCATGACCCGGTTTTCGGTCTTCACACCGACCCGCCGCATCGCCCGGGTCAAGAGTTTCTTGATGTCGTGTCCCTCCGGCATGGGTAAGACATAGCTACCCTGATGGTGCACTTTCTTGATGTCGTAATCGCCGGTCGCAGTTTTTTGGAACTTTACTCCCCAGGATTCCAGCTCCTGAATCATGGCAAAACTCTGCTCAGCATAGGCGAGGATCGCTTTCTGGTTCACGATTCCATCATTCGCCATGGTAATTTCTCGGACATATTGAGCCGGGGTAGCATGTCCGGGAATAACGGCATTATTTACGCCGTCCATTCCCAATGCGATGGCTCCGCTCCGTTTGACATTCGCCTTTTCCAGCAAGAGAACCGTGCGGTCCGGTAATGCTTCTTTTGCTTTGATTGCGGCAACACAACCGGCGGTGCCACCGCCGATCACTAATACGTCTGCTTCTATTTCGATCGTGCCCGGAGATTCGATACCGATTTTCATAGGTGAGCGAGATGCTTTCCGGATTCGCTAATTTCGGTCACAATACGTCCGGACGAGACGTGACGGCCCCATGCACGGCGCAAAAGTGGGACGGATACGCGATGCACCAGACATAGCAGGTAAAAAGTCCATCATCTTATAATCTATATCGGTTTAATCGACATTGGGCCCATTGCAAGCCGTTTGTCAAAATCCACAAGTTCGGTTTTTGACAACCTGCCTTTTTGCAGCCACACCCGTTCAGTAGGCCCTTTGGGGAAAAGGGCGTCGGCTTGGACTAAAAGATGGCTGCATCGACTGGGTGAACTCCAACCGGCATGGTGGCACTTACCGTATTGGTGCTGGTGTCGATGACTGACGCCGCGGTTCGAGCCGGCATTGGTCACGTAAGCGTGCACCCCGTCTGGGCTGAAGGAAACATGAACCGGAATAAATTCCACCCCTACGGTGGCCACCACCGTGTTGGTCGCCGTATCGATCACCGAGACGCTCTTCGCACCGGCATTGGTGACGTAGGCCCTGGCGCCGTTGGGACTGATGGCAACATCCACCGGAATAGCTCCCACCCCTACGGTGGCTACTACCGCGTTCGTTGGTCGCGTCTAAAGATTCAATATGTGTCACATCGTAAGATGCTGTCTCTTGATTCTGTTTCTTTAGACGCGACCCCCATCTGCGCTGCTGTTCGCCCCAACAACTTAATGCTTGCTTGGGCGCGAATCGCGCAGAAAATCGGTCTGGCACGCAGCCGCTCGCGGTGCGATACTAGAGAGTCATCTAGGACGGGTTTATTCGTCGTCACTCCATGGCCGTGACGAGAGACGGACTTCTCGGCGAGGTTAGGAGTCTCGCCATTTACATTCAGCATGAAGGTCCGTTTAGCTTCAGCTTCTCGCGTGAGGGTCTGCGCGAGCGTTCCAACCCTCTCTCACTACAGGAATCAAAATGAAGGCTACCGATGTTACACAAAACTCCCTAGGCGTTTCAAAGTCCGCATTAGCCGCCGAGAACCCGATCCTCGGTACGTGGAAATTGCAGTCAATGGTCTATGAAGCGATTGCGACTGGCGAGCGTTCCATCCCGTTTGGCGACCACCCAGATGGATACCTCAGTTACTCTGCGGATGGTCGTATGTATGCGATCGGCGTTGTCGAAGATCGTCCAAAACCACGCGACCCGGTTCCAACGGACGAGGAGAAAGTAAAACTCCAAGAGAGCATGTTCGCCTATGCAGGAACGTATACGGCAGACGGTAAGAAGGTAGTCCATCACGTAGATATTTCCTGGAATCAATCCTGGACCGGAACGGACCTGGTCCGGTTTTATAAGTTGGATGGTAACACTCTGACAATTACGACCGCTCGCGCTCAAAGCGCGATCGATGGGGAAGAAGGTGAGTTCATTCTAGTGTGGGAAAAAGTACAGTAGGAAACCTAAGACCATGCAAGTCTATGCAGCTACCCTCGCGCGACTCGTACGCGACGGCGCTAAGCTCGCCCTAATCTTCCCGGACCGCGCGCCCCGGCAACTTGCGCCTGCGGCGGAGAGTCGCGTTGTAACATTAATTCAGAAAAGCGGGCCGCAGAAACTAAGGGAGTTGATCAATTATGGATGCGAATACAGAAATTAATCGTGTTACGATCGTCGGGACGGGCCTGATCGGCTCCAGTTGGGCCGCCTGTTTTCTAGCTCACGGTCTGGATGTAGTGGCTACCGATCCAGCACCAGGCACGGAAGACAAAGTGCGCCAATACGTCGAAACGGCGTGGGCCGCGCTGACAAAGATCGGATTGGCGCCGGGAGCGTCGACCTCGCGCCTGCGATTCGAATCTGATCTCAAAGAAGCCGTTGCAGACGCAGACCTGGTGCAGGAAAACGCCCCCGAACGCGAGCCTCTTAAGATCAAATTGTTCGCGGACATCGATTCGATCCTTCCCCCGCCTGCTATCCTGGCGTCGAGTACTTCCGGTATCCCTATGAGCCGCATCCAATCCGAGTGCAAGCACCCGGAGCGTTGCGTAACCGGACATCCCTTTAATCCGCCGCACCTAATTCCGTTGGTCGAGGTGGTCGGAGGAGCGAAGACGTCTGCGGAGACCATCGAGCGCGCAATGCGTTTCTACACCGCCATGGGAAAGCGGGCGATGCATATTCGCAAGGAGGTAATGGGACACGTGGCAAACCGTCTTGCGGCGGCGCTCTACCGAGAGGTAGCCTATCTGATCGATCAAGATGTGGTTAGCGTGGCGGACGTTGATGCCGCAGTGTGCATGGGGCAGGGTCTGCGTTGGGCTTTGATGGGACCGAACCTAATCTACCACCTGGGAGGCGGACCAGGGGGTATTCGTCACTTCTTTGAGCATTTCACAGGCCCGATGACGGCGCTTTGGGCCAATCTCGGCTCTTCCGAGTTAGGTCCTGAACTGCAGAAAAAGATTGTGGACGGCGTGCTGGAGGAGGTCGATGGCCGCTCGTTCGAGGCGCTATCGCAGGAGCGTGACAACTTGATCATGGGACTGCTGGAATTGCTCTCGCATCGCGCCAAGGCGGAACCGGTAGCAGCGTCCGGACATATGGCTGATGACTCGTAGTCGATGTCCTATCTCACCGTGACAGGGATTAAGCTTCAATATTTAAAATGCGTGCAGACAACGAGGAGTTATGGCCCTAAAACACGACGACTTAACATTTAGTCCTACGACACGTCCAACAGCAGTCATAGGAAGCGGTACGCTCGGTTCACGGATCGCGCTCATGCTGGCGAGCAGTGGCGGCGAGGTTCGCCTTTATGATCCGAACGCCGATCAGTTGGAGAACGCCCGACGCTACGTCGAAGCAGAACTGCCTCGGGTCGTGGCGGGGCGGTCCGGAGCTCTTCCAGGTCGTTTGGTTCTCTCGAGGACCGTCCAAACCGCCGTTGCTGAGACTTGGATGGTTGTGGAAGCGATACCAGAGCGGCTGGATCCCAAGAGAAAGATGTTTGGCGATCTGGATCGTCTAGCGCCAGAAGATGCGATCCTTGCCAGCAATTCGTCGTCCTATCCAACGAGCCAGTTCATCGACGCCGTCTCGCGCCCTGGCCGAGTAGTCAACACCCACTACTACAGGCCGCCTGAGTTGAATGTCGTAGAGGTGATGTCCTGTGGGAAGACGACCGACGAGGTGATTGCCCGCTTGTTCGAACGGCTGCCGACTTACGGATTGGTGCCCTTTCGTGTCCTTAAGGAAAGCGTGGGATTTATCTATAACCGGATATGGGCTGCGATAAAGCGCGAAGCTCTGGCCGTGGTGGCCGAGGGCGTTTCAACGCCTCAGGTCGTCGACCGACTTTTTCAAAGCGTCCTCGGTTCGCATGACGGACCGTTCCGAATCATGGACAAAGTCGGCCTCGATGTAGTGCTAGACATTGAAGAGCATTACGCAGCCATCCGTCCAGGCATTCCCGCTGAACCGCGCCAGTTGCTCAAGCGGTATATCGAGCAGGGCCGTTTGGGGATAAAGAGCGGTAAAGGGTTCTATTCCGACTATGAGGAAAAGGCGCCGACCCGATGAACGCGATCGATGGAACTAAAAGTATTTCTCGCGCTTCGAAGAGTGGACAAACGGCCCGACGCAGATTCAATCCTAGAAGGCGACCTTATCGCCGCCCTTGAGCGACAAGGCCTCACGTGCATCGGCCGGTGTCGCGACTTCGAATCCCAGACCTTCGATAATCTGCCGGGCGCGATGCACTTGAGCAGCGTTGCTGGTGGCCAGTTCGCCTGGTCCGATCCATAAGCTGTCCTCCAAACCCACGCGTATATTGCCACCCATCCCAGCGGCCAGGGCGGCGATCGGAAGCTGCTTGCGTCCGGCACCCAAGACAGACCAGTGGTAGTCCCCGCCAAATAGCCGGTCTGCAGTGCGCTTCATATGCACCACATCCTCGGGATGTGTACCGATTCCGCCCAGGATGCCAAACACCGATTGAACGAAAAGGGGCCGCTGCACCAACCCGCGATCGAGAAAATGTGCCAAGTTGTAGAGGTGACCTACGTCGTAGCACTCGAATTCAAAGCGGGTGCCGTTACCCGCACAGGTCCGCAGTGCGTACTCAACATCCTTAAAGGTATTCCGGAACACCAGGTCCCGGCTGCTCTCCAGGTAGTCGCGCTCCCATGAGTGTCGGAACTCATTGAAGCGTTCCAGCATCGGAAAGAGCCCAAAATTCATCGAGCCCATGTTGAGCGATGCGAGTTCCGGCTTAAACGCGATTGCGGGCTGAATGCGTTCCTCAATTCGCATGTAGGGCGCCCCACCGCTGGTCAGGTTTATCACGGCGTCAGTCGACTGTTTGATTCGTGGCAGGAATGCCGCAAACGCTGCGGGACTGTGGTCTGGTTTACCAGTCTCCGGATTGCGCGCATGTAGATGCACGATCGCAGCCCCAGCTTTGGCTGCGTCGATCGACGCCCCGGTAATCTGGTCCGGCGTCATTGGGAGGTAGGGCGACATTGACGGCGTATGGATGGCGCCAGTGATAGCGCACGAAATGATGATCTTTTGGGTTTTAGCCATGCTTCTTTGTCTCACTCTACGATAGAATGCCATCGTACAGCGAAGTGCAAGGTAGAGCGACGGGACATTACGTCCGACCGAAATCGACAGGGACATTTTCAAAAGGCGTTTGATCTTTCCTAGCTAACGCTGGATCGGTTTCCAACTGCTTGGTAAAGCGCTGAACCGTTCTGCGGCGAATCTCATGACAGATGACAAATCGCGAAGAGAAGCAAAAGCCAAAGAGACGTGTCTTAACATTAGACATTTAGGCGGTCGTACCCGTTGCCCAAAAGCAATGTCTAAAGTTATTACACATCCCTTATTGGTACGTCCTTCAACCGCCACACGAGGTTTGATTGGTGTCGTCCCAAACCAGATAGCGGCTGCCTACAATGCGTCATCCTGTCAACTCCGAATGTCCAATGTTGATTCCGCTGAAGAACCGGCGTTTTCGGCGCGCGGCTTGATTCATCCGAGGAGCTCGAGGTTTAGGCAAGAACGGTGCCGAAAAAATCAAAAATGGCGAGTCGGGCCAACCAGCGACTGAAAACAGA
>Ga0209647_1002200_pt1 | contig 15853 bp, 14 predicted proteins | sample GraSoi_2013_60cm_FD_185827 | JGI IMG/M metagenome (GOLD analysis project Ga0209647, IMG submission 185827) | Grasslands soil microbial communities from the Angelo Coastal Reserve, California, USA - Sample 9_17_2013_60cm (SPAdes) (version 2) | ecosystem: Environmental > Terrestrial > Soil >...
GCCTAAATGTCTTTCCAATTTGATCCGGCAAGAGGCGCAAGGCGCACTTTCGTCCCAAATTCGTTCGGCGACTCGTCCAGATTTCTTTGCGGATCAGTGGCAATGGCGGTGACGTGATGAACGTACGAGATATTGGATTCCATTTCGCTTTTCTGATTACAGACAAACCGTAACAAACCATGTATTGTAGCTGCCAGAAATCGCTGATCGTCCACAAAGTCGCGGTGGGTTAAGAATGTACAAACCAAGGGCGTGAGAAAACAGATCATTAGAAAACGGTCTATGGAAGAAAAAAGCTCCTCGGTTCTATCTGATCCCTCGCTCTACAACAACCGCGAACTAAGCTTGTTGGAGTACAATCAACGGGTGTTGGAAGAGGCCCAGGATCCGAGCAGTCCCGTCCTGGAGCGCTTAAAATTCCTTTGTATAGTCGCCTCAAATCTCGATCAGTTCTTTGAGGTAAGGGTCGCGGGCCTAAAGCAGCAATATCAAAGTACTGTCAGCGCGCCTGGCCCCGATGAAATGAGCCCAGGTGAACAACTCGCAGCGATTTCGACGCGGGTGCGTAAGATGGTGGATGACCAGTATCGTATTTGGCGCCAGGAGCTGGTCCCGGCCTTGGAGGAAAACAACGTCTTTTTCCTAGGGTGCCACGAGCTCACCAGCGAAGAAAAGCATTACTATACGAAATACTTTGAGAAGTCGGTTTACCCGGTGCTCACGCCGCTCGCGGTGGATCCGGTCCATCCCTTCCCGCAGTTGTTAAATAAGAGTCTCAACGTTGCGGTAGAGCTTGAAGGCGCCGCGATCAGCACGAATCTAGCCGTGGTCCAGGTACCGCGTATTCTACCGCGTTTGCTCCCGTACCGGGCCGGAGAGAAGGGAATGTACCGTTACATTTTCATCGGAAACCTTATCCAAGCGCACGTTGGTTCTCTCTTTCACGGCGTTCGAGTGAAGGGCGCTTATCAGTTTCGTGTTACTCGGAATAGCGACCTGTATCTCGACGAGGAAGAAACCGACAATTTGCTGAAGACGATCGAACTTGAGTTACGGAAGCGGAGCCGCGGAGACGCGGTCCGCTTGGAGGTCCAGCAGGACTGTCCGCCCCACATTGCTGATCAATTGCTGCAAACGTTTGGCCTGACCGGGGACGATCTCTACCAGGTCGATGGACCGATCAATTTTCTGCGCCTGATGCCGGTGATTTCTGAGGTAGATCGGCCGGATCTCAAGTTCCGTCCATTTGTGCCGGCTCTTGTGACCACATCGCGTGATCAAGAGGATATGTTCTCACAAATCCGCCGGAAACCGATCCTGTTGCATCATCCTTATGAAAGCTTTCAGACAGTGCTCGATTTCATTGAACAGGCGGCAGAAGATCCAAATGTTCTGGCCATCAAGCAGACGCTCTATCGGACCAGTGGTGCTTCTCCAATCGCGGCCTCTTTGGCGGAAGCGGCTGAGAGCGGCAAACAGGTCACCGTAGTGATCGAGCTCAAGGCGCGGTTCGACGAAGCGGCAAATATAAAATGGGCCAGAACGCTCCAAGAAGCCGGTGTGCACGTGGTCTATGGGATCGCCGGTTTGATGACGCGCGCAAAGCTCGCGCTAGTGGTTCGTAAGGAAGAGGACGGTATTCGTCGATACCTGCATCTGGGGACTGGGAACTATAATCCATCAACTGCGAAGGCTTACGAAGATTTCGGGTTGTTAACATGCGATCCGGAAATTACCAACGACAGCGCGGAGTTGTTTAACTGGTTGACCGGTATTTCGGTTTTTCCTGAACTGAAAAAGATTAAGGCGGCGCCGAAGGCGCTTCACCAGTTTGTCCTGGAAATGATCCAACGCGAAGTGAACCACGCCAAAAATGGCAGGCCGGCTGCCATTTTCGGCAAGGTGAACGCGCTGGTCGACGAAGAGGTAATCAAAGCTCTGTATTTGGCTTCCCAGGCCGGGGTGAAGATAAATCTTTTGGTCCGAGGTGTCTGCGGCCTCCGTCCAGGCGTGCCTGGAGTAAGCGACAACGTGATTGTTCGGAGCATCGTCGGCCGATTCTTAGAGCACAGCCGGATTTATCGTTTCGAAAATGCAGGTAACCCGGAGATCTATCTCGCGAGCGCGGACTGGACGGCGAGAAATTTCTTCCGGCGCGTGGAGATCTGTTTTCCGGTTGAGGACGCGGAATTGCGGGAGCGCGTCGATCAAAGCATCGACGCTTATTGGAAGGATAATGTGAAGGCGCGGGAACAAAGGACGGAGCCGACGTACATTCGCAGGGTCTTGGAAGGGGAACGAGTGGATGCCCAGGCATTGTTCTTGGAAGAAGCGCGCAACCGCAAAAAACCGGATGTAAACGTCAGGTCGCTGGTGGTGAAGACAAAAACTAATGGCAGCAAGGCCATGCAGCGAGAGCAAAAGGTAGGCCAGCCGGCCTGATCAACGCCTTCTGAATCCTCCTCAGCTTTGCGTCATTTGGCGCTGGACTTCCGCTGCCGCGGCAGCAATAGCCTCGCGGCCGAGGCCCGACTTAACAATGCGAATCAGTTCTTCCTCGGTTGTATCGGAAGTAGAGGCGTCGAGCACGATCTCGCCGGAGTGCAGAAAGTTGATGCGATCGCACACCTCGAACACCTGGTTATAGTTGTGCACGATCAGAATGATCGAGACATTACGCTGGCGACGGAGGCTCTGGATCAGCCCCAAGACATGGGCGCCTTCTCGCACCCCCAGAGCGGCCAGCGGTTCATCCAGGACCAGGACGGTAGGTGACGAGTAAATCGAACGGGCAACGGCGACGGACTGGCGCTGCCCGCCGGAAAGCAAGTCGACCATGCTGTTCACACTCGGAATTTCGATGCCCAACGTATCGAGGTAGGTCTTAGCCAGATCACGCATCTTTCTGTTGTCCAGCAGTTTCAAACCCAGGATGCGCTTGTGGTACTCGCGCCCCAGGAACATGTTATGGTAGACGCTGAGGTCACCGATCAACGCGAGATCCTGGTAGACTGTCTCGATGCCGTGGGCACGCGCATCGCGCGGTGAGCCGAAGTGTACCTCTTTTCCTTTCGAGACAATCGTGCCGGAGTCAGGTTGGTGAAACCCAGAAAGGATCTTTATCAGGGTGGACTTGCCCGCGCCGTTATCGCCAACCAACGCCAGCACTTCCCCTTGACGGAGCTTGATGCTCACGTCGACGAGCGCGGTGACGGCGCCGAAAGCCTTGCTGATGTGGCACATCTCGAGGATGACCGGGGTTGCCGGGTCGAGAGCGGGAATATCTTGCTGGTTCATATGCGTCTTCGTGCGCGGAGCCGGTCGACCTGTACGTTCAGTATCATGGCTGCGAGAATCCCAGCTCCGAGGTAGATATCGGACACGGTGGCCTGGGCGCCCATCATGACCAGCCCGTTGTTAAGAGTGGCCACCACGAACGCACCAATCAATGAACCGATAGCTGTGCCCGAACCGCCAAGCAGCGAAGTGCCGCCAATGACTGCTGCCGCGATAGCCTGCAAAGTGAGAAAGGGGCCGCCGGCGGCGGGATCGGCGGATGCGAACTGGCAGGTGTTGATGATACCGGCGGCCGCGGCGCAACCTCCGGCAATCATGAAATTGTACACCTTGACCCGATCGGTACGTATACCGATCTCCCGTGCTCCGACGATGTTGCTACCGGTAGCAATGGTATGGAGGCCGAAGGTCGTTCTGTTCAACACCATCGCCATTGCTGCGACGACCAGGGCAGTCCACAACAAAGGTGTGAATGCCGTCAGGCTATGCCAGGACCAGAGGGAATCTCCACGTGGGTCGTACAGGCTCTCCCCGAAGATTTCGTTGAACGGCTCCTGTACCGGCGTCACGATCGGTTGACTATTGTAAATCGAGACCACAATGCCTTGCAGAAAGAAAAGTGTGCCGACAGTGGTGATCAGAGAGGGCACGCGGAAGCGGACGGTGATGATTCCGTTGACCGCGCCGACCAGCACGCCGAGCAACAGCCCGGCAACCGCTCCGACGGCCAAAGGCACGCCCCAGGCAACGGACATAAGGGCCATGACGTAAGGAGCGAGCGAGAAGGTGCCGCTGACGGAAAGATCAATCTCGCCGGTGATCATCAGCATGACTTCGGCGACGGCGATCAAGCCGAGGCGACCGGTGTCGCGAAGGACGACGCCCAGGAATTGGGCGGACAGAAACTGCCCGTCGCTGCCAAACTGGAAGTAGATTACGAGAAGGACCGCGACGACAGCGATGCTGGCCTCTCGATAACGGGAGAGAACGACCAGTAACCTCTCCAAGATCGTGTTCGGTGTCTTGACGCCAACCTTGCGCGTCGCTGCGTGTGCTTTCTTAGTTTCCAAGTCTAGACTCATTCGCAGTGGGGCAAATGCCCGATGACGCTAAATTGGTGAGGCAGCGTAGAGTAAGGCTAACAACGGGGCAAGAGCGGCTCTCGCCCTGCCGGATACAGGGCTGGAGCAACTGGGCGCCGACTCGACAATCCTATGTTGGCTCGGCGCTGGTCGAGCCCCCGAAACGACTCTTGCCAAGGTAAAGCCCGACATTGTCTTTGGTCACGAAGGCGTGGCTGGTATCGCTGTCAGCCGGGCCGACGAGGCCGCCTGAAACTTTATAAAGGTACATCTGCTGGACTGGCAAGAAGCCTTGCAAATACGCTTGCTGATCGACCGTGAAGGTCATGTCCCCAGAATTGATATAACCCAGGCTCTGCGGAAAGAGGTCAAAGCCCGCGACGATCACGCCCGCTTTGGCGAGGCCATACTTCGCGGATACGAAGCCGCAGGCGTAGGTATCTGAGCCTCCCGTAGCGAATAGGCCAGCCACTTTCTTGTGGCTGAGGTAGTAGCTTTCGATCCGCGATATCTCCGAGGCCGGGTCTGGGCCGGCGTTGACGACATCGTAGGTGACCTGGTTACCGTGGTCCTTGATGGCCTGAATGTAGCCGTCGAGTCGGGGCTGGGTGTTCAGCGAACCCGGAACACCGATCTCGAGCATGACGTGGCTATCCTTTGGCACCAGCTTCAGCCATTTGGTGGCCGCGCTATACCCAGACTGATAGAGAGGTTGCCCCACGTAGGCCAAACGCTTGTTGGGGCTGCCAGTAGGCACGTCAGCATTGAAGGCGATTACCGGAATGCCGGTGGCGATCGCTGTGGCCGTCGGCGCATCGAACGCTTTGGGGTCTACCAGGCACACTGCGATGCCGTCTGCCTTCTCGGCAATAGCCGTCTGCATGGCGTTGACCATCTCGGAGACGACATTTTTCTGCGAGCCTGTCCACTGGTACTGACACCCAAATAAGGCGCAGGCGTCCTGGATGCCATAAACCGTCGGCGTAAAAAATTGGTCTAGCGTGACATGGCAGACAAAGAAGAACTTATAGTTTTTCCTGGGCAAGCCGCCGGCCGTTGGTGGCGGATTATCGGCCAAGCTTGAGCCGACCCCGCCAGCCAAAGCCGCGCCCCCCAAGCCTAATTTCGCCGCCATTGCCAAAGCCTTGCGCCGGCTGACCGCTATACTGATCTTTTCCGCCATTTCCGCTTGGTCTTGCGTCTCGTTGTCCACGTCGAATCTACCTTTCTTTGTGTTGGGATATGAACACCAGCTACCCCGTGCTAATCGCGCGACTAGCAGTCAGGGTCGCCATATGACCCGAGCCTGAAAGAGCGCGCACTATGGTCCATCATCATTAGGAAGACGAAGGGAACGGTTCTGGGGTAGTGGTAGTTTTACTACAAACAGTTCTGCTCTGTGTCAAAAAGAATCGTCAAACTCATTTGCGCTCATCGTTTCTCGAGCGTGTTATACTCGCTCTAGCCCGCCCTGCTATTCCCTTGCGGCCGGCAAGATCACGTAATGAAATTCCAGAATAGATTTCGACGTCGGCAAACAGTAAAGAATCAAGCACATACGACATGACGAAACGGCGGCTCGCGCCGAATCGAGGTAGAGATGAACGCGACTAGCCGACGCAAGAATTTCTCATCATGACTTGCTTTTCTTCGCAGAACGCCGTGCCGGCTTCCGACTACCGACTGGGTATGGATTTGGCTCGACCAGGACCTGGAACAGAGCCGCAAGCTGCCGAGAAAGCCCGGCTGTGTCAGCAGCGGCGAGCGCCCTGCTGCCGATGACTTTCCGCATAAGATAAAAGCCTGCGATGAGGCATTGGAACAGTGCGGCGCGCTCGTTTGCCTCCGCACCAGGCAGCAAGGCGGCCAACGGTCTCTCGAAGGTCTGTTCAATCTTCTCGCGCCAGATCGCAGCAGCCCGCTCATTAGAGATCGACCGCAACATCACCAAGAAGCCGTCAAGGGGTTGGTCCTCGAGTGTCATCCGAGCCACCAGAGCGACGGCGGCATCCCGGCTGAGCGTCGTGAGATCCCGGCCAGGCGTCGTAGCTTCGTCGGTGAGAATAGTCCTCTTGGCCAAGGCGGCCTCGACGACTTCGGCAAAGAGCTGTTCCTTGGAGCCGAAATAACGATTGACCAGCATGGCGGTGACCCCCGCCCCTTTCGCGATCTCTCGCACGCCTACGCCGTTATAACCGGATCGGGTGAAGGCCATCAGGGCGGAATCCAAGATCGCCTGCCGGGTGGCGATGGCATCGCGTCGATACTTGGGCGGGGTAGCGCCCGTTTGCTTTACCCAATCGCCACGTTGCATATCTACAGGCGTAGACTTGACACCTTATCCTAGTCAAGTCTACACATGTAGACCACGGGAGCGGTCAGGTCGGTCGATTCGTGCTAAAACCCGCGTTTGTTATGACTTTAAGATCCAAGGAGATTCCAGCGCCACAGGTCTGGTTGATTACCGGCAGTTCCCGCGGCTTAGGCCGCGCGCTCGCTCAAACGGTGCTCGACCATGGCCACAAACTCGTCGCCACGGCGCGCAATCCCGCGCAGCTTGCCGATCTGGCGGAGCGCTACGGCGATCAGGTTCGCACCGTCGCACTCAACGTCACCGATGAGCAGGCAGCAGACAGTGCCATCAAGGCAGCTTGCGAAGCCTTCGGACGGCTGGATGTTCTCGTCAACAATGCGGGCTATGGCAATGTCGGCCCGATCGAGGACACAAGCCTCGCTGACTTCCGCGCCCAGATCGAGACCAATCTCTTTGGCGTCATCAACGTCACCAAAGCTGCGATCCCGCTCATGCGCGAGCAAAGGTCGGGCCACATCCTCCAGCTATCATCCGTCGGTGGGCGAGTCGGAGCGCTCGGCCGCGCGCCCTACTCTGCCGCCAAATGGGGCGTTGAAGGCTTCTCGGAAGTGCTCGCCAAAGAGGTCGGCCCGCTTGGCATTAAAGTAACGATCATCGAGCCGGGCGGCTTCCGCACTGACTTTGCGGGCTCTTCGACGACGATCCGGGAGGGCCGTCCCGAATATGATTCCACCATCGGCACGGTGGCCCGTTTCCAGCGCGACTACAATGGCGTCCAGCCTGGCGATCCGGTCAGAGCAGCGGCTGTTATCATTCACGTCGCGAGCCTTGATGAACCGCCGCTACGGCTGCTGCTCGGCAGCGACGCCGTCCACATCGTCGAGCAGGCCGATCTCGCTCGGATCGAAGCTGACAAGAAATGGCGAGACTTAAGCGTCTCTACCGACTTCGCGACAGGCGGCGGGCTCCAAGTCTATCCCTGGGACCGGAAATGAGCCGCAACGACGGCTCTGGCCCTCGGCAAGCGCTGACATCGTGACTAATACAGTTTAGCAGTGGCGAAGAGATTCCCGCCGGTCGAATTGTGAACTACCAGCCCTATTGGGCCGCACGCGGGCATCTGCTCCAATTGCTAAACCAGAAAGACGAAGCACAGAAAGCATTCAATCGTGCTGCGAGCCTGACTGATGACCCGGCGTTGCGTGAATATCTTTTCAAGCGTTCTGCCGCAACATTTGAAATGAACCAACCCAACAAAAATCAAGATCCGCTATGGATACATTTCTTCCTCCCATCGAAAAGCCCAACGGGCTGATGATGAAGCTGGCGTATTACTTTACGCGCCGGCAATTTGGCAAAGTGCTCACACCGCTGAAAGTCCATTCCGCGCGATTGCCGGCTGCATTCGGTCTTCTATACGAAGATCGCCCAGCTGGATAAAAAGTTGACGCTGCCGTCAGAGACTGTCCTGCTCGTCCGCGAACAGGTGGCGCGGATCAACGTCTGTCTGTTCTGCATGGATATCGGCCGGTCCTTCACGATCAAAGCATCTATGAATGAAGCCAAATTCGATGCGCTGGAGCTATACAGCACAAGCCCTCTTTTTACCGATGCGGAACGCGCAGCGCTAGACTATGTGACCGAGCTGACAAAGGAAAAACCAGTTAACCCGGAGACTTTTACTCGCATGTCCCGTCATTATTCGGAGCGCGAGATCTGCGAGATCGTCTGGCTTGTCGCCAGCGAGCACCTTTACAACATGACCAATATCGGTTTGAACATCCATTCGGATATGCTCTGTGACATCAGCAGGAAGAAGAAGTAGCAGCGGTACTGGCCGTCGAAGCGACCGGCATGCGCAAGGGCTCCCACGGACAAAGAAAGAAACCGCGAAAGCCTGGATCGATCACCGGTCCCCGAACGCCGAACGGCAACCGCCGCCAAACGACGGCGACTGCGGTTTGTGGTCACGCCACCCGAGCAACTTCGAATGAGTTCTCCGGTCTCCCGAAGATCAAGCCCGTAGCGGGACAGTCGCCGCTGACGCCAACCGCCGACCGCGTCGCCCGGCGGATTTGGTCTAGCGCATACGTTTATTGCTCAATTTTTCCCGCGCGATCTGGAGCTCAACGGGTTCTGAGACAATGACCCTCACTTCAACAGTTTGACCGAACTCGAGACCGGGATACTCATTAGCTATCTCCACCGCCTGTTCAAGACTGGCCGATTGAATGACAAAGAAGCCGGCAATCGCTTCCTTGGATTCTGCAAACGGGCCGTCCGTGACCACATTCCTGCGCGTGACAATTTTGCCGTTGTGTGCTAAGGGAGCCCCGCCTTTGAACCGCCCTTCACTGCTTAGTCGATCGAACCACGCAGTGAATCGAGCCATGGCCTGCTGAATCTCGTCGGGAGAGAGATCCTTGTGCCAACCGGTATTTCGGAAGACCAACAGATATTCTGATGTTGTCGTTTTTGCGATCATAGTCGTGTCCCCTGCTTGACGTCTGGATTTGTTCAAACATGTGACGAACGGGATTAGAGATCAGGACACTTCGTGTCATTTTTAATGTAAGAATTCGTCCGCATCCGTCGCGAAGAAGGAATTTGAGGCACCGGCACGCCTACCCTCGGAGTTGGAAGGGCCAGATTAGGTGAGCTTCAGCGCCCCGATGGCTCCGCGCAGGATGGATGCGCTGCGTTCCAAGGCTTCTTGCTCGATCGGCTCGAGCGGCAGCGGGATTGCGCCCATCGCTCCATGGCCACCCACAAGATGCGGCAGACCAAGGGTCACACCGTCGCAACCAGCGCCCTGGATGCGGCTGCAAATCGTAAGTACAGCCCGCTGGTCATTCAACAGCACATCCACGACGCGCGCCACGGCGCTACCGATGCCGTAGTACGTCGCGCCTTTGCCGGCTAAGATTTCATACCCCGCACGTCGGACCTGCTGGTCGATCTGCCGCTTCTCTGTATCTGTTATCGTGGCCAATCCGCGTATGGGCGCAAACTCCTTCAGCGGCATCCCCGCAATCGTCGCCCGCGTGTTGCAAGATGGAAGGAACCACCTGTTCAAACACCGCCGCGTTCCGCTGAAGGATTTGCAGCCGTGTCTCGCCGGGTACAATCGAAACTCCCGCGGCGATGACCACCACCCGGCAGCCCGGCAGGTCAGTGTAATCTCCAGCACGCACCGAGAGCGGATGAGCAAATGGCACCGCATGAAGAATATCTTGGGCTTCGGCCTCCGCACGGGCGCGGGTGCGATCCACAAGAACAATCTCGTGGCCCACCCCGTTCATAACCAGAGCGAAGGCAGAGGTCGAACCGACCATTCCAGAGCCCACGATGCCAATTTTCATAGTTGGATTGCTGCTCGTGCGGTCCTCGGAATGCTCGACTCCTCTGCGTCATCAGTCGGCGACGCCACCCGCTCGCGCATCGTTTCATTCACCCTTCGAACGTTCATTATATGGGGTCCGTCCACGAACGGAAGACAAAGCGTGCCAGTGTATCGTCTCGTATATAATCATGACGTCGTCCGGCAGACGTCCATGCGAGTCAATATTAAGGAGCTTGGACTGTACGGTGAGGACTTGTCGCGGCTTGTCCGCCGTAGCGGGAGGCCGCCTTCGCTCTTCGAGCTACGGCGCGCCCGCAATAAGAAGGCCGCGCCCTAGCGAAGCGACGGCGGGGCGAAGGAGGGAGGGACTCAATGAAAGTAGATGACATGAGCCGACAGTTTAGCAGCGGGAGCTGTTAGCTGTCGGCTCATGTCATCTACTTTCGTCAGGTCCCTGCGGGACTGATTCTCTCTAACCACCAACGAACCTGCGCAATCCTAATTCGGGCCCTTATGTTGCCAGTCCGCTCGCACCGCCTTTGCCGGCTGCCCATTTTGAACGCGTTCGATGCTTCCTCAAGAGATTGCTAAACCCAATGCCAGGGTTCCAGAACAGGCTCGACCATTGAGAAGTCGATGGCGGCAATTGGGACAATAAACGGCCGGTCTCTTCGATCCTGGAGTAGAAAGAAATGCGCATCAGTATGAAAATCGCAATTATCGGGTCCGGTTACGTTGGATTGGTCACCGGCGCATGTTTCGCCGAAGTGGGTCACGAAGTCATCTGCATTGACAATGACCACCGAAAAATCAAAGCACTTCGGAGCGGGGTAATTCCAATCTATGAGCCTGGTCTCGAGCAGCTAGTCCAGCGCAATGTCTCAGCCGATCGTCTTTCCTTTACCGGCAGCATCGAAGAAGGTGTCGATAGCTCTCAAGTCATATTCATTGCGGTACCAACCCCTCCGCAGGCTGATGGCAGCGTGGATATGACTTACATCGAGCGGGTGGCCCGCGAAATCGCTTCGGTGCTCAAAGAGTATCGCGTCATCGTCGATAAAAGTACGGTACCGGTCAAAACCGGCGAAAAAGTCGCCGATACCATTCGGCGATACAGCAAAGTGAATGTCGAATTCGACGTCGTAAGCAATCCGGAATTTCTTCGCGAAGGTTGCGCGGTTGCTGACCTTATGAAACCCGATCGCGTTGTTATCGGTTCCAACAGCGAACGAGCTTTGGCAATCATGAAAAGAGTTTACGAACCTTTCATGACTCCCATCATGGTTACCGACGTCAACAGCGCTGAGTTAATCAAACACGCGGCCAACTCCTTTCTCGCCCTGAAGATCTCTTATATCAATGCTCTATCAGCCATCTGTGAAGCTAGCGGAGCAGATGTTGAAAAAGTTGCCGACGGGATTGGAGCGGACAAACGGATCGGCCGCAGTTTTCTCAATGCCGGGCTCGGGTATGGCGGATCCTGTTTTCCAAAAGACATCGCTGCCTTCATCTCGATCAGCGAACAGATCGGCGAACCGTTCCATCTTCTCAGAGAGGTTCAGCGGATCAATCAGCATCAGCGCGAACGTTTCCTCAAAAGGGTACGTGACACCCTATGGGTATTAAAAGAAAAACGGATCGCCGTGTGGGGACTTACCTTTAAGCCCGATACCGATGACGTGCGCAACTCGGTCGCTGTGGATCTCGTCAACGATCTCATTCGGGAAGGCGCCCATGTGACCGCGTACGATCCCAAAGGAAACCAGAAGGTACAAGAATTCAATTTGTGTCCGGGCGTTCATTTGGCCAGCTCTGCACTGGAGGCAGTCCGAGATGCGGAGACTTTGGTCTTAGCAACCGAGTGGCCCGATTTTGCCGCGGTTGACTTGGCCGAGGTACATCGTCGGATGCATACCCCGATCGTGTTTGACGGAAGAAATCTGTTCGACCCTGATACAATGAGGGATCTGGGTTTTCAATATTATCGGATTGGCCATCCACCGACCAAACCAAATAGCAGCGGGTTTTCCAACGGCAACCCTGTTAGAATTCCAATCACGCTGGAGTCCGGAACCACTCCGATCGAAGACAGTTCTAATAGACCTCGGCCTCCCTATCTGGTTAAACCGTCGGTGCGATAACAAGGCGCGAACTCAGCCGTCTTTCAACGAAGACAGGTAAGCTTCCGGTGGAGATACATCTGCGTCGTTGTCAATCGTTGCTTCGACTAGTGCCGGTCGATCAGCGATTCGCCAGGCCGCCTCAAGAGCAGGTCGCACTTCCTCCGGACTCGCGCATGCGAAACCGACACCCCCACACGCTTCAGCAAAGCGCACAAAGTCAATCGGTTGCAGCTCGGTTCCGAACGGTGGAATACCTAACGCGTTATTCTCACTCACGATTCGGGAGTAGTGATTGTTCTTCAGCACAACGACCTTGATCACAAGCTTGTATTTCACCGCTGTTGCGAACTCGCCCATTAGCATCGTGAAGCCGCCGTCACCCACGAAGGCGACGCACTGCCGATCCGGGTAAGCGAGTTTTGCCGCAATGACAAAAGGGAGCCCGCACGCCATGGTGGAGAGATTTCCGCCAACGGCAAGTTTCTGCGTTGGTACCATGGAGATGTGACGTGCAGCAAAGAACGTGTTGGATCCGCAATCGAGGGCTACCAAAGCATCGGGAGCAAGAAGCTCTGAGACCCGCCGGGCGACAACTTGCGGTTGGAGCGGCAATTTTGTGCTCGTTTCCATACGGCGCAACGCCTGATTCCATTCACTCATCTTAGTCTGGATCTGATCAAAAAATGCGCCGTCAACTTGCCTTTCAAGCAATGGCAGTAATTCCATCAGCGTACAACGAACATCGCCGACGATCGAAACGTCGACCGCGACACGCAAACCGAGACTCGTTGGGTCCCGGTCGATCTGGACGATGCGAGCCTGTCCCGGCTTGGGGTAATAGTGAAGCCACGGCATCGTTGAGCCGGCGATGAGCAAAGTATCGCAGCCTTGAATTGCCGCCGAGGAAGCCGTGGTGCCAAACTCTCCGATGCCGCCAGTGCTGTACGGAGAGGTGTCAGCGATGACCGTCTTTCCCAAAAACGCTTTGATCACCGGCGCAGCACGGCGCGCCGCAATTGCCTCCACCTCATTGGCCGCTCCAATTGCACCCCGACCGACCAAAAGCACCGTACGGCGCCCGGCGTTGAGCAAATCGGCAGCAACTCGGACCGCCTCGGGTGGAGGAAATTCTATTTGCGGCACCCAACCTGACGCGTTGCCGTGTTGGACATCGACGCCAAGAGATTCGTCGTCATTGGCAAGCGACTTCGTTTGCACGTCGATAGGAAAACTGAGGTGAGCCACTCCTCGACGCGCGAGCGCAGCGCGACGGGCGACGTCGGCGACCGCAAGCAAATGGCTAGGACCGGTGATAAGCTCATTATAGACTCCGTTAGTCACGTCGTCATAAAGGCTGATCGTATCCACGCCTTGAGTAAATCGGGTGCCGATTAACGCCCGAGGGGGCGCACCGGTGATAGCCAGAACCGGAGCCCCATCAAACTTTGCGTCATAAAGGCCATTGAGCAGGTGCACTGCTCCTGGACCCGCCGTACTGACGCACACACCCAGCTTACCAGTAAATTTCGCGTAACCGCTGGCCATAAAAGCAGCACCCTCTTCATGACGAACCAAAACGAACCGGATCTTGTCTTGTCGCCGGCGGAGCGCGTCCATAATTTGCGCGATCTTGTCTCCGGGAAGTCCGAAAACCACCGACACACCCCACTCGACAAGTTTGTCCACCATCAGATCTGCGGTTGTCATGCGAGCATCTGAAGACGGATCCGAATCATTCGCTTGGGATTCCGACTGATTTGCGTTCGCCCGAAGCTCATTCCCGAGAACCGTCGTCGCAGCGAGCAGAGCTCCGCCACGGATGGTCCGACCGAGAAATTCGCGGCGGCTGTTACCGCCCACACGAGCACAACGATCATCTCCAGAAGAACGTTCGCTGGGGTTCATTTTTCTTTCGTCGCTTTCGCGAAGTGCTAGCCACCTATCTCGATGCCTGCGGAATCCGACGTAATTCAAGATGGTCGTTTAGTTACGCAACATCTCTCCCAAAAAACAGATAGGCAACCGCTACTGTCCACTATAGTTCAAAAGGGCAAAGGAAAAAAGTTATGTCGACTATAGCTTGGATTGGTCTGGGTCATATGCGGCACCCAATGTCACAACATATGGGGAAAGCCGGATTACCGCTTAATCAGTCGTTAAAATTTTCGACCTCCTTGTCCGACATCTGTTGGGTTTTGACGATCTTCGAATTGCCTTCGGCGTCGAACTTCAATGTGAAAAGAAAACTGGCCTCCGAGCTGCGCGATCCGCTTCCAACCCAGACGGAATAAGCGTAGAGGATCGCGGTGTTGGCGTCGGTCCAGTTATGGACCTTCAAGATGTCGCGGAGTGGCTTGACGTGGCGCGGGTAACCGCTTTTCGGCAAGTGCTCCTTGGCCAGTTGCGCCAACTGCGTGCGCTCAGATGTCTCGGCCACGGGCAAACTCAACGCCACCCATTTGTCGCCGCGCAACTGATAAAGCGCGATCGTTTCATAGCTGGTGTGGGGTGGGTGCGGCGGACTCTAATTGAAGGCAAACCGTTTGGAATCCGGCGCCCAGACTACCTCTGCTTCAGTCGCATGAGGCACACTTAGGTCTTCTGAAAGGTCCAACACGACTTGAGTCGTACCCGCCCTTACGATTTCCGGCCAGTGACCTTCAGCGCACCGGTATTCCCATTGTTTGTCGGGTGCCACCCAGTCCGAGGCGAAGGCGCCCGGAGTTCCACTCGAATCGAATTTCAAGATCGAGTGCTCGTTCAAGACAAAGACGTTGCCCGAACGATCACAAGCCAGACCCGAAGATACGGCAAAGCCGAGCATGGAGGCAAAGATGCTCTTCGTTCCATCGGTACTGAATTTGAGGATCGCGTGGCTGCTGGCGTTCGCCGCCGTCACTTCCGTGACAAAGAGATTGCCGGCTCCATCAACAGCCACGTCACGTGGATCCTCAAGGCCGGAGGCGAAGCCACTTTTCGTTGCATCAGGGCTGAATCTGAGGATCCACCGGCCGATAGCTCTTCGATCCTCGCTGCTGTGACGTCACCCATGAACTGAAGACGGCGACGCTCCCGCTCCGCTTGCGGGAAAAGTGAGACGTAAAATTTGACTCCCTCGTCGCGATGCTTGATCCATGCGCGCTGGCCTTCGCGCACGAGAGAAACCCGGTCTTTCTGGGTTTTTGCGACTACTTCGCCCTACGTTTTGTTCAACTGCTGATCGAGTCTGTCGAGACGTGTCTTCAACTCCGCTTCGCTCGCGTGTTGAAGTAAAGGCGCCCACGGTGCATCGCACTCTTTTCCTCGCCTCCACTTAACTCGACCAGAAGTCTGCAGGAATCGAGACTCCAGCCGACGAAGATTGTGACCGCATAAACGCCGTCAGCGGAATAGTCCTCTCGCGTGTTTTACAAAGGGTGGTTAATGTTTCCGTCTCGGGAGCTTGGGAACGGGTGAGCATCCAGCGAGCCAGGCGGCGGGAAAGAGCTTCGATGAAAACCTCTGGTGGTTAGGGCTGGTCAGAGCCAATTTCGCGCCGGATGGCGGCATCGAGCAGCTGTACAGTGCCGCCAGCGCCGGTTATACCCGCGTACTCCATTTCGAAGGCAGGCGCGTTGAACATGACGTAATCACTGAAAGCTTGAGCGCCAGTTTGCCGCTTTCGTCCAGGCACCGGCGAAGAACCCTGTGTGAC